>Ga0209068_10001393_pt1 | contig 12057 bp, 11 predicted proteins | sample ColStrG_CSR_2012_FD_187200 | JGI IMG/M metagenome (GOLD analysis project Ga0209068, IMG submission 187200) | Freshwater sediment microbial communities in response to fracking from Pennsylvania, USA - Cold Stream Run_MetaG_CSR_2012 (SPAdes)... | ecosystem: Environmental > Aquatic > Freshwater >... | reverse complement strand
AAGCTGACGTCGGGCTCGTAAGCATGTCGCTCGACCGGGTCCACGGCAACGGCCTCCGCTTACCTCAGTAGCTGACGCAGGGGCTGCCGTCGGAGAGGAACTCCACCAGCTTGGCCCCACCCACGATGGACGCTCCCGCGACCAGGCCGTTCTCGTCGAGCTTGCGCTTCTTGAAGCAGGGCGAGCAGACGTACATGGTGCCGCCCGCCTTGGCGAAGTTCTCCATCAGCTCCTTGAGCGGCGCGAACCCTTCTTCTCTAATATCATCGGCGTAGCCCTTCTGGGAGAGGCGCACCGCCTCCACGCTCAGGAACACCAGCGTCTCCTTGCCCGAGCCCACCGCGGCGTTGGCGACCACGAAGGCGACGGTGGCCTTGTCGGTGTTGTCCTTGGCGCACGAGAGACTCACGCAGAATTTGTTGGCCATGGCTCAGCGCTCCTTTCGGCGAATGAGGTAGATCGGATGCTGCTCTGACAGCAGGGCGTGGCCGGTCATCCGGCACCACGCCGGGATGTCCGCGGGCGCGCCCGGATCGCGCGCGGTGAGCTTGAGGACGCGGCCGGGGGCCAGCGGCTCGATGCGCGCGCGCAGCTCGAGCACCAGGTCCCCGCAGCCCATGTCGCCCGCGTCCCACTCCGCGTCGCTCACGCCGCTTCTCCGCGACTTCCGTAGATCTGCTCGATGGCCCGCGCGTCGATCTCGGCCACCGGCGCGTCCTGGAGGACGCGCCCATCCCTTAGGGCCACGATGCGGTCCGCGTAGGCCATCGCGAGGTGCACCTGGTGCAGGCTCGCGATCACCGCCACGCCCGAGCCCGCGATGCTCCGGAGCGTTTGCAGCACGGTGGCCGCCGAGTCGGGGTCGAGGCTCGCCACCGGCTCATCGGCCAGGATCACCGCCGCCTCCTGCGCCAGCGCCCGCGCGATCGCGACCCGCTGCTGCTGGCCGCCCGAGAGCTGGTCGGCGCGGGCCTCGGCGCGCTCCAGCATACCCACGCGCTCGAGGCACCGCGAGGCCAGCGCGCGGTCCGCGGCCGGGAACTGCCGGCTCAGGACGCGCCAGGTCGGCACCACCGCGAGCCGGCCGGCCAGCACGTTCTGGAGCGCGGTGAGTCGCCGGATCAGGTTGAACTGCTGGAAGATCAGCGCGATCTCCCGGCGGGCGGTGCGCAGCGCTCGGCCGTCGAGTCGGCAGAGATCGCGGCCGTGCATCAGCACGGCGCCCGCGTCGGGACGGGTGAGCCCGGTGAGGCAGCGGAAGAGCGTGGTCTTGCCGGCCCCGCTCGGCCCCAGCACTGCCACGAACTCGCCCGGGGCCACCGAGAGCGAGACTCCGGCGATCGCGCGCAGGTCGCGCCCGTAGGTCTTGACGAGGCCCTCGGCCCGGATCACCGCGCTCATTCGAGGCGGCGCCGCAGGGACTGGCTCAGCTGGTCGATCACGGTGACCATGGCCAGGATGATCAGGATGATGGTGAGCAGGCGCGGGAAGTCGAGCAGGTCCATCGAGTTCTTCAGCTCCTGGCCGATGCCGCCCGCGCCCACCACGCCCAGCACCGTCGAGGCGCGCACGTTGAACTCCCACCAGAAGAGGACCACCGACACCATGCTCGGCCCCACGTCGGGTAGCAGCGCGAAGCCGAGCACTTTCACCCGCGAGGCCCCGGTGGCCGCCGCGGCCTCGAGCGGTCCCGGCGGCACGTTCTCGATGGCCTCGGCCCAGAGCTTGGCGGTGCTGCCCCAGGTGTGGAGCGCGACTCCCAGCACGCCCGCGAAGGGCCCGAGCCCCACCGCGGCCACGAAGAGCAGCGCGAACACGAAGGAGTCGATGCCCCGCAGTGCGTTCAGGAACCAGCGGACCGGATAGTAGACCGCCATGCTGGGGGTCACGTTGCGCGCGGCGAGCGCGCACACCGGCAGGGCCAGCAGGGCCGCCGCGGTGGTGCCGATCGCGGCCATCGCCACCGTCTCCGCGGCGCGGCGCAGCAGCACCGGCAGCTCGTCGGTGGCGGGCGGCCACGCCTTGCGCGCCCAGGAGGCCATCTTGGGCAGCCCGGTCATGAGCTTCGCCGGGCTCACCTGGGCGAGCTGCCAGCTGGTGGCGTAGAACGCGGCCACCAGCAGGACGACCGCGGCGAAGCGGAGCCGGGCCGCGGGCGTCCGCCTCACTTCTTCTTGATGCGACCGACGAGGATCCCCGCATCCTCGATCATCTTGTAGCTGGCGTGGGTCGCCGGGACGAAGCCGGTGTAGTGGTTGGGCAGGATGGTCTTGGCCTCTGCCTCGCTGATCCCCACCACGATCTCCTGGATGCGCTTGGCCAGGGCGGCGTCGAAGCCGTGGCGCACCGCGAGGGCGTCGTTGGGCAGCGGATCGGACTGCCACACCACCTCGGTGGCGGCCCGCTCGAGCTTGCCCGACTCGATCATCGCGGTCCGGTTGCGGTCGAAGTCGGTGGCGCAGTCGGCCTGGCCGCTCGCCACGCTGATCTCGTTGGCCGCGTGGGTGGCCCCGTCCGAGTACGCGAAGAGGGTCTTGGGATCGAGACCCTTGGCCTTGAACCACGCGCTCGGGATGAGCCAGCCCGAGGTGGAGCCGACGTCGGCGAACGACACCCGCTTGCCCTTGGCGTCGTCCGGCCACGTCTTGACCCCGCTCCCCGGCTTGCAAACCACGATGGCGTGATAGATCGGCTTGCCGTCGTACTTCGCGGTGGCGATGGCGGTCACGCCCGAGTCGTTGTTGGCGAGGATGTAGCCCCACGGCCCCATCCAGGCGAGATCCACCTGATCGTTGGCGAGGGCCACCGAGATGCCGGCCCAGTCGGTGGTGGCCACGAGATCGAAGTCCCGGTCGAGCTTCTTGGCGAGGTACGCGAAGAACGGATCGTACGCCTTCTTGGTCTCGGTGGGCGTCGGCTGGAGCGGGCCCACCCCGAAGCGTAGCTTGCGGTCCTGGGCCGCGGTGGGAGCGGTGAGCGCGCTCGCGAGCAATCCGGCGGCGACGAGAAACAGCATGGCGAGGAGAAGAGGGCGCGACGACGGCTTCATCGGTGTGAGTCTCCTGCCGAGGCCGCGTGATGGCCCGTCGGCGAACGAGGGCGGCGAACCGCAATCCACGAGAAACGCGGATGCGGAGCGTAGCATGGTCTCTCACGCCGAACGAATCGGACCTTGCGATACCGGACCGACCGACCGATTGAGAATACCGATAGCGGGCTGCGGCGCCGCGATCGCACGCCGGCTGCTGCTGCCGGCCGGGTCTCCTCGTCAGGCCGGCGGCCCGGCCTACCGGCTAGGCCGGCCAGCCGCCGTGGCGGAGATACTCGATCGCGGCCAGCGCGGCGGTGGCCCCGTCGCCCGCGGACGTGACGAGCTGCCGCGCCGACTCCGCGCGCACGTCGCCCGCGGCGAGGACGCCGGGGACGCGGGTGCGCATGCGCAGATCGGTCAGGATCTGCCCGCGTGCGTCGAGCGGCACGAGGCCGCCCAGGAGCTCGCTGTTGGGGGTGAGCCCCGCGTAGATGAACACCCCGCTGGCGGGCATCGCGGCGGTCTTGCCGGTGACGACGTCCTCGACCTGCACCCGCTCGACGCCGTCGGCGCCCTCGATCGCGCGTAGCGCGGTATTCCACCGGAACGATATCTTGCGCTCGCTGCGCCCGCGCTCCTGGAGGCTCGAGCAGGCCCGCAGGGTATCGCGGCGATGCAGCACCGTGACCGAGGAGGCGTACTGGGTGAGGTGGAGCGCCTCGTCGACCGCCGCGTCGCCGCCGCCCACCACGATCACCGGCTTCTGCATGAAGAACGAGCCGTCGCACGCCGCGCAGTGGGAGATGCCGCGCCCCACGAACTCGTCCTCGCCCGGGATGCCGAGGGTCGTGAATCGCGAGCCGCTCGCGACGATCAGGGTGCGGGTCGCGTGGCTGCCGCCGTCGGTCTCGACCAGCAGGAGATCGCCGTCGCAGCGGATCGCGGTGACCTCGTTCATCGCGACCTCGAGCCCGGCCGTGGTGGCCTGCTCCTGGAGCAGCGGGCCCAGGGTGTAGCCGGCGACCCCCTGGGGGAAGCCGGGGAAGTTCGTGATGTGCTCGCAGTTGAGCACCTGTCCCCCCGCCGAGAACTTCTCGAGCAGGAGGGCCCGGCAGCGATCGCGGGCGGCGAAGATGCCGGCGGTGTAGCCGGCGGCTCCGCCGCCCACGATCAGGACGTCCCGGACGTCCGCCACGTCGGAGGGGTCCGGCTAGACCTGCTTCAGCATCGTGTCGGCGTCGCTCACCTCGAACTTGCCGGGCGCCTCGACGTTCAGCGACTTCACGACCCCGTTGTCCACCAGCATCGAGTAGCGCTGCGAGCGCACCCCCATGCCGCGGGCGGTGAGGTCCATCTCGAGGCCCATCGCCTTGGTGAGCGCGGCGCTGCCGTCGGCCATCATGCGCACCTTGCCGCCGCTCTTCTGGTCCTTGGCCCACGCGCCCATGACGAACGCGTCGTTGACCGAGACGCACCACACCTCGTCGACGCCCTTGCCCTTGAGCTTGTCGAAGTTGGCCACGTAGCTCGGCACGTGCTTGGCCGAGCAGGTGGGGGTGAAGGCGCCGGGCAGGCCGAAGACCACGATCTTCTTGCCCTTGGTCAGGTCCGCCACCTGGAACGCGTTGGGGCCGACCGTGCAGCCCGGGGTCTCCTGCTCGATGAACTCCGTGAGCGTGCCGTCCGGCACGCGGTCACCGACCTTGATCGGCATGGGTCTCCTCCTCGAAGAATGGTTGTGAGACGTACCTCGGCTCGCCGGCGAATCAGCGAGCGGCGGCTAGGGTACCACAGCGGGCCGGGCGCCGCCCGGCCGGGAGCGAGGCTCATGTGAACCCCCGTCTCCGCAAGCGATGCGGGGCCGCCGGGCCGGCCGCCCGGGCCCGCGCGGGCCCGGTGGCCTTGGCGCCGAAATGGGTTAGCAGGCGGGCCCGTGTGATGCGCGAGATGGTCCCGCGGGCGGCGCGCAGCAGCACGTTGCGGCGAACTCCGGCGAGGGCCGCCTTCTCGTCCAGCGACACCCCCGGCTCGGCCAGGTAGATCCGGACCAGCCGGGCGAGCTGGAGGCTCGACGGGGTAGGGGGCAGGGTGAGGGCCCGCGCCATCGTCGGCTAGCCGTCCAGCTCGGCGAACGCCTGACCGCCGCCGAAGCTCGAATGCACCGGCGTTGGCCCGCCCTTCGTCACTCTCACTGCGCAGTACTTGAACTCCGGGATCTTCCCGAACGGATCGAGCGCCGGGTTGGTGAGCATGTTGGCGGCCGCCTCGTAGTAGCAGAACGGAATGAACAGGGCGCCCGCCGGCGTGCCCTCGTCCGCGCGCGCGTAGAGGGAGATCTTCCCGCGGCGCGACTCCACCGTGACGACATCGCCCGGCTTGACGCCGAGCTTGTCGAGCTCGAGCGGATGAAGCGACGCGACCGGCTCGGGCTCGATGTGGTCGAGGACCGCGGCCCGGCGCGTCATCGCGCCGGTGTGCCAGTGCTCGAGCTGCCGGCCGGTGATCAGCACCATCGGATAGTCGGCGTCGGGCCGCTCCGCCGCCGCGATCAGGTCCGCGGGCACGAACCGGCCGCGGCCGGTGGCGGTGGGGAAGCGCGTGAGGAAGACGGTGGGGTCCCCGGGGTCGCCTTCCTTCTCGCACGGATACGTCACCGAGGACTCGCGCTCGAGGCGCTCCCAGGTGATGCCCGCGATGGAGCTCATGCAACGGCGCATCTCGTCCCAGACGTCGCGCGGGTGGGGGTAGCTCCAGGCCAGCCCCATGCGCCGGGCCAGCTCGTTGATGAGCCAGAGGTCTTCCTTGGCCTCGCCGGGCGGCTCGAGGGCCTTGCGCCCGAGCTGCACCATGCGGTCGGTGTTGGTGACGGTGCCGACCTTCTCCGGCCACGCGGTGGCCGGCAGTACCACGTCGGCCAGGTAGGCGGTCTCGGTGAGGAAGATGTCCTGTACCACCAGGTGATCCAGGGTGGCGAGCGCCTCCCGCACGTGGTCGACGTCGGGGTCGGACATCGCGGGGTTCTCGCCCACGATGTACATGGCGCGGATCTCCTGTTTCTTCGCCGCGTGCATGATCTCGACGACGGTGAGCCCCGGCTGCGGATCGAGCGCCACGCCCCAGAGCCGTTCGAAGCGCTCCCGGACTTTCCGCGATGCCACCCCCTGGTAGTCGGGATAGAACATCGGGATCAGCCCCGAGTCCGACGCGCCCTGCACGTTGTTCTGCCCCCGGAGGGGGTGGAGGCCGGAGCCCGGCTTCCCGATCTGCCCGGTCGAGAGCGCGAGCGCGATCAGGCAGCGCGCGTTGTCGGTCCCGTGCACGTGCTGCGAGATCCCCATGCCCCACATGATCATCGAGCCCTTCGACGTCGCGTACAGACGCGCGACGTCGCGGATGGTCGTCGCGTCGACGCCGCAGATGGCCGCCATCACCTCGGGAGAAAACTTCTTCACATTCTCGACGAGCGCTTCGTAGCCTGACGTGCGATCCCGGATGAATGCCTCGTCGACCAGGCCCTCCTGGACGATGACGTGAAGCATCGCGTTCAGCAGCGCGACGTCGGTATCCGCCTTGAACTGCAGGTCGTAGGTCGCGTGGCGCGCGAGGTCACCGCGGCGAGGGTCGGCGAGGATCAGCTTCGCGCCCGATTTGACCGCGTTCTTCACCCAGGTCGCCGCGACCGGATGGTTCACGGTGGGGTTGGATCCGATGAGGAAGATCACCTCGGCCTTCATCACGTCGCGGACCTGGTTCGACACCGCCCCCGAGTTGATGCCCTCCATGAGGGCCGCGACGCTGGAGGCGTGGCAGAGCCTCGTGCAGTGATCGACGTTGTTCGAGCCGAATCCGGTGCGCACCAGCTTCTGGAAGAGATAGGCCTCCTCGTTGGTCCCCTTGGCCGACCCGAAGCCGGCGAGCGCCCGCTTGCCGTAGATGTCCCGAACGTCTCGCAGGCCCGCCGCCGCGAGATCGAGCGCCTCGTCCCAGGTCGCCTCGCGGAACACCTCGGCCCAGTGGTCGGGATCGACGACGAAGTCCTTGTGCTTCTTCACGCCCCGCCGGCGGATGAGCGGCTTCGTGAGGCGGTGCCGGTGCTGTACGTAGTCGAAACCGTAGCGACCCTTCACGCAGAGGCGGTCGCGGTTCGCGGGCCCGCCGCGGCCCTGCACCCGGAGGATGCGGTTGTCCTTGACGTGGTAGGTCAGGAGGCACCCGACCCCGCAGTAGGGGCAGACCGAGTCCACCGTCTTGTCGGCTCTGACCTTGCCCACGCCCCGGGCCGGCATGAGCGCGCCGGTCGGGCAGGCCTGCACGCCTTCCCCGCACGCGACGCAGGTGGACTCGCCCATGGGGTCGTCCAGGTCGAGGACGATCTTCGAGTGCGCCCCACGGAACGCGTAGCCGATGACGTCGTTGACCTGCTCCTCGCGGCACGCGCGGACGCAGCGGGTGCACTGGATGCAGGCGTCCAGGTTCATCGCGATCGCGGCGTGCGAGAGGTCGGCCTCCGGTTGGAGCCTCGACGGAAAGCGCGGCTTCCCGACCTTCAGCGCCTTCGCCCAGCGATCGAGCTCCGAATCGAGCGTGTAAGACGTCTCGGGGATGTCGGAGAGCAGGAGCTCCAGCACCATCTTCTGGCTCGTGACCGCGCGCGCGCTGTCGGTGGTCACTTCCATGCCGGCGGTAGGATGGCGACAGCAGGACGGCGCGAGCACGCGCTCGCCCTTGATCTCGACCACGCAGGCGCGGCAATTGCCGTCCGGGCGCATCCCCTCCTTGTAGCAGAGATGCGGAATCGCGATGCCGTGGCGCTCGGCGGTCTGGATGATGGTCTCGTGGAGGTCCCCGACGACCGCCCGGCCGTTCAGCGTGAACTTGACCCGCGACGGGTCGATCGACGTCGTTCCCGTGCGGCTCATCGGCTCGCTCTCGGCGTCACGCGATCTCACCCGGGAAGTATTTGATCACGGAAAGGACCGGGTTGGGAGCGGCCTGCCCCAGCCCGCAGATGGAGGCGTCCATCATGGCCTGGGACAGCTCCGCGAGCAGGGCCCGGTCCCACTTCGGCTTCTCGATGAGCCGCAGCGTCTTCGCGGCGCCCACCCGGCATGGCGTGCACTGGCCGCAGGACTCCTCGGAGAAGAAGCCGATCAGGTTCCGGGCCGCGGTGGTGGCGCGGTCCCGGTCGGAAAGGATCACGATCGCGGCCGACCCGATGAAGCAGCCGTACTGGTTCAGGGTGTCGAAATCCAGCGGGATGTCGGCCATCGTCGCGGGAAGAATTCCGCCGGACGCTCCGCCGGGCAGGTAGGCGTAGAGGCGGTGACCGTCCTGCATCCCGCCCGCGTACTCGTCGATCAGCTCCCTCGCGGTGATTCCGGCGGGAGCGAGATGGACGCCGGGCTTCTTCACCCGCCCGCTCACCGAGAACGATCGCAGGCCCTTGCGTCCATTGCGACCGTGCGACGGGAACCAGTCCGCCCCGTGCTCCAGGATGTCGCGCACCCAGTGCAGGGTCTCCATGTTGTGCTCGAGGGTGGGTCGGCCGAACAGTCCCACCTGTGCGACGTAGGGTGGCCGCAGGCGCGGCATGCCGCGCTTACCCTCGATCGACTCGATCATCGCGGATTCCTCGCCGCATATGTAGGCGCCCGCGCCCCGCCGCAGGTGGATGGGCGGGAGAGGACACGGCGGATCCGACCGGAGGGCAGCCAGCTCCCGTTCCAGGATGGCGCGGCAGCCGTGGTACTCGTCGCGCAGGTAGATGTAGACCTCGCCGATGCCGACCGCCCACGCCGCGATCAGGGCGCCCTCGACGAAGCGATGCGGATCGCGCTCGAGGTACCAGCGGTCCTTGAACGTGCCCGGCTCCCCCTCGTCGATGTTGATCGCCATCAGGCGGGGCGCCGGCTCCGCCGCGACCGATCTCCACTTGCGGCCCGCCGGAAAGCCCGCGCCACCCAGGCCACGCAGGCCGGAGCCTTCCATGATCGCGATGACTTCCTCCCGCGTCCGGGCGCCGGCGACGCACGACATGGCGAGAGCATAGCCGCCCTTGGCGCGATAGGCCGCGTAGTCGAGATAGGGTGGACTCACGATCTCCACGTGCGGGTGCGTTCCCCCCGATCCGGGCGCGGGGTGAGTCACCGCCCTCGCGCTCACCAGATCGGCGACCTTCTCGAGGGTCGCGAACGGCAGCGGGTTCTGGCCGATGACCGCGTTGGGGGCCGTCTCGCAGCGCCCGATGCAGGGGGCGTGAAGCATGCGCACATCGGGCCCGAGGCGGCCGGGCAGGCTCGCGAGCAGGGCGGCCGCGCCGGCCATCTCGCAGGCGATCGAGTCGCAGACGCGCACCGTGATCGCGGGCGGCACCGCGTCCCCTTCCTTGACCACGTCGAAATGGTGGTAGAACGTCGCGACCTCGTAGACCTCGGTCATCGCCAGCTTCATCTCGTCGGCCAGCGCGACCAGGTGCGCGGCGGAGAGATGCCCGTAGCGGTCCTGCAGGCGGTGCAGGTATTCGATCAGGAGGTCGCGCCGACGCGGCGCGTCGTCCAGGAGCGCCCGGATCTCCTCACGGGCCTTGGGGTCGACCCGGCGCCCCTTGGGCGTGGCCCGGATGCCGGAGCGTCTTGCGCGCGGCCGTGGTCCCGGGGGCGGCTGGTCGATCATGGGCCTCATTCTAGCGCCCGGTAGTACCGGGTCGCCTAGTGCAGTGCGTTAGCGCAGGACAGCATTTCTGTTGACTAGGCTAGCCCTGCTCGCGGCCGCGGAGGCGGTGGAGGCCACCGGGGTCATCGTACCCGCGGATCCGCGCCTCCTCGATCTCCTGCGGAACGCCGACGAAGAAGACGACCGCTATCGACGCTCCCGGCTGGCCGAGGCCGGCGGCTTTGGGGTAGATTCGGCTCGGATGAAGCCCAAGCTCCGGGTGTGGGTCACGTTCGGCGAGGACCTCAAGTTCGGGGACGGGCGCGCCCGCCTCCTCGAGCTGATCGACGCGCGTGGCTCGCTCAAGAAGGCGGCCCAGGAGCTCGAGATGTCCTATCGCAACGCGTGGGGCTACCTGCGCGACCTGGAGACGGCGGCCGGCTTCAAGTTCGTGGAGCGGGTGCCGGGGGGCGGGCCCGAGAGCGGCATGCGCCTCACCAAGGCCGGGAGGCGCTTCCTCGAGCGCTACCAGAAGTTCCGGAGCGGCCTCGACGAGGCGGCCCGCAAGCAGTTCGACCGCGCCTTCGGCGCGTGAGCGTCGAGCGGAAGTACCTCTACCTGACGACCATCGGCGGCGCAGCGGCCGCCCGCGACGGATCGAGATCTGGTTCACCCGCCACGAGGGCCGCTACTACCTGGTCGCCGAGCACGGGCGACGGGCCCGGTGGGTGCAGAACCTGGTCGCGGATCCGGCGGTCCGCGCGCGCGTCGGCGCCCGCGGCTTCCGCGCCCACGCCCGCGTGGTAGACCACCGCGCGGAGCGGGGCCTGGTCGGAGCGGTGCGCCGGCTCTCGGAGGCCAAGTACGGCTGGGGTGACGGGCTCGTGGTCGAGCTCCGCCCAGTGCGTCGTCCGGCGCCGCTCACCCCTTCGCCACGACCTCGATCAGCGCGCCGTCGGCGCGCGGCGCGCCGACCACCCCGATGACCGCGGCGGCCGGGTCGCCGGCCGCGCGCAGCGCCTGCAGCAGCGCCTCGACGCGCTCGGCGGGGATGCCGAGCAGCAGGCCGCCCGACGTCTGCGGGTCGAAGAGCAGGTCGAGCGCGGGCTGCCGCGCCGCCGCATCGTCCACCCACATCGCGCGGCGAGCCTTGGCGTTCTCGGGATGCGCGGTGCTCCGTACGCCGCGACCGAGCAGCGAGAGCGCGCCCGGCAGCGCCGGGAGCGCGGCGAGGTCGAGCACCGCGGAGGCCTTGCTCGCGCGCAGCATCGACCCGAGGTGGCCGGCCAGGCCGAAACCGGTGACGTCGGTGGCCGCCGACGGGTGCAGGGGCCCGGCCGCCCGCGCGGCGGGGCCGTTGGAGCGGAGCATGGACGCGCAGCACGCCTCGATCCATGCCCCGCGCGCCATCCCCCGCATGTCGGCCTGCAGGAGCACGCCGGTGCCGAGCGGCTTGGTGAGCACGAGCTGATCGCCCGGGGCCAGGCCTCCGAGGCGGATCAGGGCGTCCGCGGAGCCGGTCACGCCCCACACCGCGAAGCCCACCACGAGCTCGGGCCCGGTCGTGGTGTGCCCCCCGACCAGGGTGACCGCGTCCGCATCGAGGCCGGCGCGTGCACCGGCCATCACCTGGTAGAGCGTCTCCTCGGCGTGCGCGGGCTCGTCGTCGGGCACCGTCACCTGGGCGAGCGCGAAGCGCGGCGCCACCCCCTTGGCCCACAGGTCGCTGATCGCGTTGACCGCGGCCACGCTCCCGACCAGGTAGGGGTCGTCGGCGAAGGCGCGGAAGGAGTCGACGGTGGCGGCCACGATCTCGCCGCGCTCGGTCTCGACCGCGGCCGCGTCGTCGGGCTGGGTGAGACCGAGAATCACCGACGGGTGGCTCGCGGGCGCGAGCCGCTCGAGCGCGCGGGTCAGCGCGGACTCGCCCACCTTGGCCGCGCAGCCGCCGCAGAGCATGTCGCCTCCCGGCATCGGGGACGCGGCGAAGTCGGGGGTCACCGCGTCGTCGGGCCCGAGCACCTGGAAGCGGCGGACGAAGCGGCGGTCGATCCGGTCCTTCAGAGAAAAGAGTGAGGCGCCTTCCGCCGAGGCTCCCCACTTGGTGCCGATCGCGCGTCCGTCGCCCAGGTTGAGCAGCGAGAGGAAGTCCCGCTGCGGGCGATACGCGCGCAGCCGCTCGCCGCGGGCGCGCGCCATCAGGTTGTGGGCGAGCACCGGGCCCTGGCGGACCGCGTAGACGCCGGCCTTGGCCAGCGGCGGGCCCGCCGTCCAGGCCGCGCAGTCGCCGACCGCGAAGATGTCGTCGTGGCTCAGCGACTGGAGCGTGGGCCGGATCTGAACGAAGCCCCGCTCGTCCGTCTCCAGGCCCGACC
>Ga0209068_10001392_pt1 | contig 12060 bp, 10 predicted proteins | sample ColStrG_CSR_2012_FD_187200 | JGI IMG/M metagenome (GOLD analysis project Ga0209068, IMG submission 187200) | Freshwater sediment microbial communities in response to fracking from Pennsylvania, USA - Cold Stream Run_MetaG_CSR_2012 (SPAdes)... | ecosystem: Environmental > Aquatic > Freshwater >... | reverse complement strand
GGGCCAGCCGCCGGTGAGCAGCCCCGACGCCCCCTGCAACGCTTTGCCCAACGAACCCAGTTCGGCCAGATGGCCGGCCAGGAACAGCTTCATGATGGAGGTCTCCGGCCCCGGCGGCTGGCCCTGGGCCAGCGACGTGCGGGCCCGATAGCCGAGGAAGCGCAGCACCTCATCACGGCTGTGGGCTGCCGCCAATTGCTGGCGCACCGTGGGATCGTCGGCCTGCCCCGAGGCCTGCGCCAGCGCGATGAGGCCGGCCACGTCCGCCATGTGGCCGTTCCCGCCGATCATGGCCCGCTCGTTGGCCAGCGTGTGCACCGCCGCGCCCCATCCCTGGTTCACCGCCGAATCGCCGCCCAGCACTCCCGACGAGGGGATCACCACATCGGTGAGGAACACCTCGCTGAAATGGGACTCACCCGTCATCTGTCGCAACGGCCGCACGTCGATGCCCGGCGTCGTCATGTCGACCAGGAAGTAGGTGATCCCGCCATGGCGAGGCGCGGATGGATCCGTGCGGGCCAACAGGATCCCCCACTGACTCGTCTCGGCGTTCGACGTCCACACCTTCTGGCCGTTCACCACCCACTGCTCGCCGTCGCGCTCGGCTCGGGTGGTCAGCCCGGCCAGGTCGCTGCCCGCCCCCGGCTCGCTGAAGAGCTGGCACCACATCTCCTCGCCCCGCAACATCGCCGGCAGGAAACGATGGCGCTGGGCGTCCGTCCCCAATTTGAGGATGGCGGGGCCGACCATGGTGTGCGCCACCACGTAGGCGCCATTGCTCACGCCGAAGGCCGCCACCTCCTGAGCGAAGATGAGCTCTTGGACGACGCTGCCACCGCGGCCGTACCACTCCGTCGGGAAGCTGATCCCCGCCCAGCCGCCGTCCCACAAGCGACGCTGCCACTCGCGGCTGTGGGCCATCAGATCGGCGTCGTCCATGGAGGAGTCGAAGAACCCGTCGGACCAGTCGTCCGGTCCGCCCTTGGGTTCGGCGTTGGCTTCGAGCCAGGCCCGAGCCTCGCACCGGAAGGCGTCCTCTTCCGGCGTATCGTCGATGTCCACGCCAAACGATAACGCGTTCTAGTTTGTTGGACCGAACCCACCCACCACAATGACCGGGTGAGTCCCCCCTCCCGACCGACCAACGCGCAGCTCTATGGGCGAGCGCTCACCAAGCGATGCCCGGTCTGCGGGCAAGGCCATCTCTTCCGCCACTGGACGACCATGGCGGAGCGCTGCCCGCGCTGCGGTCTCCGCTTCGAACGGGTCGAGGGCCATTGGACGGGAGCGCTCGGCATCAACACCATCGTCAGTTTCGGCTCGCTTCTCTTGGTGATGCTCATCATCTTCTTGACGACGCAGCCCGATGTCCCCGCCGGGCTGCTGCTGGGCATGGCCCTCGTGGTGGCCATCGTCGTCCCCGTGGCGTTCTTTCCCCTCTCGAAGACGTTGTGGCTGGCCATAGACCTACAGATGCGCCCGCCCGGACGAGCGGAGGTCGACGAATCCTTCTCCTGGTGAAGTGCGCGGTTTTCCTACCGAAGCGCAATCTGGTGCCGATACATACGAAGGCGGGTGCACAGGCACCCAAGGTTCCGCACCCATCCACCCAGTCCGCGCCAAGGGACGCTGGCGGAGGTCATCGAACGTGAATAGAGAGTCCAAAGTTCTCATCGGGGTCGGGGTTCTGGCCATTGTCGGCCTGCTCCTCGCCCTTTCCACCAGCGCCACGCTGGGCGTCCTGGTCATCGCCATCGGCCTGGTCGGCGGCGTGGTCTACCTCCGGGCTACCCGGCCCGACCAGACCGATCCGTTCGCAGAAGCTCGCTCGGCCGCTGATGAAACCAACGTCGGCAACATCACCCCGAACGAACCCCTGGCGCCCTGGTCACCTGAAGGCGGGCTCACCGCCTGGACGCCGCCCGCCGACTTGGCGCCGCAGGCTCCTCTCCCTCCGTTCGTCGAGCCGACGTACGGTCGGTTGGACGAGCCCAGCTACGGACGCCTGGACGAACCACCGGCCTACGAGCCGCCCGCCTACGAGCCACCGGCTTTCGACCCTCCGGCCTATGAGCCGCCGGCGTACGAACCGCCGGCCTACGAGGCACCAGCCTACGAGCGGACCTTCGAACCGACCCCTGAGCCGGCCACGAACTGGGACGACACCAGCTGGGAGCAGTCGGTCACCTGGGACCCACCGGCCCCGCCCGCCCCGCCGGCACCGTCGGCGCCACCGCCGCCGTCAGAGAGGAATCCCCTCGACGACCTGGTCGGCCTCGACCGCATGGACCCGGTGGCCGAGGTGCAGCGCATCGACGAGCGCGAGACGGCCGCACCGGCCCGCAGCGAAGGCATCACCTTCGACGGCCGCGAGCTCGATATCCACGGCAACGCCGTCAACGAAGCAGTCACCGGAGCCGACGACATCATGGCCGCGAGCCAGGCGACCGAGCTTCATCTGGCCAACGGTGAGCAGACCGAACTGCAGAAGCTGCTGGCCAAGGTGCAGATCCGCCTTAGCGCCTACGAGTAGCCTTCAGCCCGCGAAGCCGGGCTTGGGGGAGGCGACATGAGCGATCAGCAACCAGCACCACCAGACCGGGGCGTCTTTGGGCGCCGCAAGGGAAAGCCGGGCACGGAGGCACCGCGGCCTCCGGGCTACGCCGACGGGGTCGATCCCATCACCGGTCTGCCCGGCCGCGGCGTGCTCCACGATTGGCTGCTGCGAGCCGACCGGGCCGGACGCCCGACCAGCACGCAGGTGGTGCTGGCCTTCGTCGATCTCGATTCGCTGCGTGACGTGAACGACGGGCTCGGTCCCGACGCCGGCGACGAAGTGCTCCGCCAGGTGGCGGCCCGCCTCAGCAGTATCGACCTGTTCGGGGCGCTCCCCTTGCGCTACGGCGGCGCCGAGTTCGCCGTCGTGCTCGGCCAGGTGCACGGCGCCGACAGCCCCACCAACATCGCCCACACCATCCTCGATCAGGTCACCGCTCCCTACGACCTCGGCAGCGCCAAGGTCACCGTGGCCTGCCACGTCGGCGTGGCCGTGGGCAGCGACTCCTCCGGCGGCCCCGCCGACCTCGTGCGCGACGCCCACCAGGCCTTGGTGCACGCCCGCGACGGTGGGACCGGCAGTTTCGTGATCCACGACGAGTCGCGTCGCGGTCGCTACACCACCCGCATCGACGAAAGCCGGATGTACGCGGCGCTCGAGAACCGGGAGTTCCTCCTCCACTACCAGCCCATCGTCCGCACCGACGGCGGCGGGATCTTCGGCGTCGAGGCGTTGCTGCGGTGGATCTCACCGGGGGCCACCAACACCGGCATGTTGTTCCCCCACGAGTTCCTCCCCCTGTTGGAGAAGTCGGGGCTCATCGTGCCCGTCGGCCAGTGGGTGCTCGACGAGACCTGCCGCCAAGCCATGGCCTGGACCCAGGGCCACCCCGATGCTCCGGCGCTGTTCGTGACCTGCAACATCAGCGCCCGCCAACTCTCCATGCCCGACTTCGCCACCGGGGTGCTCGGTGCCCTCGATCGGGCCACCATGCCGCCCGAGCAACTCTGCCTCGACATCACCGAACAGGCCCTGCGCTACAACGGCAACGCCACCTGGTCGGCGCTCCGACACCTCAAGGAAGTCGGCGTGAAGCTGGGCCTCGACGACTTCGGCACCGGCGCCGCTTCGCTCGGCGCGCTGCGCGACCTCAAGCTGGATCTCGTGCGCATCGATCGGTTGTTCGTCGACGACCTGGTCATGAGCACCGAAGACCAAGCCATCATCCGCCACGTCGCCAATCTCACCCACGAGCTGGGGATGGTGGCCGTGGCCGAGGGCATCGAGACGCCCGAACAGGCCACGGTGCTGGCCACCCTGGGCGTGGATCTGGCCCAGGGCTTCCACTACGGGCGGCCCGAAGCGGCCGACAAGATCGATCGGCTGTTGACCCCGGTGGACCCCGACCCGCCGTGGGAGGCCAGCAACCCCGACGGAATGCTCTGACCATGGGGCAGTTGCCGCTCCTCGTGGCGTTGGCCGTCGCCGGCGTGGTGGGAGTCATCGGGTTGCTCCGCTCGTACCGGCGGTCGGAGCGGCGCCGGGCCCTGCCCGCGGCAGCACGGAGCGCGGGGCTCGACTACAGCCCCGACGACCAGTTCAACTGCACGGCGGTCGCCTTCCCCCTGTTCCGAGCGGGTGACGGACGCCAGGTGCAGGACGTGATGTGGCGACCCGATGCCGGTGGAGACCACCCCGTCGAACCCGTGCGGGTGTTCGACTACAGCTACTACGACGAATACCGGGACAAGAACGGAAACGTGCGCAAGCAGTGGCGCTACTTCACGTGTGCGTTGGTCCAGCACCACGGCAGTTGGCCGCAGCTGAGCGTGAAGCCTGAGGGAGTCCTCGACAAGGCCGAGCACATGCTCGGCGGCGACGACATCCAGTTCGAATCCGAGGAGTTCAACCGCACGTTCGCGGTGCATTGCGACGACCGGCGGTTCGCATCGGCGCTCATCGACCCGCAGATGATGGAGATCCTGCTCAAGACCGGTGGGGCCATCAGCCTCGACACGATGGGTCGGTTCCTGCTGCTCTCCTCCGATCTCCTTGACCCGCTGGTCCTCCCTCGCCTGTTGGCCATGGCCGAGGACGTCTTGGCCCACGTGCCGCCCGCCGTCTGGGAGCTTTACCCCACCGTGCCCGACCAGGTCGATCCCCAGAGCGCCCCCGTCGGCCCCGACGGGTTCGATCGGCCCCCGCAGGCCTGGATGCCCTTCGACGAAACCCCGAGCCTGCTGCACCCCGACACCAGCTGGGATCCGACGCCTGGCGTCGACCACGATCTCGAAGGTCACGTCATCGAGGCTCCTCCCGAGGACCCGTGGCGCGATCAGCCCAGCGGCTGACCGAAGCCAGCCGGCGACGCTGACCTTGGCGTCGGCGGTCTTCGGCCTTAGCCTCGGCGGGTGCTGAGCGACGTCGCCATCGTGGGAGCCGGACCGGCGGGTACGGCGGCCGCCATCACCCTGGCCCGAGCCGGCCGCGCCGTGACGCTGCTCGACAAGGCGACATTCCCCCGCGACAAGTTCTGCGGCGATGGACTCACCGCCGACGCCCTGCGCCGACTGGCCGAGCTGGGCCTCGCCCCGGACGCGGTGGCGTCGTGGCACGAGATCACCGAGGTACGCATCCGCTCGCCCCACGGACGCACGGTCCCCTTCGACCTGCCCCGCGGGGGCGCCATGTTCGCCGCCGTCGCCCGCCGGATGGATCTCGATGCCGCGCTGGTAGCCCTCGCTCGTGCCGCCGGCGTCGATGTACGCGAAGGCCATCGCCTCATCGGTGCCGACCAGCACGACGACCGGGTGACGCTCCGCCTCGAAACTGACGACGCCAAAGTGACGACCGTCGAGGCCGCCCACGTGATCGGCGCCGACGGAATGTGGTCACCGCTGCGCAAGGAACTCGGTGTCGACCGACCGGGCTACCGCGGCGAATGGCACGCCTTCCGTCAGTACATGCACCACGTCTCGCCCCGGGCTGCTCGCGAACTGTGGGTGCTGTTCGAGCCCGATCTGCTGCCGGGCTATTTCTGGTCGTTCCCGGTGGGTGACGGACAGGCCAACGTCGGGTTCGGCATCGTGCGGGGCGGCGGCGTCACCACCCACGACATGCGCCAGCTCTGGCCCGACCTTCTCGACCGCCCCCACATCCGGGCGCTACTCGGCTCCGACGCCGAACCCGAGGGAACCCATCGGGCTTGGCCCATCCCCACCGATCTCGGCGACGCGGTGCTCACCGATGGCCGGGTGCTGTTCGCCGGTGACGCCATCGCCGCCGCCGATCCCATGACTGGCGAGGGCATCGGCCAAGCTCTGGCCACGGGGCAGTGGGCGGCCGAGTCGCTTCTGACCAGCGGCGCCGATCGCCCCCAAGAAGCCGCCCGTCGCTACGAACGCGTCGTGCGCCGGCACCTGGGCCGCGACCAGCGGTTCGCCGCGACGCTGGGCCGGGGCCTCGCCCATCCCGTGGTGGCCGAGTTCGCCATCGGCGCTGGGGGTCTGACCGCCTGGACCCGGCGCAACTTTGCCCGCTGGCTGTTCGAGGATTACCCCCGGGCCGCCTCGCTTACCCCCGACCGCTGGCGCCCCAACCTCCTGCGCCCGAACGGGGCGTACCGCTAGCGGCCGGGCGTCGGCCTACGATGCGCGCCATGCGCACACGACTGACCGACATCCTCGAAGTCGAACACCCGGTGATGCTGGCCGGCATGGGCGGGGTGTCCTACTCGACGCTCGTCGCCGCCGTGAGTGAAGCCGGCGGCTTCGGGTGCATGGGCGCGTCGACCATGGGCATCGACAAGATGGTCGACGAGATCGCCGCGGTGCGCGCCCTCACCGACAAGCCCTTCGGCGTGGATCTGCTCACCGCTGCGCCGGGCGACATGGAGACCCAGGTGCAGGCCATCATCGACGGCGGCGGTCGGGCCTTCGTGGCCGGCCTCGGGGTTCCCCGCGACGCGATCGAGCTGTGTCACCGCAACAACGTCCTCGTCATGAACATGTGCGGCAAGGTCCGCCACGCCGTCGCCGCCGTCGAAGCCGGGTGCGACATCGTGGTGGCCCAGGGCACCGAGGCCGGCGGCCACACCGGGCAGGTGGCCACCATGGCCCTCGTCCCCCAGGTGGTCGACGCCGTGGGTGATCGGGTGCCGGTGGTCGCCGCCGGCGGGCTCTTCGACGGTCGTGGTCTCGCCGCCTCGCTCGCCCTCGGGGCCGACGGCGTGTGGATGGGCACCCGCTTCATCGCCACCCCCGAAGCACGGGCCGTGCCCGGTTACAAGGAGGCCCTGTTGCGCATCGGCGAGGACGGCACCGTGATCTCCCGGGGTTACACCGGCAAGACGTGTCGGGTGGTGCGCAACGGCTACACGCAGTACTGGGAGGAGCACCCGGCCGACCTCCAGCCGTTCCCCGCCCAGTTCATGCGTTCGATGAACGATGGGGCCAACCACCTCGGGCTGGATGACACGGCCGCGGACATCGACGACGACAAGGAGTTCTGGCCCAGCGGTCAGGGCGCCGGTGCGATCCACGACCTCGTCCCCGCAGGCGAGCTCGTGCACCGCATCGTGGCCGAGGCCGAAGCCGTGCTGGGCCGGGTCTCGACGCTCGCCTGACCAACCAACGAAGGTCGCGCTATTCGGACCAGGCCTTGATCTTCTCGAGGGTGGTGGTGGCGTCGCCGCCGACGGGCGTGAGGTTGAGCACGGTCACGCCGGCCTCCTTGAAGGCGGCCAGCCGTTCCTTGATCCACCCCTCGGGCCCGCACAGGTTGGTGAGGGCCAACAACTCGTCGGGAACCTTGGCTGCCGCCTCGTCCTTCTTGCCGTCGAGGTAGAGGTCCTGGATCTCCTTGGCCTCGGCTTCGTAGCCGTAGCGACAAGCCAGGTCGTTGTAGAAGTTGCGGCCCCGGGCCCCCATGCCTCCGACGTAGAGCGCCACCATGGGCCGGGCGAACTCCGCCACCTGGGCGGCGTCCTCGCCGATGGAGACGAGTCCGCCGGCGACCACCTCCATCGGGCCCAACTCCGGGTCGCGCTTGGCGGCTCCGGCGGCCAGGTCGGCGCCCCACACGTCGTTGGCCCGCTCAGGGATATAGAAGAGCGGCAGCCACCCGTTGGCCAGTTCCGCCGTCATCTCCACGTTCTTGGGACCGAGCGAGGCGATGTAGATCGGGATCGAGTCGCGCACCGGGTGCGAGATGAACTTGAGCGGCTTGCCCAACCCGGTGCCCTTCTCGGGAGGCAGGGGCAGGGTGAAGTACTTCCCTTCATAGACGAGCTTCTCGCGCTTCCAGGCCATGCGACAGATGTCGATGAGCTCACGGGTGCGGCCCAGCGGCGCCTGGTACGGCACCCCGTGGAACCCCTCGATCACCTGCGGACCCGACGCCCCCAGGCCGAGGATGCAGCGCCCGTCACTGACGAAGTCGACGCCGGCCGCGGTCTGCGCGATCAGCGCCGGGGTGCGGGTGTAAATGGGCAGGATGCCCGAGCCGATCTGCACGGTCTCGGTCGTGGCCGCCAAGTAGCCCATCATCGACGGCGCGTCGAAGCCGTAGGCCTCGGCCACCCAGACGATGTCGAGCCCAGCCTTCTCGTAGTCGCGCACCAGCCGGGCCGACTCCTTGAAGCCGCCAGCGTAGGGAACCTGCATACCGATCTTCATGCGTCGCTCGCTTCTGTTCCAGGGGCGGGAGTCGCGGCCGCCACCGTGGCGAGCAGCGCTTCCCGTTCGACTTCGCGTTCCGCCCGGCGCACCTCGGCGCGGGCCTGTTGCTCGACCGCCGCCCAGGCCTCGGGGGTGGTGAGATCTTCGGCGCTGAGCATGCCCCGTTCGATCGCCCGCTCGTCGCCGCCGTCGAAGAGCACCCGATAGCGAACCCATGACAGCCCGTTGATGAGGAGGATCTTTCCCTTGGTCCCGGCGGCGATACCGGGGAGATCATGGGCAGCCACCACCTTCTGATGCTGGGAGAACACCGGGGTGTCATTCCTCTGGGCCATCGGGTCGTGCTCCTTGGAGGGGAAGGCGATTCGGGTTATCGGTGCAACGCCCGGTTCCTGCGGCGCGGCGTACCTCGGAACGGGTACCTACGGCCACACAAACGGACGAGTCACGGTGAGCGTGTCACGATCGGCGGGCCTCGGACCAGGTGAGTCCGGTCTCGACGTCGACGTCGTGGGGCAATCCCAGGACCCGTTCGGCGATGATGTTGCGCTGAACGTCACCGGTTCCCCCGCCAATGGTGAGGGCCTGCGAGAACAGCCAACCGTAGTGCCAGATGCCGGGATCGGCCCCGAGCGGGCGACCGTCGGTGAGCATCGCACCGGTGCCACAGAGATCCTTGGCCAGCAACATGATGTCCTGGCCGTGCTCGTCGGCCAGCACCTTGCGCACCGAAGCCTCAGGCCCTGGGGCCTCACCCTTGATGGCCGCGCTCACGGTGCGCAGGCGGATGAGGCGAAGGATCTCCTCGTGCTCGAAGAGTCGCGCCAGACGTTCACGCAGGAACGGGTCGGTGGTCCCGCCCTCAGCCCGCACCAGGTCGAGCAGATCCGACGCCGTCGGGCCCAGCCCCCATAGGGCGCCGCCGCCCGATAGCGAGACCCGCTCGTTGCCCAGCGTCACCTTGGCCAGCGACCAGCCCTCGTTCACCTCGCCGACCAGGTTCTCGGCCGGAAGCCGCACGTCGGTGAAGAACACCTCGTTGAACGTGTGGGCCCCGGTCATCTCGATGATGGGGCGGATCTCCACACCCGGCGCATCCATCGGGCAGATGAAGTAGGAGATGCCCTTGTGCTTGGGGGCGTCCTGGTTGGTGCGCACGATGAGGATGCCGTAGCTCGAGTGCTGGGCCAGCGACGTCCAGATCTTCTGGCCGTTCACGATCCACTCGTCGCCGTCGCGCACCGCCCGCGTGCCCAGGTTGGCGAGGTCGCTGCCTGCTCCGGGCTCGCTGAAGAGTTGACACCAGATCTCCTCGGCGGCCAGCAGCGGGAACAGGTAGCGCTCCTTCTGAGCCTCAGTGCCGGCGTGGAGGATGGTCGGGCCCGCCCAGCCGATCCCGATCTGATTGGACGGGCGGCGTACTCCGGCCCGCTTGAGCTCGTCGTCGATGATCAGTTGGTGGATCGCATCGGCGTCGAGTCCCCACGGCTGGGGCCAGTGGGGCACAACCAGGCCGGCCTCGGCCATCTGGCGACCGGTCGGATCGGGGTGCTCAGTCAGCCAGCTCCGCACCGCCACCCGGCGCGGATCATCCTCAGCGGGCAGGTCGAAATCCACGCCCGAAACCTAGCCCCCGATACCCGACGACCCCGAACGCCCGTTGCTGACGCCGGTTCGAACCGTGGGCCGGGCAGCTCATAGACTCCGCCGCTCACGTCTCACTCGCAGGGGGAACCCAAATGTCGGCCTGGAACTTCGCCACGATGTGGGAGCTCGTCGCCGACGTCGCTCCCGATGCGCCCGCCGTAATCCAGGGCGACCGAGTCGTGACCTGGCGTGAGTTCGACCGCCACGCCGACGGCATCGCCCGCACGCTGATCGACCGCGGCGCCCACCACCAGGACAAGGTGGCGCAGTACCTCTACAACTGTCCCGAGTACCTCGAATCGATGTTCGGTGCCTTCAAGGCGGGCCTGGTACCGGTGAACACCAACTACCGCTATGCCGATGACGAGCTCGTCTATTTGTGGGACAACGCCGACGCGGTGTGCGTGGTCTTCCATGGTGACTTCACCGACCGGGTGGAGGCCATCCGCGACCGCCTCCCCAAGGTCACCACCTGGCTCTGGGTCGACGACGGCACCGGGCCTTGCCCCGAGTGGGCGCTCTCGTATGCCGAGGCCGCCGCCACCAAGACCGACCGGGTTGAGCCTCCGTGGGGACGCGGCGGTGACGATCTGTTGCTCATGTACACCGGCGGCACGACCGGCATGCCCAAGGGGGTCATGTGGCGCCAGGATTCGCTGACCCGAGCCGTGGTGTCGGCCGCCAATCCCCTGTGGGCCGGTGAGGCCGACTATCCCGCCATGCGCACCCTTCTCGAGACGGCGCCGCCCGGGGGAGCGCTCCTGCCCGGCCCGCCCCTCATGCACGGCACGGGGCAGTTCACGACGTTCATCATCCTCTCCGGTGGTGGGACTGTCGTCTTGCTCGCCAGCCGCGGCCTCGACGTCGCGGAACTCCTCGACACCATTGAGACCCGCAAGGTGAACTCGCTCGTCATCGTGGGTGACGCCTTCGCCAAGCCGATCCTGCACGCCCTTGACGCCGAGCCCGAGCGGTGGGATCTCTCGGGGCTGGCCATGGTGACGTCGTCGGGCGTGATGTGGAGCGGGCCGGTGAAGCAGGGGCTGCTGCGCCACAACCCCAACATGATGCTCATCGACGTGTTCTCCTCATCCGAGGCGCTCGGGCTGGGGGCGTCGGTCTCGATGGGTGACGCCGCCGAGCAGACGGCCAAGTTCCGCTTGGGCGAGACGGCCCGCGTCATCGGCGACGACGGCGTTGATGTCGAGCCGGGCTCGGGTCAGACCGGGCGCGTGGCCGTGCGGGGTCACACCCCGATCGGGTACTACAAGGACCCGGAGAAGTCGGCCGCCACCTTCCTGCTCATCGACGGTGACACCTACTCGGTGCCGGGTGACTACGCCCGCATCGAAGCCGACGGTTCGCTCACGCTGCTCGGTCGGGGGTCGGTGTGCATCAACACCGGCGGCGAGAAGGTCTACCCCGAAGAGGTCGAGGAGATCCTCAAGGAGCACCCCACGGTGCGCGACGCGGTGGCGGTGGGCATCCCCGACGACAAGTTCGGCGAGGTCATCACTGCCGTCGTGGAGGCCAACCCCGGCTCGACGCTCGACGAAGCCGAGTTGGTGACGTGGGTCAAGAGTCGCCTGGCATCGTTCAAGGCTCCCAAGCACGTCGTGGGAATCGACACCATCGGCCGGGCTCCCAACGGCAAGGTCGACTACAAGCGCCTCAAGGGCTTCGCCGCCGACCAGCTCGGCGTAACGCTCGACTGACTCTTCCCGTTCACGACTTCCCGTTTAGTCCTTCCCGTTCTGGCGATGATGCTGTCCCTTGGAGGGGACCGAATCATCGCCAGTTCGGAAGGTTTCGGAAGGAAGGACCGAGGCTCAGCCGGTGAAGGCCGGGCTGGTCGACACGGCCAGGGCCGCGGGAGTCGCCGGGGTGGTGCTCGTCGTCGTGGTGGTCGAACAATCGGTGGTGGGCGTGAAGCTCAGCGACACCGAACCGGCCGCCGCGTTGCCGGCAAAAGTCACACCGGCTGGCCCCGCGCTGGAGCCCGCTCCGCCACCGCCAGCGCCGTTGCCATCGGTTCCACCACCGCCGCCGCCACCAACGGCGCCACCACCACCGCCGCCACCGCCAGCGATGGTCGAGCCCTCAGGATCCGAGCCGCCCGCGCCACCGCTCCCGGCGCTGTGGGCAATCCCGTTGTGGCCGGCATCCGTGCCCAGG
>Ga0209068_10001388_pt1 | contig 12072 bp, 6 predicted proteins | sample ColStrG_CSR_2012_FD_187200 | JGI IMG/M metagenome (GOLD analysis project Ga0209068, IMG submission 187200) | Freshwater sediment microbial communities in response to fracking from Pennsylvania, USA - Cold Stream Run_MetaG_CSR_2012 (SPAdes)... | ecosystem: Environmental > Aquatic > Freshwater >... | reverse complement strand
CCGACATCCCCAACCCGGCTGCGGCCGGGTTGGGGATGTCGGTCCGCGTGCCGCTCGGCGCGGCCGGCGCCTCGAGCACGGCGAAGACCCGTTCGGCGGCCGCGATGCCCTCGGCGCTGGCGTGGTAATTGGCGCCCAGCCGGCGCAGAGGCAGGTACGCCTCGGGCGCGAGCACGAGCGCAAACAGCGCGCTGTGCAGGCTGATCTGCCCGTTCATCAGGCGCAGGCCGATCGCGACGGCGACGAGCGCGACGGCGACCGTCGCGACCAGCTCGAGGATCAGCGACGACAGGAACGTGACGCGCAGAGTCGCCATCGCGGCCACGCGATAGCGCTCGGTGATCTCGCCGATCGCGACGGCCTGCGCCTTCGCGCGTCCGAACACCTTCAGCGTCGCCAGGCCGGCGACGACGTCGAGGAAATGGCCGGCGAGGCGCTCCAGCACGCGCAGCTGCCCCTCGACGCGCTCCTTCGTGCTCGCGCCGACCAGCGCCATGAACAGCGGGATCAGCGGGATCGTGAACGCGATGATCGCCGCCGAGATCCAGTCGTCGAGCAGCACCGCGACGATCACGGCCACCGGCACGATCACGGCCAGCAGCAGTTGCGGCAGGTACAGCGAGAAGTAGCCGTCGAGCGCGTCCACCCCGCGCGTGGCCAGCAGCGCGAGCTCGCCGGTCCGCTGCCCGCGTGCGCTGTCGAGGCCGACCGTGGCGAGATGCTCGAGCAGTGCGCCACGCAGCTCGGACTTCGCTCCGGCCGAGGCGCGGTTGGCGGCGAGCTCGCTCGCCCAGACGATTGCGGCGCGCGCCAGCACCACAGCCAGCAGCGCCGCCGCGGGGGCGCGCAGCTGCGCGAGGCCCTCGCGGCCGATGAACGCGCGCGAGACGATGTCGGCGATGAGCCATGCCTGGGCGAGGATCGCGAGCGCCGCGAGCGTGCCGAGCACGACCGAGACGGCGAGGAACACACGCGTGCTGCGCCCGTAAGCGAGCAGTCTCCGGTCTAGTCCTCCCACGGCGCAATCATGCCCAGTCAGCGAGTGCCGGAGCGTCCTGGCCCGCGCCGTCGCCGGCGCGAGACCCGGCCCGCGCCGTCAGCTCAGCTCGTCGACGAGCTCGGCGAGGATGATCCGCCCGGCCGCCTCGATCAGGGCGAGGTGCGAGAAGGCCTGGGGGAAGTTGCCGAGATGATGCGCCGTGGCCGTGTCGAACTCCTCGGCGTAGAGACCGAGCGGCGAGGCGACCCGCAGCAGCTTTTCCATCAGGTCACGTGCCCGCTGCAGCTCGCCGACGATCGCCAGCCCGGAGACCAACCAGAAGGAGCAGATCAGGAAGCTGCCCTCCCTGCCGGAGAGCCCGTCGTCGGTCTCGTCGGTCCGGTAGCGCAGCACGAAGCCCTCCTCGGTGAGGTCTTCGGCGATCGCGAGAACGCTCGCGCGCATGCGCTCGTCCTCACCCGGCAGGAAGCCGAAGATCGCCGCCAGCAGCGTCGAGGCGTCGAGCGCGTCACTGTCGTAGTGCTGGCGCAGGACACCGGCGCTGGTGAGCCCGTGCTCGAGGATGTCCTCCCTGATCTCCTCCGCGGTCCCGCGCCACGCGACTTCGAGCTTGCCGTCGCCGCGCATCGCCGCGAGCTTCGCCGCACGATCCATCGCGACCCAGCACATCAACTTCGAGGAGACGTAGTGCTGTGGCTTGCCGCGCGCCTCCCAGATCCCCTGGTCGGGCTTGCGCCAGACCTTCGTCGCACACTCGGCCTGCGCCTGCACGAGCGGCCACAGGCGCCGCGGCAGCCGCTGGCTGCGTCGGGTGTGGAGCAGGATCGAGTCGAGCGCAGCTCCGAACACGTCGTTCTGGCGCTGATCGAACGCGCCGTTGCCGATCCGCACGGGCGCCGCGCCGGCGTACCCGGACAGATCGTCGCGCGTGGACTCGGTCAGGTCGCGCCGGCCGTCGATCCCGTACATGATCTGCAGCGCGCCATCGGAGTTCGGCTCGAGATCTGCGACGAACTGCATGAACTCCTCGGCCTCCCAGTCGAGGTTGAGGTAGTGGAGCGCCTGCAGCGTGAAGGTCGAGTCGCGCAGCCACGTGTAGCGGTAATCCCAGTTGCGTTCCCCGCCCGGCGTCTCCGGAAGCGACGTCGTCAGCGCTGCGACCGTCGCGCCCGTGGGCATGTACGTGAGCCCCTTGATCGCGAGCGCCGAGCGCTGCAGCGGGTCGCGCCAGCGATGGTCGGGGATGCGCGCACGCCCCAGCCAGCCACGCCAGAAGCTCGCAGTGCTCGCCATCTGGGCGGTCGCCTCATCGACGCTCTGCGGCGCCGCGAGTCCCTCCGCCCAGGACAGCGCGCAGTAGGTCTGCTCGCCCTTCTTGAGCACGTGTCGGGCCCTGACGCGATCCCCCTCGACACCGACCGCCATGCTCGTCTGCAGCCTGATCGTCAGCTCGGCGCCAACCGCGTCCGCCTGGTGCCCGTCGTCCGCGACCGCCCATTCGGCGGGCACGCGCCCGTAGTCGAAGACGGGCTCGCAGGTGAGTTCGAGCTCGACCTCTCCGTCGAGGCACATCGCGGTGCGCACGAGCATGTGGTCGGCGTCTTCGTCGGTCGGGGGGCGCGTGTGGGGGGTGACCGTGTCGATGCCGCGGCGCGGTCCGAGCGTGAGCGCGTCGCGCACGATCACCCAGCCGGTCGGCGTCTTCCACGTCGTCATCAGGATGTTGGTGCCGGGCTCGTAGATGCGCGCGGACGGGACGTTGATGCCGAACGGTCCCAGCCTGAAGGCGCCCGCCTGGCGGTCGAGCAGCGTGCCGAACACGCTGGGCGCGTCGAAGCGAGGCACGCACAGCCAGTCGACCGACCCGTCCGGCGCGACGAGCGCACCGGTGTGGCAGTCCGACAGGAACGCGTATTCGGCGATCGGCGGGAACGGCGAGGGCATCGCGGCGCTCTGCATCGCGTCTCGAGCGAGGTCGTCGGCGCCAGCGACCGCACGGGCGCTCGCGCGCGGCTTGGGGCTCCGCTTGGCCGCGCTCACGACGCCACCCACGGGCCGCGCCAGGTACCGAACCCGGCGAGCAGCCGATCGCCCTCCGGCGGACCCCAGGACCCGGGCGAGTATGGATGCACGGGCGGCGGATGCTCGAGCAGCGGCTGGAAGATCCGCCACGTCTCTTCGACACCGTCCTGGCGGGTGAAGCGCGTGCTGTCGCCGCGCATCGCGTCGTGGAGCAGGACCTCATAGGGAGTCGGCGCCTCGCCGCCCTGCTCGGCGAACTCGACGTCGAATCGGATCGCCTCGGGTCCGGCCAGGTCGGCGCGGTGGGCGTCGAGGATCAGCCGCGTGCCGGTCGACGGGTCGAGCTTGACGACGAACTGGTTCGGCTCCGGTCGGCGGTGGCCGGCGCCCATGAAGCCGAGGCGGGGCGGATCGCGGAATACCGCCCGCAGCTCCGTCTGCGTCGCCGGGAGCAGCTTGCCGGTGCGGATGAACCACGGCACGCCCGCCCAGCGCCAGTTGTCGATGTCGAGCCGCATCGCGGCATAGGTCTCGGTCGTCGAGGTCTTCTCCACCCCGTCGATCTCCCGGTAGCCGTCGTACTGGCCGCGCACGTAGTGCTGGGGGTCGGCGTCGGCGATCGAGCGGAACAGCGCGTACTTGGCGTCCTTGAGCGCCTCCGCGTCGCCGCCCGACGGCGCCTCCATGGCTGCCAGCGCGACGACCTGCATGAGGTGGTTGACGACGACGTCGCGCAACGCGCCGACGGGGTCATAGAAGTGCCCGCGATCCTCGACGCCGAAGCTCTCGGCCATCGTTATCTCCACGAGCGCGATGTGGTTGCGGTTCCAGATCGGCTCGATCATCGTGTTCGCAAAGCGCAGGTATAGGAACTCGTCGGTTCCCATCTTGCCGAGGAAGTGGTCGATCCGGTAGAGCTGGGACTCGTCGATGTAGCGGTGGATCTCCGCGGCCAGCTCGCGGGCGGACTGCAGGTCGTGCCCGAACGGCTTCTCGACCACGACGCGCGCCGCGCCGGTCAGCCCGGCGTCGGTGAGCTGCTTGATCACCGCTCCGAACAGGAACGGCGGGATCTCCAGATAGAAGACCGGCATCCGGCAGTCGCCGAGCGCTGTGGCCACGCGCTCGTAGGTGGCGGCGTCGCCGAAATCGCCGCTGACGTAGGCCAGGCGCGCGGCAAAGCGCTCGAAGACGTCGTCCTGGACGATCTCCCCCGTACCCTCGATGCACTCGCGCGCGTGCTTGCGCAGATGCTCGAGCGTCCAGTCGTCGCCGGCGACGCCGACGATCGGGCAGTCGAGCAGCCCGCGCAGCTCGAGCCGGTACAGAGAGCGAAACGTCATCACCTTGGCGAGGTCGCCGGTGATGCCGAAGATCACGAGCGCGTCGGCCTCCCGAGAGGCACCGGCCGGGGCCATCGTCGTCCGGGCTGCTGCGACTGTGGCCATCGTGTGCCCCCCTGTCCCGGTCGCGTTGGCGGCGATGATCGGCGCTCGCCGGCACGCCCGCCGAAGACCTATCGGCTCGTTCGCCCCGCGTTTCGGGGCGCGTCGAGGCGCAGGCTAGCAGCGCGCGGCGCGCGCCGGTCCTCAGTCGTCGGCGTCGTAGCCCCAGAGACTGATCAGGTCGCGATCGAGGTACCGGCTGAGCGCCTCGACCTCGCCGCGGTAGCGCGCGCGGAGCTTGCGGGAGAACTCCTCGTCCTCCTCGGCCGGCTCGCTGAACACGAGCTTCTGCTTGACCGCATGGAAGGCCTCGCGGCGCGTCCGTGCCGGCGTGAGCGCCTTGATCGAGCCCTTGATCGCGCGCGACACCGGGCCCCTGCCGACGCCGACCGCGTGGACCATCTCGTTGAGCAGCTGCGAACGCGGGCGCAGCGTGGGGTTGGCCGTGACCGGGTCGATCGCGACCGTGTCGTCGATGCCGAGGAAGCGCATCACCTCGCGCATCGTGGCGGCGTTGTCCGCGCGCCAGTCGTCGTAGATGAACAGCTTGATCTGCTCGGGCGGGAACACGGCGCGGTAGCGCTCGAGCTGGGCGACGTAGCGGACGTGCTCGGAGTAGAGCAGCACCTGCGGCCAGTACGTGTAGCGAGGCAGCCCGCGACCCTGGCGGCGGGCCGGCTCGAGCTCGATTGCACTGGCGAAGTCGACCTCGGTCTCGATGTATGTCTGCACCCACTGCAGGTGCAGCGAGCGCAGGAAGCTCGCGGGCTCGCGCAGGATCGCGATGATCTGCGCGTCCGGGCGCGCCGCCGCGATCCGCTCGGCCGCAGTCTGCGACCACAGGTACAGGGCCGTCGCCTCGCCGACGCGCTGCTCGGGCGCCGCGCCGCGGAACCACTCCGCGTACTGCTCGAGCGTCGTCGGCGTGCCCATCGGCCGCGGGGGCGTGCGCTCGTGCAGCTCATCCGCGAAGAACCACGGCTCCTTGCCGAGCGGCATGAACACCTGCGGGTGGCGTTTGAGCATCTCGTACATGGCGGTCGTGCCGCTCTTGCTGTGCCCGACGATGTAGAAGTCGGGGATCCTCAGCTCGCTCATGGCCCGGCGCCGCCTACCGCCAGGGCGGAGGCGCGGCGGTAGTAGGGGTTGTCGCGCTGCAGGCGCTCACGCGTGTCGAAGCCGACGAGCTTGCCGTCAACGATCACGAGCACGCGGTCGCACATCTCCAGCGTGGACATTCGGTGCGCGATTATGAACAGGGTCAGGTCGTCCTTGAGTTCGTGCAGCGACTGGCTGATCAGCGTCTCGGACTCCGGGTCGAGCGCGCTGGTCGGCTCGTCGAGGATCAGCACGGCGGGCCGCGCGGCGAGCGCGCGCGCGAGGCAGATCCGCTGCTGCTGGCCGCCGGACACGGCGTCGGCGCGCGGTCCGACGATCGTCTCATAGCCGTCGCTCCAGCCGACGATGTCGTCGTGGATCTTCGCCAGGCGCGCCGCGCGCTCGACATCCGCATCGGGGATGTCGCGGAAAAAGCGGATGTTCTCGGCGACCGAGGCGTGCTGCAGGCGCGGTTCCTGCGGGACGTAGGAGATCTCCCGGTGCCAGTCCGCGCGCCGGTAGCGCTCGGCCGAGAGATCGTTGACGAGGTACGCGCCGGCGTTCGGCCGGCGCAGGCCGAGCAGGATCTGCACGACGGTCGACTTGCCCGCGCCCGAGGGCCCGACGATCCCGATCGCTTCGCCCTCGCGCGACTCGAAGGTGACGTCCGTGAGCACCGGCCGCTCGGCGTTGTAGGCGAAGTCGAGGTGCTCGAATGCAATCGTCCGGACCGCGTCGAGCTCCTCACTGCCATCCGCCGGCTCGCTCTCGGTGTAGCGACGCTCGAGGTCCTGGAGGCGTTCGATGAACGGCATCGACTGCGCGATCCCCTGGTAGGCGCCCTGCACGAGCTGGCCCTGGGTGCCGGCGCGCAGCAGCAGCAGCACGACCGCTCCGAGCGCGCCGGCGTGGTGACCGCCGATCACGTACAGGCCGGCGAGGCCGGCGACGAGCAGCACGTAGATGAGGCTCTGGTAGACGTTGGTGATCAGCCTCGTCACGAGCTGCGCGCGGTAGAAGAACACCTGCGAGTACTCGATCAGCGCCTTGACGCGGTCGCGCTGCGCGCCGACGACACCGAACACGTGCGTCTCTTCGGCGAGACGATTGGACTCGGCGATCCCGCTCGCGTAGCGCACCTGGGACTCTGACAGCTCGCGTGTGATGTTCACTCCCCGCGCGCGCATCGGCCGCAGCAGCGAGAACAGCGCGACCGAGGTGACGCCGACGACGAGCGCGGCGACCGCGTTGACCGCCACGGCGAACGCGATCAGCACGGTGAACTGGACCGAGGCCGTGATCAGCATCGTCGTCTGCGCCGCGCCCTGCGCGGCCTGCATCGCCTGGCCGGTCAGCGTCTCCTGCAGCTGGCCCTCGCGGTCCTCCGACTGCACCGACCAGGAGGCGCGCGTGAACGCGTCGAACAGCGAGCGCCGCGTGTTCGCGAGCACGTCCGCCGCGATCCGCGACGGCAGCACCGACATCGGTACCTGCAGCAGCAGGCGCACCGCCGTGAGCCCGAACGCGATGATCAGAAGCGTTCCGACGCTCGTGTGGACGCTCAGGAGCGACGAGTGAGCCGCTTTGCTCGTGCCGACGAGACTGGCGGCGATCACCGCCACCGTCGCCAGCAGCGCGGCTTCGGCAAATCCGGCCATCACCGAGCATGCCGCCAGCGCGATCACGAGCCGGCGCCTGTCGCCGATCAGCAGTGCCAGGCGTGCGCGGCGCGACTCAGCCATGCCGGGTGCCCGGGTCTCCGACTTTGCCTTCGACTTCGACTTCGGGTCAGCCTTCGCCTCCGCGTCTCCCGGCGGTGTCGGGGCCCGGGCGGCCTGCGCCTGCGCGGGCGGCGCGATCGGGGGCGGCATTGGCGCGCCCGACGGCGGCGCGGACGGCGCGGTCTCCGAGGTGGCGGGCGGTGTCGCGGCCGGCGTGGCCGCGGGCGGCGGCAGGGGCACGGTCGTGGGATGAGGCGTCGAGGAAGCCACCGGCTCAGGCGTGGGCGTCGGTTTCAGCGTCAGCCTGCGCGGCGGCTCAGGCGAGCGCGCGCTACGCATGTGCGTCTCCGTTCAAGCGCGCCCGCTGGCGCCCGGGCCCCATGAACCAGTACGCCGCCACGCCGATCGACAGCCAGAAATACGGTCCGGCAGCGGCACTGAGCGTGAACGACCCCGACGAGGCCTCGATGAACAGCGCGAAGAACGGCGCGAAGAACCCGGCGAGCAGGATCGCAAGATCGCCGTCGCGCACACCCGTCATCCCGATCGGGATCAACAGGAGCATGTAGATCGACAGCGCCGTCCACACCACCAGGCCCGGCGCGCCGAGTTCGTTGACGATGAAGTTGTACTGCGTCTCGGAGCTGACGGAGTGGCCTTCGAGCAGCGCGGCGTTGCGACCTCCGATCCCCGACGTCGGGCCGACGCTGCCGAGGCCGAAGCCGAAGGGATCGGCCGCCAGGTAGTGCGGGATCAGCTTCCAGGCCGATTCCTTGTGCAGATCCGTCGAAGACGAGGTGACGTTGATCGTTTCATAGCGCTGGAAGGTCCCCGGTCGAAGCGTGCTCACGACGACGTATCCGACCGGGATCCCGATCAGGACGATCGCGGCGAGTGCCGTCAGCGCACGCGTCACCCTGCGTCTGGCGAGCATCGCCAGCCCGACGAAGGCCATCACGTCGAAGCCGGCTCCGATCACCTGCGACCTTCCGAGCCCGTCGACGATCGCCAGCAGCGAGCCGAGGCACAGCAACACGGCGATCCATCTTCGCCTTCTCGAGATCGCCAGCAGAGCGAGGCAGAACGGAAACGCGATCTGCCCCACGCCGGCGCCGAAGCCCGCATCCGACCCGAGCCCCGGCGGGCGGACGCGCGCTTCCCCTTCGCTGACGAACGTGCGTCCGGTGCCGACCGCGCCTTCCGCGGTGTTCACATAGATCAGGTTGTGATAGCCGGGACCCCAGCTCGCGAGCTGCGCGGGCTGGAGCGTCGACTGGTAGCCCGCGATGACGCCGTTTGCGAGCGCGATCACGCCGGCGATGATGAACAGCTTGCGCAGGTTCGCCTTCGTGCGCAGCAGGTAGTAGCCGAAGAAGAAGAACGGGACGAACTGCAGCTGCTGACGGAACCCGGCGGCCACCTTCAGGATCCCCGTCGTGTTGGGGTTGAACGCCTCGATCGCGACGACGCCGACGAACGCCACGACCCACGCCGACATCGGCGGCATCTTGATGCTTTCGCGGCGCACGACGATCCGCATCACCGCCCCGAGGCAGACGGCGATGATGAGTACGTCCGGGACCGCGGCGAGCACTTCATGGCCGCCAAACGACAGCTTCACGGGGCCGTCGAGCAGCCCGAGGTAGACCGCGAGCAGCGCCACCGTGAACTCCAGGCGCGTGCTGACCATCAGGTAGACGATCCCGAGCACGCCGACGATCACGCCGAGCACCGCGAGCGTAGAGCCGCTCGGCAGCTCGATCACGATCGCGAGCGCGAGCACGGTCGGGATGACCACGCTCAGACCGAGCAGGAACAGGTCGCGAAGCTGGCGGTCGCGGACGACCGGGTGGCCGCCCGCGAGAACGCCCGACGACCTCAGATGCACGAGATCACCGACCGAGCGGCTTGCGCGGCCAGACCCGCCCGTTGGGAGTCGAGAAGCCGTACCTTTCGCTGTCGCGGCGGCCCGCGCAGTTGGCCACGACGCCGAGCACGGGCGCGGCCGAGCTCTGGCGCAGCAGCTCGACGAGCCGCTCCGCGGCGACTTCGCGCGTGTGGCCGACGCGGGCGACGATCACGAGGCCGCCCACGGAACTGAGCATCGGCATCGCGTCGCTGAACTCGAGCGGCGAGGGCGCGTCGACGAGCACGCAGTCGAATTCGCTCGCGAGCGTGTCGAGCAGGCCGGTCGAGACGGCCTGGGCGCAGAATGTGGGCGGGTTGGCCACGGTCGCGTCGCCCGCGAGCAGGAACAGCGAGCCGGCGCGCGACTCGAGCGCCGTGACGACGGGCTCGGCGCCTTCGCCGGCGTCGCCGATCTCGGGCGCGTAGACCGGCGAGACCCGTTGGATCACCGATTCGACCGACGCCTTGCCGGAGACCACGTCGGCGAGCCCGTGCGTGCCGTCAAGTCCGAGCAGGCGGGCCTGGACAGGCCGGCGGAAGTTCGCCTCGACGATCACGACGCGTTCCCCCGCGTCGCGCTGCACGAGCGCGAGGTTGGCGACGACGGTCGACTTGCCGTCGCCGGCGTCAGCGCTCGTGAACATCAGCACACGCCCGCCGGGCGCGCGATCGACGCCGGCCGGCGGTGGCGTGATCGCCGCGTGCAGACGTCGCATCGGCTCGACGACCAGCCGCGACGACGTCGCGACGCCGTCGCGCGTGACGATCGGCCGCGTCACCTTCGGTATCGCGGTGAGCACCTGCGTATGGAAACTGCGCTCGATCCCGCTCAGCGACCGCGTGCGACGGTCGAAGCGGCTGAGCATGTAGGCGGCGATCGAGGCCAGGACGATCCCGATCACGAAGCCGAAGATCGCGTCTTTCCTCGGCTGCGGCTTGACCAGCTGGGAGTTTTCGGGCTTCGCCGGTTTCACCTGCTGCGCGCTGGAGCTGTTGAGCGTCGATTCGAGTTCGTTGATGCGCTGGCTCAGTGCCGTGGCGCGCAGGATGCTGACCGTGCTGGTGCTCGCCGCGCCCGATTTTTTGCCTTTGCCGGCGGTCGCCGCGGCGGTCTCGGCTTCCAGCCGTCGCAGCTGGCGGCGGTTGAGCGCGATCGCCCGTTCGATCACGCGCTGGTGTTGGGTGCGTGCGCGCGCGATGTAGAGCTGCGCGGTCAGGTTCGCGGCCAGGGCGGCACCGGCACCGGTCGAGGGCCCTTCGACGAAGATCGACACGAATTCGCTTTTTTCAGGATTGCGGGCTTTGATGTTGGCGCTGCGCGCCAGGTCGCGCTTACCCGCCGCGCGCAACTGCTGGCGGACCTGTTCGACGGTGATCGAGTTGATCAGCGCGGCCTGGGCGGCGATGTTCACACCCTGCAGGCGCGTGGCGCTTTTTTCGCCCGGGGCCGCTTCTTCGGCCGCCACGCCCAGGAACAGCGACGTCGTCGCCGAGTAGACCGGGGTCTTGCCCTTGTAATAGAAATAGCCACCCACCCCGACGACGATGCCGACCGCGAGAATGAGCCACTTGCGCCGCCAGATCGGAGCGAAGATCGCTGTGGGTTCGGTTGTTTCGTTCATAGCTACGAGCCCGCTGACCGATAGGAGGAGGCCATGATACGGACAAGCGTAACCGGCGGCTAAATTGCCGCACTTTGCACGCTTCCGGCATGCCTACTGGCCAGTTCGACCTCCGTGGTCGAGTTCCCGCCGTGCCGAACGCAACCAGGACTCCATTCCTGGGGGAAAGTCTAGCGTCGGACGGGCGTCGCGGCAAGCAAGCACCGCCGCTTGCAGGCGACGCCATCGGGTATCGTCGCGGCCGCCCCGAGAGCTAGCTGGAGGACGCTTTGAAGCCAAGTGACAGCCGGATCCTGTGCTTCGCGACGCAGGGTCACGAGCACATCGAGGGTGAGCGGATCCGCGCACTGCTCGAGCTGACCGATGCCGAGGCGTTCCCGTTCGACCGCGCCGCCAAGCTGGGCTCGGCGCTGCACCTCGTGCGCCGCGTCCGCGCGCGCCGGCCCGAGCTGATCGTGATGGAGGGCACGGGCACCGCCGGCGGGCTCACGCTGATCGCGATCGATGCTGTCCTCGGCGTCCCCTACGTCGTCTCCAGCGGTGACGCCGTGGCTCCGTTCCTGGGTCTGCATTCGCGGCTGCTCGGGTTCCTCGGCGGTTTCTACGAGCGCCTGCTCTGCCGTCGCTGTGCGGGCTTCGTCGGCTGGACGCCGTACCTCGTCGGCCGCGCGCTCACGCTCGGCGCGCCGCGGGGGATGACCGCGCCGGGCTGGACGCGCAGCCTGCCGAGCGACGGCGCACGCGCCCGTGTTCGCGAGCGGCTAGGCATCCCGGCCGACGCGCTCGTCGTCGGGCTCGTCGGCACGCTGCACTGGAACGACCGCGTCGGCTACGCCTACGGCGTCGAGCTGATCCGCGCGATCCGCCGCGTCGAGCGGCTTGACGTCGTCGTCTGCATCGTCGGCGACGGCGACGGGCGCGAGCGGATGCGCGAGATGGCCGGCGAGGATCTCGGCCGGCGCGTGTTCCTGCCCGGGCGCGTCGCTCCCGAGGAGGTGCCCGACCATCTCGCCGCCTTCGACGTCGGCAGCCTCTCGCAGAGCGTCGACGGGGTCGGCTCGTTCCGATACACGACCAAACTGAGTGAGTACATGGCTGTTGGGCTGCCGATCATCACCGGCGAGACGCCGCTCGCATACGACCTCGACGACGGCTTCATCTGGCGCCTGCCGGGTGCGGCGCCGTGGAGCGAGACCTACATCGGCGCACTCGCCGCGTTGCTCGATCGGCTGAGCGCGCAGGAGATCGCCGAGCGC
>Ga0209068_10001387_pt1 | contig 12073 bp, 12 predicted proteins | sample ColStrG_CSR_2012_FD_187200 | JGI IMG/M metagenome (GOLD analysis project Ga0209068, IMG submission 187200) | Freshwater sediment microbial communities in response to fracking from Pennsylvania, USA - Cold Stream Run_MetaG_CSR_2012 (SPAdes)... | ecosystem: Environmental > Aquatic > Freshwater >... | reverse complement strand
ACACCAATCAAGGCCAGCGCCACCGACCACGGGCCGCGGGCAATGGTTCTGACGGACGCGCGGGCCTCCCGCTATAATCGCGCCCGGCCCCTATTTCTTCCCTGGAGAGCTTATGCGAATTGTTTTCGCGCTGATCGTCAGTGTGCTCATGGCTGCGGCCAGTATGGCCCAGCAAGACCCCTCGTCGCAGGAAACGGCCGCCGACAAAACGAAGCCGGCTGCCTCCAGCGTTTCCGCCAAAGAGAGAAAAGCGCAGAAGGAGCTGGCGTCCCAAGCTCTCCCAGCCGCGGAAGCGAAGTCATCGGAAAGCGCGGCCAAGCCTGCCGAACCCTCAAAGCCAGACGCCACCGAGGCCGCCGACAAGGAAGAACACTACGAGGTCGCCGAAGTTCCGCCGGTCGTCACGCATCATCAGCTCGCCCTGAATGGCAAGACGCTCAGTTACACGGCGACCGCAGGCCGACTCCCCATCAAGCGCGGCGACGGCAAGATCGAAGCCGAGATGTTCTTCGTGGCCTACACTCTGGACGGGCAGGATGCGGGCAGGCGTCCGCTGACCTTCTCGTTCAATGGCGGGCCCGGCTCGGCTTCTGTCTGGTTGCATATGGGCGCGCTCGGCCCGAAGCGCGTCGTGCTGCAACCGCATGGCTTCATGCCCGCCGCGCCGTATCGTCTTGAAGACAATCCCGACACGCTGCTTGATCGCAGCGATATCGTCATGGTCGACGCGATGGCGACGGGCTACTCGCGCGCAGCGACCGCGGAACTCACAAAGAAATTTCTCGGCGTGAAAGGAGACGTGCAGGCCTTCGGAGAATTCATCCGCCTCTACATCTCGCGCTACGACCGCTGGAGTTCGCCTCTGTTTCTGCTTGGCGAAAGCTACGGCACCACGCGCGCCGCTGGGATCGCCGGATACCTCGCGGATCATGGCATCGCGTTCAACGGCATAACTCTGCTTTCCATGGCAGTCGACTTTCAAACGCTCGAATGGAACAAGTCCAACGACCTGCCCTACTTCCTGCTCGTCCCGACGTTCAGCATGATCGCCGGCTACCATCACAAGCTGCCCGCCGATCTAGCCCAGGACATAACGAAGACGCGCGAAGAAGTCGTGCACTGGTCGATGAACGACTACGCGCTCGCCTTGGGCAAGGGCGACGCCCTGACTCCGGAAGAACACCGCAAGATCGTCGAACAACTGGCGCGCTCCATCGGCCTGCGTCCCGAGGTCATTGAAGCGCACGACCTGCGGATCGACGTACCGACCTTCACACACGAACTGCTGCTCGATCAAAAACTGCGTACCGGGCGACTCGATGGTCGCTTCACCAGCCCCGATCCCGGCGACCAACGTTTTTATGATCCAACCAGCGCCGCGATTCTTCCGCCTTACACTTCGGCGTTCAACAACTACCTCCGCACCGAACTGAATTACAGAACCGACATGCCCTATACGGTCTTCGCATGGGACGAGGGCGGTTTTCAGAAGTGGGATTGGGGCAACGCTGTAGAAGGCTTCCCGAGCACGGCAGGCGGCCTGCGTTCGGCCATGATCAAGAATCCATACATGAAGGTTCTCGTGATGGAGGGCTATTACGACCTGGCCACTCCCTTCGCCGCTGCCGACTGGACCATGGACCATCTGAATCTCGACGCCAAGTACCGCCAGAACATTTTCTACGCCACCTACGGCTCCGGCCACATGGTGTACATCGACCGCGCCGAGCATGACAAGATGAAGAAAGACTTGGTCGACTTCATGGAGAAGTGTCTGCCAAAGTAAGCACGGCTTTCGGCTCTGGCGCTCGGCTTTCGGACGTTGGCTTTTGGTCGCTGCAACACTTTCGGGCCTCAAGGCGGAGCCCAAACCGGAATGTGTTCTAATGCTCCACGCATGCGCGCCGCTGCCATCTTCGGCCTCGGGACTTCACCCGCGGACCTGAAGCAATTCCAGACTGGGTCGGCGGCCGAATGGCGCGATGGCCTTCCCGTCTCCTCCGGCGACGCCGACGCCATCCTCATTTTCGGCGGAGACGGCACCATTCACCGCCATCTGGCTGCGCTAGCGCGCCTGCGACTTCCTGTGCTGGTTGTACCAGCGGGCAGCGGCAACGATTTTGCCCGCGCGCTGAGCCTTCGATCCGTTGCGGATTCCGTCCGCGCCTGGCAGAAATTCGAAGCGGGCGGGCTCGAACCTCGATCGATTGATCTCGGCCTCATCACTCCAGCCAATGCACCCGAGAAACACCGCTATTTCTGCTGCGTCGCCGGATGCGGCATCGACTCTGCCGTCGCCCGGCTTGCCAATCGAATGCCCCGCTGGCTGCGCGCCCGCGGCGGCTATGCGATGGGACTCGTTCCAGCCATCCTCCGATTTGCGCCCTTTCCACTGCGGGTCACAATGCAGAAAACCGGCGCAACCCAGTCGTCGGAATCCCTCACCACGCTGGCCGCCTTTGCGAACACTCCGTTCTATGGCGACGGCATGCGGATCGCGCCGCACGCGGAAATGAATGACGGCCTGCTCGACGTCTGCCTCATCCGCGATGTCAACAGGCTGAAGCTGCTCTCTCTTTTCCCCACGGTCTATTTCGGCCGCCACCTCAACTTGCGCGAGAGCGAGTATTCCAAGGTGGAGTCGGTACAACTGGAAACGGATGTCCCCCGCGAAATTTACGCGGACGGAGAGTACGTATGCGCTACTCCCGCTGAAATTCGGGCCGTGCCACATGCGTTGCGGATCATCGCCCCATAATCCGCCGACAATCGCTGGGTTTGATGTACAGTGTCATGCTTGCTGATATGGCGAATGATCCAAACCATCGAGTCCGGTCCAAGGGGCTGCTCGCCAACATCCTGAGCGACATCCACTTCTGGATTCCCGCTCTCGTGCTTTTGGCCGGCCTCATCATTCTGCACAAGCTGCGCTGACGGACAGGGAGCCATCGACATGGGAGCAGAGACCATCGTTCGCAGTCCGATCCCGGCCAGCCGTCTGCGAAAGCTGCAGGCGCTCGGAATCCTTTGCGGTTTTGCGGCAGGCGCGTGGCTCGGCGGCGCCGAAGCTCCAATCAAGATCATCAACCCCAGCGTTTCCGCCGTTACCATCTCTCTCGTCATGGTGTTGGGTGTTTTCCTGGCACGCTGGAGCGTCCCGGCGCTGGTCCAAGGCACATCCCATGTCCGCAACGACGTTCGCCAGGCGCCGCATTTGGTTGTTTGGGCCGTGCTTGCCGGATGCATGTGGGCCGTAGCCAACACTCTGACTATCTACGCCATCCGCAACGTTGGTCTCAGCATTGCCTTTCCGCTCTGGAACACGAACAGTCTGCTCGGAATCTTCTGGGGTTTCCTGCTGTTTAACGAATTGCGCGGCGCAGGATGGCGGTGCTGGCTCGGCGTCTGGGGCGGTGCCGCCGGTATGTTCGCGGGAGCGACCCTGCTGGCGTTCGCTTCCTCCGGCCAGGCGACGCCGGGCAAAGCCTTCACCGGAGTAATTGCCGCGCTCGCTGCGGGCATTCTCTGGGGAACCATGTATATTCCCTACCGCAAAGCCTACTTGACCGGGATGAATCCCCTTTCTTTCGTCGCCTTCTTCACCATCGGCGAACTAGTCACCATGACCGCCCTCGCGCTCAGCTACCTGGGTGCCGTTCGGCTCTGGCAGGAACTTTTGAGCGTCCGCACCGCGCTTTTCTGGCTGATGCTCGGCGGGTTCATCTGGGTTATCGGAGATCTGTTTCAGCAATATGCCACCAAGTACGTCGGCATCAGCCGCGGCATACCGCTCTCCAACACCAACCAACTCTGGGGACTGTTGTGGGGCGTCATGGTTTTTCATGAACTGCGGGGCGGAAGCCCCAGAACATACGCCGAAGTGATTGGCGGTTCGATTCTGATGGCGCTCGGAGCGGTTGCGATTGCGCTATCTTCGGCCACCGGAAGGGAGCACGTCTCCTGGCAGGACGCAGCCGAGCGCGAGGGCCAGCGCTACGGAATTGAAGACGACTACGTTCGCGCCAGCATGGAGGGCCGTGAGTCCAATACCGCCCCCAGCCGCAGGTCGCTTCTCGACTGGCTCCTGATCGTTGGAACATCAGCCGTATTCGGCACGCTCGCAGCCTTCGCCCGGCTGCCCGTCGTAAAGATTGATGCGGTCTGGGTCGCCGTGCTCGCCACAGCCATGCTTGCATTGCTTGCGACTTGTGCCATCACTCTCTGGCGCACCACCCGCTTCCGCTAAACGTGAACCCAATCATCGCGCAGAGGTCCCTGAAGAGAATCGGGAAGGGCAGATCACCAACCTTGGTAACCTTGCCGTGTGAGCAACGGCACCGACATTCCGCCCGCGCCATGCTCGAATGGTGGCAGAGGGGCCACTCATGCGCGTCAAACGAGCGTTGCTGTGTCTCGCCGCAGTCCTCGTCTTTGAAATCGTAGCTCCTGCGGCGCCTTTCGTGGTATTTCCAAAGACCGGCCAACTACCCTCACCGGACGGGCGGTTCGTGGTCCGCAATACCGACCGCGAAGCTCCTCTCTCCGAATACGTCGGCAACTTCCACTCCCTTTTCCTTGTGGAGACAGCCAGCGGCCGTACCCGCAAACTCTGCGACTACCTGGGCGTGGCCGCGGTCGGCTGGGCGAACAACGAGTTCATCATCGTGACGGAGTATGTCAGCAAACGCACTTCCCGCGCACTGGTCTTTGTTGCCAACGACTCGCGCGACCCCGTCGTGGTCGACCAGCCGCTACTCACCACCCTTGTCCCAATCAATTTGCGCCCCCAACTGCGGGAAAACGACCATGTGTTTGTGGAGGCGTCGCGAGTCGAGGGGGAAACGCTCCAGCTCCGCGTCTGGGGATATGGCCAACACGACACCAAGGGTTTTCGCTGGCATTGCAGCTACAGCCTGCTCGAAGGTGGGATTTCGTGTGACGAAGCGACCTTGCCTTGACCAATGCAGCTCGCGGGAAAATGACCCGGTACGGCCCGCGCTTCCCATCGTTCTAGGCTGGTGGGCCCGCTAGGATTTGAACCTAGAACCAACAGATTATGAGTCTGCTGCTCTAACCGTTGAGCTACGGGCCCTCGGCCTCATTATCCCATGAACTCAATTCCCGAATCTGGACTCGGTCTCGATCTGAAACGGCAAAGCCACGTACCTACGTTATGCCCGTGCCCAAAGGCCGCTCGGGTATGATTCTTTCAGACTCCGGGCCCATGACCAAGCCTCGCTTCCTGCTTTCGGTGACCAACGACGACAACGACTACCAGATCGAGCAGGCGACATCTGCACGCCAAGTGGCCAGCAAAAACGGCGTGGACGTCGAGATCGTTTGTGCCCAGGATGACGGCATCCTCCAAAGCCAACAGCTGCTCAACAGAATCCAGTCCACGGTCGACCCTCGCCCCAACGCGATCCTCTTTGAGCCGGCCGGGTCAACCGTGCTTCCACAGGCGGCTCGTGCCGCCGCCGCCGCGGGCATCGGCTGGGCAGTGCTCAGCCGCGACGCCGAGTACATCAACGAGCTCCGCATGATTTATCGCGTGCCCGCTTTTGTCGTCAGTGCCAACCATGAGGAAATTGGGCGCATCCAGGGACGCCAACTTGCCGCCCTGCTGCCAGCGGGAGGAGTGGTCCTCTGCATTCAGGGCCCCAGCCATAGCCTTGCCGCCAAGCAGCGGCATATTGGCCTGCTGGAAACAAAACCAGAAAACATCCGGCTACGCATCATCAAGGCCCACTGGACCGAATCGAGTTCGCGCAAAGCCGTCACCGCATGGCTCGGACTTTCCACCTCGCGCGGAACCGAGATCGCAGCCATCTGCGCTCAGGACGATTCCATGGCTATCGGCGCCCGCAAGGCATTCGAGGAGTGCGCCCATCAATTGCGCCAGTCTTGGCTCAAGATCGCGTTCCTGGGCTGCGACGGTATGCCCAGGACAGGTCAGGAGTGGGTTCGCCGCGGCCTTCTGGCCGCTACCATCTTCACTCCTCCGACGGCCGGAATCGCGATTGAACTGTTGTCTCGGTTCATGGCGAAGGGAACCATGCCACCGGTACGCACTCTGACAGAAACCCTGTCCATTCCCAGCATCCGAGACCTAGCCCGAAACACACAGGATGCGTTGGCCCAAACCGGGCGCTAGAATCTCAGCTTCTCCGCTTCACAAAGAAACCGCAGCATTGGCGTCATCTTCTCCGCGCTCCGCAAAAAGTCCGCCATAAACCGCCCGCCGCAGATCTGGCGCTGCGACAGATCCACGCTCGCCACGAAGTCCTTTCGCTTGAGATCTTCAATCAGCGGATGATCCGCCGGATACCCGCGCGGCGCCCGCGACAGCATCTCCCCGCCTAACTCAAGCCCGCGTTTCGCGTTCCGCCATTGCTCCGGCTTCCAGGCCACGGCATCTCGAATCCGCGCCAGCGAGCGCGGGTCAGGCTGCCACACCCCACCAGCCAGAAAGCACTGCGCCGGCTCCAAATGCAGGTACAACCCGGGCGCATGCACCGTCTCACTCGCGCTTGCGTGTCTGAAGTGCATCCCAATATGCGCTTTGTACGGGCTCTTGTCCTTTGAGAAGCGCACGTCACGATAGATCCGGAACAACGACCCGCCGACCGGCTTGGGATTGGCCACGAGCCACGGGCTGACATCACGCAGCCGCAGGCGCAGGTCGGAGATGAAGCGAAGGCTGGATTGACGAGCGAGGTCTTCGAAATCCGGCTTGTGCTTGAGAAACCATGTCCGCCGGTTATTCCGCCGCAGTTGTTCCAGAAACTCGAACAGCCGGGGAGTGAAGTACGTTTGCCTCATGGGAAGTCCTGCGCTAGAGCGTCTGTCGCGTTGGGTACGCCTTCAGCTGTACGCTAAGCGGAAGGATGCCCGCCTCGACTAGTGCACGGACGGAGGCGTCGGTGGAGTTGCAGGACCACTTCCCGCACTCGCCGACGCGCCTTCATTCACCAGGTCCTTCAATTCTTTGCTGGGCTTAAAGAATGGGATCTTCTTGGCCGGCACCTCCACCCGGTCCCCGGTCTTGGGGTTGCGCCCGACGCGGGGTTTGCGCTGGCGCGTGCGAAAACTGCCAAAGCCGCGAATTTCGATCTTGTCGCCCACGCGCAGCGAACGCACGATGCTGTCAAAGATCGTCTCCACAATCACTTCGCTGTCTTTGCGGGTCAGTTCCGCCAGCCGGGAAACCTCTTCGATCAGGTCCGCTTTTGTCATATGCCTCTTTACTCCCTTTGGGGCAGGGTTTTTCGTGCCCGAGGGTCGAGCCCCCGGTGTCGGTTGTCTATAACCTTCTCAAATTTCAGGGGTTCTGCGCAAGTGCGAGGAAAAGCACCTACCTCCAAAGGTAATAAAATCCGATCTGCTGCTCCAAAAGCTTCTCCCGCGTCGGCAGGTAATCCGATACATCCCCAAACAGCAAATCCAGCCCCGACCGCTTCGGTTTTGTCGGCCACACCAGGTTCGGCTCGCCCGAAATCCCCACTGCCTTGGCCGTATCTTTTACCGCCCCTTCAAAATCCGTGATCTGGTCCACCAGTTTCATCGGCGCCGCCTGCTCCCCTGTCCACACCTTGCCGTTCGCAATCGCGCGGATGTCCTCCTCCTTGACGTGCCGCCCCTCGGCCACCGCCTGGATGAACTGGGTGTGCATGTTGTCGATCAGGCTCTGCATGTATTCCCGCTCCGCCGGAGTCATTTCGCGCGTAGGGCTGCCCGTATCCTTGAACTCGCCAGCCTTCATCGTGATCGCGCTCAGCTTCGCCCAGCGCAGCAGTTCGCCGTAGTTCACCCACTCCGCAATCACGCCGATCGAACCAACAATGCTGCCCTTGTCCGCGTAGATCTTGTGTGTGGCCGATGCCACGTAGTACGCCCCGCTCGCTCCCACCGTTTCAATCGACGCCACAATGCGCTTCTTTTTGTCGTCTCGGATTCGCTTCACTTCCCGGTAGATTTCCTCCGAAGCAGCCACGCCGCCACCAGGCGAATTCACATGAATGATGATGGCCTTGACCGAATCGTCTTCCGCGAACTTCTTCAGCTGCGGGACGACCTGTTTTGGAGAAAGAATCACGCCGTCAAGTTCGACCACGGCAATCTTCGATCCGAAGCCGGAGAACCCGTCATTCTCCGCCTGGCCGCTGAAACTCAGGTACACCACCGTGAACACAGCCGCTACAAACAGCGTAAACAGCCCGCCGCCCACCAGTACCCACACCCACCACCGCGAACGCCCTTCAGTCATAGTCAGATGAGTTTAGCACCGCTCGCGAAGGTTGGAGGTTAGAGGTCAGATTGCAGAGGTGGGAAGCGCTTGGCCGCGGCCAGGCCGCTGTCGTCGCTGATTCTACTTCTGCAATCTAACCTCTGATCTTTGACCTGACTTCGATTGGCGTACACTCTTAGCTTCTTCATGAGTCCTTCATGCGCGATCCCATCGAACTCGAAGTCTTCAAGAACCTCTACCACTCCATTGCCGAAGAAATGGGCGCCGCTCTCCGCCGCACTTCGTTTTCTCCCAACATCAAGGAGCGCCGCGACTACTCCTGCGCCGTCTTCGACTCCCGCGGACAAGTGATCGCCATGGGCGATCACATGCCGGTACATCTCGGCTCCATGCCCATGTCTGTCGCCGCCGCCATTCAACACTGCGCACTCGAACCCGGCGACATCGTCATGCTCAACGACCCCTTCCGCGGCGGCACGCACCTCCCCGATATCACACTGGTCATGCCGGTGTGCGTGAGCGGAGCGAAGAGACGGGTGCCCCAGGTTCGCGCCCGTTTTTTGGGCGCTAACCTGGGCGCGAACGCGGCAAACCTTAGCCGGCGCACAAAGACTCCCGATTTCTACGTTGCTTCCCGCGCCCATCACGCCGACGTCGGCGGAACCTACCCCGGATCCATGGGCCCCTGCCGCGAAATCTATCAGGAAGGATTCCGCATTCCGCCCGTCAAAATCATGCGCGCCGGAAAGCTTGTTCCCGACGTTCTGGCGCTCCTCCTCAACAACGTCCGCACTCCCGAAGAACGCGAAGGCGACCTCGGCGCCCAGATCGCCGCCTGCCAGACCGGCGCGCAGAGACTACACGAAATCTGCGCCCGCTACGGCATCTCCCGCACCAAGAAGGCCGCCGCCAACCTGCTCGACTACTCCGAAGACCTGATGCGCGGCTTCTTGAGCAGCGTCCCGCCCGGCCGCTACCAGGCGGAAGACTTTCTCGACAACGATGGCGTGGAGGACAAGCCCGTCCGCATCGCCTTGACGATCCACGTCTCCGCTTCGCGCGCCAGAAAATCCCGCGATAAAAAAAATCAAGCTGCCGTCACCATCGACTTCACTGGCAGCGACCCGCAAGTCCAGGGCGCCATCAACGCCGTCGAAGCCATCACCTACTCTGCCTGCTTCTACGCCTTCCGCTGCCTGCTGCGCGAGGACGTCCCTGCCACCGCTGGACTCATGCGCCCCATCCGCATCATCGCTCCGCCCGGCACCGTGGTCAACGCCAAGCCTCCCGCAGCCGTCGCCGGAGGAAACGTAGAAACCTCGCAGCGCATCGTCGACGTACTCCTGAAAGCGCTCTCCCAAGCCATTCCCGATCGCATTCCCGCGGCCGCCGCCGGCACCATGAACAACCTGACCATCGGCGGAATCGATCCCCGCTCGGGCGAGACCTTCGCCTACTACGAAACCATCGCCGGAGGCATGGGCGCGCGTGCCACCAAGGACGGCGTCTCCGGCGTCCATACTCACATGACCAACTCGCTCAACACGCCCGCCGAAGCGCTCGAACACGCATACCCGCTGCGCCTAAGGCAGTATTCTCTGCGTCCGAAAAGTGGAGGAACTGGCCTCCATGTCGGAGGCGACGGCATCATCCGGGAAATCGAAGTCCTAACCGACGCCCAAGTCACTTTGCTAGCCGACCGCCGTTCCCGAGGCCCTTACGGCCTAGCCGGAGGCACCGACGGCGCTCCCGGCCGCACCGTCATCCTCCGCCAAGACGGCTCCCAAGAAGAATTACCCAGCAAGACCAGCACGCGCCTGCGTTCCGGAGAGAGAGTAAGAGTAGAGACCCCCGGTGGAGGAGGATGGGGCAAACCAAACAGCTGAACCGCAGAGAACGCAGAGCTTTTTGTAACTGGCTTTCCTCTGTGTTCCTCTGTGCCCTCTGTGGTTGAGATTTTTCTGCGCCCTCTGCGTCAAGCCGCACTTTTCGCTAAAATCGATGCTTGCCCATTACGGAGTAAACGACCGATGAAATTTCTGCGTCCCCTAATGCTCGCCCTGATCCTGGCCGCCGCCTTCTTCTACTTCACGACGTACCGCCACGGCCGTCTGCAATCCGCCAACTGGATCAGCCGTCCCCACCAGGTCGAAATCACCGAAGCCGCCAGCCCCGAGTCGCTCGACTCCGAAGAGCAGAACAACATCAGCGTCTACCGCAAGAACATCGGCGCGGTCGTCAACATCACCTCGCGCGTCATGACCTTCGACTTCTTCTACGGCCTCGTTCCCCAGGAAGGCCAGGGCTCCGGTTTCGTCATCGACAAAGAGGGCCATATCCTTACGAACTATCACGTCATCGCGGATGCGCGCGATGTCTGGGTCACGCTCCACAACCGCAAGAAATATAAGGCCACCATTGTGGGCACCGACCGCGCGCATGACCTTGCCATCGTCCAGATCAAGGGTGCCGATCTCCAGCCCATGACGCTCGGCGACTCGACCAACCTGCAAGTTGGCCAGAAAGTTTACGCCATCGGCAATCCCTTCGGACTCGCCGGCACGCTCACCCGTGGCATCGTCAGCTCCATTCGCCAGGTGCAGGAACCAGACGGCATGGTGATCGAAGAAGCCATCCAAACCGACGCCGCCATCAACCCCGGCAACTCCGGAGGCCCGCTGCTCAACTGGCACGGCGAAGTCATCGGCATCAACACCATGATCGCCTCCAGCGTAGGTCAGAGCGCCGGCATCGGCTTCGCCATCCCGATCAACACCGCCAAAGCCGTGCTCAACGATCTCGTCACTCTAGGACGCGTGCGCCGACCCGCCCTCGGAGTCCGTACCATTCCCGTCGATCCCGAACTCGCCCAGGAAATGGGTCTCGCCGCCGACTATGGTTTGCTGATCGTGCAAGCCGTCCAAGGAGGCGCCGCCGACCGCGCCGGCCTGCGCGGCGGAAGCGAGCGCGCCTATCTCGGCAACACACCCATCATGGTGGGAGGAGACCTGATCGTAGCCGTAGAAGGAGAGAGAATCGAAAGCCAGCAGAACCTGGCCCAGGTCATGAACAAACACCGAGCCGGCGACACCGTCACAGTGACGATCTACCGCGGCAAGAAAAAAATGGAGGTAAGCGTAACCCTGGGCGAATCCAGAGAACAGGTGTAGCGCCCCCAACCCCAAGGTAGCGCCGGCGTCCCGCCGGCAACAAGATGTGTAGGGCGGGCACTCCTGCCCGCCAATGGTTGTAGCGGATGATGGAGCGCCGGGCCCCCCCGCTCGGCATTTGCCGGGTAAAGTGGCCGGGCATGCCACTGGTACAGGCCCCTCTACCTCCCGCACGTCTCGGGCTGGAGAGAATCCGCCGAGTGCGAAACCAGAAACTTCTCGACGTCGCGCAGTTTCTCCTCGGGCATGACACTCGTGAGCGGGTTCTTCCCGTGCTCATGCCTTCCCTGGGCAAAGTAGGCCCGCCACTGCTCACTGGTCTTGTTGAGCGGCGTAATTTCTCCACCCACTGCGCCTCGCTTGTGACAGTCCTTGCAGATTTCACGCATGTAGACCCGCCCCCTGTCTTCACTTGGTTTGCGATCTGAAGACCAGGACACCTGGCACAGGGTTGCGGCGATTAGAGCAAATACAACCAGGATTCTATTCATGATGAATTTCCCTCTAGGTTCAAGCCGTTTATGACCTCGCGACGCTCGCACGCTACGAACTGCTGTTTCAATAGCTATCTCCGGCCGCCGAAACGGGAAGCTCGAGTGTGCCCACGAATTCGGTCGGCTTGCGATTTTCAATCTGAGGCTTGAACTTCCAATCG
>Ga0209068_10001386_pt1 | contig 12077 bp, 10 predicted proteins | sample ColStrG_CSR_2012_FD_187200 | JGI IMG/M metagenome (GOLD analysis project Ga0209068, IMG submission 187200) | Freshwater sediment microbial communities in response to fracking from Pennsylvania, USA - Cold Stream Run_MetaG_CSR_2012 (SPAdes)... | ecosystem: Environmental > Aquatic > Freshwater >... | reverse complement strand
GTCGGAGAGGAATTTGCCACCCGGAACTCCGGCGTTTGTGGTTCGACGGTGACATTCGGGTCGTTCACCACCTTGCGGATCGATTCCAAGAACTCCTTCGGGTCAGCGCCCGGCAGCAGCCGCACATCGACGTTCGCCCAGGCTTCCGGCGGGATTACGTTGGTCTGCTGCGATCCGCCCAGCATGGTCACCGAGATCGTGTCGCGCAGAAGAAAATTAATCGATTCGTCGGCGGTGATCTGCTGCTGCACGTTCTTGTCCTGGATCGCCTTTCGTATGTCGGCGAACATGCGCGCCCGCTCCGGCGGTTCGAAGGGCGCCATCGTCTTGAAGAATTCATCGACCACCGGCAGCACGCGCAGGGGCGGCTGGTACTGAATAAGGCGGTTCAGGGCGCGCACCAGCCGGTTCGGCGCAGACTCGGGAATCGGACGCGATCCGTGTCCCGGCCGTCCACGCGCGGTGATGTGGAGCCACAACGGCGACTTCTCGCCCACATCCACGCCGACATAGCGCACGTTGCCATTTTGCAGCAGATTCTCGCCGCCTTCGTTGATAAGGAACTCGGCGTTGCGCAGCAACTCGCGCTTGTTGGCGATGAACCAGTCGGTGCCCGTGCCGGCGGCTTCTTCGTCGCTGACAGCCAGAAAAATCACATCGCGTTCGAGCGCAATCCTTTCACGCTTCAACATGACCATCACAACCAGCTGCGCGAGTCCCTCTTCCTTCATGTCCTGCGCGCCTCGGCCGTACATCGATCCGTTCACGACATTCCCACTGAAAGGAGGCACGGCCCAGTGCGTCGCGTCGCTGGTGACCACGTCCATGTGATTGAGCAGGACGATGGGCCGCTTTGGCCGTGCCGCGCTATGCGGGAGAACAGCCCACAGGTTCGCCCGGCCTGGGGCGTATTCGAAAACCTGGTTCTCGATTCCTTCGGCGTCCAGGATCTTCTTGAAGAACTGGGCGGCGCGCATCTCATTTCCGGGCGGATTGGTGGTATCGACGCGCAGATATTGCTGCATCCAATCCACCGCCAGATTGGAGTACTCCTGCATGTGTTCGGGCGAGATGCGTGCCGACGCAAGCGCCGTCTGGGCTTCCGGAGTTATGCACACGCCAACAAAAAGGAGAAAAAGAACTGTCACTCTAGTGAAATGAGTTGTCTTCAATTTTCTGGCCACTCCGCCGATGAAAGATTGCTGCACGCAGTTTTTATATCAGTTCCAGCCAAAATTACCGTTAGCCAGCCTGTACCGTGCTGCCACGATAAGGTACAATATGTTTGATAATAAAGCACTTGCATTCCATGCCCGGCCCCCCGGGCATTTGGCACGCAACCTGTTTATAGAAAGGCAGGCCTTATTGTCGGGCCTACTTTTTGAGGCATCCGCAAGCGTCGCGTTTGCCTTCCGAGTTCACGGGTTCTGACTTACAATCGACGCAATCAAAATCGCGCAAAAAGCGCACAGGAGTGGAGCCCCCACTCTGACTTGGAGGAAGTTCAAATGAAAAACCGCACCATCTTCGTTCTGTTGCTTGCAGCAGTCATGGCGCTCCCAGCCATCGCGCAGCAGACTTCCACTCCCCAGCCCGCGGCCCAGACGACCGGCAGCGCAGCCACCAACGCGACCGGCAAAACCCCGTTGCAGCCGGATACTCACGAAGGTTTCTGGGGTCGCATCAATCCGTTTGCCCGCAAGAAATACGTGCAGCGCCAGACCGATCCGATCCGCAACCGGATCAACGAACTTGACGAGCTGACCGCGTCCAACACCAAAGCAATCAAAGACACCGACTCGCGCGCGCAGCAGGGCATCCAGCTCGCATCCGCCAAGGCCAACGAAGCCGATCAGCACGCCATCGAAGCTGGCAGCAAGGCGCAGGCCGCCCAGCAGACCGCCGATCAGGCGCACACCCGTCTGAATAACGTCGAGAAGGTCGTCACCAACATCGACCAGTATCAGCCTTCCACCCAGACTGAAATCCTGTTCAAGTCTGGACAAACCGTGCTCAGCAAGAACGCCAAGGCGGCTCTGGATGAGATGGCTACTCCGCTGAAAAGCCAGCGCGGCTACGTGGTCGAAGTGCAGGGCTTCTCGTCTGGTCACGGACAGACGGCGATCTCCAACTCGCAGAAGATGGCCGAGTCGGTCGTGCGCTATCTCGTTCTTAACCACGACATCCCGGTCTACCGGATTTATCTGGTAGGCATGGGCAATGCCCCGACTCCGGCTTCGGCTGCGGCGGGCGACACTAAGCCGGCGAAGCGCACCACGGGTGGCCGCGTTGAAGTCAGCCTCCTGAAGAACAACCTGGAGCAGCTCGCTTCGACAAGCACCCCGCCGACACAGGCGAAATAAATGAGAGTACCCTCCCTGAAAAGCCTCCCGCGTAAGCGGGAGGCTTTGTTTTTTGGAGGTTCGCGTGCGCTGTTCCGTGCCAGCCGCGTGCTATCCTTGTCAACGCATCATGGAGAACCTGTTTTGCCTTCGCACCTCTTCGCCAGTAGGGCCGCTTTTTCTGGCGGCTTCGCCGAAGGGTTTGGTGCGCCTCGAATTCGAAGCCAGGGCGCATCACCTGAATCCTAATATCTTTCAGCTCAAGGAATCGCCGGAAGTCCTCGCTCCCTACCTTGCCCAGCTCAACGAGTACTTTGCGGGCGAACGCCGCAAGTTCACCATCCCGCTCGATCTCCGCGGCACTGAATTTCAGCTCAAGTGCTGGCGCGCTTTGCTCGACATCCCCTACGGCGAAACCCGCAGCTACCGCGATCTTGCGCAGGCCATTGGTCACCGGCAGGCATTTCGTGCGGTCGGCATGTCGAACAATCGCAATCCGGTGGCGATCATGGTGCCCTGTCATCGCGTGATCGCGGCTGACGGCTCGCTCTGTGGCTATGGCGGCGGTCTCGACATCAAGCGCATGCTGCTTGACTTGGAGTGCGCCAGACTGCCGGGCAGTGCCAGCCTATTTTCTTGTGTTCCGGAAAAAATCGGCGCATAATCGCGCACACTTGAGGGGTGTGCGCCCGTGCTGCCTCGCGTCGAATATTCGGTTACGGTCCCGGTGTCTGTCGATGCAGCCTTTCAAGCCTTCCAAGATCTCAATCGGATGCTGAATCGCGGCATTTTCGAAGAGGCTTCGTTCGTGGAGGGCGAGCCATGGGAGGTTGGGAGCCGCCTGGTGTACCTGGTCAGCAAGCCGGCCAAAGCTAAGATTTCCGCCGTAATCAACTCAATCAGTCCTCCCCGCTCAATCAGCCTGATCAATCATGCTCTCGGTGTCACAGCCGATCAACATGTCACGTTCGGCCCCGATCTGAAGGGGGGCACACGCGTGCGTATGACGTTCGATCTGCTCGGCGAGTCGACGGAAATGTCGCCACCGGCCATTCACGACGCCATCACGTTTCTTGCGCAGGTCACACTCACACTTGACACGCTGGCTGAGCTTTGCCATCGGGCGCCTTATTCTTCCGCCTCGGGGATGTAATCGGCAAATCGTTGTCCAGGATTCCTGTACACTAGCGTGCCATGGCAAGCCGAGCGTCCGCATTCGCATTGCTCTTGCTTCTCTGCGCAGCGTGCGCCGTTGCCCGCGTACAGACCGGATTCCTCGACCGCAACGTCACAGTCTCTGGCAAAAGCTACCGCTATCAGGTCTACGTTCCGGCCGAATATCGTTCGAAAAAATCCTGGCCCGTCATCCTGTTTCTGCACGGAGCGGGCGAGCGCGGCTCCGATGGCCTGCTTCAGACCGACGTCGGAATCGGTCACGCCATCCGCTTGGAGGCATCGCGGTTCCCCTTCGTCGTAGTCATGCCGCAATGTGGCAGAGAAAAAATCTGGGGAGAGCCCGACATGCAGGCGCAAGCCCTGGCCGCGCTCGACGCCTCCATCAAGGAGTTCCACGGCTACCGCAACCACATCCACCTGAGCGGCCTCTCGATGGGTGGATTCGGCACCTGGGAGATCGCTGCCGCCCATCCCGGACGCTTCGCCGCGCTCGTGCCGATCTGCTCCGGTGTACAACCGCAGAAAGATTGGCCGCAATTGCGCCTCACTCTGGCCGATGATCCGAAAGTGACCGATCCCTTCGTCGAGGTTGCCCGCCGCATCGGAACACACCGGTCTGGATGTTCCACGGCGACGCCGATCAGGCCGTCCCCGTCGAACAGTCGCGCCACATGGCTGAGGCGCTCAAAGCCGCGGGCGCCGAGTACAAGTACACCGAGTATCCGGGCGTCAATCACAACTCGTGGGACAAGGCGTATGCCGAGCCGGAGTTGGTGCCTTGGATGTTGTCGAAATCGTTGAAGCACTGAACGGAGCGAGTTGCCGGTTCCTCGTTTCTAGGAAGGTACGGTACCGTCTTTCATGATGGTCAGTCCAATTGAAGACAGGCCAAAGGGAGTTAGGTTTATGCTAAGAAATGGGCGCCGGTTGGGCGGGGCTTCTCGAAACCTAAGCGTCGACGACAATGAATGACCAACTCCATGTACCTGACGAGAGACCGTTATCGCAAGAAGAAATCGGCTTATTGGAATGGCTCCTTGCCCACGGGCGGTCTGATGCGTCGCAGTACAAGCCGCAAATTCCCAAGCTCCGAGTCGTCAGCAGATGTGGCTGTGGCTGCCCTACCATCGATTTCGCCATGGGGACAGCGCGCAAGGACGGCCCGTCGCACATTGTCGCGGACGCAGAAGGGAGTTCCCCCGAAGGCATTCGGGTTGGTGTCATCGTACATATCCGAGAGGACGAAATTTCAGAGCTGGAGGTCTTCTCCACTACCGGCGAGAACAATGTGTTCACTCTGCCGAAGGCCGAAACTCTCGTGCCATGGCCGGATTGACTCATCGATGTTGAAACATCGCGACCACACCAACAACGCCCAGATTGGTTCGTTTGTTCGATGGGTTGCTGGCCGCTAGATGTTATTCCGCAGTCCCCGAGGTCCTCAAACTCTTTGTGAGCGCTCCCACCACTATATCCCCGACCTCCACCCTCCGCAAAGCGAGCCTCTTCTACTTCGTCTTCGTCATGTTCTCCTACACCACCGGAGGCCCTTTCGGTCTAGAAGCGCAAGTCACCACCAGCGGCCCCGGCACGACCCTGCTCTTCCACCTGCTCATCCCGTTTTTCTGGTGCATCCCGGTCTCGCTCGTCTCCGCCGAACTCACCACCGCCATGCCCGTCGAGGGCGGCTTCTATCGCTGGACCCGCGCCGCTTTCGGAGACTTCTGGGGCTTCCTGGCCGGATGGTGGAACTGGTCCGCCTCGTTCCTGCTGGGTGGCTCCTATGCCGTACTCTTCTCTGACTACCTGACTTTCTATTTTCCGCAGATCGCCGGCTGGAAGCACTGGCTGGTTTCGTTCATCCTGATCGCGCTCATCACCTGGCTCAACATTCGCGGCATCCAGATGGTCGGCAAGGCCGCCACCATTTTCGAGATTTTCATCTTCATTCCCGTGATCGCCCTGATCGTCCTCGGCCTGGCCAAGTGGCATCACAATCCGTTCGTACCGCTGGTGCCGCCGAACCAGCCGCTCGCGAAGGTCTTCGGCGTCGGCCTGGCACTCGGCCTCTGGCTTTATTCCGGATACGAACAGCTCTCAACCGTGGCCGAAGAAGTCGAGAATCCGCAGCGCAGCTATCCGCGTGCTCTTGCGCTGGTCGTTCCGCTTTCCATTGCGACCTACTTCTTGCCGACCTTCGCTGCCCTGGCCGCGCTCGGCGATTGGCAGAGCTGGAAAGACGGATATTTCTCGACCGCCGCCCAGCTGATCGGCGGCCCCTGGCTCGGCAATCTGATGACGGTCGCGGCGATGGTCGGCAACGTCGCGCTCTTGAACAGCACGGTGCTCACCACCACGCGTATGCCCTTCGCGCTCGCCGAAGACGGCTATCTCCCGCCGTTTTTGACCCGCAAGCACCCGCGCTATGGCACCCCTTGGATTGCGATTCTGATCTCCGCCGCCATTTACGCGTCGCTCGCGCTGCACACACTTGGCCAGCTGATCAGCATCTACGTTTGGTTGCGCGCCGCCACGACCGTGCTGACCGTTCTCTCTGCCTGGGGAATGCGCCGCAAACATCCCGAACTTCCGCGCGCCTTCAGGATTCCCGCTGGCCGGCTCGGGCTCGCATACGTGATTGCCATGCCCCTGGCGATGACCTACGTGGCCCTGCGCTACAGCGATCCGGTGGCCCTGCGCTGGGGCCCGTGGGCGCTGGCTGCGGGGCCCGTGGTGTACTTTGTAGTGAAATGGTTCGCAAAGCGCGCGGCAACTCAGGAACGGTAGTGCAAGGTAAACAGCCAGCATCGGGAAGTCGTCGAGACTTTCTACGCACTCTCGCTTTCACCCCCGCCCTCGCTAGCCCTGCGCTGATTGCTTTCGGAAGCAATACATTCTTCCCGCAACCTGTAAAATCGCTTCGACCTGTCGAGGATCACGTGCGACCCACGATTCAACAACTCGGCCAGCAAGTTCGCGACCGCCTCATTTCACCCGTCGAACTCGCGCGCGATTGCCTGGCGCGCATCGAAAACTTCAACCCGAAGCTCAACGCCTTCATCACCGTCGTCGCCGATTCCGCTCTCGATGAGGCCCGCCGCGCCGAACAGGAAATCCAGCATGGCAACTACCGCGGCCCGCTCCACGGCATTCCGATCGGACTCAAAGATATTCTTGACACTGCCGGCATTCGCACCACCGCCGCCAGTGCCCAGTACAAAGACCGCATCCCCAGCGAAGATGCCGAAGTCGTCCGCCGCCTGCGCGATGCTGGAGCCATCATCCTCGGCAAACAGAACCTGCACGAATTCGCTTACGGCGGAAGTGCGATGATCAGCTTCTTCGGCGAGATGCACAACCCGTGGGATGTAACACGGCTTGCCGGTGGCTCCTCGGGAGGCTCTGCTGCAAGCGTGGCGTCCGGCCTGGGTTTTGCCGCCGTAGGCACCGATACCGCTGGCTCCATCCGCCTACCCGCTGCTTACTGTGGAGCGGTTGGACTTAAGCCTAGCCACGGCCGCGTCAGTGCCCGAGGTGTGGTGCCGCTGTCGTGGTCTTATGATCACGTCGGGCCGATCGCAAATTCGGTGTTCGACGCAGCGTTGATGCTACAAGTGCTCGCCGGTTATGACTCAGGCGATCCCGTCGGCGTGGACGCGCCCGTGCCCGATTTCACCGCACGCCTCGACCAGCTTCCGCCCAAACTCCGCATCGGCGTGCCGCGAGCTTTCTTTTTCGACGATCTGAATCCCGAAATCGCCGCTGCCATCGAAAAAACGATCCAGGTCTTTCGGGAACTCCACGCCGAGATTCACGACGATGCGGAGCTCGAAGTGTCAACCGACCGCACACTGGCGAGCGCCGAGGCCTACGCCTTTCACCAGCCAATGGTTATACGCTCCCCCGAACTCTACCAACCGGCAACGCTGACGCGCATCAAGTCAGGCGAGAACATCACCGCCGCCGACACTCTGCGCGCCAGCCGCGACCTCCAGGCGAGCCGCCACGCCATCCGCAAAATATTCGATGAAGTCGATGTTCTGCTCACCCCCACCGCGCCCATCCCGCCACCAAGCATCAAAGAACTCAAAGAGCATCCAGATCAACTTCGCCCACAAGAGCTGATCATGCTCCGCAACACGCGTCCCTTCAATGTCTGGGGAATCCCGGCGATTTCCGTCCCGTGCGGCTTCACGAAAGATGGCTTGCCGATTGGCGTGCAACTGGCCGCCGCACCGTGGAAAGAAGAGATCGTGCTCCAGGCAGCCCAAGCCTACGAGAAGGCAACCGACTGGCACAAGAAGACGCCGGAGCCACCGCTGACCACGTAGGGACGGACGCCCCTTCGAAAACCGAACAATCGCGGCGTGAGCGATGTCACTGCGTTCAAACCTATACCCTGTCACCCTGAGCGAAGGTGGCCGTTCACGAAGTGAACGGCCACCGTGGCCATCGTAGTCGAAGGGCCCCTACTCCCTTATCGCAGTTTCACAGCGACCGGCTTCCCGTGGATGAGGCATGCGGATGGGAGTAGGGGTCCTTCGACTCCGCAGAACGATCCGCTTCGCGAATCGTCCTGCTCCGCTCAGGAGGACAGTGTAGGGGTGTGGCTTGCGTCAAGCAATGATGTGAACCTGCTTTATGCTTCGGCCTACGCGTATGTCAAGAGGCACGAGAGGAAGAGCGACGACAAATAGAGGTTCTTTTGTGACATCTCCAGCAATTCGAACCGCACCCTGTTCTCGCTTACGCCGGGCCTCGGCAACGGAGGAAGCAAATCCTGCCTGGTAAAGCAATTTGTCTAGCCTGACGAGGCGACGCTCTGAGCCTGGCACCGAGTCAGGCATCGCTCCATGTACTATGTCACCAAGCCGGATCTCCACTACTTCTACTGACTCAGGCGTTTGTCGATCTTTGAACTGTCGTGACCAGTTCCGCTCGGCAGCAAGTCCTTCGTCCGTGCTATGGAAGTCGCTGACGACTATGCGGCCAAGGTGCTGTTTCAAGGCCATGGGATGACGATCGCCTGACCTAACTTGTCGTTTCAACTCATCGATCTCCGCGCTCGAAACATCTGTCAGCAGCTCGTAGTAACGCCACATCATGTGGTCGGAAATCGACATGATTTTCCCGTACATCTCCAGCGGCGGCTCGTGGATGCCGATCGCGTTGCCCAGCGACTTCGACATCTTGTTGACGCCGTCGAGCCCTTCCAGAATCGGCGTCGTCAGCACAACCTGCGACTCTTGCCCGTACGCGCGCTGTAGTTCGCGACCGACCAGCAGATTGAACCTCTGATCGGTGCCGCCCAGTTCCACGTCGGCTTCGAGGGCCACCGAGTCGTATCCCTGCGCCAGCGGATACAGCAGCTCGTGCATGGCAATCGGCTTCTCTTCCTGAAAGCGCTTGTGGAAGTCCTCGCGTTCGAGCATCTGCGAGACTGTGTACTTGGCCGTCAGCCGTATGAAATCTTCCGCCGAGAACTTCGAGAACCAGCGGCTGTTGAAGTCGACGACCGTCTTCTCTGAGCTGAGAATCTTGAAGACCTGCGTCTTGTAGGTCTCGGCGTTCTCAACAATCTGCTCGCGCGAAAGCGGAGGGCGCGTGGCCGAGCGGCCCGTGGGGTCGCCGATCATCCCAGTGAAATCGCCGATCAGAAATATGACGGTGTGCCCAAGATCCTGAAAATGCTTCAGCTTGCGCAGCAGGACGGTGTGTCCCAAGTGCAGATCGGGTGCGGTCGGATCAAATCCCGCCTTGACCCGCAGCGGTTTGCCCGAGGCGAGCGAGCGTTCGAGCTTCGCACGCAGCTCGGATTCCTTGACAATCTCCGCCGAGCCCTTCTTGATGTAGGCCAGCTGTTCGTCGACCGATGGAAAGTTAGCCATGCGTTTCGATTATAACGATCCGTTGCGGGTAGTAAGCCCGCGTATCAGTTCAGTCCGGACCGTTTCAATGTTGGTGACTTCTTTGAATTGTCATCCCGAGCGGAGCGAGGGATCTGTAGTTCGCCACGAGATGCAGATCCGTAGCGGTGCTCGGGATGGCAAAATCTTGCAAGTAAAAAGTCTTGTTAAGCTGACAAGGCAAGGCCTCACTTTCGCGGCGTCCCCTGTACCAGCGCCCGATAAAAGCTCAACCCTGCGTCTCCCTGCTCCAGCTTGCGGTACCTCCGCAACGCTCCGAATTCCTCTCCCGGATCGAATCTCTTCTCATGCTCCGCAATCACCACGCTCAATTCACGCAGTAACGTCGATCCGGCCAAAGCCTCCAAAATCCGCGTATACTCTTCCCTTTTTCGGTAAGGCGGATCGAGAAACACAAAATCCGCCACCGCTCCGGCCGCTTCCCATTGCCGCAAGGCTTTTTCCGCCTCGCCCTTCACGATCTGGAAGCCACCTGCAATCCCCAGCGACCGCAAATTCTCAGCGATCAGTTCCGCCGCTGTCCTGGACGACTCAACGGAGTAAACCGAAGCGGCCCCACGGCTCAGCGCCTCAATCCCCACCGCGCCCGTCCCGGCGTACAAATCGAGCCAGACGGTTCCCGTCAGCGCCTCGGGATTCCCTGCGCATAGCACGTTAAACAGCGTTTCGCGCAGCCGATCCGACGTCGGACGAATGTCCAAACCGCGCAGTGAACGCAGTGGGCGGCTCCGGTATTGTCCTGCGATGACCCTCATGTTTGTGTGGCGCGGGCACTCCTGCGCGCGAAAAGCTTCCAATGCAACATCCGCCGCTCGCGTTCCCGGCCAGTGACCGTCGATTGGCCTTTTCGCAACTTCCGGCCTTCGGCCGGTGTCTAAGTAGATAGAATACTGGTAGGCATGTCGATGCGCAGTTGGTCCATCCCGGTGGGACGCCTTTTCGGAGTTGAGATCCGCGTCCATCTGACGTTCCTGTTTCTGTTGTTCTTCGTGTGGAGCACGGAGGCTGCGACTCAGGACGCCACCGCTGCCCTGCGCGGACTCGGAATGGTCGGCATCATATTTGGCAGCGTGATTCTGCACGAACTCGGCCATGCCCTGGTTGCGCGCGGCTCCGGCGTTCCCGCCAAAGGCATTGTACTTTTGCCCATCGGTGGCATTACGATCCTCGATGAAGCCCGTGCCATTCCAGATCCAGTCAACGACTGGAAGCGCGATATCCGGATTGCTGTGGCTGGGCCGCTGGTAAACCTTCTCTTTGCCGGAATCTCTGCTCTTGTTCTGCGCAGTGTTGCGCCAGCATTGTTTCTGAACGCGAAGCCGCTGCTGCATTCGAGCGCGCTGCTGCGAAGTCTGGTCTGGACGAACGTCTACCTCGGACTTTTCAACCTGCTACCTGCCTATCCCATGGACGGAGGCCGCGTGTTGCGCGCTCTATTTACGCGGCAGATGGACCCGGTGCGAGCAACGCAGCGCGCCGTCCGCATTGGAAACGTATTCTCGATTCTGTTCATGATGGTCGGCATCCTGGTCGGCAACTGGTGGCTGGTGATGATCGGGTTCTTCCTCTTCGCCGGCGCGCAACTGGAAGAGCGCTCGGCAATGTTCCAGTCTGTGTTGCAAAGCGTGCGCCTGGAAGAAGTGATGCTGACCGACTTTGTAACGCTCTCGCCGGCCGATACGCTAGAAGACGCGCTCGACAAGGCGGTCCACACGCTACAAGACGATTTCCCCGTGGTTCGCGGGGTCGATATGGCGGGCGTGATTTCGAAGCAGCGAATCCTGGACGCGCTGCGTGCCGACGGGAACGGCTACGTGCAAGCCGCCATGAACCGCATCTTTGACGTGGCCGCAAAGCAGGAATCCCTAGCCTCAGCCTTCCGCAAACTTGCGGCGCGCAATCTAAGCATTATTCTGGTTGTGGACGAACAGCATCTGGTCGGTATCGTGACCCTGCAGAACCTGATGCACTCCATGGCGCTGCTCGCGGAAAGCCGCAAGTTGCGCAGGGAAGGGCTGGACTAGTAGCGCGTAAACTCGCGGCCACTGCAGATCCTTCGCTCTGCTCAAAATGACAACCAGGTGTTAAGCTCAGACTCCGAGCAAAGGCGCGAACTCCGAATTACGAACTCCGAACTACGCTTTTCGAGTAGACGTCCTGCGCCGCTCGTACCGCGCTGCCGAACTCTACTGCTGTCCCCGTCACTTCACCCGTCACGTGTTCGAGCGCGGCTAGCAGTCCTACCGTGTCCAGGTAATCGTAATAGCCCAGATGCGCGATGCGGAAAAGCTGGCCTTTCATTTCGGCCTGTCCATTAGCGACTACGGCGCCAAATCGGTCACGGAAGCGCTTCACGATGGTTGACGAGTCCACACCTGCCGGAGAGGCGATCGCCGTCAGTGCGGCGGCGGGCGACTTTGCGGCGAATAGCCTATATCCCAGCGCCTGGGCTCCAGCACGCGTCATGGCGGCGCACAACTCCGCGTTGGCGATGAGCGCGTCACGTCCGGTTGTCAGGTCGCCTTCGCCCATCTGGCGAACGTAGTCGAGCGCTGCCGCAAGCCCGGCGAACAGCGAAGTTGCGGGCGTGTACGAGGTCTCGCCTTTCTCCGCGGCCTTGCGCTCTTTCCGC
>Ga0209068_10001384_pt1 | contig 12092 bp, 14 predicted proteins | sample ColStrG_CSR_2012_FD_187200 | JGI IMG/M metagenome (GOLD analysis project Ga0209068, IMG submission 187200) | Freshwater sediment microbial communities in response to fracking from Pennsylvania, USA - Cold Stream Run_MetaG_CSR_2012 (SPAdes)... | ecosystem: Environmental > Aquatic > Freshwater >... | reverse complement strand
CAAGATTCACCTGCATGACAACCGCGTAAGCCATGTTCGTCTCATTTCGGTCGAGAAGACTGCACCCTTACCTAGACGAGTAGATCACAAGCTCGCCGGTCTGAGCAGAGGAAGGGAAACCGGGGGGCCTCCGGTGACCTGGCCCAGACCCCCGGGCTGGGGGATGTCACCGAGTCCAGGGTTCGAGTCTGCCCGCACGACTTCGGGGATTCTGCCTCGCGTTGGTAGAGGGGTCGTCCTCGCGAGAACTGAGCGTTACGCGCCACCTCATCTGGTGACGGCCTCCGGTCACTCGAAGGTGGTCGGTGCGACCCGGGCGATTGGCTCCGCTCGAGCTGGGACACAAAGTCCCGTGCCCGCCCCGTCATAGGCGACGGCGGTGCTCGGATCAGGATCGGTGACGATGATGACGTGAAGCCCGGATGCCCAGGCGGGTGCCGGTGGGTAGGTTCCAGGGGGCGGTGCTGAGCAATTGACTGTGGCTCCGGGAATGCCTTGGTAGATCAGCACCCAGGCGGGCACTTCGTCGAGTGCAGGAGCGCCGAAGCCTGGGGCCAGGCTCACCCTCCCAGCGAGAAGTACATGGGGCCGTAGGGGTGCCGGCTTTGACGCATCGGTGCCGGCGAATAGGTCACCGAGGATCGTTTGCGCTTCGTCCTCCGAAATGTCTTGCGGTCCGGGACCATCCGCCAAGACCAAGGTTCCCTGGTCGGCGCTGAACGGAACCGTGACCCGCAGGGCCTGGGCATCAGCGGGAAGCACAACAGGAGGCGGCACGGCCGTCGTGCGATCGGGGACCGCCGGACCCGAGCACAACACGGCGCCGGCGTTGTCGGCGGTGCACTTGGTCCCCGGCGGCGGACTGAGGTAGCCGGCCCCAGTGCCGTCGCTGCATACCACCTCGCTCTCAAAGGGCGCTCCTGGCACGGTCGATGCAGGGGCCACTATGCAGGTCGTCGAAGTCGTCGAAGTCGTCGAGGAGGTTGCAGTGGTGCCCGGCGGTGGCACGGACGACGAGCACCCCACGAGTGCCAGGACACACGCCAGAGCACCCAGCCAAATTCGCGAGTTCATGGCCCTTCCCCCTCGTCACGGCCGGTCACGTGATCAGACGCTTTGAGCGACCGTCTGGTTCCCCCAATCGACTCCGCTGGGCGACGTGTATCGCTCACGCCGTCGCCAGGCCCGAGGCGACGGAGAAGCGCCGAGGTTGTAGGACCCGAACGAACGAGCGCGTAACCGGCCGTAGCAGACGCCTCGGCGGCGAGGGTCCGACCGGGGAAGGGGCGCAGCGTACGCCGCCTCGCCAGGAGGTCCTTCGCGGTTCACTCGGGACGGAGGTGGCCGATATCGGGTGGCCAGCGCTTGGCACTTGGTTCAAAGGAAGGCCCGACGCAGGTCCCGCCGTCGCTGTCGCTGTTGGTCAGTTTGAATCGGCCGGGACCGACAGTCGCCAGAGGTGTAGGCCGAGGCGGCCGAACCCGTACGCGAACGCCAACAAGACGAAGTCCAAGACCACTGCTGGGGCCGCCGGGCCGCCCACGGCGAACATCCGAATGTTGACGACGATGAAGAACAGGCCACCCAACCCGAAGTATGCGGCTGCCAACCAAGCTGCGACCGCACCGATCCGCCGAACCATCACACCCGTTCTAGTCGAGCAAGTCCGCAACCTTGACTGGGCCTCTCGCCTCAGGCCGGTGGTGGGGTCCTCGCCGAGGGGTCGTCGCTCACGAATCGGGTCAGAGCATCCTCGTAGCGCATCGCGAGGATCAGCGATGTCACATAGGTCGCAACGGCGAGGGCGAGGTAGCCCCAGGTCCCGGTGGTCACCGTGGCCAACACCTGACGGAACGTCGTGAACGTGTCACCGAAGGAGTTGATGCCCTGATCTCCGAATGTGGGGCCGGCATTGAGGCGTGAGGCCTGCTCCCAGTTCGTCCAGAGCAGGCTGACGACGCCGACCAGCCAGATCACCGCCATGAGGATCGCCGCGATTCGTAGCCACCGTGCCGCGGTGTCGAGATCCTGGATGCGTCGTGCCACGCGGATCTCGTCCTCGCCATACTCTTGGTCCTCGACGTCGACGCTCTCATCGAAGTCGTTGGTGTCATCGATCACGGAGACATACTGGTTTCTGAACGTGCCCGAGGGGTCGATGGTGGCGAGCCGTCCGGACACGTACTTTGCCCGTTCGCTTGGACGAGGTCTACTCCGGTGCCGAGGCGGGCTTGCACTCCGCGTAGGTTTCCTCGGGTGGTGAGATGATGGGAGATGGAGCGTCGGATCAGTCTCATCACCCTCGGCGTCACCGACCTCGCCCGCGCCCGCAGTTTCTACGAGCGCTCGGATGGGGCGGTGCCGAACAGCCCGACGACGAGGTGTGCTTCTTCCAAGCCGGAGGCATGGTGTTCGGCCCGTGGGCCGCTCTGGGCGGCCACGGTGCACCAGGCATTGAACTGGCCTACAACACCCGCTCACCCGAAGATGTCAGCGTGGTGCTCGCGGAGGCGCAACAAGCGGGCGGGACAGTCATTCGTGAGGCAGCGGTGGCGAAATGGGGCGGCACCTCCGGAGCATTCGCCGATCCCGACGGCTACCTGTGGGAGATCGCTCACAACCCCGGTTGGACACTGCACGACAACGGGACCGTCCATCTCACAGATCCCGGCCGATCGAGTTCGCCCTGACAGTTCGCCCTGTCAGAGCGGCGAGCTCCTTCCAGCAGACGACTCGCCTCGTCGAAGAGGCCGGGCTGGGGAGAACTGCGCAAAGTGCGCCGGGTGGCCCGACCAATCCACGAACCGCCTACAGTCGGCCTGCCGGGCGGTCGATACCGACGGCAACAGGCGGCGGATCAGCTGCTGGCGATAGCAGATCCCGCCGGGAGGGTGAGGGCTATGAAACACGATGGCCGAGGACGGGGCCCTCGGGCAAAGGCTCTCACCGCGCTGATTGCGACGGCACTGTTGGCCGCCGCCTGCCACGCCACGCCGAACGACTACACGGGTGACCACAAGGCCGACCTCGTCTGGCTCGCCCAAACCGACCACACCTGGCACCAGGCCGGCATGGTCGATCCCATCTTCACCGGGCAGGCAGGTGATCTCCCCGTGGCGGGCGACTACTACGGCATCGGCAAGTGGGAACCCGCTGTGCTCCGGGGCCGCACCTGGATCTCCGCGACCGCCGGGTCGATCGTGTACGACCCAGCGGGCATGCCAGCGGGCCCCGCGGCTGAGCCCTGGTATCCGACGGGTGGCCCCACCCTGGTGCCGGTTCCCGCCGACTACAACGGCGACGGCAAGACCGACCCGGCCTACTACGATCTGGTGGACGGCACGTGGTGGATCATGGGCCAGCCGTCACCGGTGGCCTTCGGGAACCCGCCCACCAGCGGAGGCTCGATGGGCTATGACGTTCCCGTGCCTGCCGATTACAACGGCGACGGCAAGGCCGACATCGCCATCTACCGACCTTCCGACAGCACCTTCCACATCCTGTCGACCGGTCAGGTCATTGCCGTCGGCCAACCAGGGGACCTGCCCGTGCCGGCCGCCTACAACGGCGGCCACAAAGCCGTGGCCGCCACCTATCGCCAAGACACCAACCAGTGGTTCATCGACGGCCAGAACGTACCGGTCACCGTCCCGGGCACGATCCAGTACGACGGGACCAACCACTTCCAGGATCCGGCCCCGGCCGACTACAACGGCGACGGCAAGATCGACCCCGCCCAAGTCGACGAGACAACCGGGGCCTGGGTAGTCCAGGGTCAGGGCACGGTCACGACGATCGGCCCAGTGAACTTCCCGGCCTGGAACACGACCCTGGCCCCGAGCATCATCATGAACATGGTCCGGATGTACTTCATCGACGTTTGCATACACAACCCCGGCATGGCTCTCAGCTACCCCGCCCACTGCCCGACGAACCCCTGACCACGGAGCAATCGGGGCGCCACCCGCCGAGCGCATCCCGGCACTAGATCGCGCTCCGCTGGACCGGTCGAGCTGGGGAGAACTGCCGAAGTACGCCGTTCCTAGTGGGCGCTCGCTTCCGCAGCAACCTGTACCAGCACGAAGATGTTGGCCTGCTCGGGGTCGTGCCAGGGCGCATCCGACGTTGCCAGTACAGCCCAGTCGGCTGGCTCCATTTCCCGCTCCGGCGTCATCGACGGCCAAGACGTGACGACAGGCGAACCGCTCCGCGGTGAACGAGGTCACCCATCGCCAGCCGCGCCCAGCGAACGTGAGTCGAGGCGAGCGCATCCGTGCGACCTGCTGCCATCCATGAAAGCTCCCACAGGCCCATGTCGTTAACGGCGAGATCCTGAACGAAATCCGCGAGAACCGTGGCCAGAGCATCGTCCGCCATCTGGGCACCCATGACCGACCATCCTGCCCCGACGCTGACCGCCGCGCTTGCAGGCGGCGGAGAGCCGGCAATCCTCGCCGCCTCTGCAGAATGGTCGGCCTGGGAGAAGTGGGCGAAGGAGTTCGGCCTTCGGCCTTCGGTTGCGTCGTGTCTGATGACGGGGTGGTGGTCGTGCGCCGGGTCGACCTTCGACAGGAGTTGCTTCCGGTGAGCGTCGTTGGCTCGGACGCCGAACCTCTGGATGTGAGGCCCAGCCGCATAGTCCATGCGATCAGCGACTCGCCCCACGAGGAGCGGTATTGCCTCGAACTCCTCGACGGTCTGGGCCGAGTCGTGGAGTCACTCCCGTTCGACACGCTGACGACCGCGACCGACCAGGCGATGGCGATCCTGCGCGTCGAACCGAACGAGTGGATGGACCCTGATTGAACCCTGCCGCACCAACTCCTCCCGGCAACCTCCGCCGCATCGGCGGCGAGGCCGGGCTGGGGACAAGTGCACGGAGTACGCCGCTTCTGATCTAGGCGACCTGGACCTGTTTCCAGGTCGCCGAGGATCCACCGATGGTGCAGAACCAGATGCGGGCGGTGGAGTCGACGAACAGATCGCCGGTCTTGCCCGGGGTTGGATGGATGGCCGCCACGGCGGGGGTGAGTTGGATCTGGGCGGCGGCGCCGGCGAAGATGCCGCCGCGGCCGGTGATGGCGGTTCCTCGGACGCCGGCGCCGTTGGTGGCTTTGCCCGACACGCCGTTGCCGCTGACGGTGGTGCCGTAGACGCCGGTGCCGCCGCTGTTTTGGGTGCCTTCGACGCCGACGCCGTAGATCCCACCGAGGGTGGACGCGCCAAGGACGCCGGGCCCTACAGCGGCGGTGCCCTGTACCGCGGGGCCTTTGCCGGTCGTGGAGCCCGACACCGCCGCCGCCGTGCTGGTGGTGTTGGTGATCTGGCCCGCGACGCCGGGACCGGTGCCGCTGGTGCCGGACACGCCTGGGCCTGAGCCGCTCTGACCGAGCACTCCTTGGGAGTCGGAGGCCACTCCCTGCACGCCGGGGGCAGGCACCAAGGTGGCGTCGCCGTACACCGCCGCCGCCGATCCCCCGAGGGCCTGGCCGTACACGCCGGAGCCGCCCCCTGAGGTGGTACCGAAAATGGCGGGCGCGTTATTGGCGCCGTTGGTGATCTGGCCATAGATCGCTGAACCGGTGCCGCTGCTGGTGCCCTTCACGGCGGGGCCGGCGCCGCCGGTCGTGCCTTCCGTAGCCGGTGCTGTGCTGCTGGAGTTGAGGACAAACCCGGAGATGGCAGGTCCCAACCCTTTGGTCTCGCTGTGCACCCCCTCGGCAGTGCTCGCGGAATTGCTGATGTATCCGAACACGCTGGGGCCGGTCCCTTCGTTGATCGCAAGCACCGCGATGCCCTGGCCAGTGGTCACATCGCCGTACAACGCGCTACCGAGGGCCGAGGTGTTGATGGCCCGCAGCGTCTGCTCCGACGCAGACGACGTCACTGACGTAGTACTGATCCCCGCATCCATCGCGGTGTCCCCGAGATGCATGACATCGCCGGTGGCGGCGGCAGCGGGTCCAGCCCGCGCGGCGGCCAAAGCGGCGCCTCCCGCCACCGCGCCGGCGGCCAACACCGCCCCATGCTTGAGTAGATGGCGACGATCGGTCAGCGCCTCACTGACCACACCCACCCCCGGACGGTGCTGGAGACCCACCATCCGCTGAAGCTCGGCCAACTGAGACTTCATCGCCTCCCACTCCGAAAGTGGCACCATCACTGCACCGTCACGGTCGGACATTGCACCACCCCTTACCCATCCGTGGGTCACCTCGACCCGTGGCCACCCATGATCAAGCCACCACTCAACCCAGTCAAGCAAACACGTCGGACATCGGGCCTGGCGGCGACCTGTAAAGCCGACGACCAAGTGGGGCGTCAACGTACCGAAGGTGTGCCTCGGGCGGGCGAGCGCCAGCCGGCAATATCGCGCGCCTCGGCGGTTGGGTCGGGCTGGGGAGAAACGCCCGATCTCCGCCGCTCTGGGAATCTTGCCGACCCGGCCATCGACGAAGTACGCCGCCGTCGGTGCTCATGACTGAGTCAGCCCCGCTGCAGCTTCTACCGCGGGCACACCGGTCGGTCCGCGTATGATGGGGGTGGTGTACTGCGCTCTCTGGCCATGTTCCTGAAGAGGCCTATGTCGGTGTCATACGAGACAGACAGGTGGTGCTTCGATAAGTACTGCGCTGTCCACAGCGACGAATTCGGCGGTGCTTTCTCCGATGGCGAGCACCTCTTCGGTGCTTTGTTCACTGGCCATCTGGCCGTTCACAAGGCTGCTCTCCGGGTTCTCCTGAGTCGTCCAGAACTGGTGAGCATTCGGGCGGCCGACCGCAGTTTGGTTGAGGTGCAAGCTGCGAGTCGAAGGCTCGGCGAACGTTTGATGGCAGGTCGAGATCGACATGGTGCCGTGGTCGGGGTTAGCCCGAGTCTTCATGAGGGCCAATTCCTGCCGTTTGTCTATGTTTCCGACTGCTCCCCCGAGGTGGCTGCGGAGATCACCGCCCGTGCCCATCCTGAGGCAATCAAGGTCTTTTGCGCCCGGGGCAAACGCCGCACTATGGCCTAACGGCAGCCAGACGCACCATCGACCCCGATCGCGCCGGACCACCCCGAGAACCGGCAAAGGTCATCGCCTCCGGAGCGACGGCGGGCTGGGGAGAAGTGCGCGTTATCCATCGCCCTCGGTGACGGTCCGTTGTCTCTCGGCTCCGGTGTCGAAGAAGCTGTCGACGTAGGCGTCGGCGTCAAGGTCACTGTCTCGCATGAGCGAGAAGACCTCGGATCCGGCTTCCAGGGGTTCAACACCGATAAGGAACGCCTGGACCAGCCCGCACCACTCGGCGTCGAGGTCTCGGCAGTAGTCGAGACCTTCCTCTTCGGCCCGGACGATCGCCTCGTCGAAAGACGAGGCCCGCCAGAGCGTTACTCGCTCCTCATAGGTCGGTCCGAGGTGCGGGAATCGGATGATCGTCCGAACGCTGTACCAAGCCGAGTCATTGTCTGCCATCGGTGCAGTCTGGCCGAGCCCTCAGGTGAGTGTCGTGTGAGCAGCAACCGGCAATACCGCTCGCCTCCATCGCGACGACGGCTTCGGGACAACGGGGCGGAGTTGAACGCCGCAATCAGTCCCACCAAGGCCTGAGGAACCGGCCAACCCGCAGATAGGACGCGAGCTCGGAGAGGCCGCTCCTGTCAGTGCCAGAGACTGCGGTGTCGGCGTAGCCCAACAAGATCGTCGCCACGTCCGACGCCAGGTGCTTGTGATGGATTGGGTCGGTCATCTTCAAGCCGTATCCGTCACCAGATATGGAGATCAGCTCCATACCGAGGGCATCAGTGAAGTAGCTGACCATGACCACATGCTCTGGTGCAGAGCTGCCGTTGAATGGCTGCCAGCCCACCTCGGCCAGGACGTGGGAGGCCTGCCGCACCGGGAAGAGGGCCAGGCAACATGGACCGAAGAACCGGGGCTCAGAGATTCCCTCGTCCTCCCGCCAGAAGCCTTCGTCCCCGGGACCGATCTGAAGATCGCGGTGATAGTCGCCGGTTCGCCACTCCGCCAAGTGGTCTTCACCCCACTTGCGGAAACCGTCGACCACAGCGTCGGTCTCAAGAGCAGAAGCAGCCGCGAGGATCTCGGACACGCTGCCTTCCTGCTCGCTGTCGTAGTCATCGAGGAACGCTTCGGACTCCTCGACAACGACTGGGAACAGCCCGGTCTCGTTACGCCGTGCCCATAGCCAGTTTCGTGCCGTCCAGAGATCCACCTTCGGAAGCTCGGCCAGAAACGCATGGCCGCCCGAGCCGAACCTGAGCGTGGTGACGTTCGGCGTTGGATTCTCCGTGAGGCTGGCCACGCCTTGATAGAGGCTCTGGGCCTGGTCATACGCATCGATCAGCTCCATTGCCGCAGCCTCCCACGATTCCCGATGCGTCCCATCCGACGAATAACGACGGCCAGACCCGAGGACTGGGGGCGATGAGGAAGTGCCGAACTACGCCGCCTACCCGAGCGTTTTGATACACGAGACGTCTCGGTCAGTAGGGGATGGAGTCATCGAGGAGGGCGCCAACAGTCTCACCTGCCGGCGCGCCAGTCTGGAGTCTGAGCAGTTTCGGGGTGATGCCAGCCCGAGTGGGAGCGAGGATGGCGCCATGGCTTCTGAGGAGTGGCGTCGCCTGTCTCGAGTGGCGGTGTATGGCGGCGACGGCGAGACGGTGGTGGCCGTCGTGTCGGCGACGGGCGTGCCCGAGATCGCGCTTCACTACGTCGGCGACGGCCTGTTGATCGCCCTCGTCCAAGACGTCGAAGGCGCCGGTGGGCCGGCCGGGGAGCTCGCTGGAAGGTTGCGGGCCCGTGGCTGGGACGGCGACAACGAGATGGCCGATCAGCTCGAATGGGCGCTCGGCCTCGCGGCGGAACCGCCGCTCCGTGACCTCGACGTCCGCCTCGATGAATTGTCGATGCTCCTCGAGGGCAACTCGATTGACGAGGGCGGCCGGATCGACCTCGAAACAGGCGAGGTGTGGGACCAGAGCGCCATCGATTACGCCATCGAGGCCGGCGAGTTGGACCCCGACACGGTCGACGAGTCCGACGGTTGGCTCTACGTGCCCGGCAACGGGTCGCGTGACGGCTACCACGACATGGCCGACTTCGTCGCAACGGTCACCGATCCACAACGCGCCGAGCGTCTCAAGCGATCGCTTACCGGCCGGGGAGTATTCAAACGATTCGCCAGCCTCGTATCGCGCTGGCCCGACGAACTCGACCGATGGCGAGCCTTCGCCGACGACCGACAACGAGGACGAGCCCGATTCTGGCTCGCCTCCGTCGGCTACCGACCCGCCATCCACACCCAGCCGCCTCCGCCACCTAGCAACTGACCACTCGCCTGGAACGGGACCGGGCCCGACGGCTCCCCGGCGTCAAAGGCACCTCGCGTCGCCGGCCTGTGATCCCCGTATATCGAAACGCTCGCGAGACGAACGAATTTCGGCACTTGCCAGTCGCCCGGGCCGTAGGTCCCCGGCGTCGATATTCGTCGACCTAGGGGAGGGGGCCTTGGCCCTGCCAGCCCAACAAGTTGTCCGGTCGGAAGGCTCGCCCCCGTGGAAGCGATGGTTCCGCGTCCAGGCTGTCGCTCGGCTACCGGAGCGGGGATTGCCAGGTGAGATCATGCGTTGGAGGGTCGGTCGTCAGTTGGAGGCCGCGCCTTTCCGGCACTCGCGCACGTCAAGGACGTGTACGGGCGCGTTGCTGGTAGTGCCGTCGGGATTCGGGTAGGGAATGAGGCCCGACGATGTCCACAGCACGGTCGCGCAGGGGAACTGCTGCAGCGCACTCGGAGTGATTCGGTCGACGTAGTAGTCGGTACCGGTCGCGGCGAGCAGTTCAGGGAGCGAGTCGCCCCGGGCAAGCTTGGTGGCGAACTCGTAGTTGTTTACCAAGCCATCCAGGTCGACCACGTCGCGGGCACCGTCCAGCTGGTAGCCGAGCAGACCGGCGTTGCCCGCCCCGTACTGTCCCTGGGGTCCGTTGGTACGAATCCATGTCGCCGCCTCGTCAACCTGGTCGGGCCACGAGTTGTAGTGACGGGGGTAGGAGGTTGTGTCGATGACCAACCCTGCGGTGAGGGGGAGCGAGACGAACGCGACTGCACCAAACGCGGCCAGCCCGACGGGAGGCCATCGGCGAGCGAGCATCCGGGCACCGATCCAAGCACCGGCACCGATGGCGAAGGGAACCGCGAAGTATTGCGACGACTTGTACCAAGCGTCGGCCCATATGGGGGCGTTCACCAGATCGAAGGACGCCTTGGCCCCGATCGCCACGGCGGTGGTGAGGAGGGCGAAGCCGAACGCCGACCACTGAAGGCTCTGGCTCGTAGCGGCGTTCGAGTTCGGGATCACCTCGTCGCGCCCGCCGAAGCGCACCCTGACCCACGCCACGCACGGCGTGAAGGCAAGCGCCAGAAGGGCCATTCCGACGATCGAGCTCAGGGCGCCACCCCCACGGACCATGGACTGGGTCGCCGTTTCAAGGAGCGACCGGACGTATTCCGCGCCCCGCACCCGTTCATAGTTGACGAAACCCGAGGTCAAGCGGCCCCCGAACGTCGCTACAAAGGCGGACATCTCCGCCTGCTTGACCGTCGCGCTGGTCGTCAGGACGTGGTGGTAGCGGACGACGAACCACACTCCCCACAGAGCCCCGATCATTCCGCCCACTAGCCACCAGCCGATCCATCGCCCGTTGCGTGTCCGGAGCGCCATCGCACAGGGGAGCAGCCAAATCACCACCACCATGTCGAGCCGTGCGAGCACGACGAACGCGCTCGCCACCCCCACGAGGGCCGCCCGAGCGGAGGACGGTCGCTCCGCGAAGTTGGCCAGCGTGGTCGCGACCACGGACAGACAGAGCACTAGCACCGCGCCCTCAAGGCCATCAACGATGTTCGGCAGTGCAGTCGTGCCGTGAACGACCAGTAGTGCGCCACTCAAAGCCGGCCCGGGGCCAGCCATCCGCCAAACGAGGCGGATCACCAGCAGCAGGGCAGCGAGGAGACAGACCAGGCCCGCTAACAACGCGACCCTCACGAACGCCATCTGGCCGGGGACGATCGTGGCCAACGCGCCGAGCATCACCTGCCACAGCGGATGGAACCCATTCGTGGCGTGGGTGCCATCGAAGGTGAATCCCTGCCCGTGTCCCATGCGACGGGCGATCTCGAGGTAGTAAAACGCATCATCGGGCATGCGGTTGACGAGCCACGAGTCATCAGCGCGGACAATCCCCACCGCCTGGAACACGAATGGCGCGATCACCCCGACCCAGCCAATGCCGATGGCGCCTCGCACCCAGCCTGGACGCTGGGAGAAGGTCGCTTGCGTATGGGCCGGTTCAGCCGCCCGCAGTGATCCGGACAAGGGGGCGACACTAATAGACCGCCGACATCAGCTAGTCGCGGGGCGATCACCGATCGCGCCACATATTGCTCAACATGCTGCCTCTCGATGCCCCCTCAGCCCCTGACACTCACGCCGATCCAGGCCGTCCCTGACCGGGGAACGGTTCGCCGAGGCGATGTACCGCGCGCACTTCTCCCCAGGCCGACCTCGCAGCCAAGGCGAGTACTTCTGCCGGAAGGTGATCGTCAGGGTCTGGCACTATTTGGCTTATGGCTCCAGGTCGGCCCGTGGGAGTACTACGACCAGCGTGGCGCCGCCTGCCGAATGTGGAATGGGAACGTCAGTACTCGCATTTCGATTGGGCCTACGGCGACTACACGGGCTTCCCGCAGGGGGAGTACTGGCCGGAGCCAGCTCCCAATGCCGAGCCGGCAGCCGATGGCGCCCTACCGGCCGCCGTGGGGCCGACGCGGACAGCTCGGACGATCCGTCACTGGGTGCTCCGTAGGTTCTCGAACAAGACCTAGGACGAGCTACTCGAACGGCGTACTCTGCGCAGTTCTCCCCAGGCCGACTTCGGCGCCGAGGCGAGTACCGCTGCCGGTTGCACGCTGCCTCGGAGCCGGCGTTCGGGGACGCTGGTGGGGCGTGGTTCCGGGGCGCGTGTGATAGGGCACCCGCTGGCCTTGGGGGCGACCCGGAGCCTTAGGGGCGACCCGGAGCCTTGGGGG
>Ga0209068_10001383_pt1 | contig 12096 bp, 10 predicted proteins | sample ColStrG_CSR_2012_FD_187200 | JGI IMG/M metagenome (GOLD analysis project Ga0209068, IMG submission 187200) | Freshwater sediment microbial communities in response to fracking from Pennsylvania, USA - Cold Stream Run_MetaG_CSR_2012 (SPAdes)... | ecosystem: Environmental > Aquatic > Freshwater >... | reverse complement strand
AGCCGACTCCTCTGGGCCGTCATCGTCGTCCGTGCGGGTCCGACGGCGCGGCCCTGGGCGACCGCTGTCCCACAGCCCCTGCGCGCCCGGCGACGGTCATGGCGTGGAGTCCGCCGTCCACACCGACACCTGCGCCGGTGACAGGCAGCCGGTCACAGTGGCGAGCAGCTCGGCGCTCACGGTGTCCACGTCCAACGCATCCTGCAATCGCAGGCGAAGGCCGGCCACGGCCGCCTGCGCGTCGTACGGCGCCCGGTTGAACCGCCGGTCCACCCCGGCCTGCACCCGCCGGCGCAGTGGGTTGAACAACGCGGCGACGACCAGCGTCGACACCGCCACCACCACCGGCGAGGTCGACGTGGTCACCACCGACGCCACCGTCACCAGCCCCACATACACCGCCACCAGCAGCCCGGTCACCACCGCATACGCCAGTGTCCGGCTGATGAGACGGTCGATGTCGTAAAGCCGGTATCGCAAGACCGCTACCGCCATCGAGACCGGCACGGCGATGACCCCAAGGATGGCAGCGCTGCCGATCGATCTCAGGACCGGCGACGCGTCGCCCGACAGCGCAATCGTCGTGAACCCACCCACCACGGCGATGGCTGACCCGGCGACCAGCCACTTCAGCTGCTGGCGCCTCTCGCCGGTGGACTTGCGGAAGCTGGCGGCCTGGGCGCCGATGGACAGCAACCAGCAGGCGAGCAGGATAGGGAAGAACAGGCCCTGCACCGCGCCCCACCACGAGGCCGACCCGGTCGGGTTGCCCAGCTGGTCCAGGTTGCCACCGCTGTCGACCTGGATGCTCCCCGAGGCGACGGCGGCGACCGTGATAGCCATGGCGCCGACGATCCACAGCCCCGCCACGGCCAGGTAGACCCCCAGCACCCAGCGCCAGCGCGGGGAAGGCAGCCGCCCGTCGGGGAACAAGAGCACCAAGAGCCCGAACAGCACGATCGCGGGCGCCCAGGCCGGCTGCAGCAGCAGGGCCACCGAACCCAGGGGCAGGCTCCCGTGCCGGAGCCGGTAGTCCGCGACGACATAGAGCGATGCGTCGCCCTGCACGCCGAAGCACAGCATCGCGCTGACCATGAGCCAGCCCAGCGGGTTGTCCGGCCGGCGCCACGCCAGCACGAACCCGACCGCGGCGAAGAACGGCAGGAAGACCAGCGACCCCCCGGAGATCCCCACGTGAGCCAGGTGCGCCAGCGGGGACGCCACGGCAATCAGCATCACGAACAGGGCCGCCACTGCAACCAGCGCCCACCTGGACACAGACGTCGACATCGGGCGCCGCCCGGCCACGACGTGGGGCCCGGTCACGGCCCACGGCCGGCGACCCACAAGGTCGCCGTCGACGGTTCCAGTGCCCGGTGCACCGCGTCGAGCAGGTCCGCCCGGACCGCGTCCGGATCCAGCGCACCCTTGAGCCTGGCACTGAGCTCGGCCACGGTCGCCTCCGCGTCGTAGCGGGCCCGGTTGAACCTGCGGTCCACCCCGGCCTGCACCCGCCGGCGCAGCGGGTTGAACAACGCTGCGACCACCAACGTCGACACCGCCACCACCACCGGCGAGGTCGATGTGGTCACCACCGACGCCACCGTCACCAGCCCCGCATACACCGCCACGAGCAGCCCGGTGACGATCGCGTAGGCCAAGGTCCGGCTGATGATCCGGTCGATGTCATACAGCCGGTACTTCAAGATCCCGACCCCGATGCCGACCGGCAGGGCGGCGAAGGTGAACCACCCGAAGGCGCCCAGAATGTGCAGGACTCCAGGCGTGGTGGACGACTGGGCCACGTTGATCAAGACGAGGCCGGCCACGACCGTCAATGCCCCGCTGGTCAGCCACTTGAGCTGCTCACGGCGCTCCTGGTCGGCCCGGCGCCAGCTCATGATCTGTCGGCCGATGGAACTCAGCCAGCACACCACCACGCCGAGCATGAGCACCCCCTGGACGGCGCCGAACCACCCGGTGGGCGTGTCCACGCTGTCCAGACCACCGTTGGAATTGATCACCGTCGGGTGCCCGATCATGGCCTGAGCGACAGCTACGGCAGTGGTTGTGACGAGCAGCACGAGGACGACCAGGTAGAACCGCAGAACCCACCGCCAACGAGGGGACGGCAGACCCCCGTCGGGGAACAGCAAGATGACCAGGCCGAACAGGGCCAGCCCTGGCGTCCAGAGGTACTGGGTGGCAATCGCCATCGGTCCCAGCGGCAGGGACCCGTGATGGTAGGAGTAGTCCAGGATCGAGTAGAGCCCCCCATCCGTACTCAGGACCACGCAGCCTGTGATGGCCAGCAGCAGCCAGCCCAACGGGTTGCCCGGCCGGTGACGTGCCACTACCAGACCGACCACTGCGGTCGGCGCGGCGATCACGACAGCGAAGGGGACCAGCCCGAACCCGCTGCGCGACAGCAGCGACAGGGGAACAAGGGCCACCACGGCGAGAGCGTCCAACCCGCCCAGTGCCCATGCCCGAGACGAAGGGGACAGCCGGCGCGCAGCGCCGACGGGGCCGGTCACCCCAGGTCCGCAGGCACAGGGCGCCGGACCGGGGCGACCACCGGAGCCGGCCAGCCACCCGACGGGCGCCGTCGTGACCTGCCGACGACCCGCTGCAGCAACCGGGCGTGATGGCGGCTGGGCCGGGCCGGCAGGACGCTCACGTGGCCCCCTGGGGCGCGGCGGCCCGGGGCAGGCCAGCGCCCACGTCCACCGGCTCGGTGATCGCGAAGCGGTCCCGCAGGGCGGTCAGGGCCGCGAGCTCGCCGCACCTGCCGTGGACACCGGGACCGGGCGGCGTGGACGCGGAGCACAGGTACACCCCGGGCAGCGGCGTGCGGTAGGGGTTCCAGCGAGCCGTCGGGCGGGCCAGGATCTGGCGGACACTCTGCGCGCCGGCGGCGATGTCGCCGCCGACGTAGTTGGGGTTGTCGAGGGCGGTCTGGGCTGCGGTGGCACTGTGGCGGGCGAGCACGAGGTCGCCGAAGCCCGGGGCGAAACGCTCGATCTGCCGCTGGACCCGGTCACCCATGTCGACGGTCGATCCGGAGGGGACGTGACAGTAGGCCCACAGGGTCTGCTGGCCGGCCGGGGCCCGCGTCGGGTCGACCACGCCGGCCTGCACGACCAGAACGTAGGGGGACCCCGGGTGCCGCCCGGCGGCCACCTCGGCCTCGCCGGCGGCCACTTCCTCAAAGCTGCCACCCAGGTGCAGGGTGCCCGCGAGGGCGCAGTGCCGGTTCGTCCAGGGGACCGGGCCGGACACGGCGAAGTCCACCTTGCAGATCCCGGGGCCGTAGCGGAACCGGGTCAGGGCCTGCCGGTAGCGGGCCGGAAGGCGGTCACCGGCCAGGGCGACCAGGGACCGCGGGCTGACATCGAGCAGGATGACGCGGGCGGCCGGCAGCTCGTCCAACGACTGCACCCACCGACCCGTCTCGACCGTCCCCCCGCCCGCGGTGACCGCGTCGACCATCGCGTCGGTCAGCCGCGCGCTGCCACCGGCGACGACCGGCCAGCCCACCCCGTGGGCGAGCGCGGCGAGCAGCAGCCCCACCCCGGCGGTCGGTCGGGCGGTCAGCGGCATCATCGCGTGCGCCGCGACGCCGGCGACCAGCGCGCGGGCCTGCTCGGTGTGCAGGCGCGCGGCCACGGCCGTCGCCGGCCGCAACCCGTCGCGGGCGAAGGCCAGCAGGGCCGAAGACGGCCGGGGCGGGCGGCGCATCGAGGACAGCACGGCCGCGGCGAGGTCGTCCACGCCGTCGGCCAGCGGGCCCATCAGCGCCGAGTACGCCGTCTCGTCGCTGCCCAGGCGCCGCCCGGTCTGCGCAACCGACCGGGTGACCACCGCCGCGCCGCCACCGTCCAGCGGGTGGGCGAACACCACCTCGGGGTGGATCAGGTCGATGCCCCGCTCGGCGAGCCCGAAGCGCTGGAAGAACCCGGACGCGGCCGCGAGCGGGTGCGCGGCCGAGCACACGTCGTGGTGGAACCCCGGCAAGGTCAGCTCGCTGGTCCGGCAGCCACCACCGGCCAGCGCCGCACCCTCGATGACGTGCACCCGCAGGCCGGCGGCCGTCAACGTGACGGCGGCCGCCAGCCCGTTGGGCCCGCTGCCCACGACGATGGCATCGGCTTGGGTCATGACATTCCCGAAGGTGTGGTGCGCCAGGACATTCCTAGGACGGCTTGTGACTGAAGCGACGGCGCATGGCGGACAACGGGGCCGTCAGGGTCTGGATGACGCTGCGGATCATCGAGTTGTGCCAGACATTGTGAGCGTGGTTCCACTGCCTCCTGGAGTCCACGCAGACCGCGCGGGTGTCCACCTGGGGAGCCTGGACGCCCACGTAGGTGGCCAGGGCGGTCAGCGTGCGCTGCCAGAACACGTCTTCCTTGCGGTGGCCGCCGAGGGTCATGGCCACCTCGTAGAGGGGGTCGTTGGCGCGCATGAGCACCTGTGCCTGGGCGACGGTCGCGTCGTCGACCCGCTCGGCGGAGAAGGTGATCCAGCCGGCGAACATGTGCCCCTGCGGGGTCATGAGGGTGAACGACTCGTCGTCGGCGTACATGACGTAGACGCCGGTCGACAGCTTCACCCCGCCGCCGATGGCCAGGTCCAGGAGGGCGACGTCGCCAGGGCTGATGCCAGCCAGGGCACCGGCGAACCGGTTGCCCTTGGGCCAGAACTCGGGGAAGTGAGCCTTCCAGGTCGCGATCGCCTCCTGTGGGGAGATCTGCGGCCCCAGGGCCGTGGCGTAGGTCTTCTGCCACATCTTGCCGAATCCCTGGACGGGACCTGTCAGGCGCCGGCCGGCGACGTTGGTGCCCCGAACCCCCTGGCGGGCGTCTACCTCCAGGCGGTCAACCTTGGGTGCCCAGCTGGCCGCGTCACGGCCAGGATGCGGCGGCACTGAAGCAACGGCATCTGAACGATGGGTCTGGTCGGTCATGGCGTGTCCCCTCACCGGGCTGGTCGGGCTGGTCGGGCTGGTCGGGCTGGTCGGGCTGGTCGGGCTGTGGTTCGGCGCCGAGGCTTTCTCAGCGAGCGCTTCCGGCCAGGGCCGACGCCTCGTCGTCGTACAACGTGATGGCCTCGTCGAGCCGGGTGAGCTCGAAGATCTCCCGGTAGTGGTCGCTGAGCCCGTAGGCGGCGAGCTTGTGGTGGCGGCGGTTGGCGCGAACCAGCAAGGTCACCAGGACTCCGATGCCACTGCTGTTCATGTACTCCAGGCCGGCGAAGTTCAAGATGACCTGGCCGGCTCCGGCGCTGCCGGCCTCTTCGTAGGCCGCCATCAGCGTCGGTTCGCAGCTGCCGGTCACGTCTCCGCTGATGTCGACCACGGCGACGGCGCCTGCAAGCCTGCGTACATCCATCTGGACCGCTGGTGCTTCCATCTGCCCCTCCTCGATAGTGCGTTGCGGACGGTCAGCCTGACGGCTGCCCCATCCGGGACATCGCGTCATCGAGGTCGGAGAACAGCTCGATGAAGTCAGAGAGCCGGGTGACGTCGAAGATCTCGCGGTAGTGCTCGGACAGCCCGGAGGCGACCACCTTGCGGTGCTGGGCGCGGGCGCGCGCCAGGACTCCGACGATGAGCGCGATGCCCGTGGAGTTGATGTAGCCGACGGCGCTGAAGTCCAGGACGACCGTGCTGGGTTCGCCCTGTGCGACGGCCTCTTCGTAGGCGGCGCCCAGGGTGTCGGCGGCGGTCCCGTCCAGGTCTCCGGCGAGCTCGATGACCGCCGCGCCCTCGAGGCGGCGGACCGCGACGTCACATCTGCTGGTCATGGGAACCTCCTTGGTCAGCGCCGGCGTCGGCCCTCATGACCAGCCGGACCGTGTGCCGGCTGCCCTGGCTGGTCACGTCCATCGCGTCGACCATGTGCCGGATGAGGAACAGTCCCCACCCGCGCGGGGTCTGGGCCCCGGCCAGCTTCGCCAGCAGGTCGGGCTCCTGGGCCGGACCCGACGGGGCCTGGTCCCCACCCTGGTCGCTGATCGTGACGATGATGTCTGTGCCGGTCTGCAGCACTTCGACGTCCACCGGGATCTCTGGCCGGTTGTCGTTGCCGTGCTCGATGGCGTTCATGGTCGCCTCCGCCACGGCCGTCTTGAGCCGGTCCATCTGGTCCGCGGACAGACCCGTCCCGGCCACCGCACTGGCGACCTGTGCCAGTGCCATGCGTTCGTTCCCGGGCTCGCTGGGCACCGTGAAAGCTGCCAGCCGTCGCGACGTCCCACCTGCCACCGACGTCATGACCGGCCCCCCACGGCGACCGGCGAGCGGTCGCGCTCCAGGCTCACCAAGGTGATGTCGTCCTCTTGCTCATGGCCAGGCCCGGTGAACGCGGCGAGCTCGGCCAGGCACTGGTCGATCAGCGCCTGTCCGCTGGCGCCCCCGCCCGCCAGCGCGGAGACCCGCGGGAAGCCGAACATCTCACGGCCCGGGCCGTGCGCCTCCGCCAGACCGTCGCTGTGCAGAAGCACGCAGTTGCCCGGTGCGAGGTCGAAGGTCTTCTCCTCGTACTCGGTCCCCGGCATGAGCCCCAGCGGCATCCCACGGGCCCGGAGCTCGCGCACGCCGTCGTCGGTGCGCACGTAGGGGACGTCGTGGCCGGCGTTGGCGAACTGCAGAGCGCCGGTGGCGGGGTCCAGGACCATGGCCAGGCAGGTGACGAACATCTGTGGCGGGATGTCCGCGCACAGCTGCTCGTTGACGTCGGCCAGGACGGCCCCCGGTGCGATCAGCCGTGGCGCCGCGCCGCGCAGCAGGGCGTGCGTGCTGGCCATCACCAGGGCCGCGGGGATGCCCTTGTCGGTCACGTCGCCGACGACGAACATGATCCGCCCATCCGGCAACCCGATGAAGTCGTAGAAGTCCCCGCCAACGGTGCGCGCTGGCCGGTAGAAGGCGGCCACATGCCAGCCGGGCAGCGCGGGGACGCTCTGCGGCAGGAACTGCTGCTGGATGAACTGGGCGACCCGGAGCTCTTGCTCGATGCGCTCGCGCTCAAGCGCCTCGGCCTGCTGCTGGCGGACCAGCTGGCCCACCCGCATGGCGGGGGCCGCGTAGCTGGCCAGCGTGGCCAGGAGCTGGTGGTCCTCACGGGAGTAGTCGCGCTCGGACAGCCGGGGTCCCAGGTTGAGCAACCCGATCAGCGCCCCCGAGGACACCAGCGGGACGACCAGCACCACCCCGGCCTCGCGCAGGGCTTCGACAGCGGGGGAGTCCAGCGTCAACCTGGTGATGTCGACCGGACCGGAGTGGCCGAGCAGGTAGGCGTGCAGCGGGTCACGTGCGGTCAGCTCGAACGGCGGGGCGGGGTCCACGTCGACCGCCCGCGCCGCGACGTCGACGCCCGGGCCTGGCTGCGTGTGCGACAGGTCGGGCATAGCCGCTGGGCCCTGGTCATCGGTGCGGGGCTGGGCGCGACCGACGCCGACGCCCGCCCGGCCCCTGTTGAGGTGCTGCAACATCTCACGCTCCCGCATCAGTGCGGCCGCCCAACCTGGACACGGCCACCCTAGGCAACGATCGCTACGGAATCGTTACGAAGCAAAGGCTTTCGAGTCCATTTTTCACGCTTCTGCGTTACGGTGACGCCACCAGGCAGGAGGATCGGGTGTCGCAGCTGAGCCTTGCTCTTCTGGGGCCACCGGTCGTGGCCCGGGACGGTGTGCCGCAGGTGTTCGACACGAAGAAGGCGACTGCGATGCTCGCGGTGCTGGCGCTGTCGAGCACGGATCGCAGCAGGGAGCAGCTGGCCGGTCTGCTCTGGCCGGACTCCGACGCCGCTCGGTCCCGCGGCTCCCTTCGCCGCACGCTGTCGGTTACCGCGGCGAAGATGGGCGACGGTCTGGTCATCACCCGCTCCACGGTGGCGCTGCGGGCCGAGCGGGTGGCTGTCGACGTGACCGACTTCGAGGCGCTGGTGGCCCGGGCGGACACGACGTCGATGGGCCGGGCCGTTGCGTTGTACCGAGACGACTTCCTCGCCGGGTTCAGCCTGCGCGACTGCCCAGAGTTCGACCAGTGGCAGTCGCAGACAGCCGACCGGCTCAGGCGGCTTCTGGGCGGCACGCTGGAGCGGCTCGTCGCGGCGCACGACAAGGCCGGCCAGCTTGATGTGGCGACGGGCTACGCCCACCGCTGGCTCGCCCTGGACACGCTGCACGAACCGGCGTACCAAGCGCTGATCGGCCTGCTCGCGCGCAGCGGGCAGCGCTCCGCGGCGCTCGGGCAGTACCGCGAGCTGGTGCGCGTGCTGGACCGGGAGCTGGCCGTCCAGCCCCTGCCGGCGACCACCCGGCTCTACGACGACGTGCGCGCGGGACGGCTGGCGCCGCCGGCTACGCCCAGCACCCTCGGCGCATCGCCGACCCGCGCCGAAGCACCCTCGCCGGCCGCTGCCGGCGCGCCCGCCCAGAGCCAGGAGCCGACCGGCCAGCACGCGCCCGCCGGCCCGCCTGCGCGGCCCGACCGCTGGCCGATGGTGGGGCGGGTCGCTGAGCTGCGGTCGATGTCGCGGGCCTGGCGGGCGGTTGGTCCAGGCGGTGAGGTGGTGGCCGTTCTCGGCGAGGCGGGAGGAGGCAAGACCCGCCTGCTGGCTGAGTTCGCTTCGACGATCGAGGCTGCGGGGGCCAGCGTTGTCACCGGGCGCTGCCATGAGGGGGAGGCGGGTTTGCCCTTCGCTTTGACCGTGGACCTGCTCGCCGCCGCGCTGGCGGACTCCGAGCTTGTGGACCGGCTGCCCGCCCATGTGGTGGCCGTCCTCGGGCGGCTGGCACCGGGGCTGGTCGGCGGGTTCGCCGACGGCGCCGCCCCGCCGTTGTCCAGCCCGGGTGACCTGACCCGGCTCTACGCCGCCGTGGGGACGGTGCTGGTGAACAGAGCACAGACCGGGCAGGGACCGGGGGTCGTGCTCGTCGACGACGTGCACTGGGCCGACGGACCGTCGCTGGCGCTGCTGGCCTACCTCGTCCATCGCCTGCCCGACTGGCCGCTGCTGCTCGTGGTCAGCTTCAGGCCCGAGCAGGCCGAAGGAATGCGGGCCCTGCGCTCGGCGGTCACCGACGCCGTCGACGGCGGACGGGGCCGCCTGGTGCCCCTGTCGCCGCTGGGGGCCGACGAGATCGGTGCGGTCCTGCGCGCGGCCAACCTGACTGAGCCGGACCCCGCACGCATGCTGGCCCACACCCGAGGGCTGCCGCTGCTGGTCCACGAGTATGCGCAGGCTCAGGCCGCCGGCCAGCTCGGCCCGAGCCCGGCCGGCGCCGAGCAGCCGTGGTCGGCGCCGGCCTCCGTTCGTGAACTGATGGGCCGCCGGCTCGACGCCGCGAGCGAGGCGACGCGACAGCTGCTCAGCGCCGTGGCCGTGCTGTCCGGGGGGTGCGATCCGGAGCTGGCCCGGGCGGTCAGCGGGCGCGGGGAGGCCGAGACGGTGGATTCTTTGGACGAGGCCGTCGCCCGCTTCCTGCTGACCGAGAGCGCCCCCCTGCGCGCTGGTGGCAGCCCGACATATGAGTTCCCGTACGAAGGGCTGCGGCAGGTGGCATACGAGTCGACCACCCTGGCTCGGCGTCGACTCCTGCACAGTCGGGCCGCCGACGCACTCACGGCCCGCTTCGACCGCGACCGGTCCGCTGCGCGAGCGGCGGTCGTCGCCGGGCAGCTGCAGGAGGCCGGCCGGGAAGCGGAGTCTGCCCAGTGGTGGTGGCAGGCGGCCCTGCTCGCCCGGGACCTGGCTGCGCACGCCGAGGCCTACGCCGACCTTCGCCAGGCACTGGCGCTGGGCTACCCGCAGGCACCCGCGCTGCTGGGTCTGGGTGATGTGCTCACCGCACTGGGCCGCTACCGCGAAGCCGTGGCCGCGTTCGAGACCGGGGCGGCGACCAGCGACGGCGCAGACGCGCTGGCCGCCGGCTTCGAGCACAGACTGGCCGAGGTGCACCACCGTCTGGGCGACTGGGATCTGGCCGAGGCGCACCTGGCTGCCGCGGCAGATCTGGTCGGCGCCGCGGACTACTCCGGTCAGGCCCGGGTCGAGGCGGACCGGGCGGTGGTCGCCTACCGGCGGGGCGACTTCACCGCGGCCACCGAGTTCGCCGGTTCGGCGCTGTCCCACGCGCGCCAGGGCAACGACCCTGCCGCCCTCGCGCAGTCACTGAACGCCGCGGGCATGCTGGCTGCCCGGCGGGGCGAGACCGCCGCGGCCGAGGAGCAGCTGCGCGACAGCCTGCGCCATGCCAGGAGCGCGGCAGACCGCGGCGCCCAGGCGGCGGCCCTGAACAACCTGGCCCGGCTGCTGGCCGACACCGGCCGCCGCCCGGAGGCGCTGGCCTACGCCACTGAGGCGCTGGCTCGGGGCGTCGACCTGGGGGACCAGCACCGGGTGGCGGCGCTGCACACCAACCTGGCTGACCTGCTGCACGCTGCAGGCCACCGCGAGGCAGCCGTGCAGCATCTGAAGGAGGCGGCCCGCGGGTTCGCCGCCCTGGAGACCGGGGCCTCGCTCCGCCCGGAGATCTGGACGCTGGTGGAGTGGTGAGAGCGCGCACCAGTGCGGCGCCCTGGCCGGTCGGCGCACCGGCGCCGGCCGACCCTAGAGTGGCCTGGTGACCAGCTCCGTTGAGGCAGCCGCCCGGCTCGCTCGCGCGCGGGCGGCGACGTCCGCCGCGGGCCTGGATGCGTTGCTGGTCACCCCGGGACCCGACCTCGCCTACCTGACCGGCTACGACGCGGTCGCCCTGGAGCGCCTCACGGCGCTGGTCGTGCCGGCCACGGGGGAGCCCAGCATCGTCGTCCCACAGCTGGAGGTCGCGGCCGCGGCGGCCAGCCCGATCGGCCTCATGGGGTTGTCGATCCACCCGTGGCGCGAGGTCGACGACCCCTACGCGCTGGTCGCCGACCTGCTCGGGCCGGTCGCCAGCGTGGGCCTGAACGACCACATGTGGGCGGCCAAGGTGCTGTCGCTGCGGCAGGCCATGCCCGCTGTCGAGCAGCGCCGCGGCGGACCGGTGCTCTCCGAGCTGCGGATCCGCAAGTCGGCCGAAGAGATCCAGGCCCTCACCGCCGCCGGGGCGGCGATCGACGGGGTGCACGCCAGGGTGCACGAGTGGCTCGTGCCCGGCCGGACCGAGGCCGAGGTGGGCGCCGACATCGCCGCTGCGATCTTGCAGGCAGGACACCGCAGCGTCGACTTCGTCATCGTCGCCAGCGGCCCCAACGGCGCCAGCCCGCACCACGAGCGCAGCGACCGCGTCATCGGCGCCGGTGACGCCGTCGTGGTCGACATCGGCGGGACGATGGCCTCGGGGTACTGCAGCGACAGCACCCGGGTGTACTCGGTGGGCCGCCCCGACCCCGAGTTCGCGGCGGCCTACCAGGTGCTGCAGGCCGCCCAGGAGGCCGCCTGCCAGCGGGCCCGCCCGGGCGTATCGTGCGCGAGCGTGGACGCGGCGGCCCGCGACGTCATAACCGCTGGCGGCTTCGGAGAGCTGTTCATCCACCGCACCGGTCACGGGATCGGCCTGGAGACCCACGAGGACCCCTACATCGTCGCCGGCAACGACCTGGTCCTCCAGCCTGGGATGGCGTTCTCGGTCGAGCCGGGCATCTACTTCCCGAGCCGGTTCGGGGCCCGGATCGAGGACATCGTGATCTGTACGCAGGAGGGCGCGACGCGCCTGAACCACCGTCCGCGCGAGCTCGTCGTCCTGGAGGGCTGAGGCGTGCCACGTCCCGTACGCAGGCTCCTGCCGACCGAGGAGTCCGTCGAGCTGATGGCCTTGACCCGCGAGCTCGCAGCGGCCGAGCTGGCCCCGCGGGCTGCCGGCTACGAGCACGACAAGCGCTTCCCGCGCGAGGTGTTCCGCACCTTGGGGGCTGCCGGCCTGCTCGGTCTGGCCTACCCGGTCGAGCTCGGCGGCGGCGGCCAGCCCTACGAGGTTTACCTGCAGGTCCTCGAGGAGCTGGCGACAGCCTGGCTGAGCGTGGGCATCGGGGTCAGCGTGCACACCCTGGCCTGCCATCCGGTGGCGAACTACGGCACGGCTGCCCAGCGCGAGCGGTGGCTG
>Ga0209068_10001381_pt1 | contig 12102 bp, 15 predicted proteins | sample ColStrG_CSR_2012_FD_187200 | JGI IMG/M metagenome (GOLD analysis project Ga0209068, IMG submission 187200) | Freshwater sediment microbial communities in response to fracking from Pennsylvania, USA - Cold Stream Run_MetaG_CSR_2012 (SPAdes)... | ecosystem: Environmental > Aquatic > Freshwater >... | reverse complement strand
GCACGTGCCTGTGCCGGGTGTCAACCCAGACATACTGGCATCCATCCGGACGGCCGTGGAAAACGGCAATGCGGGCGGGCTTGGGAACCTGGTTGGCATCCTCAGCTTGCTGTCGGGTGGTGCGGTTTTTAACTTCTCGGTGCTGGCGATGGGGGTTTACCCCTATGTTACGGCTTCGCTCATTTTGCAGTTGCTCATCCCGATCATCCCGCGCTTGGAGGAGATGGCCAAAGAAGGCGATGCCGGTCGGCGCAAGCTCAACCGCTTGACCTACTTTCTGACGGTGCCGATGGCGGCGCTCAACTCGATCGGGCAGGTCAACATCTTTGAAAATATCGGCGCGCAGGTGTCGAACGGTGCCCGTGTCATCCCGCAGTGGGGCCTTGACCGGCCGGAGTTCATCCTGCCTACGCTGGTCACCGTCCTGACCATGACCGCCGGCACGATGTTCGCCGTGTGGCTGGGCGAGCTCATTACTGAGCAGGGTATTGGGCAGGGGTTGTCGCTCATCATCTTTGGTGGCATCGTGGCCCGTATCCCGAACAACCTGGCCCAGATCATCTCGGGTTCCAGCGCGCTGTTGACGCTGGTCACGTTCGTCCTCATCACCGTCGTCACCGTGCTCGGCATCGTGTATATCCAAGAGGGTGAGCGTCGCATCCCGGTCCAATATGGCAAGCGGGTGCGTGGCCGGCGCATGCTCGGTGGCGCAGGCACGCATATCCCGCTCAAAGTGAACACAGCCGGCATGATCCCGCTGATCTTTGCCCAGGCGCTCTTGGTATTCCCGGCCATCATCGCGGGTTTCTTTGTCAACTCCAAAGATGCAGGCGTGCAGAATTTTGCCAGCAGTGTGGTGCAACTGTTTAGCGCTGGGCAGACTACCCAAAACACGATCTCGATCAACCTGGTGATTTACACCATTTTTTACTTCCTGCTCGTGGTGGGCTTTACTTACTTTTATACCGACGTCATGATGCAGCAGCAGAACTTGCCGGAAAACCTGCAGAAACAGGGTGGGTTCATCCCCGGCATCCGGCCGGGCAAGAGCACCGAGGTCTTTATCACTAAGGTGATGCGCCGCCTGACCCTGGTGGGCGCGCTATTCCTTGGTTTGCTGGCCGTGCTACCCTACCTGCTCAACTTTGTGTCGCATGTGCCAAATATGGGGTTCCTCAAACCGGTAGGCTCAAACAACCTGCTCTTGTCAGGGGCCGGGTTACTCATCGTCGTGGGTGTGGTGCTGGATACGATGCGCCAGCTCGAAGCGCAGTTGATGATGCGCAACTATGAGGGCTTTATCAAGTGAGCATACGCCCAAGCAGAAACCGTAGCCAATGGCACCAAAGGCTTGCCCACTGGTCTTGCCCACGATGCGCGCCCGAGGCCTAAGACCCGTATGTATGGCATCTTGATGCTCGGGGCCCCCGGCGCGGGGAAGGGGACCCAAGCGGTCTTACTCGCCCAGGAGTTGGGAACCGCTCACATTTCCAGCGGTGACTTGTTCCGTGACAACATCAAGGCACAGACTGATCTTGGCAAGCTGGCGAAGACCTACATCGATCGTGGCGAACTGGTGCCGGATCAGGTGACAATCGAGATGGTGCGCGACCGGCTGACTCGGCCGGACTGCGGGCGCGGGTTTATCCTGGATGGCTTTCCACGCACCATTCCGCAGGCGGATGCGTTGGACAAGGTGCTGGCGGACCTGGGCCGCTGCATCACCATCGTGCCTTACATTCGGGTGCGTGAGCGGATGCTGATGGAGCGTTTGTCGCATCGCTGGACATGCAAGGACTGTGGCGCGGTGTTCAGCTATGAGTCGATGCCGCCCCGCGAGGGTTGCAAAAAGACCGTTTGCACCGGCGAACTGTATCAGCGCTCGGACGACAACCCAGAAACACAAGCGCGCCGGATTCGCGTCTACGAAGAGCAGACGGCACCGCTCGTCGGCTATTACACCGAACGGGGCTTGCTGGTCGAAGTGAATGGCGAGCACACCATTATGTTTGTGCATCATGCCCTGCGGGAATTGGCGATGCAACGGACAAACTGTTGACAACTGCGGACGCCGGACGCCGCAGCGGACTAAAACCAGGCAAACAGGAACCAGGTTAAGACAGGGCTTAAGACCAGAAGCGAGGAAAGCAAGACACCATGATCGTTTTGAAGACAGCGCCGGAGATCGCCACCATGCGTCGGGCAGGTAAGATCGTGGCCACGGTGCTTGGGGAGTTAAAGGAGCGGGTGCGGCCAGGGGTGACCACGCTCGAACTCGATACGCTGGCTGAGAAGACCATCACCCAACAGGGCGGCACACCGTCGTTTAAGCACTATAAGCCCGAAGCTGCGCCCTATCCGTTCCCCGCCTCGATTTGTGCCTCCATCAACGATGAGATCGTGCATGGCATCCCCGGCAGCCGCAAACTCAAGGAAGGCGACATCATCAAACTCGACACCGGCGTGATCGTGGATGGGTATCATGCCGACTCGGCCATCACGGTCGGGGTGGGGCGCATCAGCCCCCGAGCGCAGAAGCTGATGCAGGTGACACAGGATTGCCTGGCAGCAGCGATCCAGGCCGCGCGCAAGGGCAATCGCTTTGGCGACATTGGTGCGGCGATCCAGGCTGTCGCCGAGCCGCGCGGCTATTCCGTCGTGCGGCAATACACCAGCCACGGCGTCGGCCGTGAACTGCACGAAGGTTTTGGCCTGCCCAACACGGGTGAATCAGGCATGGGCATGCTGCTTAGACCGGGGTTGACGATCGCCCTGGAACCGATGATCAACGAAGGTCATTTCGACACGAAAATGAAGAAGGACGGCTGGACAGTCGTGACAGTTGATGGTAAACTGTCCGCCCAATTTGAACATACGGTCGTGATCACCGAAGGTGAAGCCGAAATACTGACAAAACTCGACTGACCAGACGAATCGACCGGATTGGCAAGCCATACTCAGCGTCCGACTGGCACAAGCCGTGCGAGTCGGACGTTGCATGTCTCAGAACGAACCAAGAATTGGCCCAGAGTTGTGCGCGCTTCGCAGACGCACACACTGGCCGGTTTTGGCGAAAAAGTAAAACACTCGAACGAAAGTGGGTTAAGAGGTTAAAGGAACAGTTATGAAAGTTGCCGCATCCGTAAAGAAGCGCTGCCCGAAGTGCAAGGTCGTCAAGCGCCACGGCCGCGTGTATGTCATTTGTGAGAACCCCAAGCACAAGCAGAGGCAGGGGTAAGAAACAGGGCTTTGCTGCTGGCCCTGACGCGCGACGCGCCGTGCTTGGCGCGCTGGACGTGAAAGGCTAATGGCTCACGCCAAAGAGTAACGAGGAGAGCAGAAAGATGGCACGTATCGCAGGCGTAGATTTGCCGCGCAATAAGCGCATCGACATCGGCTTGTCGTATATCTACGGCATTGGCCGCCCGCTCGCCCTGACGATCTTGGGGCAGACAAAGATCAACCCGGCCACACGGGTAAAGGACCTGACCGAGGCTGATGCCGTTGTTTTGCGCGATATTGTCGAGAAAGAATTCAAAGTGGAAGGCGATCTGCGCCGCGAGGTGCAGCTCAATATCAAGCGCTTGATCGAGATTGGCTCGTATCGCGGACTGCGCCACAAGCGCAACCTGCCGACGCGCGGCCAACGCACCCGCACCAACGGCCGCACCCGCAAGGGTGTGAAGCGGACGGTGGCCGGCCGCGGCCGACGCCGTGGCGCAAAGAAGAAGTAGAGGTAATCACTGAATGGGTAAAGCAGCAGGATCAGCAAATCGCGCGCCACGCCGGCAGACAAACCCGCGCCGTGCACGCAAGAACGTGGCCCAGGGTGTGGTTCACATCCAGGCCATGTTTAATAACACGATAGTGACCGTCACCGACAAGGCCGGCAATACGATTTGCTGGGGTAGCGCGGGCGCAGCCGGCTTCAAGGGCAATCGCAAGAGCACGCCCTTTGCCGCGCGCATCGCCGCTCAGAACGCCTACCGGCTGGCGACGGACAACGGCATGCAAGAGGTGGATGTGTATGTGAAAGGCCCCGGCCCTGGCCGTGAATCGGCGGTGCGGGCCCTGCAAGGCACTGGCCTGCGCGTCCGCTCGATTACGGATATCACGCCCGTGCCGCACAACGGCTGCCGCCCAAAGAAGCGCCGCCGCGTATGAGCGCTTGAACGTTTGCAAGTTTGACGATCTCTGGTGCGCACAGCCTGTCGGCAGGCAGTGCGTGATGCGCGCTGGCGATCTTTTAGGAGCAGTGGCTGTTCGATGTGGAGGAAGACGGCCCGTTGTAAACACATCGAACGTCGCTTTTAGTGTGAAATAGAATGGCTCGATATACAGGATCTGTTTGCAGGATGTGCCGCCGCGAAGGCGAAAAGTTGTTTTTGAAGGGCTCGCGTTGTCTTAGCGGCAAATGCGCCGTCGAACGCAGACCGTTTGCGCCCGGCCAGCATGGCCCGAATGCCAAGCCGCGCCGCAATAAGAGTAGCGATTTCTCGATGCAGTTGCGCGAGAAACAAAAGATGCGCCGCATATATGGCGTGCTTGAAGCTCAGTTCGAGCGCTACTTCAGTGAGGCGCTCAAGCGCCGCGGCGTGACTGGCTCTGAGTTGCTCATCCTCTTGGAGCGTCGGCTGGACAACGTGATTTACCGCATGGGTTTTGCGCCGTCGCGCGCAGCCGCCCGCCAACTTGTCAACCATGCTCATTTGAACATAAACGGCCATCCGATCGATGTGCCGTCGTATCTTGTAAAAGCCGGTGACAAGATCACGGTGCGTGACGTGAGCAAAAAGCTGGCATATTTCAAGACCCGGGCTGGCGAAAAGGATGCAGCTCCGATGGCGTCGTGGGTGCAGGCCGATCGTGCAGCGCTTACGGGCATCGTAACCGCGATTCCAAAACGTGAGGACATTGACGTGTCACTCAAAGAGCAACTCGTCGTCGAATACTACTCGCGCTAACGGCACAGTCTGAGTCCGAGTCTGACACCTGGCGTGCGACGGTTGACAGTTGACAGTTAGCGTTTACCCCAGACGCTAAGCGGTTTATGGCCGCTAGCGGCTAAAACGAAAAAAAGTCAAACGGTCAAGCGCTCGAACAATCAACCAAGGTTAGCAGTCAGAGCACAAGGGCTCAAGGAGACAATCCCTTGCTATCTACACCCGTATTTCCCAAGGTCGAGGGTGATGCACTCACGCGCGACTATGGCCGGTTCGTGGTCGGCGCCATGGAACATGGCTACGGTATAACACTCGGCAACGCCGTCCGGCGTGTGCTGCTTAGCTCGCTACCCGGCGCGTCCGTCACCTCCATGCGCATCACCGATGTGCATCATGAATTCTCGGACATCCCTGATGTCAAAGAAGACGTCACGCAGCTCATGCTGAATGTCAAGCAGATCCGCTTGCGCATGCGGGGCGAAGGCCCTTTGCGCATGCGCCTCGAGGTGCGTGGCGAAGGTGTGGTGACGGCTGGCGATATTCAAGCGCCAGGCGAAATCGAAATCGCCAACCCCGAACTGTATCTATTCACGACCGATTCGAATAAGGCCCGGCTGGATATCGAATTTCAAGTCGAGGCAGGCCGCGGATATTCACCGGCCGACCAGCGCGGCAAGTTGCCGATTGGCGAGTTGCCGGTCGATGCGATCTTTAGCCCGGTCAAACGCGTGAACTACGCGGTCGAGCCGGCGCGTATCGGCCAGACCACAAACTATGACCGCCTGATCATCGAAGTTTGGACCGATGGCACCATGCGCCCGCAAGATGCCCTGTCGCAAGCAGCAACGACACTCGTTCAGCACTTGCGCCTGATTGCAGGTGCAGGCAGCCTGGAGGAAGTGATGCTGGACGGCGAGGGCGATGGCAAGGGCATCCCCAGCGAATGGGGGGACAAGCCGATCGAAGACCTGGAACTAAGCGTGCGCGTTTATAACTCGCTCAAACGCACCGGCATCGGCACCATCGGCGATCTGCTCGATATGATGGAGAAGAACGGTGGCAATTTGATGAACTTGCGTAACTTTGGCGAGAAGTCAATGACTGAGCTCAAAGAGAAGCTGCGCAGCCGTGGACTTTTGCCGATGGACGACGGCACAGATGGGATCATGCCGAGTCTCAGCGCCGGTGCCGAGACCGGTGCAAGTGACGGCCCCACTGAAGACCCGGTTGAGGACAAAGACGAGGACGAAGAGGGTTAAGACATGAGACACAAGGTAGCCGGCTACAAACTTAGCCGTCCGTCGGATCAGCGCACATCGCTTCGCCGGAGTCTGGTCACCGAATTGATCGACCATGGCCGCATCCAGACCACCGAGGCCAAATGCAAAGCGATTCGCGACCAGGCTGAGAAATTGGTGACAATTGCGAAGGGTGGCATGGTTGACGACAAGGCCCAACAGGTGCACGCGCGTCGGTTGGTGTCGGCTCAAGTCAATGGTGGCGTAAAGACGGTGCGCAAGTTGTTCGCCGATATCGCGCCGCGCTATGTTGAGCGCAAGGGTGGTTACACCCGTATCAGCAAGCTCGGCCCACGCAAGGGCGACAACGCGCCGATGGCGATTATCGAGTGGGTGTAACGCTCACCCCGGTATCGCGGGCAGGCGAGCGGCATGAGGATTCGCGCGAAGGTCGCATACGATGGAACCGAGTTTGCAGGTTTCCAGAAGCAGGCCGGCGTGCGGACGGTGCAAGGAGAATTAGAAGCGGCGCTAAAGAGGGTATGTGAACGGCCGATCACCGTCAGTGGTGCGGGTCGCACCGATACAGGGGTGCATGCCAGTGGGCAGGTGATCGCGTTTGATGTGGAGTGGGTCCACGGGCTAGAGCGGCTGACGCAAGCGCTCAATGTCAATCTTCCAGAGGATGTCGCTGTGCGGGATCTGGATGAATGTGGTCCCAGCTTTCACCCGCGCTTTAGCGCCCTTAGCCGCGTGTATGTCTACAACGCACTTGTCAGCCCAACCCGTGACCCAGTGCGTCGGCGGTATGTCTGGCACTTGACCGATATGCCCGATGTCACGCGCATGAACGAAGCGGCGCGCAGGCTGGTTGGCTCGCATGACTTTGCGGCTTTTGGCAGTGCGCCCTTGGGCCTGGCGGGGTCTGCGGGGCGGCGCCGTGATCTGAGCGACAGTGATAGTCCTGATCGTGACAACGATGACGATTCTGGTAGAAGTGGTCGCGCTAAGGGTGGCACGACCGTGCGGGATGTCAAGTGGGCAGAGTGGGTAACGGCGGCAGATGGGCTCATGTTTACGGTTGAGGCGAATGCGTTTTTATACCGAATGGTCCGCCGGATGGTAATGGCGTTAATCCGGGTTGGGCGCGGGCAACTGAGTCCGGTCGAACTCGCACAGATACTAGAGAGCAAGGATTCACAAAGGTTAAAGGGACTCGCACCGGCGTGTGGGCTGTGCCTTGTCGATGTGAAGTATGCGTAATCGCACTCATCCTGGGTGCACAGGTGCAACATGAAGCAATACAAAACTTACATGGCTAAGCCCGAAGTGGCGCGCGCCAGCCAGAAATGGTATGTGATCGATGCGGACGGCGTGACGCTTGGCCGGCTGGCGAGCAAGGTCGCACACATCATCATCGGCAAACACAAGACGCTCTATTCGCCAAACGTCGATTGTGGCGACTATGTCGTGGTCATCAATGCCACGAAGATTCAGGTGACGGGCAAAAAGATGACCGAGAAGACCTATGCTCGGCACTCGCTGTATGCGGGTGGGTTCAAAGAGTCCAACCTGCGCGATGTGCTGGCCAGCAAGCCCGAGCGAGCGATCAAAGAAGCCGTGTGGGGCATGATCCCACACAGCCGTTTGGGCAAGAAGATGATCAAGAAGCTAAAGGTCTATGGTGGTGCCGAGCATGAGCATGCCGCGCAAAAGCCAGAAGCCCTAAAAGTCGACGGGAAATAACGTATAAACAGGAGGCGACAGAATGGCAGACACGCAAACGCAATATTTTGAGGGGGTTGGCCGGCGCAAAGAGGCAACCGCGCGCGCGCGCTTGTATCCGCAAGGAACGGGTGCGATCCTAGTGAATGATAAGCCATACGACGTATATTTTGGGCGTGAGGTGGATCGTATCGCCCTGAATGCCCCGCTCAAAGCGATCGGCGCCGACACACGCTACAACGTCAGCGTGCATGTGCTTGGGGGTGGTATTACCGGTCAAGCGACTGCGGCTCGCATGGCGATTGCCCGAGCCCTGCTTGAGATCGACCAGGAATACCGCACCGCCCTCAAGACGGCTGGCTATTTGTCCCGCGATTCACGCGAGAAGGAACGTAAGAAGCCGGGTTTGAAACGTGCCCGCAAAGGCCCAACCTACACCAAACGCTAAAGCGTGGGGTGTTTGGTGTTTGTCCGGCAAAGCAAGCCCAAACTGGAGAACTCGGAGATGAACCTCATTGAATCGCTCGAGAAGAGCCTGCAACCCAACAGCAAGATACCGCAGTTACAACCCGGCGACAGCGTGCGCGTGCATCAAAAGATCATCGAAGGCGACCGCGAGCGCATCCAGGTGTTTCAAGGCACGGTGATCCGGTTGCGCAAGGGTGGTGTGAACGCCAGTTTTACTGTGCGGCGCATGGCCAGCAACAACATCGGCGTGGAGCGCACCTATTTGATCAACTCACCCCGCATCGACAAAGTCGAGGTGACACGGCATGCCAAGGTGAGGCGTGCGCAACTGTATTACTTCCGCGACCTGCGCGGCAAGTCGGCTCGTCTCAAGGAGCAGATGTCGGCCGGTGGTGGGAAGACCGCTAGCAAAGCGCCCGCTGCCGCAGTGCCCGCGTCTTCGGCGGCACCCGCCCCAGAGTCAGCGCCAGAACCGTCAGCGCCGGCTTCGCCAGCCGAGGCTTAGGTCAGATTTGGCTCGTGTGCGCAAGCGGTGTCTCACTCCCAGTCGTTTGCACCCGCCCGCTGTGTTGCTGTTTTCGGCTCTATGCACCCGTAGGCTGGGCCACCTTTTGAGGGGCTGGGACGGCCGTCCTGGGAGTTTTACCTATGGTCAAGCCAATCATCCTCGTCCCTATACCCGTTCAAGATCCGGAGCGGCGCCGTTATACACTCGGCAAAAACTATGTGCGCAGCTTGATCGAATGTAGTGCTGCCCCAATTTTGCTGCCGACCGCGGTCGATCAGGAGACCTTGCGGGCCATGTATACCCAGGCCAGTGGGGTATTGATTACCGGTGGCGGTGATGTGGCCCCAGCACTATTTGGCGAGGAACGGCACCCGGCCACAGACGATATTGACCTCGAGCGTGATCACGTTGAAATAGCGCTCGCGCGTTGGGCTCTGGCGGACGACAAGCCGGCATACGCGATCTGCCGCGGTGTGCAGGTCATGAACGTGGCACTGGGTGGCACGCTCGTACAAGACATTCCGTCCGAGTGGCGGCCGCTGTCTGGTCAGGTGCTCGAGCATCGCGGAAGTAAGGTTGGGGCTGCGCGTGACCAAGTGCTGCACACGGTGTGCATCGAGCCGGATACGCATATCGCCCAGGTGTTCGGTGCAGGCGATGTCAGTGTCAACAGCTTTCATCATCAGGCCTTAAAGCAAGTAGGCGAGGGGCTGCGGGTGACGTCGCGGGCCCCGGATGGCATTATTGAGTCGGTTGAGGCGTCTGATAAGCGGTGGTATGTCGGCGTGCAATGGCATCCCGAAGAGATGACGGCCAGCCGCACCGATATGCGGGCGCTCTTTCAAGCGTTTGTGGATGCGAGTGCAGGAAGGGCGGTTTAGACAGGGCTCGATTGCAGCAGATGCAGATTAGACAGCTCGCGGATAGAATTGGGAAGTCTTGCGACTGGGTTCGTCGAAAGGCAAGACCTGAATGGTTTTGTTCTAAAAAAACGAGTGAAAACGGGTGAAGATGAGCAAACGTATACGCGTTTTGGGTGCCCTGAGTATGGCCGGTGCGAGCTTGTTACTGAGCGTTGGCACAGCCTTTGCCGCTAGCCCGCTTTGGCAAATACAGTCAGGAAACGGCATATTTGATAACCTGCTGATTGTTGTCATCGGGGGTGCGTTACTGGCGCTACTGGCGACGCTGGCCGGTGGAACAATCATTTCAATGTTGGCCGTCGGTGTGAGCCGTTTCTTTCGGGGGCATCTGCCGACCGATGAAGAGATGACAGAGATGGAAGCATCGTTATCGAACAGTCCCATCCCCCGGCCACAGTTCCATATCACACCCGGAGGCGAACCGTTCATCATCGCGGCGGCCGTATTCGTGGTGTGCTTTGCGCTGGGTAGTGTGGTGCTTTCTTCGACGCCCAAACCCGTGGCGGGCAATGAGGCTCCGAAACAAGCGATTGGCCTGCCAAAGACGGGCGACTTTACCAAGATCGTGGCTGGGCTGCCACCGGGTAAGTCGGCCAATGGCGCCAAGCTGTATGTATCTATGGGTTGCTCGGGCTGTCATAGTCAAGAGAAAGACAAGCGCGTCGTCGGCCCATCGTTCTATGGCGTATATGACCGGGCCAAGACGCGCGTAAAGGGGATGGGTCCGAAGGAATACATCTACCAGAGCATCGTTGACCCGAACGCGTATATCGTCGATACCTTCCAGCCCAACCTCATGCCGCAGACATTTGCGCAACAGCTCAGCCCACAGCAGATATCGGATATCATCACCTGGATGGAAGACGCGCATCAGAACCAGCAGTAGCGCTCACCGCGGGTGCCGCGGCAATGGTTTTTTAGCCCGCGTGGATGCCTGCGGGAGATTAAGTCATACACCTCCCCCGGAACTAAGTCAGATCTCCGGGGGAGGACTGTTTTAAGATATTGGGTATGACAAAACGCGAACTCATTGCCGATATCAAGGCTGAGCGCGAGCGCCTGGAAGCAGTGCTGGCGCGTATCAAGCCCGAAGAGATGACCGTGCCGGGGGTGACCGGCGATTGGTCGGTGAAAGATACCTTGGCGCACCTGGCGGTGTGGGTATCGCGCACCGTAACGGCGATTTTCCAAGCCGAACGTGGGCAGAAGCCGGTGTTGGGTGTGCCCAACGACCACAACAGCGATTGGGCCAACGTGAACAAGCGCGATTATGATGAACAGAAAAGCCGGCCACTCGAGCGCATCCTGACCGACTTTCGGGGCTCGCATGCGCAGCTCATCAAGCGCTTGGAGCAGTGGCCGGATGAGGCGACGCTGTTTGACAAAAATCGATATCCGTCCCTCGATGGCGAGTCGCTTGCCAGCCTGGCGCATGGCAACGGCGACGAGCACGACGCTGAGCATCGGGTGCAAATCGAGGCCTGGCTAGATAGCGTGGCTTGAGCAATGTGCATCCAGTGGTCAAGCTTCTCCGCACTTTGTCCGCGCGTCTTCGAGTGTTGGCGTTCTTAGGCGAAGCATGGATCGTGTAAGCATGGATCGTGTAAGCATGGATCGTGTAAGCATGGATCGTGTGTTAAAGCAGCCATCGGATGTGACGCTGGCGTGGTTGCAGCACGTCTTCGGCGATATGTCCGTGAGGCGTTTTTCGGTGGCGCAGGATCAAAGCACCAATGCCTGTCTGGCCCGGATTGTGGTCGAGTGCGCCCCCCAGCCGGCGCCACTCCGACTGTTCTTGAAGATGGGCCCAGGTGGGGGTCTGTTTAACCCCGATTCCGAATACCGGTATTACACCCACGACTATGTCGATGTGCCCAGCGCGCCGATCCCGCGTTGCTACCACGCCGCGTTTGAGGCGGCTACAGGTGCATATCACCTTTTGCTCGAGGACCTGAGCGCGACCCACTGCGACAACCGCGATGTCCCGCCCGTGCCCGCGTATGGCCTGGCAGTTGCCCAGGCGATGGCAGTGTTGCACGCCCGTTGGTGGGGGCAAGCGCCACTGCCGAGTCAGGCCCAGATTGAGGCGAGTGTGGCCCAGCCGTGCCTGGGGCTTGAGTCGTTGATCGAGGCGATATGCCCTATGCCAGAGGCGCGTTGGACGCCTCTGATCCGGGCGCTATTCGCGCGCTACCCGGAAGCGTTGGCCCGGCGCACGCACGACCCACGCGGGTTTACGCTGATCCACGGCGATCCCAACCCGACCAACATCCTGTCGCCCAAGGTCGGTGTAGGAC
>Ga0209068_10001380_pt1 | contig 12105 bp, 5 predicted proteins | sample ColStrG_CSR_2012_FD_187200 | JGI IMG/M metagenome (GOLD analysis project Ga0209068, IMG submission 187200) | Freshwater sediment microbial communities in response to fracking from Pennsylvania, USA - Cold Stream Run_MetaG_CSR_2012 (SPAdes)... | ecosystem: Environmental > Aquatic > Freshwater >... | reverse complement strand
GAAGAACGTCCGCACGGCCGACCACACCCCGGCTTTCGACCCGCTGCCCTATCTGGCCGCCGTCCTAGCGGTGGCCGTCGCTCTCGGTCTGGGCGAAGCCATCCAGCATCTATTCGGCGGCATCGCTACCGTCGATCTGGTATTCCTGACGGCGATCGTCATCATCGCGGTGCGCTATGGCCTGCTGCCTTCGCTCATGACGAGCGTCGCCGCATCGCTTTGCTACAATTTCTTCTTTCTACCGCCGATCTACACGTTCACCATCGCCGATCCGGTCAATGTCGCCGCCTTCGTGCTGTTCACGATCGTGGCCGTCATCGTTTCGCACGTCGCCGCCCGCGGCCGCACCCAGACCGTGACCGCGCAGGGCCGCGTGCGCACGCTGGAATCGCTCTATGCCTTCAGCCGCAAGCTGGCCGGCACCGGCACGCTCGACGACGTACTTTGGGCCACCGCCTATCAGACGGCGCTGATGCTGAACGTCCGCGTCGTGTTGCTGCTGCCGGAGAACGGTACCATTGCGGTGAAGGCGGGCTACCCGCCCGAGGATACGCTCGGCGACGCCGATCTCGCCGCCGCCCATTGGGTCTGGGAGAACAACCGTCCGGCGGGGCGCGGCTCGGACACGCTGCCGGGCGCCAAGCGGCTGTTCTTGCCGATGCGCACCGGCCGCGGCAACATCGGCATCGTCGGCATCGACAGCGACAAGCCGGGACCGCTCCTCACCCCCGATCAGCGCCGCCTGCTCGACGCCCTGATCGACCAGGGCGCGCTCGCGATCGAGCGCGTCCACTTGGTCGAGGATCTGGAGCAGGCCCGGCGCACGGCGGAGACCGATCGCTTGCGCTCCGCCCTCCTCACCTCGATCTCGCACGATCTCAAGACGCCGCTGGCGGCCGTATTGGGCTCGGCCGGCACCTTGCGCGATCTATCCCATGCCCTCACCGACGCGCAGAAGACCGATCTGCTCGCCACCGTCATCGACGAATCGGAACGGCTCAACCGCTTCATCGCCAACCTGCTCGACATGACGAAGCTCGAATCCGGCGCCGTGGTTCCCAACACCGCGCGCCACGACATAGGCGAGATCGTGGGCAGCGCGCTGCGGCGCGCCGGCAAAATTCTGGCGCGTCACCCGGTCGAGCTGGAGCTGGCGGCGGGATTGCCGATGGTGGACCTCGACGCGGTCCTGTTCGAGCAGGTCCTCTTCAATTTGTTGGACAACGCCGCCAAATACTCCGCCGAGGGCACCACCATCCGCATTCTGAGCTGGCGCGACAGGGAATCGGTCTGGCTGCAGGTCCTCGACGAAGGTGAAGGCATTCCCACCGCCGATCTCGAGCGCATATTCAACAAGTTCCATCGCGCCCAAAAGGGCGATCACGTGCGGGCCGGGACCGGGCTCGGGCTCGCGATTTCGCGCGGCTTCGTGGAAGCCATGCAGGGCACCATCACGGCGGCGAACCGCACCGACCGCACCGGCGCCGCGTTCACCATCCGGCTGCCGGTTCCGGCATCGGGCCAAAAGCTGGGCACGGCGGCATGACCGCCGCGCCGCTCAAAATCCTCGTGATCGATGACGAGCCGCCGATCCGCAAGCTGCTGCGGATGGGCCTGACCACGCAAGGCTATGAAGTGCTGGAAGCATCGAACGGAAAGACGTCGCTCGAGCTGTTGGGGAAGAAGCCGGATCTGATCATCCTCGATCTCGGGCTACCCGACATCGCCGGACACGAGCTGTTGCGGACGATCCGCGCGCGCGATGAAGGCGTTCCGATCGTGGTCCTGTCCAGCCGCGGTGACGAGGCCGGCAAGGTGCAGGCGCTCGATCTCGGGGCCGACGATTATGTCACCAAGCCGTTCGGCATGGACGAGCTGCTGGCGCGCATGCGCGCCGCGCTGCGCCATCAGCTGCAGGTGCACGGGGAGCGCCCGATCTTTCGGGTCGGCGATCTTTCGGTCGACCTGGTGCGGCGCATCGTCAAGGTCGGCGACAAGGAGGTGAAGCTCTCGCCCAAGGAGTACGAGCTGTTGCGCGTGCTGGTGCAGCACGCCGGCAAGGTGCTGACCCACAAATTCCTGCTCGGCGAATTGTGGAACGAGCTGACCGATGCGCAGTACCTGCGCGTCTATGTGCGGCAGCTGCGGCAGAAGATCGAGGCCGATCCCGAGCGCCCGCAATACATCCTGACCGAGACGGGGGTCGGGTACCGCATGCGGGCGCCGGATTAGGCCAATCACTCCCCCTTGATGCCGGCGTCGCGAATGACCTTGCTCCATTTCTGCGTCTCGGAGCCGAGGTAGTCCGTCAGTTGCTCCGGCGTGCCCGCGATCGGCTCGAACAATTGCGGATCGAGGAAATTCTTGACGACCGCAGGATCGGCGAAGAAGCGCCGGACCTCGCCATTGATCCTGTCGACGATCGGACGCGGCGTGCCGGCCGCCCCGAACAACCCGAACCATGACACCGACCGATAGCCCGGGACCCCGCCTTCCGCCACGGTCGGAACATCGGGAAGAAGCGCCATGCGCTCGCCCGCGCCCACCGCCAGGAAGCGAACCTGGCCGGCAGCCGCCGGCTGCACGGCGCTTGCGGCACTGACATACATGAGCTGGATGTGGCCGGCGATCACGTCGGTCATGGCGGGCGCCGCGCCCTTGTAATGGATGGGGACGAGCTTGGTTCCGGTCAGCGCCTGGAACAACTCCATATTCAAATGCGCGGTCGAGCCGACCCCGTAGGTTCCGTAGTTGAGCTCGCCCGGATGCTTCTTTGCGTAGGCGATCAACTCCGGCACGCTGTGAACCGGCAGCGAGGGATGCACGATCAAACCGTGGTTGATGAGAACGAGCCCCACGATCGGCGTGAAATCCTTGATGTCGTAAGGCAGCTTGGCGTAGAGGCTCGGATTGGCCACGTATGTCACTTCCGGGCCGATCAGCAGCGTGTGGCCGTCGGGCGGAGATTTGGCCACATATTCCGCCGCGATGATGTTGTTCGCCCCGGCCCGGTTCTCCACGATGACCTGCTGACCCCAAGCTTGCGAGAAGCGTTGCGCCAGCATGCGCCCGAGCGTGTCGGTCACGCCGCCGGGCGGCGCCGGAACCACGATGGTGATGACCTTGCTCGGGTAGGTCTGGGCGTGAGCAGGGCCTTGGACAGCGGCACCGCCGAGAAGACCAAGGGTGATCAATACGCAAAGCCAACGGGCCATCCAAGGAGACATGGGAGCAAGCTCCTGCGCGGCGCAGATCGCCGCTTGAGCCAGTTATTTCAGAAATGAGCCCGGAAGGAAACGGAGCCCGCCTGTTGTAGGGCGCAATCGCTTATTGCGCTACCAGCCTCGCCAAGGAGCGCAATGTCCCTGGGCCTCGGCAGTCGGCGCAATAAAGCGATTGCGCCCTACTCCACGTCCTCGACCTCGGCCGGCCCGCCGCCGAACGCCTTTTGCGCCAGCGTGGCTTCCATGAACGGGTCGAGATCGCCGTCGAGCACGCCGGCGGTGTTCGAGGTCGCCACGCCGGTGCGCAGGTCCTTCACCATCTGGTAGGGCTGCAGCACGTAGGAGCGAATCTGGTGGCCGAAGCCGATATCGGTCTTGCCGGCGTTCTCGATGGCGGCCGCTTCCTCGCGCTTCTTCAATTCGAGCTCGTAGAGCCGCGCGCGCAGCATCTGCCAGGCCTGCGCGCGATTGCGGTGCTGCGAGCGGTCGTTCTGGCAATAGACCACGATATTGGTCGGGATATGGGTGAGGCGGATCGCCGATTCGGTCTTGTTGACGTGCTGGCCCCCTGCCCCGCTCGAGCGCAGCGTGTCGGTGCGCACGTCGGCCTCCTTGATATCGACCACGATGCGGTCGTCGATCACCGGATAGGCCTTCACGCTCGCGAACGAGGTGTGCCGGCGCGCATTCGAATCGAAGGGCGAGATGCGCACCAGCCGGTGCACGCCGTTCTCGGTCTTGAGCCAGCCATAGGCGTTGCGGCCCTTGATCTGGACGGTCGCCGACTTGATGCCGGCCTCCTCGCCTTGCGTCTCTTCCAGATACTCGACCTTGTAGCCGTGCTGCTCGGCCCAGCGCGTGTACATGCGCAACAGCATGTTCGCCCAATCCTGGCTTTCAGTGCCGCCGGCGCCGGCATGGACCTCGACATAGCTGTCGTTGTTGTCGGCCTCGCCCGAGAGCAGCGCTTCGAGCTCGCGCCGGCTGACCTCGGTCTTGAGCCGCTTGAGCGCCTCTTCGGCGTCGGTGACGACCTTCTTGTCCTGCTCGGCTTCGCCGAGCTCGATCATGGTGAGCTGGTCGTCGAGATCCTGCTCGATGCGGCCTATGGCGGTGAGCTGGCTTTCGAGCGCGGTACGCTCCTGCATCACGCGCTGGGCGCGCTGCTGATCGTTCCAGAGATTGGGGTCCTCGGCCTCGCTGTTGAGCTCGGCCAGCCTTACGCGCGCCTTATCGACGTCAAAGATGCCTCCTCAGCAGCACGACCGACTGCTTGATCTCATCGACGATGTTCTGGATTTCCGCGCGCATGACATTTTCCATTCGCGGCCATAGGCCGCATTCGAGTCACTGTCGAATATCATCGTGTGAATATGAGATGACCGGGCGATCAGACAAGGGCAATTCGATCGATAGCCGGATCAATACAGCCCACCCCTGCCGACCGCGCGCTCGGCTTCCGGCGAAACCGCGAGCGGCCGGCCATCGGGGTCGGTAACCCCGACCACCGAGTAGGCGTCGGGCGGCGCGGTGCCGGGCTTGAAGGCTTCGAGAATCACGCGCGAATCGCCCGGACGGGCGCGCATTCCGGTCTTCTCCTCGACCGGAATGAGCTTGATGCCGACCGGCGCCTGGAACGGGATCGCCGGCTTGTCGGCCAAGGCGACCTTCATGAAATCCCGGAAGATGGGGGCGGCCAGCGCGCCGCCGGTGGCGCGGTCCGCGACATGGCGGGGCTTGTCGTAGCCCATGAACACACCGACCACGAGATCGGTGGAGAAACCGATGAACCAGAGATCCTTCTCGTCATTGGTGGTGCCGGTCTTGCCGGCGATCTGCTTGCCCAGCTCCTTGATGCCCGAACCTGCCGCGGTGCCGCGCTCAACCACCCCCTTCATGATCGAGGTGATCTGGTAGGCGGTCATGGGATCGATCACCCGCTCGCGCCGGTCGACCATCGTCGGCTCGTTCTGGTTCGCCCATTTCGGGGCGTCGCAGCCGCGGCACTCGCGCTTGTCGTGCTTGTAGATGGTGTGGCCGTATCGGTCCTGGATGCGATCGATCAAGGTCGGCTGGACCTTGCGGCCACCATTGTCGATCATCGCATAGGCGCCGACCATCCGCATGAGCGTGGTCTCGCCGGCGCCGAGCGCATAGGACAGGTAGGGCGGCAGATTGTCATAGACCCCGAACCGCTTGGCATATTCGCCGATCAGCGGCATGCCGATGTCCTGCGCCAGCCGAACCGTCATCAGGTTGCGCGAATGCACCACACCGGTGCGCAGCGTCGAGGGACCGAGGTAGTTCTGCTCGTAGTTTTCCGGCTTCCAGATGCCGCTGCCGGTATCGATCTCGAGCGGCGCATCGAGCACGATGCTCGATGGCGTGTAGCCGTTGTCGAGCGCCGCCGAATAGACGATAGGCTTGAACGACGAGCCCGGCTGCCGCAGCGCCTGCGAGGCGCGGTTGAATTGGCTCTGGTCGTAGGAGAAGCCGCCCACCATCGCCAGCACCCGCCCCGTCAGGGGCTCCATGGCCATGATGGCGCCCGAGATTTCGGGCACTTGGCGTAGACGGAACTGGCCGTCTTTGCCGGTCAGCGGCTCCACATAGACGACGTCGCCCGGCGCCAGCACCTGGCTGACCTTGGTCACGGTCTTGACGGCGGTCGATTTCGCCCATTTCACCGCTTCGAGCGGGACGGTCCCGGTCTCGCGCTCCTTGAGCAGCGCGCCGGCTTGATCGCGGCCCGGCTGCATGCCGACGCGAGCCGCCTGATCGCCGCTGTCGAGCACCACCCCGAGTCGCCAGGGCGCGACATCGGATAACGCCCTGACCTCCGCGAGCTTGGCGCCCCACTCACCAGCAGCGATATCGAGCTTGGTGACGGCGCCGTGATAGCCCAGGGTTTCATCGAAGCGCACCAGGCCATCGATCAGCGCCTTGCGCGCGGCCAGCTGCAGCTTGGGATCGAGCGTGGTGCGCACCGACAGCCCACCCTCATAGAGCTTCTGCTCAGTGTAATTGTCGGCGATATAGCGGCGCACTTCCTCGGCGAAATATTCGGCCGCGAAGATGCGGGCGCCGGTCGGCCGGGTCGTGACCTTGAGCGGATCCTTCTTGGCCTGCTCGGCTTCCTGCGCCGTGATGTAGTGGTCCTCGGCCATGCGCTCGATGACGTAGTTGCGGCGCGCAATCGCTTCATCGTGACGGCGGAACGGATTGTAGTTGTTGGGACCCTTGGGCAGCGCCGCCAGATAGGCGGCCTCCGGAATGGTCAATTCGTGCACCGACTTGTCGAAATAGAGCAGCGATGCCGCCGCCACCCCGTAGGCGCCCACGCCCAGATAGATTTCGTTGAGGTAGAGCTCGAGAATCTTCTGCTTGGAGAACGTCCGCTCGATCTTCATCGCCAGCAGCGCTTCCCGGATCTTGCGGCTGAACCTCAATTCGTTGGTGAGCAGGAAGTTCTTGGCGACCTGCTGGGTGATGGTGGAGGCGCCCTGTGGACGGCGGCCGCTGCCGTAATTCTGGACGAAGGCCAGGCCGGCACGCATGATGCCCTGGAAATCGATGCCGTTGTGCTCGTAGAAACTCTTGTCCTCCGCCGCCACGAAGGCGTTGGTGACCAGCTTGGGCACCGCCTGGATCGGAATGTAGAGGCGCCGCTCGCGCGCATATTCGGCGAGCAGCGAGCCGTCGGAGGCATGCACGCGCGTCATCACCGCCGGCTCGTAATCCTGCAGCTGGGAATAGTCCGGCAGGTCCTTGGAATAGTGCCACAACAGACCAGCGACCGCGGCGACGCCGACCAGAAACACGATCGTTCCCGCCGTGAACAGAAAGCCCATGAAGCGTAGCAATAATCTCATCGCCTACAGTCCTGCCGCCTACGCCTCGCCCGCCAAATCCGAAGATGGGCCCGACCGCACGAATGACAAATCGAGCGACCAGGTGCCGGACCGGTTGGCCGCGCACGAAGCCGCCCCATGAGCTGCGAATCTGGCAGGTTTTTGCGCTCGCCGCCAGCACCCGCACCGCCCGCATGCAACCGCCTCAGTCGCGCCGTTTTATGTTGAAACTGAGGCCGGTTAGCCACCCATACCCTCAATTCGGTCCGTTTCCACGGCTACTGCGTGCGAGCTTGGTGGTGACGAAGCGGTCGATCGCTTGAGCGATCGAATCGGCGGTGTGCTCGCGCCAATCGGCGGAGGTCAGGGATTTGATGTCCTGCCGGTTGGACACGTAGCCGAGCTCGATCAGGACGGAGGGAATATCAGGCGCCTTGAGCACCCGAAATCCCGCGGATTTGAGCGTATTCTTGTGCATCCGCGTCACCGTTCGCATGGAATCGATGAGCCCGCGCGCGAACTGCACGGAAAACGACTTGGTCTCGCGCTGGGCGAGATCGATCAGGATGTCCGCCACATCGTTGGGCTCGTACGTGAGGTCGATGCCCGCGATCACGTCTGCGCGGTTCTCGGTCTCGGCCAGCCGCGCGGCTTCGGAATCCGACGCGGTCTCCGACAACGTATAGACGCTGGCCCCTTGCGCATCCCCCTCGCCGCGCGGCAGCGCATCGGCATGGATCGAGATGAGCAACGAAGCCTGTTGCGCGCGCGCAAACTGGACGCGATCGGCGAGCGCCACGAAAGTATCGTCGGAGCGGGTCATGACGACGTGGTACTTGCCGGCCTTCTCGATCTTGTCGCGCAAGAGCAGCGCGAATTCGAGGACGATGGTCTTTTCCATCTCCCCGCTCGCCGCCTTGGTGCCGTTGTCGATGCCGCCGTGACCCGGATCGAGGACGATGATCGGGCGCGCGTCGCCCGGGTGCGCGTCGCCCTGGTGCGCATCGCTTCTGGGCTGTGGCTTGACGGCGGCGGTCGGCTCGCGCACCCGATTTTCCAGCGCGATGGTCCGCAGGAACGCATCCCGGTCGACCGCGGCGAGATCGAGCACGAAGCGCGTCGGCTGATCGTTGGCGGCATCGAGCATGAAGGATTTCTCGACCCGGGCCGGACGCGCGAGGTCGATCACGATGCGAGAACCGCCCGTCATCATGAGCCCGTAGCGGAACGCCTTGATCAGGCCGCGACCGCTGTCCCCGGAGCCGGCAGGAAGCCGGAACGCCACCTGCGGCATGTCGATGATCACCCGATAGGGATTGGCCAGGGTGAAAGTGCGCAGGTCGATCTTCCGGCTGAAATCGACCACCATGCGGGTCATCGTCTCGTCGCCTCCGAGACGCACCTCGCTCGCCACCGGGAAATCGGCGGATGCGTCGCTCGGCCCGCCGTCCGTGGGCGCGCCGGCCGCCCCGGCCTCCCACGGGATGCCGAGCAGGGCCGAACCGACGAGGACAATCAAGCTTGCCGCGCGGACAGACATCGAGCTCCGAGCCCTCCGGGCACCTCCTTAACCCATTAAAGGGGGCATGGTTAACCATCTCTTAAATGCGGCCGCTGACCGATTCGGTTCCGGAACCGCTTGCATGGCGCCGCACCGCCCCGGACTACCGCCGAGGACTCTCGAGGACATGACTCATGGGGACATTCTGTGGGAATTGGGTCATTCGGAATTGGGGCATAGGGCCCGGTTTGCAAGGGCGGCTGGCGCGCCGGCGGATCGGATGCGCCCGGAAAACCCGGCCGCGGCCCCCTCACGCTCCTTGCCAATGCGCCGATGCGGCCGTAAGAAGGACTCGCTGATGGTTGAAAGTTCCGGTTGTGCCGCGTTTGGGCATCCGGCCGCCACCCAGGGATCGCTCTCCGACTACCATCGGGAGGAGGCTTGGGCGGCAGAAGCGAGCCGTTAAGTCCCGCATTCGGCGTGACGGCGGTGAGCGATCAAAGCCGATGTCCTTGTAGAGCACGATTGGTGTCGCTGGCGGCTGGTGCCTCGCGGGTACCTCCTGCAGCGGTTCGCCGGCAGCTCATGCGAGCAGCTCATGCGCGAGTTGTCCGCAACCGAGCTGCTCGCGACGACAACCGTCAGCCGAGAAACTACGGCCGCGCCTGCGCGCTGCCGCACTGTCACGGGCCGAAGGTGTTACGACAGGTCATGCTACGACCGCGCGTCGAGAGCCGAATCCATCGCAACAGCATCGCGTCGCTGAGCGACGCCATGAGCCGCGTTTGCGCCTTCCGCGCAAGCTCGGCTGCGCCCGATGGAATTCTTTCGCGTGCTGCAAAGGCCCTTCCATTCAACCGCAATCAGGCCGTTTCCTGGTCGCGCCGTTCCGAATCGCCCGCGAGGCGACGACGGGCGGCCGCGTGCCGGCGTGCCATCAAGAGATTTGTCAATGCCCAACAAAATGCTGATCGATGCGACCCATCCGGAAGAGACCCGGGTGGTCGTTCTGCGTGGCAACCGGGTCGAGGAATTCGACTTCGAGTCTGCCAACCGTAAACAACTGCGCGGCAACATCTATCTTGCCAAGGTGACGCGCGTCGAGCCGTCGCTGCAGGCCGCCTTCGTCGACTACGGCGGCAACCGCCACGGCTTTCTCGCCTTCGGCGAAATTCATCCCGACTACTATCAGATCCCGGTCGCCGACCGGCAGGCGCTGATCGACGAGGAGGAGCGCGCCGCGCGCGCCGCCGAGGTCGAGGCCGACAATCGCGCCGGACGCCGCGCCCACCGGGAGCGCCGCTCCAGTCGACCGCGCGACGAGATCAAGAGTGCCCCCATCGACGCCCATGAGAATGCCGACGGCGAGAACGCTCACGGCGCGCACGAACATGGCGCGCACGCTGGTGAAGACGCCCATGACGACGTTCATGGCGAAACCGCCGCCATGGCGGCGGCTTCCGAGATGATGGCGCCGGCGGCCGACGATGCCGGCGCGTTCCCGGTCGCCACAGAGGATCGAAACGAATCGGATTCAAGCGACGAGCGGCTCGTCTCTTCGCCGGGCGGCTGGCAGGACGACACGCCGGACCGCGGGGACGCTGCGGCCGAGGCGCCGGGCGCGTTCGACCAGATCGCGTCGGACGCCGGAGCCGAATCCGCTCCGGGGAGCGACGACGAGCACCACGCCGAGGCGAGCGAGAGCGTCGCCGCCGGCGATCAAGCGACCGCGGCCCCGGCCGAGCACGGCGCAGGCGGCGACAACATCACCGAGATCAACGGCGCCGGCGGCGAGGAGGAGATCGTCGAATCGGTCGGCGGTGCCGACGCGATGGAGGAAGTGCCCGAGCGCATGTCGCGCATGCGGCGGCAATACAAGATTCAAGAAGTGATCAAGCGCCGCCAGGTGATGCTGGTGCAGGTCGTCAAGGAGGAGCGCGGCACCAAGGGCGCCGCCCTCACCACCTATCTGTCGCTGGCCGGCCGCTATTCCGTGCTGATGCCCAATACCGCGCGCGGCGGCGGCATCAGCCGCAAGATCACCGACTCGGTCGATCGCAAGCGCCTCAAGGAGGTGGCTCAGGAGCTGGAAGTGCCGGAAGGCATGGGCGTGATCCTGCGCACGGCCGGCGCGAGCCGCACCAAGACCGAGATCAAGCGCGACTTCGAGTATCTGCTGCGGCTGTGGGAGACCGTGCGCGATCTGACGCTGAAATCCACGGCACCGACGCTGGTCTACGAGGAAGGCTCGCTGGTCAAGCGCTCGATCCGCGATCTCTACAACAAGGACATCGACGAAATCCTGGTCGCCGGCGCCGACGCCTACCGGGACGCGCGCGATTTCATGCGCATGCTGATGCCCAGCCACGCCAAGAACGTGAAGCCCTATCACGAGAGCGTGCCCATGTTCGGCCGCTTCGGGATCGAAAGCCAGCTCGACGCCATGTTCCAGCCGGTGGTGCAATTGCGCTCCGGCGGCTACATCGTGATCAATCAGGCGGAGGCGCTGGTCGCCATCGACGTCAATTCGGGCCGCGCCACCCGCGAGCACCATATCGAGGATACCGCGCTCAAGACCAATCTCGAGGCCGCCGAGGAGGTGGCCCGGCAGCTGCGCTTGCGCGATCTCGCCGGGCTGATCGTCATCGACTACATCGACATGGACGAGAAGCGCAACAACCGGACGGTCGAGCGCCGGCTGAAGGAAGCCCTCAAGCACGACCGCGCGCGCATCCAGGTCGGTCACATCTCGCATTTCGGCCTCTTGGAAATGTCGCGCCAGCGCATCCGCTCGAGCGTGCTCGAAAGCTCGACCGAGAAATGTCCGCATTGCGGCGGCACCGGTCACGTGCGCTCGGTCTCCTCGGTCGCCCTGCAGCTCTTGCGCGCGATCGAGGAAATGCTGCTCAAGGGCGCCACGCACAATCTCGTCGTGCGCACGCGCACCGAGACCGCGCTCTATCTCCTGAACCACAAGCGCGCCCATCTGCGCGAGCTCGAGGAGCGCTTCCAGCTCCTCATCACGGTGAATGCCGACGCTACCGTCGCCGGCCAAGTCTCCTACGTGATCGAGAAGGGCGAGCAGGTGCACAGCATCGAGCAGGCGAAGGCGCTGGTGGCCGTGCACCCGGCGAGCGTCGCTCCGGTCCTGGACGATGAGGAAGACGAGGCGATCGACGAGATCGAGGAGGTCGAAGAGGCCGGCAACGGCGAGGACATCGGCGAGGTCAGAGAGATCGGTGACGAGGATCACGAAGCCGATGGCGGGCCCACGGCCGAGGGCGCGCAGAGCGAAGGCGAGCGCAACGGGCGCAAGCGTAGGCGCCGGCGGCGCGGGCGACGCGGCGGCGAAGGCCGCGAAGGCGAAGCACCCGCGCCTGAGAACGGCGCCGGCCCGGTCGCCGCGCACAGCGACGATGATCGGGAGCCGCTCGCCGGCGCAGACGCCGAGGTCGAGACCGAGACCGAATCGGGCGGGCCCGACGTGCCCGGCGAATCGCAAGCCGACGGCGAAAAACGGCGGCGGCGG
>Ga0209068_10001379_pt1 | contig 12105 bp, 10 predicted proteins | sample ColStrG_CSR_2012_FD_187200 | JGI IMG/M metagenome (GOLD analysis project Ga0209068, IMG submission 187200) | Freshwater sediment microbial communities in response to fracking from Pennsylvania, USA - Cold Stream Run_MetaG_CSR_2012 (SPAdes)... | ecosystem: Environmental > Aquatic > Freshwater >... | reverse complement strand
CACTTGCCGCTTGAGAACGCCGCGTTCGCCTGAACCCGGTCCGGAGCTCTTGCCGGTGATGACCAGCACGTAGCGCGCGCCCTCGGCCTGGGCGCGACGCAGGAAACCGAGCAGCGCCGCATGCGCTTCGCTTTGGGTCCTGCCGTGCAGATCGATCCGACCGTCGATGGTCTGCGTGCCACGCGCGAGGCGCTGCTTTTGCCGCCGATCAAGCCCGACCACCGGCGGTGCCGGCTTGCTGACCGGCTTGGCGGCGGCTTTGACGGGCGGGTGGCGCGCCGGCGTCGGCTCCGCGCGCCGGCGCGCAGGGGGCGGCGCGGCGTGCTCGCTGGGCGCCGAAATTGCCTCATGGCGATGCGGGCCCGACGGCTTGCGCTTGAGCGGCACGACCGAGCGGACAACGCCGCTCCACAGCTTGTGCTCGTCTTCGCTCAGGCGGCGCCGATGTCGGCGCTTGTCGGTTCGCTCAAGGCTCATGTGCCGGACTTCGATCGAATTCTGGCCTGCCGCCGCGACATCGGCTCCGGCGGCTGGTGCGATTTGTGGATCGGCGGCTTGGCATCGTCCGGCTTGCCGGTTTCGTTCTTGGCTTGCGCGCCTTCCTTCGCCACTTGCTTCACCTCTGCCGGAATCGCCGGCTTGGGCAGCGGCAGCGGCGTGTGCTTGCCGGCCTCGACCATGTCGAGCTCGCGCGGCAGCAACATGACGAATTGGCCCTGCTGGCGGATGCGGCCCGCAATGCGCCCGGCGGTATCGCCGGCGCCCCAATAGAGATCGGCCCGCGCCGGTCCGTTGATGGCCGAGCCGGTATCCTGCGCGATCATCAGCCGGCGGAACTTCGTGTTCGCCTTGTCGCTGTCGATCGGGAGATCGGCCTGGATATAGAACGGCGTGCCATAAACGTGGAGCTTGTCGACCGCGATCGAGCGGCCGGGACTGAGCGGAACGCCCTGGGCGCCCACCGCCTCGCCCTGGTCCGACAGCCCGGTAATGCGGAAGAACACGAAGGATGGATTGGCTTGCCGCAATTTGGCAGCTTGCTCCGGATTGGCCAGCATCCATTGCCGGATGCGCTCCATCGACATCCCATCCGGCGGCACGCCGTATTGCTCCATGAGGATTCGCCCGATCGCCGCGTAGGGACGACCGTTGTGCGCATCGTAGTTCACCCGCAGGATCGTGCCGTTCTCGAGGCGCACGCGGGCCGAGCCCTGGATCTGGATCGAGAACGCATCGAACGGATCCTTCAGCCAGCAGATTTCGAGCTTCTGGCCGTCGAGCGCGCCATTCTCGATGTCGGCGCGATCGTAATAGGGCACAAGCTCGTTCTGCGCATTGCGGCGATTGATCGTGGCCCGATTGGGAACATCGGCCTTGCCGACCGGACGGCCTGCGACCAGGAGATCGTGCGGACGCCGGTAAAGCGGCGTGTAGAATTCCGGGTTCGGAAAGCGCGAGCCGTCGACCACAGGCTCGAAATAACCGGTCAGCAGGCCCTTGGATTCGCCGATGCGGGCGATCGACACCGGCCGGAAATTCTCCTCGAAGAAAGCCTGTGCTTCGGCCGCCGTGGTCGGCCGCAAGGGTGCCGCCCGCCGGCACACATGCCAGAGCGCGGTATGGATCGGGCGGCCTTCGCGCGGCTCCTTGCTGGCGAGGAACGGCGTGCAGCTCTTGAGAAACGCCGAGAACGAAGCCACGTGATCGTCGGCCGACCAACCGTCGAGGGCGGTCCAGCTCAGCGGCTCCAGCTGCGTGTCCGAAAGCTTCAGTGGATCGGAATCTTGCCCGCGCGCGGCCGAAGCCATGCAAAGCGCGAACAGCGCCGTCCCGGCGATCCTTGCAAGTGTACCGGCAGGAGGCAGTGCCATCGCCTCCTGCTCCGGTTACTGCCCGGCTTCGGTCGCGACCAGCTTCCAGTTGGGGTCGCGCGACGACAGGTCGCGTGCAAATGTCCACACGTCGGTGACGTCGGTGACCTTCTCCGGGCTGCCGTCGATCACGGCGCCCTCGCGGTCGCGGGTGACCGAGACCAGCTGCGAGACGAAACGAATCGTGATCTGCGCGGTGTGCCCGCGCAATTCGGCGTCCGTGATGTCGGACTTGTCGATGGAGACAAACCGGCTTTCGCTGGTCTCGCCCTTGGCTTCCCGCTCGCGGATCGCCGCCTCGAAGCCATCATAGACATCGCGCGAGAGCAGGTTCTTGAGGGTACGCCGATCGCCTTCCGCATAGGCTGTCACGATCATCTCGTAAGCCGCCCGGGCGCCGGCGATGAAATGCTTCCCGTCGAAACTCTTGTCCTCGCGCGCGACGGCATCGAGTCCGACCGCGACCGCCGAGCCGAGCTCGGCGATCCCGCTCCACCGATCCGCCGGAACTGCCGCATCGGCAGGCTTGGTATCGCCAGGCTTGGGCACCGGCTCCGGGGCAGCGCGGCCCGGCAGTGCCACCACATTGTCATTGGTCGAGGAGCGCTCGCTCGCCGAGGGGCGCACGGCATCACGCGCCGAATAGGGGTCATAGGGAGGCCGCTCGCGCCCGGTGCGCTGCCCGAGCACACTGCGAAGCTTGACGAAGATCACCACGGCGATCGTGGCATATATGATCCACCAAAAATCGAACACGTCTTGCATGCTTTCGCAGCTGTGACGACCGAACCACAGGGGTCAGCAAGGGTTCCGCAGACCGGCAACCTGCGGATCAGAAGTCGGTTCCCACGTCTCAATTAGGCATGTCTTGAGTAGGCATGTCCTGTGTAAGCCTGCTCCTGTGCAAGCCTACCCTATGTAAGCACGCCGCCGGATTGATCCAGTGGCACGCGCCGGGCAACCGACACAGGTCGACACTCATGTGCGACCATAGACGATCCTGCAAGCTGCGCCAACCTGGTCGGTAGCAGATAGGAGCGATGCAATTGTACATAGGGGCTTTTTTCGGACCCATGGCAGCCGCGCCCGATGGGGCTGGGAGCGCTTTGGCGGCGACGCCTCAGCCACACTGATTCGTTTCGGCAGCCTTGCTCCAGGATGGGCGCAGGCGATCGGCGCTCCGGGTTGCGTTCGGCGCGCGCCATGCGAAGAATTCTTTGGGTATTTCAACTGTTTATCACGAACGTCCGGAACCCGAGAGGCTCGCCAGGCCGGCGCCACCGTTCGGACCCGCGTCGAGGGGGCTTGGAGCCACTGCCGTGACGGTCGCAAGATCATCAGATCGTCCGCGCGGGGATCCGCCGGTACTTTCCGACCTGCCCCCGGCAATCGCTGCGGTTTCAGCCTTAGACACATTGTGGCGGGTCAGCGACCGACCGGCTGGTTTTCCATTCTTCAAAATTGCCCGGCGCGGTCCCCTGAGTGTCCTTGTTCGTGCCGGGCCCCTATGTTAGCCAGCCCGCCTGGACATCGTGACGCAGTCTCGCGGAGGTGGAGCTCATGACCATGGCGACCAACGGCGGCGAACAACCGCAACCGCAGCAGAATGCGCCGCAGCTCAATGTGCTCGCCCAGTATATCAAGGACTTCTCGTTCGAGAATCCGAATGCGCCACGTTCGTTGGCGCCGAGCCAGTCGCAGCCTGCCATCAACATCCAGATCAATGTCGGCGTGGGCCAGCTGGCGGCCACCGATTACGAGGTCTCGGTAAAGCTCGAAGGCAAGGCGGAAGGCCCGGACGCGACCCTCCTGTTCGCGTTCGATTTGACCTATGCGGGCGTGTTTCGCATCCAGAACGTGCCACAGGAACAGGTGCATCCGGTGGTCATGATCGAATGCCCGAGGTTGCTGTTTCCATTCGCCCGCGAGATCATCGCGAGCTCGGTTCGGGCAGGCGGTTTTCCGCCCCTGCTGCTCGATCCGGTCGATTTCGTCGCGCTCTATCAGCAGCGCGTGGCGCAAATGCAGCAGCAGCCGGCACCCGCCACTGCCTGATCGCCGAAGCGTTTCCGCCGGCGAACGAGATTCCGGATTTTCAAGAACCCGTCCGCAAATAGTCGTCCCAGATCGCATGGTCGCCGAGGCTGGCGCGGAAATCCGCGTGCGCGGCCCGCTCCGCCTCGGTGAGGCGCGGCGCCAACGCGATCGGCCGCGGCCGAATCACCAGGGCCCGACCCATCCCGGTCGCGGCGCTGTCGTTGCCGGTCTCCACCAGGATGAGCTGCGCCTGCCGGCCGCCGATCAATTCCAGATAGACCTCGGCCAGAATTTCGGCATCGAGCAACGCGCCGTGCTTCACGCGCCGCGAATTGTCGATACTGTAGCGGGCGCACAGATCATCGAGACGATTGGGGCTGCCGGGATGCTTGCGGCGGGCGAGCAACAAGGTATCGATGATGCGATCACGCGTGACCGCAGCCTTGCCGGCGCGCTCGAACTCGGCATTGATGAAGTTCAGGTCGAACGACGCGTTGTGGGCCACCAGCGGGGCATCCCCGATGAACGCGATCAGTTCATCGGCCACGTCGGCAAACAGCGGCTTGTCCTTGAGGAAATCGCCCGAGAGGCCGTGAATCGCGAAGGCCTCGGCCGGCACGTCACGCTTCGGATTGACATAGCGGTGAAAAGTCTGCCCGCTCGGGATGCGGTTGAGGAGCTCGATGCAGCCGATCTCGATCAGCCGGTGACCCTGATAGGGATCAAGGCCGGTGGTTTCGGTGTCGAACACGATCTCGCGCATGATTTCGTCTCGCCTCGCCTGCTGTCGTGATTCGCCAAGGACGAATCATCGCCGCCGCTTGGGCATAGTAGCAACAGCGCGCAAGATCTCCTTCACCTGCGCGCGCGCGGCCTCGAATCCGCGCGAGGTATCCACCACAAAATCCGCGTGCCTTCGCTTGTCGCTGTCGGCCATCTGCCGGGCCAGCAACGCGTCGAGCTTGTCTTGGGTCATTCCGGGCCGCTCGAGCACCCGTTGCCTTTGGGTTTCGCGCGGAGCCGTCACCACCACGACGGCATCGACCCTTTGATCGCTCGCGGTCTCGAGCAGGAGCGGAATGTCGAGCACCACAACCTCGGCGCCGCGCGCCCGGGCCTCGGCCAGGAAGCGCGCTTCGGCTTCGCGCACCAGCGGGTGGACGATGGCTTCGAGCCGCTGCAAGGCCGCAGGATGGTCGAGAACCCGGGCCGCGAGCTTGACGCGATCGACCTTGCCGGCCGCGGTGGTGCCGGGAAATGCCGCCTCGATCGCCGCCACCGCCTCGCCTTCATAGAGACGGTGCACGACCGCGTCGGCATCATGCACCGGCACGCCGGCTTCCGCGAAAAAGCCCGCCGTCGTCGTTTTTCCCATCCCGAGCGAGCCGGTCAGGCCGAGGATGAACATGCCGCGCCCGCACTATCGCGATCACCGGGCTGTTCCCGGCCGTCCCGCTTATGGACGCCTCGCCCGCGCCGATCAATCGGCTAATCGGCGAGACAGCGCTCGCGCCGCAGATGGTGCAGCAGCGGAAGCAACGGCAAACCAAGAATCGTGAAATGGTCGCCGTCGATGCGCTCGAACAGCTGGATCCCGGCGCCTTCCACCTGATAGCCGCCGACGCTCGCGGTGACCGCCAGGCCGACGGTCTCGATATAGGACTCCAAAAAGCGATCGGAGAATTCCCGCATGCTGAGCCGGGCGGTCTCGCAGTGCTCGAACAGGACAGCACCGTCGCGAACCAGCACGACAGCTGAATGAAGCGCATGGGTCCGGCCGCGCAGGTCCTTGAGCTGATCGCGCGCGGCCGCCAAATCCGCCGGCTTGGCGAACAGACGATCTCCGAGCGCCAGGGTCTGGTCGGCGCCGAGCACGAGCCGTCCCGGCAGCTTGGCCGAAACCGCGCCGGCTTTGGCGCGCGCCAGCAAGAGAGCGATGTCGCTCGGGGATTTCGTGCCGGCACGCGCCTCGATCGCGCGCTCGTCGACATCGGCGGGCAGGACTTCAACCGGAATCGCGGCGCCGGCCAGCACAGCGCGCCGGCTCGCGCTCCGGGAGGCGAGCACCAGCGGCTGGCCTGCGAGCCACAGCCCCATCATGGCCGGTCGGCTCACGAAACCGGCATCCGCCGGCGCTCGGCCAGGAGCTTGAGCACGGCCGCGGCGGTTTCCTCGATCGATCGGCGGGTCACATCGATGATCGGCCAGTTGTGCTTGGCACACAGCCGCCGCGACAAGGTGACCTCCTCGGCCACGGCTTTGCGATCGATATACTGATCGTCGTCCTGATGGGACTTTAGGCCGAGCAAGCGATTTTGCCGGATCTGCACGATCCGCTCCGGACTCGCAAAGAGGCCGACCACCAGCGGGTGCGCCAGCACCTCGACCTGGGGGGCCACCATGATCCCGGGCACCAGGGGGACATTGCCGGTCTTGATGCCGCGATTGGCCAGATAGATGGAGGTCGGCGTCTTCGACGTGCGCGACACGCCGACCAGGACCACATCGGCTTGCTCGAGATCCTCGATGTGCTGCCCGTCGTCGTGCAGCATGGTGTAGTTCAAGGCATCGATACGCTTGAAATATTCCGCGTTGAGGGTGTGCTGGGCGCCGACCCGATGGCTTGTTTCAGCACCCAAATAGGACCGCATGAGTTGCAGGACGGGGCCCAGGATGGAAAGGCAGGGCAGGCTGAGCTCGCGGCAGTGGTCCTCGAGCCGCTTGACCAGGTCCTCCTCGAGCAGCGTGTAGAGCACGATCCCGGGCGCCTCCTCGATCTCGGTCAAGGCACGATCGAGTTGCTTCTGGGTGCGAACCAACGGATAGACGTGCTCGACCGGAGACATCTTGGTGTATTGGGCGGTCGCCGCCCGGGCGACCGTCGTCAGGGTCTCGCCGGTCGCATCGGACACGAGATGAAGATGGAAGAAGCTGCCGGTTCGCTGGGGCATGTGTTACGCCGGGACAACCTGTGAAAGCCTGGGGAGGAGGCCAAGCCGCAAGCCCCGCGGCAGGGCAGGCTCGACCCATGATATGCAGACTTTCCCCAAAGGTGCCAAGAGGAGGAGAATGGGACGCGATTGCGGAAACAGCGGTGACATGTGAATTGCCTGTGAACCCTTTCGCCAGGTGCAGGCCGGAAGGGCAGCAAATCCAGCTCAAACGGCGGGTGGCAGCTCGTCCCCCCAATTACTTTGCGCAAGGTGCCCATGTGGGCAGCGAGTGGACGGGCGGTTGATGAAAATGCATGAGTCTAATCCACCGCCTAAGAATCATAACAAGAAGACTCAAGCTTAGTTTTTGTAGGGAAGCTCGCCCCATGGAGACGCTGTGAACAAATCGTTTCTCGAGGTTCTGGACGGTAGCCCGCAGAACCCGCCCCCGATCTGGCTGATGCGCCAGGCGGGTCGCTATTTGCCGGAATATCGCGCCTTGCGTGCGAAGGCCGGCGACTTTCTCAATCTCATTTTTACGCCCGAGCACGCGGTCGAGGTGACGCTGCAGCCGGTGCGCCGGTTTGGTTTCGATGCCGCGATCCTGTTCTCGGATATTCTGGTGATACCCCACGCACTCGGCCAATCGGTGCGATTTGCGGCCGGGGAGGGACCGCGGCTCGAGCCGCTCGCCAGCGGCGATGCCGTAAAGCGTCTGGCGGGCGAGGTCGATCAGAAGGTGCTGGCTCCGATTTACGAGACCGTTCGATTGGTCAAGGCCAAGCTGGACGGCGGAACCGCGTTGTTGGGTTTTTGCGGGGCGCCTTGGACGGTTGCGAGCTACATGATCGCCGGTCAGGGCACGCCCGATCAGGCGCCGGCGCGGTTGTTTGCCTACCGGGAGACGGCGGCATTTGCGGCCTTGATCGATCTGCTGATCGAAGCGTCTGCCGCTTATCTGGTTCGACAATTGCAGGCCGGGGCCGACGCGGTGCAGATTTTCGATACCTGGGCGGGTGTGCTGCCGCCCGAGGAATTTGCGCGTTGGTGCATCGAGCCCACACGGCAGATCGTGGCCAAGGTGCGGGCGCAGGTCCCGGGCGCCAAGGTGATCGGATTTCCGCGCGGCGCCGGCATGCTGCTGCCGCGTTATGTCGAGGAGATACCGGTCAATGCGGTAGGTCTTGATTGGACCGTGGACCGCGGTTTTGTACGCGACCGGGTGCAGAGCCGCGTGGCGGTGCAGGGAAATCTCGATCCGTTGGTGCTGGTGGCGGGCGGGGAAGGGCTCGATCGTGGGGTCGACGCTGTGCTCGAAGCGTTTGCGGGCCAGCCGTTCATTTTCAATCTCGGGCACGGGATCGTGCCGGAAACGCCGATTGCCCACGTCGAGACCATGCTCAGGCGCATCCGCGGCAGGTGAACGAGGGGGTGCTGGTGTACGACTGGGCCAAGGCTCTGCACGTCATCGCGGTCATCGCCTGGATGGCCGGGATGCTCTATTTGCCGCGGCTGTTCGTCTATCATTGCGAGGCGGAACCCGGCTCCAAGCAGTCCGAAACCTTCAAGGTGATGGAACGCCGGCTGCTGAAGGCAATCATCAATCCGGCCATGATCGCGGCTTGGCTGCTAGGTCTTGGACTGGCCTGGGAGGGCGGCTGGTTTGCATTCCACTGGCTGCAGGCCAAAATTGTGCTGGTCTTGGCGCTTTCCGGTATCCACGGATTGCTGGTGCGCTGGGTACGGGATTTCGCGGCTGATCAAAATCGGCATTCTCAGAATTTTTACAGGATCATCAATGAGATACCGGCGATCCTCATGGTCGGAATCGTGATCCTGGCGGTGGTTAAGCCGTTCTAAAAAAGTGCCTGCGGCAGTGCAGGACCGCGGACAGACCCTTGCGTAGCGAACTTTCTTTTCATATGTTTGCGCTATCTCCCCGAACGCAGGCAGATGCAACCGAGTGCCGGTCCGCGTAGTGGGACCTGCCGCTGCATCGGGCCAGATGGCCTGACGCCTCTCCCAAGATCTGCGATCTCCCCCCTTCCGCGCGCCGACCAGCCATTGTTTTTGCTGCCATCGCCGCCGGTCATCCCCACAGGACTAACCCGCATGCGGGAAATGAAACTCCAAGACCTCAAGGCCAAGACTCCGGCCGAGCTCGTCTCCTTTGCGGAGGAGCTCGAGGTCGAAAATGCCAGCACCATGCGCAAGCAAGAGCTGATGTTCGGCATCCTCAAGCAACTATCGATGCGCGAGACCGACATTGTCGGCGAAGGCGTGGTCGAGGTTCTCTCCGACGGTTTCGGCTTTCTGCGCTCGCCGGAAGCCAACTATCTGCCGGGCCCCGACGATATCTACGTTTCGCCTTCGCAAATCCGCCGCTTCGGCTTGCGTACCGGCGACACGCTGGACGGCCACATCCGCAGCCCGAAGGAAGGCGAGCGCTACTTCGCCTTGCTCAAGGTCAATACGATCAATTTCGAAGATCCTGAAAAGGCCCGCCACAAGGTCAACTTCGACAACCTGACGCCGCTCTATCCCGATGAACGGCTCAACATGGAGCACGAGAATCCGACCTCGAAGGATCTGTCGGCGCGGGTCATCGATATCGTGTCACCGATCGGCAAGGGCCAGCGCGCGCTGATCGTGTCGCCGCCCAGAACCGGCAAGACCGTGCTGCTGCAGAACATCGCCCACTCGATCACCGCCAACCATCCGGAATGCTATCTGATCGTGCTGCTGATCGATGAGCGCCCGGAGGAAGTGACCGACATGCAGCGGTCGGTGAAGGGCGAGGTGGTGTCCTCGACCTTCGACGAACCGGCCGCCCGCCACGTGGCGGTGGCCGAAATGGTGATCGAGAAGGCCAAGCGCCTGGTCGAGCACGGCCGCGACGTAGTCATCCTGCTCGATTCGATCACTCGGCTCGGGCGCGCCTACAACACGGTGGTGCCGTCCTCCGGGAAGGTGCTGACCGGCGGTGTCGATGCCAATGCGCTGCAACGTCCCAAGCGATTCTTCGGCGCCGCGCGCAATATCGAGGAGGGTGGCTCCCTCACCATCATCGCCACCGCGCTGATCGATACCGGCAGCCGCATGGACGAGGTGATCTTCGAGGAGTTCAAGGGCACCGGCAATTCGGAAATCATCCTCGACCGCAAGGTGGCCGACAAGCGCACCTTCCCGGCCATCGACATCACCCGCTCCGGCACCCGCAAGGAAGAGCTGCTCACCTCGCCCGACCAGCTCAAAAAGATGTACGTCCTGCGCCGCATCCTCAATCCGATGGGCACCATGGATGCCATCGACTTCCTGCTCGACAAGCTGCGCAACACCAAGCACAACAGCGAATTCTTCGAGTCGATGAATACCTAAACTTTATTCGGCTGTGCGAGCGGTTTGCAAGGCCGCGAGCGTCTGCGAAAGTTGCTCGCGGTTCGCCACAGGCAGCGAACAAGTTTCTCCCACGCACACGAAGGCCGCGACCCCCGGGGCAGTCCGAATCTTGTCCTGGGCTGGATGTCGCTCCGGCAGCTTTGCGGCTGTGGGGGCGCGCAGCACGATGCGATCGAGGAACGGCGCCGCGACTGCGGCGGCGACGAGATCGTCGGCCTGCGGACCGGACCCGACCACCACGATCTCGGCGGCGTGGAGCCGCAGATCGAGGGCGTTGAGAAGCGCCACGTGCATAAAGAGATTTTCGTTGGCGATCGGAAGCAGCCCGTCGAACAATCTATCCGCCTGCGCCCGCCAGGCGTCCTGGCCGCTGTAGAAGGCGAGCCGCACCAGGTTCTGGGCCGCGATCGCATTCGGGTTGGGGGTGGCTTCGTCGGCGCTGGAATTGGGGCGCACCACCAATCCCTCGGCATCGTCGGCGGTCAGGAAATAGCCGCCGGTTTCCGGATTGGCGTAGTGACGGTCGAGCGCAGCCTGCCAGGCAATCGCTCGCTCCAGATAGCCGCCCTCCCCGGTCGCCTCATGGAGCGCGAGGGCTGCCCGAATCATGGCGGCGTGGTCCGAGGCCAGACCCGGAAACAGCAATCGCCCATCGCGCCATGAATGGCCGAGCCGATCGCCGCGGCCCATCTTGCCGTCAACGAACAGGAAGGCGCGTGCAGCGATTTGAAGCCAGGACGGCTCGTCGAGAGTGAGGCTGGCATTGGCCAGGGCGGCGATCATCAGGCCGTTCCAATCGGCGAGAATCTTGTCGTCGAGCCCGGGCCGAACGCGTCGGCTGCGCGCCAAGAGCAATTTCTGGCGCAGCGGCGCGAGCCTGTCCTCGTCGTCCATGTTGCGCGGTATGTCATTAAGGCGATTGAGGATATTGTGATCTTCGAAGTTGCCATCGGGGGTCACGTCGTAACGTGCAGCGAAGTATTGCGCATCCTGCGGGCCAAGCACCTCCATGATCTCGGCCAGCGACCAGACGTAGAACTTCCCCTCCTCACCTTCCGAGTCGGCGTCGAGCGAGGCACTGAAGGCCCCTTCCGGGGTGGTCATCTCGCGTTCGAGCCAGGCCACGGTTTCGCGCGCGCGGGTCCGGAACAGCTCACGGCCAGTGCGCTGATGGGCGAGCGCCAGCAGCTCCAGGAGCAGCGCATTGTCGTAGAGCATCTTCTCGAAGTGCGGCACCAGCCAGCGCTCGTCGACCGAATAGCGCGAGAAGCCGCCCCCCAGATGATCATAGATGCCGCCCTGGCAGATTCGCTCCAGGGTCAGCTCGACGGCCGCGAAATAGCGCGGCGCGCCGGTGCGCCGGCCGGCCCGCCAGAGAAATTCCAGCATCATGGCCTGCGGGAATTTCGGCGCGCCACGCAACCCGCCGTGCATCGGATCGATCAGGCCGCCGATTTGTGCGGCGGCGCGGTCGAGCTCGGACGGCCCGATGGTGACCCGGTCCTTGGGGCGCGCGCTCTCCGCCAGGCGGGCCATGAGGGCGGCCCGGTTCTGCTCCACGCTTTGGGGCTCTTCGCGGAAGATGCGCGCCACGTTGTGCAGGACGTCCTTGAAGCCGGGCCGGCCGTATTGACTGGTGTTGGGAAAATAAGTGCCGCCCCAGAATGGCTCGCCATCGGGGGTCAGGAACATGGTCATGGGCCAGCCGCCGCGCTCGCCCAGAAGGTGGAGCGCCGACATGTAGATCTGATCGATATCGGGGCGTTCCTCGCGGTCGACTTTGATATTGACGAAGAGTTCGTTCATGATCCTGGCAGTCGCCTCGTCCTCGAAGCTCTCATGGGCCATGACGTGGCACCAATGGC
>Ga0209068_10001378_pt1 | contig 12107 bp, 9 predicted proteins | sample ColStrG_CSR_2012_FD_187200 | JGI IMG/M metagenome (GOLD analysis project Ga0209068, IMG submission 187200) | Freshwater sediment microbial communities in response to fracking from Pennsylvania, USA - Cold Stream Run_MetaG_CSR_2012 (SPAdes)... | ecosystem: Environmental > Aquatic > Freshwater >... | reverse complement strand
CGGGCGTTTTCGGCCGGCGGCGATTTCGGGTATCTCGAGGAGTTGGCGAACGACGCCGACCTGCGGGCCAAGACCATCCGAGACGGGCGCGAGATCGTTCTGGGCATGGCGCGGTGCCGAATTCCCGTGGTGGCCGCGGTAAATGGCCCGGCTGTCGGGCTCGGCTGCAGCCTGGTCGCGCTCAGCGACATCGTCTACATCGCCGAAGGCGCCTATCTTGCCGACCCACACGTGCAGGTGGGACTGGTAGCCGCCGACGGGGGGCCACTGACGTGGCCGCTGCATATCAGTCTGTTGCTGGCCAAGGAGTTCGCGTTGACGGGTACCCGCATTCGCGCGGAACGGGCCGTCGAACTCGGGTTGGCCAACCACATGGTTGCCGATCCGGTCGGCGAGGCCATCGCCTGCGCGAAGAAGATCATGGAGCTGCCCCAACAGGCGGTGGAGAGCACCAAGCGGGTGCTCAACATTCACCTGGAACGGGCCGTTCTTGCCAGCCTGGACTATGCCCTTTCGGCCGAGAGCCAGTCGTTCCTGACCGAGGACTTCCGGGCTAACGTAGCGAAGTTCAACGCCAGCAAGAACTGACGCCCGCTGGGTGACGAGCAGACGCAAAAGCCCCCAAAATGTGCCGTTTTTGGGGGCTTTTGCGTCTGCTCGCGCCATCTAGGCGTCGTGCTGGCGCAGGAAGTCGCGCATCACCTGATCGAACCGGTGTGGCTCCTCGATGAACGGCATGTGAGCGGTCGACTCGAACAGCTCGAACCTCGAGCCCGCGATCCGATGGTGCATTTCTCGCATGTCTTCGGGTGAACATTCGTCGAACCTGCCCGCGAGGAGCAGCGTCGGCACCGCGATCTCGGCCAACCGCTCGAATACATCCCAGTTCCGGATGGTCCCGACGATGCGGAAGTCGCTCGGCCCAAACATTGTTTCGAAGATCTCGGTCCCCATGTTGCGGAACGCGTCCTCGAGTTCTTTGGGCCACGGGCGAATACGGCAGAGGTAGGTCTCGTTCCAGGTTCTGATCGCAGCCTGATATTCGGCGGAATCGGTCGTTCCCGCTGCTTCGTGGCGGTCAACCGCGGCTCGTGTTGCCGCGTCCAAGTCGGCCTTCAGGCGGACGACGTTAGCGGCAAACCTTGGTATGGACGGGGTGCTATTCGAGATGGTCAGGCTGACGGCGCCCGACGGCGCGTCAAGTGCGTACTGTTGCACCATCATCCCGCCCCACGAGTTGCCGAAGATATGGAAGCGATCAAGGCCCAGCCCGTGCACGACCGCGTCCATTTCGGCCACCGAGCGGTCCATTGTCCAAAGCGCGGTATTGGATGGGCGTTCGGAATTTCCGCAACCCAACTGGTCCCAGAAGATGACCTCACGCTCGTCTGCCAAACGCGCGAGCGAACTAATGTAATTGTGCGGTAAGCCAGGGCCGCCGTGAACCGCGAGCAGCGGAAGACCCGTCCCGGCGCCAACCCGCTTGAACCAGACATTGCCCCCGGGGACCGAGAGTGTCCCCTCGCGCTGAGCCATGCCGCCTCCGGTCACGCCTGCGGCACAGATTGTGCTGACAGCAGCCGCTCGGCAGCGGCGTATGGATCGTCGCGGCCGTCGGCGACCGACTCGGCGCAGCGGTCCAGATCCGGATGGGTCCGCAGCCGGGTCTGGGCGAGCGAAAGTATCAGTGCCCGCGCCCGGGCCAGCCGGCGATCGGGGCTGTCGGCGCGGTGATGGTCGTCGATCGCGGCGACCAGCTCAGCGATACCCTCCCCGCGTGCGGCGATGAGACTGATTATCGGAGAGTTGGTTTCGGCGCGCAGATCCCGCACCGTCTGTTCGGCACCGTCCCGGTCGGCCTTGTTGACCACCACGATGTCGGCGACTTCAAGCACACCCGCCTTGGCCGCCTGGACCGCGTCGCCCGCGCCGGGATTGAGGATGACGACGGTTGGGTCGGCAACGGCCGCAATCTCGATTTCGGATTGCCCCACCCCGACGGTCTCCAACAGGATCACTTCGTAACCAATCGCGCCCAGCAGGCGGATGGCCGCCGGAACGGCGGCGGCCAGACCCCCGAGGTGCCCCCGGGATGCCACAGAACGGATCAGCACATCCGAATCATTGATATGCGCCGCCATTCGAATTCGATCGCCCAGCAGCGCACCGCCACTGAACGGCGACGACGGGTCGACGGCCAGCACGGCCACTCGGCTCCCACGCTCCCGGTAGGCGGCTACCAGGGCCGCGATCGTCGTCGACTTACCCGCGCCCGGTGGCCCGGTGACGCCTATGACGGGACCCGGGCGCGCCGAAGCCGGACCGATACTGGTCAGCACCTCGCCGCGCCCGTCACCCTCGATCAGACTGAGTAGCCGGCCGACCGCGCGCGGAGATCCGCTGCGCGCGCTGGTGATCAGATCTTCGATGGTCATGCGCTCGTCACAGAGCCGAGACCGCGATGACCGCGATGACCACGTCCCAACCCATCCCAGCATCCGCGCACATCGTCGATTCTACTGCAGGTCAACGGACTTCCCACTGGCGGCCGTATAGCCCGCGCGGTAGCCGAAGACCATTGCAGGACCAATAGTTCCACCAGCGCCACCGTAGGCCCGGCCGGTCGCGCCCGCCATCGCGTTGCCCGCTGCGAACAGGCCCGGAATCGGCTCGCCGCTGACATGGAGCACGCGACCGTCATCGTCGGTGCGTGGTCCGCCCTTGGTGCCCATCGCGCCGACGCATACCGGCACCGCGTAGTAAGGGGGGCTGTCGATCGGGCCGAGCGTCTTCCCGGCGATCGTGGTTGCCGTGTCGTCGCCCCAGTAGCCGTCGTATGCGCTGGAGCCGCGGCCGAAGTCGGGGTCGGCGCCGCTGGCGACGTGGCGGTTCCATTCTTGGATTGTGCGAGTTAGGCCGTCGGCATCGATGCCCGTCTTGGCACCCAATTCGGCGAGGTCCGCCGACTCGCAGAACCAATCCGGAACCGGCTGTCCGGGGGCGATACCGAGAAATCCGTAGCGCTGCAGGTGGACGGAATCGAAGACCATCCACCCGCGATCGTTGACATACCCGCCTCGGGGATCGAGGTAGTGGAAAGCGCCCGCCATCGAGTTGTAATCACACGCCTCGTTGACGAACCGCCGCCCGGCCTGGTTGACGATGATGCTTCTCGGCCGGGTCCGCTCCAGCCGCACGCTGCGGCAGCGCTGCTTGCCCTCGATGGTGTCCCCCGGGATTCGCACGATCGGCACCCACCACGCTTCGCCCATGTTGGCCAGGTCCGCGCCGTGCGCCATCGCCATGCGCAGCCCGTCGCCGGTGTTGTTCGGTGGGGAGACCGCACCGTGCAGCGGGCCGCGCAAGAATGCCTGCGCCAAACCCGGATCCCATTCGAAGCCGCCGACACCCAGCACGACTCCGCGGCGCGCGCGCACATTGATGCTGCCCTCCGGCAGCGCGATCCGCACTCCGGTGATTTCACCGGCGTCAGCGATGAGTTCCTCGGCCCGAGCATTAACGCGCGGCGTCACCCCGGCGTCGAACAATCCCTTGAGGAGGCCCGCTACCAGTGCGGTGCCGGCCACGCACAGGTCGCTGTCCGCATCGATATCAGCGTGCAAGCGCGCTCTGGTTTCGGCATCGAAGCCGACGTTGGACCAATCTGCGGGGAACGACGTGATCCGGTTACCCCATTCGCCGATCTGGTTGACGTCGAAGGGAACCGGGCTCAGCGACCGGCCTCCGGCTGGCTGTCCTCCCGGCAGTTCCGGCCGGTAGTCCGGGAAACCGTCCGCGATCTCGAATCGAAGACCGCTGTGCGCCTCGACGAAATCGACCATTGCCGGACCAGTTCGGACGAACGTTTCCACCAGGGCGTCATCCATCGAACCAAGTGACTGGGCGCGCAGGTATCGCAACGCGTCCGCGACCGTCAATTCCCCGTTGGGGGAACGTTGATGGGCCGGGATCCACGCGATGCCACCCGACACCGCAGTGGTCCCGCCGACGGTCGGGGCCTTCTCGAACACCGCCACCGAGGCGCCAGCGGCCGCCGCCGTCAATGCGGCCGTCAGGCCGGCGGCACCGGTGCCGAGCACGACGACATCTACTTCCTGATCCCAAGACATATCCTGGCGTCCTTTCAGCTCAACAGTGCCGACAACTGCGTTGCGGCCTTGACGACCGCTTCCTTTCCACGCATCACCACGTCCTCTCGATGCGAGATGAGGTTGATGCAAGTTGGTGGCGAGGGCGTCGGCCGGTGCACGGCCACGGCCAGGCCGTAGGTGTTCGGTTCGATCTCCCCGAAAGTAGTCACCCACCCCCGCTCGCGGGCCCGGGCGACCAGATCCCGCTCGCCCGGGCGCGCCGGCATGCAGGAGAGCAGCGCGATGCCAGCGGCACCGCGTTCCAGGGGATACCGGCTGCCTTCGTGGAACGAGAGTTGGTACGCGACATGACTTGGCACGATCACCGCGACCGCCACTTGCTGGTCGCCCTCCGCGATGAGGAGTGACACGGTGGTGCCGAGATCGTCGGCCAGCGCGCGAAGTGTCGGCAGACTCAATTGCCGTACGTTGCGGTCGAAGGACGCGCCGAGGACCGCGAGGCCGGCCGCGGGCCGGTAACGACCGTCTTCGCCCTTGCTGATCAGCCGGAACTGGGCCAACGTTAGAAGCAGACGATATGCGATCGTCCGGTGCACCCCCACCTGATCGGCGAGCTGTTGCACGGTGAGCCCAGTCGGGGAAGCCGCCACCAACTGCAGCGCACTGAGTCCTCTGGCCAGCGTTTGCGAACCCGTCACGGTCTTGACAGACCCCGATAAGAGAGCGAAGCTTTATATATAACGCACATTAACGTGCGATATTAGCACGCAAGTAAGTCAAAAGCGAGCACGAAATTTCCACCGGCCCTGCGCGCCAGGAGCAGGATCAGAGAGGGGTCGAGCGGACGAGTGGCCGAGTTCGAGAGCGTGTGGAGTGACCTCCAGGGCGTCGCGTTTGAGCAGGGATACCTGGACGCGGCGGGCGTCTGGACCCGCTATCTGCGAGCCGGTGATCCCAGCAAGCCGGTGTTGATGCTGCTGCACGGATCAGGCGGTCACGCCGAGGCATACGTCCGCAATCTGGCGGCGCACGCGGAGCACTTCTGGACCTGGTCGATCGACATGCTCGGCCATGGCTACACCGACAAGCCGGGTCATCCGCTGGAGGTCAGCCACTACGTCGATCACCTGCTGGCTGTGCTGCGCACGATCGGGGCCGATCGCTGCTACCTGAGCGGGGAGTCGCTGGGCGGCTGGGTCGCCGCGCGCACTGCCGTCGACCATCCGGACGTGGTGGAACGGCTTGTCCTCAATACTGCCGGTGGCTCCCAGGCCGACCCGGTGGTGATGCAGCGGATCATCACGCTGTCCATGGCGGCCGCCGAGGATCCGGCGTGGGAGACGGTGCAGGCGCGCATCAAGTGGTTGATGGCGGACAAGTCAAAGGATTACGACGATCTGGTCGCAAGCCGCCGGCGGATCTATCGCCAGCCCGGATTCGTCGCGGCGATGCGCGACATCATGGCTTTGCAGGACCCCGAGATCCGGGCACGCAACATCCTCGGCCCGGCCGAATACGGTTCGATCACCGCCCCCACGCTAGTGCTCTGGACCAGTGACGACCCGACTGCCGACGTGACAGAGGGCCGCCGCATGGCGTCAATGATCCCGGGTGCGCGGTTCGAAGTGATGCCAGATTGTGGTCACTGGCCGCAGTACGAGGACGCCAAGACGTTTGACCGCCTGCACCTCGATTTCCTGCTGGGCCGCTGATGGGCGAGTCCGCGCCAGACGTAGCTGCCTTCGACGGCTGTGCCGTTGTTGACGTGTTAGTTGTCGGCGCGGGCCCGGTCGGGCTGACTTTGGCGAATATCCTTGGCCAACAAGGCATTCGCACGCTGGTAGTCGAGGAGCGCGCCTCGTTGATCGACTACCCCCGCGGGGTCGGGCTGGACGACGAATCGCTGCGCACCTTCCAGTCGATCGGTCTGGTCGACCGCGTCCTGCCGCACACTGTGCCAAATCAGATCCTGCGGTTCTTCGACGCGCAACGCCGGATTCTCGCCGAAATGGCGCCACCGGACGCGCGTTTCGGCTGGCCTAAGCGCAACGGCTTCGTCCAACCACTGGTGGACGCCGAATTGCTTAGCGGTTTGGAAAGATTCGAATGCGTCGAGGTGCGCTGGAACTGTCCGATGAACTCGTGCTCGCAGGACGCGGACTCGGTGACGGTCGAGCTTGGCCGGGATGGCGAAACCTCGAAGGCGCGAGCGCGTTACGTCGTCGGCTGTGACGGCGGCCGCAGCGCGACCCGGGGAATGATGGGAGTGTCATTCGACGGCACAACGTCGTCGACGCGCTGGCTGGTTGTCGATGTCGCGAATGATCCACTGGGCCACCCCAATAGCGAGGTCGGTGCCGACCCCGAACGCCCATACGCCTCGATCTCGATCGCACACGGCATTCGCCGGTTCGAGTTCATGATTCACGCCGACGAGTCCGACGAACAGGCGGAGGATCCCGAGTTCCTGACGCAGATGCTGGCGCGGATGGTGCCGCACCCCGAGCGGGTCGATGTGATCCGGCGCCGGATCTACACACATCACTCGCGGATCGCGGGTGCGTTCCGCAGTGGCAGGCTGCTGCTGGCCGGGGATGCCGCGCACCTGATGCCTGTCTGGCAGGGCCAGGGCTATAACAGCGGCATTCGGGATGCGGCCAATCTGGGCTGGAAGCTCGCCGCGGTCGTCAGTGGCCGGGCCGGCGACGGGTTGCTGGACACCTACGACGCGGAGCGGCGCAAGCATGCCCGGGCGATGATCGACTTGTCCACCATGGTGGGCCGGGTCATCTCGCCCACCAACCGCCGCATCGCCACCGCGCGAGACCTACTGGTGCGATCGGCGTCAATCGTTCCGTCGCTCAAGCGGTATGTGCTGGAAATGCGGTTCAAGCCGATGCCACGCTACGAGCACGGGGCCATCGTGCACTCTGATCCGCGCCGCGCGGAATCGCCGGTCGGCACTCTGTTCATTCAGCCCCGCGTTGACACCCGCACGGAGCAGAACGTCCTACTGGACGACGTTTTGGGTCCTTGGTTCGGCGTGCTGTGCTGGAACAACAACCCCCGCAAGATCCTCGGCGATGAGGCGTTCGCGAGCTGGAAAGCATTGGGCGCGAGCTTTGTCGCGCTGCGGCCATCGACTCAGCTGCACTGGAATGACACCGGGACTCCTGAAGATCCCGAGGTGCTGGTCGTCGGCGATCGCACCGGTGGTATCAAAGCTTGGTTCGATGCCCACCAAGAATCGGTGTTGTTCCTGCGCCCTGACCGGTGCATCGCGGGTGCCTGCATTGCCCAGCTCGCGCCTGACCTGAGCACCTCGCTGCTTGAGGCCCTCGCGCTCACTCCGGGAGGGGGTGATTTCCAAAGTGCCACTGGCTCTGTGCTGTATGTCGCACAGCCCGCTGCTGAATCTACCGGGGCCGTCGCGGGACCTGCTTGACGATATCGATGCTGCGATCGGGCAAGCCCGGAAATTCGTCGAAGATTACGATCCCGAACTCGTCGTCATCTTTTCTCCGGATCACTACAACGGGTTCTTCTACAAGTCGATGCCGCCGTTCTGCATCGGCACCAGTGCCAACGGGGTTGGCGATTACGGAACTCACGCCGGCCCACTCAACGTTCCCGAGGACATCGCCGCGGGTTGCGCGGAAGCCGTCCTCTGCTCGGGGGTCGACGTCGCGGTATCGGCCAGCATGGACGTGGATCACGGCACCGTGCAGCCGCTGGAGAAGCTGTTCGGAAACGCCGTCTCGCGTCCGGTGATCCCGGTCTTCATCAACGCGATCGCGGCGCCGCTGGGACCATTACATCGTTGCCGCACGCTGGGCACCGCGGTCGGCAGCTATCTGGCCACTCTGGACAAGCGGGTCCTGGTGATCGGATCCGGGGGGCTGTCCCACAGCCCCCCGGTGCCGACGCTGGCAACGGCTCCCGCGGCGGCCCTGCCGCGCATCGTGCACGGTGTGCCGATGACGTCGGCGCAGCGGCAGGCCCGGCAGGCCGCCGTAATGGAAGCGGCCCGGAACTTCGCCGGCGGCCAGAGCGACCTGCAACCCCTTAATCCGGAGTGGGACCATCGCGTCCTGGAGATCGTCGATTCGGGAAGGATTGCCGAATTCGATCAATGGTCCAACTCGTCGGTGTTGCACGAGGGCGGCGGCTCGGCGCATGAATTCAGGACGTGGGTAGCGGCTTTCGCGGCGCTGGCAACCGTTGGGCCGTACCAGACCACCGTGCGGTACTACCGGCCGGTCGCCGAACTGATCGCCGGCTTCGCCATCAGGACGGCCCTCCCGAAATGACGGCCGCAATTTCCCCTCTGGATTCAGACGGTTTCGATCACACCGTCGACGTGCTCATCGTCGGGTCCGGCGGTGGCGGCATGACCGCCGCACTGACGGCAACGGCTCGTGGGCTGAGCGCGTTGGTAATTGAAAAATCTTGCCATTTCGGCGGTTCCACCGCCTTGTCGGGCGGCGGCATCTGGGTTCCCGGCGCACCCGCGCAGCGCAGGGAGGGCTATGTGCCTTCCCCGGAAGGCGTCGTCGAGTACCTGCGCCAGATCACCGACGGTCTGGTCAGCGATGCCCGAATACGGCAGTACGTCGAGTCATCGCCGAAAACGCTGGAGCTTCTGGAAGGGCTATCCGGCTGGCTTGAGTTCGTCTGGAAGCCTGGCTATGCCGACTACTACCCGGAACTGCCCGGCGGCTCCGAACTCGGTAGCACGATCAACGTGCCGCCGATCGATCTGCGCAAGCTGGGCGACGACGAGCAGAAGCTGCTCGCGCCGTTGGCTCTGGCGCCCAAGGGAATCTGGTTGGGCCCCAAAGAACTGCGATCGTTCTACCGGATCAGGCAGTCGTGGGCGGGCAAGGGAGTCCTGCTCAAGTTGATCGCGCGAATGGTCAGGGCGCGAGTGTTCGGTGAGCGGATGGCGGCGATCGGGCAGTCGCTGGTGGCCCGGCTGCGGCTGGCAATGCGGGAACACGACATTCCGCTGTGGCTGGACACGCCGATGACCGAACTGCTTACTGACGCAGACGGATCGGTGATCGGTGCGCGTGTGGAGAAGGCAGGCAAGGCGCAGCGGATCGCGGCGCGGCACGGGGTCATCCTGGCGTCCGGCGGCTTCGACCACGACCTGGCCTGGCGCAAGGAACTGCTACCCGAGGTTGAGCAGGACTGGAGCTTCGGCAATCCCGCCGCCATGGGCGACGGCATCCGCGCCGGCGAGAAGGTCGGGGCCGCAACCGACCTGCTTGACGAGGCCTGGTGGTTCCCGGCCATCCAATGGCCGGATGGCCGGATGCAGTTCATGCTCAACGAGCGGATGATGCCGGCGCAGTTCATCGTCAACGGAGATGGCAAGCGGTTCATCAACGAGGCGGCGCCCTACATGGACTTCGGCCACGCGATGATTAGCGGGCAGCGGTCCGGCGTCACCCACATCCCATGTTGGCTCATCACCGATCATCGGTCCTTCAACCGCTACGTCGTTGGGGGCCACTTGCCCATCCCGAAGGTTCCCTTCGCGCCGGTGCCCACCGGGCGCAAGGTGCCGGCGGCGTGGCTGGAGTCGGGTGTCGTCAAGGCGGCGACGAATTGGGACGAGATGGCAACCAAGATCGACGTGCCCGCAGCACAGCTCCGCGAAACTGCCCGCCGTTTCAACGAACTCGCACACAGGGGTCACGACGACGATTTCAACCGAGGTGACAGCGTTTACGATAACTACTACGGGGACCCGACCCTGCCCAATCCCAACCTGTATCCGCTGGGGGAGCCGCCGTACTACGCGTTTCGAATCGTTCTCGGCGACCTCGGAACCTCGGGTGGCCTGCGCACCGACGAATACGCCCGAGTCCTGCGACCGGATGACACGGTGGTGCCGGGCCTGTACGCGGTGGGCAACACCTCCGCTGCGGTGATGGGCCGCAGCTATGCCGGTGCGGGTGCGACCATCGGGCCGGCCATGACGTTCGGTTTTGTCGCTGCGAATCACGTTGCCAGACAGGCCGGCGCAGACCCGGCCAACCAGACCCTTAATTCTCATAGGAGGTAAGCAATGAAGATCTCACTGTTCTACGAATTCGCCCTACCGCGCCCCTGGGTACCCGACGACGAGCGCATCATGTTGCAGGATTGCCTCGACGAGGTGGAGGCCGCCGATAAGGCCGGATTCTCCACCGTCTGGCTCACCGAGCACCATTTCCTCGAGGAGTACTGCCATTCCACGGCGCCGGAGATATTCCTGGCCGCGGCCAGCCAACGGACCAAGAACATTCGGTTGGGCTTCGGGATCATGCATCTGTTGCCCGCCGTCAATCACCCAGCACGGGTGGCCGAACGCGTCGCTACCATCGACCTGCTCTCGAACGGGCGTGTCGAGTTCGGCACGGGGGAAGGTTCCTCCGTCGGTGAACTCGGTGGATTTGACGTCGATCCTGCTGACAAGCGTGCGCAGTGGGAGGAGTCCCTCGACGTGGCAATCCGATGCATGATCGAGGAGCCGTTCACGGGTTTCAAAGGTGAGCAAATCCAGATGCCTTCTCGTAACGTCATCCCCAAGCCGCTGCAAAAGCCGCATCCGCCGGTCTGGGTCGCCTGCACGCGGCCTGCCAGCGTGCAGATGGCCGCCCAGAAGTGCATCGGGGCACTGAGTTTCGCCTACACCGGTCCCGGTCCGCTAACCGAGCGGGTCAACGGCTACTACAAGGAATTCGAGGAGAACGGCGTCCCGGTCACCCCGGCGATCAACCCGAACATCCTGGCCATCGGCGGGGACCTGTCGATGATGGTCGCCAAGACCGAAGAACAGGCGCTGCAACGCCTCGGGCAGGGCGGCGGATTCTTCTCGTTCGGAATCATGCATTACTACCTCACCGGCATGCACACCCCAGGGCGCACCGGCGTCTGGAAGCGCTACCTCGAAGAGGTCGAAAAGGACCCGACGCTGGCCTACGGCCCCGGACGCGGCGCGATCGGCACTCCGGCCACCGTGCGCGAGTTCCTGCGCGGCTACGAGGAGAGTGGCGTCGATGAGATCATCTTGCTGCTCAACCCGCGCAGCCACGAAGGCACCATGGAATCTATCGAGCTGATGGGCAAGGAGGTGCTGCCCGAGTTCATCGAGCGTGACCAAAAGGCGGTTGCTGACAAAGCCAAGCGGCTGGCACCGGTTATCGAGAAGGTCGAGGCGCGCCGGCCGAAGTCGACCGCGCCCCTGTTCGATGAAACCTACGCCTTCGGCGGCCTGCCGACCGGGCGCGATAAGTTTACGGCCAGCGAGATCCCCGAAGCCATGGCGGAGATCAACGAGGGCCGTGTTCAGGCGGCGCAGCGCGCAAAGGACGAGCAGAAAAAGTAGGCGCAGAAGGCCTGTGAGGGAAGCGCGGTAAGCGCGTTGCAATCAATCGAGGAGCTGTGGCGCTACGACGGCCGCCGTGCGGTGGTAACTGGATGCGCATCGGGCATCGGCGAACATGTCGTGCGCCAGCTCGTCGAACTCGGGGCGGACGTCGTCGGGCTGGACAAGCGCCGACCGGCCTTCGAGCTCAGCGACTTCCGGGAAGTTGACCTCGCCGACGCTGAGTCGATCGACCGCGCGGTGGCCTCCATCGACGGCCGCGTCGACACGCTATTCAACGTCGCCGGTGTCTCCTCCGGTATTGGCGATCCGGAGCTCGTCGTCACGATCAACTTTCTGGGTCTCCGCCGCTTTACCGAGGCACTGGTCCCACTGATGCCCGCGGGCTCGGCGATCGTGAGCGTGTCTTCGCTCGCGGCGGCGGGATACCGGGAACACGTGCGCGATGTGGCGCCGCTGCTCAATACGGCGACGATGCAAGAAGGCATCGACTGGTGTCGCGACAATCCCGGCCCGCTGGGGACCGGCTATCAGCTGTCCAAAGAAGCGATCATCTTCTACACCATGCGAAACGCCACGCCGCTGGGTGCTCGCGGTGTCCGCATCAACTGCACCGG
>Ga0209068_10001377_pt1 | contig 12115 bp, 15 predicted proteins | sample ColStrG_CSR_2012_FD_187200 | JGI IMG/M metagenome (GOLD analysis project Ga0209068, IMG submission 187200) | Freshwater sediment microbial communities in response to fracking from Pennsylvania, USA - Cold Stream Run_MetaG_CSR_2012 (SPAdes)... | ecosystem: Environmental > Aquatic > Freshwater >... | reverse complement strand
GCGTCGGCCTCGCGCACGAACCCGCCGACCCGTTCAGCGAGTGTCGTGGCGGCACCCGGAGCGAGCGCCAGCCCACGCTCGCGAGCTTCGGCTTCGATCCAACCCGCGAGCGCGCCCTCACGCGGTGACCTGAACCCCCGGACAGTGCCGCCGGCCGCGGCGACCGCGTCGGCCAGGCGCTTCGGAGCTGGCCCTTTCGCCGCGGATTCGCCGACGCTGGCGATGACCAGGCCGTTGCCCGGCGCAACAAGCCCGATCGCTGCCAGGAAGGCGTCGCGATCCTCGCCCTTGACGACCAGCGAGCCTGGATTCATCACGATCGCGAGCGTCCCACCCCCGAACATGACCGGTGTTGCGATTCGTGCGTGCAGGTCGCCGATGAGCGTCGTCGCTGCATTCCGGTTGCCGCGCAGCAGCCAACGTTCCATCGGCGCGCCGCTGTCGGCGGCCAGCCCCGCCTCGAATCGGTCGATCGCGCGCGCGACGGACAGTTCGTCGTCGCCCCAGAAGAACGCGAGGGGGACGGTCATCGAACCGATGGTACCCGACCCTTGACAGGTTCCTCACGATGGGCGTATATATCGATACCCGCTATATCGCCCATCGTAAGAGTGGAGTCGGGATGGAACACGAGACACCGCAGTTCGGTCGGTTCACGGAGCCGTCACTGCTCATCCTGGTCAGCATCAGCGATGGCCCGAAACACGGCTACGCCATGATGCAGGACATCGAGGCGGGCACCGGTCGGCCGGTGGGTGCCGGGACGCTCTACGCGGCATTGAACCGTCTCGAGGACGACGGCCTCGTGGAGGCCATCGAACCTGTCGATCGTCGGCGGCCGTATCGCCTGACAGCCGTCGGGGCCTCGTTGCTCGCGGAACAGCTGCGTGGCCTGTCGGCCTTCGCGCGGCAGGGACTGCGCCAACTCGGCGAGACCGAGCCATGAGATCACTGCTCATCCGCTTCTATCCCGCTTGGTGGCGGGAACGCTACGGCGACGAATTCGAGGCGCTCCTCGAGGAGCGCCCACTCGGACCGTTCGACGTCGCGGATATCCTCCTCGGCGCCATCGACGCGCGACTTCGGTCGCGCGGTCGGCGAGCGCTGACCGGTCGCGAAAGGGGCTTCACGATGACGCTTCGTATCGGCGGGATCGCCGCGATCCTCGGTGCCGGGCTCCTTGTTGCCGCGACACTGTCCACCCTCGGCCCCACGACCGAGCGATTCGCGTCGCTCCTGGCCATCGCCGGTGCGATGGCCCTGCTGGTCGCGCTCGTCGGTGTCAGCGCATTCCAGGCACGGACACAGCCTCGACTCGTCTGGACCGCGTTCGGTCTCTGTGCCTTCGGAACGATCACGAACTTGATCGGCGGGCTTGGTCTGATCGGCGTCCTGGACCTGTCGGGTCCGTGGGGGACGGTGGCCGGCGGTATCTTCCTGCTCGGTCTGCTTGCCTCGCTGGTGGGTTTCTCGCTGTTCGGCGTCGCGACGTTCCGGGCGGGCGTCCTGTCCCGGGTCGGGGCAGCGTTGCTGGCGGCGGCGCCGACGCTGTGGATCGTGGCGTTCATCGTGTCGATGGGCGACTGGAGCCTCGGCGGGTGGGTGCTCATCATCGCGCTCTCCGCGTTCGTCGTCGGCTGGTTCATCCTCGGCATCCAGGCCATCCGTCTCGACCAGCCATCGACCGCGGCGCGCGCCGTCTAGCCGAGGATCCGAACGATGGTGCGATCCGGTTCGATCCAGACGGTCGGTCTTGGCCTCCTCGGTATCCTTGGAGGGTCCCTGCTGGTGGCCGCGTTCGCGGTCGAGATCCCGGGCGTGTGGAACCCACTCCGGCTCGTCCTCTTCAACATCGGTGCGATCGCGGTCGTCATCGGGGTTCATCTCCGCCAGGACCACGTTGGACCACGCTTCGCGCTGATGGCGGCGGCGCTCGCGATCGGAACGAATGCGCTGCACGCCGTCATGGTGGTCCTCGCCGTGGACCGCCCGAGTCCGTCCTCCGGTGATTTCGGCTTCGTCTGGTTCGGTGTCGCCCTGTCGATGTGGCTGGCGGACGGGTTGTTCGGCGTGGTGAGCCTGCGACTCGGCTCGATGTGGCGGTGGGGCGCTGTTGCCCTGGCGATCGGGTCGCCGCTCGCGGTCCTCGGGATGGGTCGCCTCGACCTGACCTCGCCGGACGCCCCGACCATCTTCGGGCCGCTAGCCCTCACGGGAGTCGCCCTCAACGGGCTCGGCTGGATCCTCCTTGGCCTCGCGCTGGTCATCCGCGGCGCGGACCGGCAGGCCGAACGGGGGGTCGTCAGGACCGTCTCGACCGTGTCTTGACGGGCACCCGTCACGGGCGTATATACCGTGGAACGTTATAGCGCAGCGCGTAACAGAGCGCAACTCGCCGGGACGCCCGGCGTGGCAGGAGGACCCCGGTGAGCTTCCTCGAGCGGGTGGATCAGACGATCCGCCGAAGCGTCGTCTGGCGCTCGCTCTTCCGCCAGCCCTACCCGCGCGACGAGCGGTCGCGCGCGTACGCGGTCATGAACAACGTCTTCCTGCACATCCACCCGGTCCGCGTCCGCCAGCACGCGGTCAAGTTCGCCTACACCTTCTGCCTCGGCGGATTGAGCTTCTTCCTGTTCCTGGTGCTGACGGTGACCGGCGTCTACCTGATGTTCTTCTATGTCCCGAGTGCGACCCAGGCGTACACCAACATCCTCGAGATCCAGAGCCAGGTGACGTTCGGCCTGCTGACCCGCAACGTCCATCGCTGGGCGGCGCACCTGATGGTCTTCTTCGTCTTCCTGCACATGATGCGGGTCTTCTACCACGGCGCCTACAAGCCGCCGCGCGAGTTCAACTGGGTGGTCGGGGTCGTCCTGCTGTTCCTGACCATCATGCTGAGCTTCACCGGCTACCTGCTCCCCTGGGACCAGATCGCCTACTGGGCCATCACCATCGGCACGAACATGGGCGGCTACGCGCCGCTGTTCAACACGCCGACCAAGCTGATCCTGCTGGGCGGCCTCGAGGTGGCGCAGAACACCCTCTTACGCTTCTATGTGGGCCACGTGATCTTCCTGCCATTGATCGCAGCCATCTTCCTCGCGGTCCACTTCTGGCGCATCCGCAAAGACGGTGGGATCAGCGGCCCGCTATGACGGCCCATCGGCCCGCGAGGCACAACGAGTGGCGCCACGTTCGGCTCGCAGGAGCACGGCGATGAGTGACGTGAAGACGCCGCCCGAGACCGAGAAGCGGATCGTGCTGCCGGTCGATCCCGCGCGCCGGACGGAGATCGACAAGCAGCGGGTGCCGATGTCGGCGCGCCCTTATCGGCTGCTGGCGCTGGTCAAGCAGGACGCCGTCGTCCGGGTCCAGAAGGAACCCGACGACACGGTCATGACCTGGCCGCACCTGCTCACGATCGAGTTCCTGGCCGCCGGCGTGATGAGCATCTTCCTGCTGATGATGGGCCTGTTCATCAACGCGCCCCTCGAGGAACTGGCGAACGGCAACGTCACTCCAGCGGTGGCCAAGGCGCCGTGGTACTTCCTTGGCCTCCAGGAGCTCCTCGCCTACTTCCACCCGACGGTCGCCGGCGTCCTCGTCCCGACGTTCGTGCTCGTCGGGGCGGCGCTGATCCCGTACATCGACCGTGAGAACATCCTGGCCGTCCGCCCCTCGGAGCGGAAGACGGCGGTGATGCTGTTCACGATGTTCTGCTGCCTTGGATTGATCGTGACGTTCGTCGGGATCTTCTTCCGTGGCCCGGGCTACACGTTCGTGATCCCGTACATCACGAGCCCCGGTCTCCACTTCGCCCTGTGACGGCCCCTCGAAGGACATCGAGCGCATGAGCAACTACCAGGTCGAACTCATCGACAAGCCCGCCGCCCTGACCAAGGAGGCGATCAAGTCGCTGCGCAAGCAGCAGGTCCAGGGGCTGTCGCGTCGCCAGTTGATGCGAACCGCGCTGGCTACCGGTGTCGGGCTGTGGACCCTCGAGGTCCTCGCCGGGACGCTCGCGTTCGCCTGGCCGAACCTCAAAGGTGGCTTCGGGGCCCCGATCACCATCGGTGATCTCGACACCGTCAAGCTCCAGAACAGCACGCTCCCGATCGAGGAGGGCTTTCCCGCCTACTACCCCCAGGCGCGCGCGTTCGTCATCCTGTTCGACCCGGGCCAACAGCGGTTCCTGGCGGGCGAGGACACGACGGGCAACGGCGAAGCGCTGAACGTCCGGGCGCTCTACCAGCGTTGCCCGCATCTCGGCTGCAAACCGAACCCGTGCCTCAAGAACTTCTGGTTCGAATGTCCGTGTCACGGCTCGCGCTACGACCGCCTCGGCACCAAGGCGGACGGCGCGGCATTCGGCCCGGCGCCGCGGAGCATGGACCGGTTCTCGATCACCGTGGACTCATCCGGCATCCTGACCATCAACACCGGCAAGATCACGCTCGGGCCACTCCCCGTGGCGCTCGGCCAGCCCGGGTTGATCCCGCCGCGCACGCCGACCGGGTGCATCTGATGGCCCAGGCCCGATGACCGACACCCACGACGGGGGTTCCGAGCTGGAGCCCCAGCAGAACCTTCCGGTCCCTCGTCCGCCCGCCGAGCCGGCGCCGGTCGAGCGGTTCACGTCGCCGCCGTCGACGCGGAGCGTGGAGCTGTCGCCGGAGCGCGCAGCGCAGGTCGTCCGCCAGTCGTCGAACGCGCGCTGGGTCGGCTTCCTCGCCGTCGTCGTGGTGATCCTGTTCATCACCGTGTACTGGTTCTACGAGCTGGCGCCGCTCGGGTTCCGCGAGCCGCGCCTCGATGCTGAAGCCAACAGCCAGCAGGTCACATCGGTCGAACGTGGCTACAACCTGTACGAGGCGAACTGCGCACGCTGCCACGGCGCGAACGGTGAGGGCGGGATCGGCCCGACCCTGAACAGCCAGGAAAAGCTGTATGCGCATCTGTCGGTCGACTACATCAACAACATGATGGTCGCCGGCGGCCGCTACGCCTGTGGTGACGTGAACTCGGTGATGCCGGTCTGGTCGAACCAGGGTCACCCGCCGGGGCCTCTGAACTACGTCCAGATCGACGACATCATCTCGTTCATCCGGGCGCCAAGTAACCAGACGTACACCATCCGCGATCCATCCTTGGGTGAGCCGAAGGTCGACCCCCTCACCAACCAGGTCCGGACGTTCAACGGCTGGGTCGACGTCAACTACAAGCCCGCCCCCGGATCGACTCCGTACCCGGCGTGTTGGAAGGACCAGTTCGCGACGCCGTCCGGATCGGCGGCCCCGGCAGCCTCGATCGATCCGAATGCCACGGTCGTGAAGATCGTCGCCAACGGCTTCAAGTTCGATCCGACGACTCTCAGCGGACCGGCCGGCAAGGCGTTCGTCATCGAATTCGACAATCAGGACGCGGGCGTCCCCCACAACATCCAGATCAAGGACTCGTCCGGCGCGGTCAAGTTCACAGGCGCCACGTTCAACGGTGTCGCGGGGCAGCCGTACCAGGTGCCCTCTCTGGCGGCCGGCACCTATCCATTCCAGTGCACCGTGCACCCGACGATGACGGGGACACTGACCATTCAGTGAATGATCGCCACCGGCCGGAGGGGTCGGTGGATGAGGATGGAGGACGATGGCCCAGCAGGCGCTCGGACCAGGCACGGCAGTACCGCGACGGCGCGCCATGTTCGGGCTGCTCGACGCCGACGGTTGGGGCTGGGCGTCGGTCAAGGCGTTCGTGTGGCTGATCCTCATCATCTTCCTGCTCGGTTACCTGCCGGACCGGGCCTACTACCTGACCGTCGGTCGGACCGTCGACCTCGGCGTCCTCGTCTGGTCGCCGATCAACCTCTGCCCTCCGACCAACAAGGACCTGCCCTGCCCGGCGCCGGCCGGCGCCCTCGTTCCGTGGCAGCCATCGCCGCAGGAACTGAATCTGCCGCAGCCGCGGATGGATGGCTCCGTGCTCCAGGTCGGGACGCAGATCTTCTACATCGGCGGCACGGATGGGTCCACCGCTCAGTCGACCGTCTACGTGGCTCCGACCGTCGGTTCGGGAAACTTCGACAAGTGGTCTGAGGGCCCTGCGCTGCCTGCCGCGCGCGCTGACGCCAGCGTCGTCTACATCGCCGGGAGCATCTACGTGATAGGCGGCCGGGATGGGACCGGTGCACCGACCACGACGGTCTTCGTCCTCAGCCCCAATTCGCAGACCGGGGCGCTTGGCGCGTGGACGACGGCGGACTACCTGGCCCTCCCCGAAGCGCGCAGCAATACGGCGGCAGCGATCACGCCGGATGGCCTGCTCCTGGTCGGCGGGAGCAACGCGGCCGGACCGGTCGCGACGACCCTCAAGACCCTGCTCAACTCGACCGGCAAGCTCGGCGCGTGGTCGAGGGAGCAATCGCTCAACTACCCGCAGACGGGCGCGACGGCCGTCCTGGTCGGCGATTACCTGTGGCTGTACGGCGGCAGTGACGCCAACGGTCCGACCGGTGCGGTCCAGCGTGGTGTCTTCGGGAAGGCGGCGGCCGAGGGCCTGCCGGCGAACCCCGATGTCGGCAAGCTCATCCGCTGGGACATCAACAACTCCGCCAACCTGCCGGTCGCGCGGACCAACGCATCGGGCTGGGGCGCGAACGGCGCGATCTACCTCGCCGGCGGAAATGACGGCAGTGGCCCCAAGTCCGAACTCTACTGGGCGGTCCCGACGACAAACGGCGACATCCCGGAGTGGAAGCACCTGGCGGTCAGCGACCTGCCCGCGTCAGGGTTGGAGGGCGCCCCGGGTGTCGTCAGCGGCGCGGAGGTCATCCTCGTCGGGGGGAAGACCTCCCCGAATAGGATCCTGGCGTCGAGCATCCGCGCGAACACGGCACCGCTCAGCCCCTTCTTCCAGCTCGGCCTGGTCGGCGCGACCGTCCCCGGACTCACGATCCAGGGCGAGATCGGCCAGCAGCTGGGCTACCTCAACGCCGCCACCGTCGGTGCGATCAACTTCATCCTGCTCATCCTGGTCGGCGTGGCATTCGCCCACAAGGCACAGACCCGGGCGCTGTTCGCTCGCCTCCTCCACAGAGTGCGGCGCAAGTAGGGGTCAGCCGGGCGGCAGGTCACCTTCGCCCGGCTCGAGCGGCCCGCGACGTACCGGCAGCCCGGCTTTCTCCCACGCGTCCATCCCGCCCGCGACGTTGACGACGTCCGTGCGTCCGGCCCGGATCAGGTGACCCGTGACTGCCGCGGACCGCCCGCCGACGTGGCACACGACCAGCAGCGGACGATCTGCCGGCAACTCGTCGACGCGCATCATGAACATCGAGGTCGGGATGAGGGCCGCGCCTGGAGCGCGGACGGTGACGAATTCGCCCATCTCCCGGACGTCGAGCAGCATCGGACCGTTGGGGTCCTCGCGCAGGCGTCGTTCGGCCTCCTGGACATCGATGGTCGGGATCGGCGCGGACATGGTCATGGGACGCTCCTCCGAAGGTCGGGCCGGCCGAGCGTCGGCCCCGATGGGTGATCGGCAAGGTCGGCAAGTCGTTCGTCGATGGTGACGATGAGCGCCGTCAGGTCCAGCCCCGCGACGTTCACCTCGGGTCCGGTCGTGCGCGCCTCGTCCAGGAGTCGGCGGGCCCCGGTGAGGTTCCGGACGATCCCGCTCGGGTTGCCGCGGACGTCGTGGACGTATGCCGCGGCGAGCTTGATGATGCCTTGGAGGAGGGCTCGTTCCGGCAGGTCCGGCGTGCCCATCCAGGCAGGCTCGAGCAGCTCGTGGGCCAGGAAGAAGTCGCCCTGCTCATAGGCCGCAAGGCCTGCGGCGAGGGCTGCGCTGCGCTCCGCGTCGGGAAGCGGGCGGTAGGCCTTGGCGCGGCCGTCGCGCCCGACCACCAGCGCGCGTTCGGTCACACCAGCTCGGCGAGGGGGCGGCGACCGGCGAATCCGGCCTCGTGGCCGTGCCAGAACCCGATCGCCGTCTCGCCGCGCTGCCAGCACAGCCAGACCTGACGACCGGACACGAGCGCCGGGAAATCCACCAGGCCGTGCTCGATGTCGCGCAGGGTCAGGCCGAGCGCGTCGATCCGCGCGACGCCCGCGGCCATCTGGTCGATGAGGCCCTGCATCCGGAGACGGGTCAGTCGGAGGTCGTCGACCAGCGGCGGATCCGGCGGTGCATCGGCCGGGCCGCCGCTCCCCTTGGCGCGCTCGGCACGATCGGCGATCGCCGTCTGGGCACCCTCGCTCCCGCCGCCACCACGGGCCAGGACCTCGTCTCGCAGCCGGACGAGTTCGGCGCGCTGCTCGGCGAGGACACCGACGATGTCGTCCAGCTCGGCGACGGCGGCGTTCGCGGAATCGATGTCGAAGTACCGGGTCATCGGCGCGATTCTAGACCCTGGGTCGCCTATCATCCGAACAGCGTCCGACGAGCCGATCCGTGTGGAGGAACCGATGCGCCGCGTCTTCCTGTGGGCAGCGAAGAATCGGTGGCTCAGGGAACGCCTGCCACGGCTTCCGTTCATGAAGCGGGCCGTCCGTCGGTTCATGCCTGGCGAGACCCTCGAGGACGCCCTCGCCGCCGCGCTGCCGCTCCAGGCCGCCGGGATCAGGACCATGTACACGCGGCTCGGAGAGAACCTCGCGGACCTGAAGGCGGCCGATGAAGTCGCGAACCACTACATCGAGGTCATCGACAAGATCGTCGCCGCCGGGATCGACGGCGAGGTCTCGGTCAAGCCGACCCAGCTCGGGCTCGACCACGACGCCGACTCTTGCCTTGCCCACCTGGTCCGGATCGCCGACCACGCGGCCGCGAACGGGTCGTACCTCTGGATCGACATGGAGGGCAGCGCCTACGTCGAGCGGACGATCGCGCTCTACGAGCGCCTCCGCGAGATCCAGCCCGGGACCGGCATCTGCCTGCAGGCCTATCTCCGCCGGACCGCGGCCGACTTCGAACGCCTCCGACCGCTCGACCCCGCCATCCGCCTGGTCAAGGGCGCCTACGACGAGAAGGAATCGATCGCCTACACGAACCGTCGGAGCGTCGACTCGAACTATGTCGGGCTCGCGGTCCGGTTCCTGCTGGACGGTCGCGGGCGCCCGATCCGCCTCGGGCTGGGGACCCACGACGTCACGCTCATCGAGCAGATCGCCGACCAGGTCGAGAGTGCGGGCATCCCACGCGCCGGCTTCGAGGTCGAGATGCTCTATGGCATCCGAACCGACCAGCAGTACCGCCTGGCGAACGCGGGCTATCGGGTCCAGGCCCTCATCGCCTACGGTGAGCACTGGTACCCGTGGTATATGCGGCGCCTCGCGGAACGTCCGGCGAACGTCTGGTTCGCGCTTCGCCAGATGCTGCCCTGAGCTCGGAGGTCCCGGTCATGCGTCTCGCCGCCCGAATGGGCACCCTCGGCACCGAAAGCGCCTTCGAAGTCTCCGCCCGGGCGCGTGCGCTCGAGGCGCAGGGACGTTCGATCATCCACCTCCAGATCGGCGAACCCGACTTCGACACGCCGGCCAACGTGCGCGAGGCGGCCAAGGCGGCGCTCGATGCCGGGGCGACGCACTACCCGCCGTTCGCCGGCCTGCCCGCTCTGCGCGAGGCGATCGCCGCCGACGCCTCCGCGCGGAAGGGGTTCGAGGTCGACCCGGCCCAGGTCTTCGTCACGGTCGGCGGCAAGGGCGTGATGCTGTACGCGATCTTCGGGCTGGTGGACCCGGGCGACGAGGTGCTGGTGCCCGACCCCGGCTACCCGATCTACGAATCGCTGACCAGGTTCGTGGGCGCCACGCCCGTCCCGATCCCGATCCGGATGTCCAACGACTTCCGGCTCGACGTGGACGAGATGGCCTCGCTCATCACGCCCAAGACACGGGTCCTGGTCATCAACTCGCCGGCCAACCCGACCGGCGGCGTGCTCACCCGCAACGACCTGGAGCGCATCACGGCGCTTGCCATCGAACACGATCTGTGGGTGCTCGCCGACGAGATCTATGGCCGGATCCTGTACGACGAGGCCGAGCACGTCTCGATCGCGTCGCTGCCGGGGATGACCGAACGGACCATCGTCCTCGATGGGTTCTCAAAGACGTTCGCGATGACCGGCTGGCGGATGGGCTACGCGATCGTGCCGACCGCGCTCACCGCCATGTACGGCCAGCTCATCATCAACACGATCAGCGGCGTCGCGACGTTCGCGCAGGTGGGGGCGGTGGAAGCGCTGGTCGGACCCCAGGACGACGTGGACGCGATGGTCGTGGAGTTCCGGGCACGGCGCGATCTGATCGTCGATGGCCTGAATGCGATCCCGGGTATCGAGTGCCGGCGGCCGACCGGCGCGTTCTACGTCTTCCCGTCGATCGCCGGGACGGGGCTGTCCGGGGCGGAGCTCGCCGATCGGCTGCTGCACGAGGCCGGCGTCTGCGTCCTGCCCGGATCGGCCTTCGGCGGCTTCGGCGACGACCACATCCGGATCAGTTACGCGAACTCGCAGGCGAACCTCATCGAGGCGCTCGGGCGGATCCGGACCCTGGTCGAGCCGTTGGTCGCGGCGCGGGTATGAGCGGGCGGCCCCGGGTCTTCGTCTCGCGGCGGATCCCGGACGAGGGGCTGGATGCGATCAGTGCGGCCTGCGATGCCGACATCTGGCAGGACGACATGCCGCCGCCGCGCGATGAATTGCTGCGACGCGTGGCGGGGTGCGACGGGGCGCTGACGCTCCTGACCGACAAGGTCGACGACGGGTTCCTGGATGCGGCCGGACCCCAGCTGCGGGTCGTCAGCAACTACGCGGTCGGCTTCGACAATATCGACGTCGCCGCGTGCGCCGCGCGCGGGATCGCCGTCGGCAACACTCCGGGGGTCCTGACCGAGACGACCGCCGACCTGGCGTGGGCGCTGCTCATGGCGGCGGCGCGGCGGCTGCCCGAGGGCGACAGGTACGTCCGCGGCGGGCACTGGAAGACCTGGGGTCCGCTGCTGCTGCTGGGGCCGGATGTGCACGGCGCGACGATCGGGATCGTCGGGTTCGGGCGGATCGGCCAGGCGGTCGCCCGGCGGGCGCGGGGGTTCGGGATGAAGGTCCTGTACCACGACGTCCAGGAGGTGCCCGAGAGGGTCGCGATGGACCTCGGCGCGTCGTACCGGCCGCTCGAAGGGTTGCTGGCGGAGAGTGACTTCGTTTCGCTCCACGTGAACCTGAGCCCGGCGACGCGGCACCTCATCAGCCCGAACTCGCTGGCGTGGATGAAGCCGACGGCCGTGCTGGTCAACACGTCCCGGGGGCCGGTCGTGGACCAGGCGGCCCTGGCCGACGCACTTCGACGGGGTGTCATCGCAGCGGCCGCGCTTGACGTCACCGACCCGGAGCCGATCCCGATGGATGACCCGCTGGTCGGCATGGACAACTGCCTGATCGTGCCGCACATCGCGTCCGCGTCGCGGGCGACGCGAGCGAAGATGGCCGAGATGGCCGCTGCGAATCTCCTGGCGGGCGTTCGGGGCGAGCCACTGCCGACGCCGGTCCACTCACACGACTGACCGGGTCGTGCGGGACCGGCGACCCGAGTCGACGGCTGACCCGTAAGCCGGTTCGCCTGCCGGGCTGGGCCTCGACCCTGGTTCCCGCCATTCGCTCGCGACGCGAGCGTTCGTCAGGACGGCGGCGCGCGGCCGGGCAGGGCCTGAGCGTGGAGCGGGTGATCGCAGACGTGAAAGCGTGACAGATGCTCGCCCTGCGGCGGATCTGTCGCTAGAGCGCGGCCGAATGCTCGCGTGGTGACCATCCGCCGGTTCCGCCCCAGGGCACGGTATGGCGGTCCGGGACTGCGGTCGTCGGGATCCTCCCCAACCGGGCCGCGGTCATCCGCCTCGTCGGGATGATCCTCGCCGAGCAGGATGACGAATGGCAGGGCGGCCGACGCTACTTCCGACCCGAGACGATGGCTCTCATCGACGCGGTCAACGAACCCGAGGAGGTGGGCCCGGCCCTGATGATGGCAAGCTGACGATCAGGCGCAGGGATGACGCCCTGTTACACCACGTCTTGGGATCGATCGCGTGGCCTCGCCGCGAGTCGCGGCTGGTATGAACCCGATCGTGG
>Ga0209068_10001376_pt1 | contig 12127 bp, 11 predicted proteins | sample ColStrG_CSR_2012_FD_187200 | JGI IMG/M metagenome (GOLD analysis project Ga0209068, IMG submission 187200) | Freshwater sediment microbial communities in response to fracking from Pennsylvania, USA - Cold Stream Run_MetaG_CSR_2012 (SPAdes)... | ecosystem: Environmental > Aquatic > Freshwater >... | reverse complement strand
GGAGCGGCAGATTAGTTCTACGGAACGACTGTTCTATTTTCATAGAACAACTGTTCTAGTCCGATGTGGAAGACACCGTGGAAGACACCCATGGAACGGCCGTTGTAGGCCGCTGAAGTGATGTGAAGTACGATGTGACGTACGGAGGCAACCATGTCGATATGGCTTCGCGTGGGAGGAGTCGTCCTGACGTGCGGTTTATGGCTCGGCGGCGCAGTCGGCGCGGCCTCGGCTCAAACTCCCTGGGTCACGCCCGAAGCCGAGAAGGCGCGAAAGAATCCGCTCGCGAGCGACACCAAGGCGATTGAGCAGGGCGAGAAGGTCGCCAAGACCAATTGCATGTCCTGCCATGGCCTCAAGGGCAAGGGCGACGGCGCCGCGGCGGTCGCGTTGAACCCGAAGCCCGCCGACTGGACCTCGGCAAAAGTGCAGTCGGAGTCAGATGGTGAGATCTTCTGGAAGATCAGCAACGGTCGCGGGGCCATGCCGCCGTGGAAGCACTTGGCCGAGAATGACCGGTGGGCTTTGATTCGCTACATCCGCTCCCTCGGCGGCAAGTGAAGTCGTGTCCGGCCCTGCTAGATCACGAACTGGCCGCGGGAATCGCGCAGGTCGCTCAAGCAGACCCTCATGAACCGGACCTTGTATCAGCCAGGGTAAAGCCCGGTCCAATTCCCCCATTCCTACGTCATTCCCAGACTTCTTCTTGGCTGATTCTTGAGGCCTGCGGAGAACCTGCGGATACGGGTGAGCTGGGCCCGGCGATGAGATGATGGCCACCTCGAAGGGCAATCGAGTCGCTTTAGGCCCCCGATTTGAACCAATAGAGCTGGTCGTGTTGGTGGATGCCGGCGGGCCGCCGCGTCGATAGGGCACAGATTCAATCCTCTTCGTCCTGTTCCTCCTCTTCGTCTTTCTCGCCTTCTTCATCCTTCTCTTCATCCTCCTCGTCCCAGTCGTCTTCTTCGTCCTCCTGTTCAGTCTCGCCACGCCAGTCGTTCAGGACTTCGTCCACAAAGGCTTCCACATCACCCGTCGATTCTTCGCCCGTGACACCATCCTCCAGATCCCGCTTCACGTCCCGCTCAATGGAGAGGCGCTCCCGCGCGTCGAGGTCGTCCTCAGCAGCCAACTGCAGTCTGAGATAGGCGACCCCATGCGCGATCAGTCTCGGTCGGGCCGTCTCCCGGCGTTTTCTGTCGAGAGGTTCAAGGTGCTGAGCCACCAGGCTATCGACCAAGGCCCGCATATCGACCTCGGACTCAGTGCCGTCGATAGCCTGCTCGATCGCCCGCTTCATCTTCTGCTCGAAGTCGAGGCGGGTCCAGCAGTCCAAGTCGTGCCGCTGGCGAAGGGCCTGGTGGGCATTGGTGACGCCCGCGGCGATGAGGGTCGTCCGCTGCCGGGCCTGTTGCCGCCGCCGCTCCTCTTCTTCCCGTGCGCGTAGCTGGGCCTGAATGACCGGCCGGTAGATCGGATCTCGGATGCCCTCGGCGATCGTCACGAGCTCTGTCCTTGGGAGCTGGTCCACGGGGAGCCTGGACAGCCCTTGATCAATCGCCACCAAGGCCTGGGCCTTGGTCTCGGACGGGATCGTGTGGGGGCCGGCGACCACCATGAGCCGATCACCTCCTCCTTGACCGACTGAATCATCTAGCGGGCCAGCCCTGAGAGATTGGCCGTCTGCCCGGTGCCGGCGATCCGGGCTGGCTAGGGTCGGGGAGGAGTAGGCCGAACATCCACCCAGGGCGAAAGGACTTGCCTTCCTTGTTGACCGTACAACTGAGCCCGTCTACGATCGCATCCGTCGATCGGCAACAGGGGGGTGACTATGTCGACCGTCCCCACCGGCACTGTCTCGTTTCTCTTCACCGATATCGAGGGCAGCACACGGCTCTGGCAGCTGGACCCAGAGGCGATGAAGGCTGCACTTGACCGTCATCACGTGCTGCTACAGCAAGCTATTGGGGCGAACGGCGGTTACGTATTCCAGATCATCGGCGACGCATTCTGCGCGGCTTTCCACACGGGGTCGGAGAGCGTGGCCGCTGCGCTTGCCGCCCAGCGCGCCCTAACTGCCGAACGGTGGGGCCAGGCGGGCCCGATCCTGGTGCGCATGGCCGTGCACACTGGAACGGTCGACGTCCGTATGGGAGAGCACAAGTCGGGCGAGTACGTATCTGGCCTCACGCTCAGCCACACGGCTCGTCTGCTGTCAGTGGCGTACGGCGGGCAGATCCTCGTATCGACCGCGACCCAAGAGATGGTGCTTGACGATCTGCCGTCCCGGGTGGAACTGCGCGATCTGGGCTGGCATCGTCTGCGCGACCTCGCCCGCACCGAGCACATTTTCCAGGTGGTTGCACCGGATCTGTCCCACGCGTTCCCTCCGCTCAAGTCGCTCGAGGGGGTCCCCAACAACCTGCCGCGACAGCTCACCACCTTCATCGGGCGCGAGCGGGAGATCGGGGAGGTCAAGCGCTTGTTGGCCGAGGCGCATCTGTTGACGGTCACCGGCACTGGCGGCAACGGCAAGACGCGGTTGTCCCTTGAGGTCGCGTCAGGCCTTCTCGACGAGTACCCAGCTGGCGTGTGGCTCCTTGAACTCGCGTCGGTCGCCGATCCCGTGCTCGTGCCGCAGATTCTTGCCACGACACTAGGCGTGCGGGAGGAGGCGGGCCGCCCGCTGCTCTCGACGCTCGTCGACTACCTGCGTCCCAGGCGCGTGCTGTTGCTCTTGGACAACTGCGAGCACCTGATCGATGCATGCGCCCAGCTCGCAGATGCGTTGCTGCATGCCTGCCCGCAGGTGAAGGTCATAGCGAGTAGTCGCGAACTGCTCGGGCTTACGGGAGAGTTGGCCTTCCGCATACCACCGCTCTCGATGCCCGACCCGCGGCGCCTGCCATCCCTAGAGCGCTTCATGGAGTACGAAGCGATTCGCCTCTTCGTCGATCGCGCCGCAGCGGTGAAGCCCGGGTTCATGCTGACCGAGGGCAACGTGGCTGCCGTTGCCCAGATCTGTCAGCGGTTGGATGGCATCCCGTTGGCGATCGAGCTGGCGGCGGCGCGGGTGCGGAGCCTGTCGGTCCATCAGATCACCGCACACTTGGACGAACGCTTCCGACTGCTCACGGGGGGTAGCCGGACGGCGATGGCGCGGCATCAGACGTTGCGCGGGCTCATCGACTGGAGCTACGGCTTGCTCTCGGACGCCGAGCGGACGCTGCTCCGACGGCTGTCGGTGTTCGTTGGAGGCTGGACGCTCGCCGCGGGAGAGGCCGTGGGCGCAGGCCAGGGCGTCGACCGCGACGCGGTGGTCGAACTCCTCGCCAGGCTGGTGGACAAGTCACTCGTCCTGATGGACGACCACGGGCAGGACGTGCGCTACCGCTTGCTCGAGACCATTCGCCAGTACGGTCTAGACAAGCTCGCGGAGAAGACGGAAGCCAGGGTCGTGCGCGACCGGCATCGCGACTTCTACGTCGACTTCGCGGAGGACGCGGAGGAACAGTTGCGGGGCCGCGGGCAGGTCGCGGGGCTCAAGCGGCTCGAGGTCGACCACGACAACCTGCGGACGGCGTTACGCTGGTCCGTCGATCGCGGGGAAACGGAGGTCGCGCTCCGCCTCGGGAGCGCACTATGGCCATTCTGGGATACGCATGGATACGTTCGGGAAGGGCGTGAGTGGGTCGACGATCTGCTGGCCCGAGCCGACGCGCTACCCGCGTCGGCGATCACGCCGGGCACCCAGCGCGCGCGGGCCAAGTTGCTGGATGGCGCTGGCCGCTTGCGGGCGCGATGGAGTGAGTATGCGAAGGCCTGCGAGCTCGACGCCCAGGCGCTCGCGGTGTGGCGCGAGCTGGGTGACCAGCGCGGAATGGCCGAAGCGCTCAACAATATCGGCGTCGGGATGCGCTACCTCGGTGACCGGGCGCGAAGCCAGGCAACCGTAGAGGAGAGTCTTGCATTGTTCCGGGGGCTGTCCGACAAGCGCGGCATCGCGCATGCGCTGAACAACCTCGCCGAGCTTGCCCGAGGCGACGGTGACCTCGCTCGTGCGAGGGCGCTCTTCGAAGAGAGCGTGCCGCTCTTCGAGGCGGTCGAGGATGGGCGGGGCCTGTCGTATGCGCTCGACAATCTGGGAGGCATCCTGACGTCACAAGGCGAGTACACTCGCGCGGAGACTCTGTACGGCAGGAGCCTGCAACTAGCCGAAGAGCTTGGCGACAAGCACGCGATCGCGACGGCATTGCGGAGTCTCGGCGGCGTCGCGCACCACCGGCGTGACCATGTGCGGGCGCGAGGCTTCTACGAGGACAGTGTCACACGCTTCCGCGCGATGAACGACGGGGTGTGCCTGGCGAAGTCACTGACGGGTTTTGCAGTGGCCTCGCACGACATGGGCGAGCACGAGCAAGCACGGGCGCTCGGCGACCAGGGTCTGATCTTACTGCGCGAGGCCGACGCCAAGGGGGAACTCGCACTGCGTCTCAATGAGCTCGGCCGGGCGGCCCTCACGCACGGGGATGTGACGCGAGCCGCGCGCTTGTTCCAGGAGAGCCTGGGACTGTTCGCGGAAGCTCACGACGATGCCGGCATCATTACCAACCTGGCGGACGTGGCGAGAGTGGCCGCCGCGCGGAGTCGCCATTCGGTAGTAATTCGGTTGCTGGCAGCGGTCGACGCGCTGCGCCGTGCGGGTGGTCTCCCATGCTCTGACGCTGACCGGGACGCCTACGACCGTGCCGTCGCCGCCGCGCGGGGGCAGCTCGACGCGGCGACCTGCGATGCGGCTTGGTCCGAGGGGGCTGCGATGACGCTCGAGCAGGCCGTCGCCCTTGGGTTGGGCTGCTAGCGTCTACGAAGACGACCTCACCGGCCGCCGGCTCTCCCTTCCGGTGACTGGGATTGCGCGCCCGTAACGATCGAACCCGCCGCACGTTGCCCACCGGCGCGAGGCTCACGGCTAAGGCGTTACCCCACGAAGCAAGGATTGGAAGTCCTTGTCCCGCCGCTAGTCCCGGATCTCCGGGACGCCGGACCTCAAGAGACGCTACAGTCCTCGGACCAACCTCGTGTATGCTGCAAAATCATGTAATTGGGTGAACGGGCTCCTCCAGCCAGCGATCAAGAGGAGGGTTGCGCGCGGATGACGATGCACAGGGAAGAGCCAATGGAGATCTCAGCACAGGCCCCATCCCGGGCGGCCAAGCTGCGGGCTCTGCTGCAATCCCCGGAACTGAGCTTCATCATGGAAGCGCACAATGGCCTTTCCGCCAAGATCGTGCAGGAAGCCGGCTTCCAGGGCATCTGGGCCTCGGGGCTGACCACCTCAGCCGCCCTCGGTGTCCGGGACAGCAACGAGGCCTCGTGGACACAGGTGCTGGAGGTCCTCGAGTTCATGGCGGATGCCACGTCGATTCCGATCCTCGTGGACGGCGACACGGGCTATGGCAACTTCAACAATGTGCGTCGCCTGGTGCGCAAGCTTGCACAGCGCGGACTTGCGGGGGTGTGCATCGAAGACAAGTTGTTCCCGAAAACCAACTCGTTCCTGGGCGAGGCACAGCCGCTGGCCGCGATCGACGAGTTCTGCGGCAAGATCAAGGCGGGCAAGGACACCGACGCGGAATTGTCGATCGTGGCGCGCGTGGAAGCCCTGATCTCGGGCTGGGGACAGGACGAGGCGCTTCGGCGGGCGGAGGCCTACCATGCGGCGGGCGCTGATGCGATCCTGATCCACTCGAAGCGCAAGGTGGCAGACGAGATTCTTGCGTTCGCTGCCGAATGGGGTAACCGGTGCCCGCTCGTCATCGTGCCCACCATGTACTATGCGACGCCGACGGATGCCTTCCGCCGGGTCGGCATCTCCTTGGTCATCTGGGCCAACCACAACCTGCGTGCGGCGATCACCGCGATGCGGGAGGTGAGCCGCCGCATCCGGGTCGCAGAGAGCCTGGTCCCTGTGGAAGGAGCCGTCGCCAGTGTCCGGGAGGTATTCGATCTGACCGCGAACGCCGAGTTGGAAGAGGCGGAGCGACGGTACCTGGTGCCGGCGTCCGAGTCGGTGCGGGCGGTAGTCATCGCGGCGTCCCGCGGGGCCGCGCTGGGCCCCCTCACCGCCGACCGACCGAAGTGTATGATCGACGTGCGCGGACAACCCCTCCTTCGGCGCCTGGTCTCGACGCTCAACGAGTGCGGCATCCGGAACGTGACGGTAGTGCGAGGCTACAAGAAGGAGGCGATCAACCTCTCGTCAATCGTCACGGTGGACAATGACGCCTATGACAGCAGCGGGGAAGCCGCCTCGCTGGGGTGCGCGATCGACCGCATCGAGGGCGACTGCGTAGTCAGCTACGGCGATATTCTCTTCCGCCGCTACATTCTAGAGACGCTGCTCGAGGCAGAGGCCGACCTCACCATCGCGGTCGATGCGTTGGGGCGGCACCGCCCTGATGAGCCCGAGCGGGTCACTGATCTCGTGGGTTGCTCGCGGCCGTACACCGGCAACTATCTCGAGGAGGAGGCGCCCGTCTGGCTTCGGCGGATCGGTAACGACCTGCCGCTCGAGGAGGTCCACGGGGAGTGGATTGGCCTGGCCAAGTTCTCGGCTCGGGGCTCGGCGCTGCTGCGGGCCGAATTGGAGGCGATGCGCGCGGACGGAAGTCTCCCGACGGCGAGTCTGCTCGATGTGTTCGCCCGACTGCTCGGTGCCGGGCAGCGGATCGGGGTGCTATACGTACTCGGGAGTTGGCTGGACGTGGATGACGCCTTCGATTTGGCCAAAGCGCGAAATTTTTCGTGAGTGTCCGCTGCAGGCCAGGGACTCAAAGCTTGCGAGGTCCATCTTTCCGACTGCCGGCAGCCTCAGCGATGCGCTCTAAGCGTCCGCACGAGGTGGTCGGGCTTCTGCTCGATCTTCGCGAGGGCTATCTGGCCGCCTCTCCGAAACAAGCAAGACCAATCCGACACCCCCGACGACCGCGGAGTAGCACCGTAGTAGAAAACGGTCGCATGACCGACCCGATCCCAAAGCCCGGCAACGAGACTTGCAATGAGTTGCAGCAGGCCCACGTTGGTGCTGTACCAACCAATGCCACTGGCGCGCAGATGCTCCGGCACAAGATCTGCGACGAAGGCTTTGCCGACGGCGGGTGTATCAGCCAGCCTTCATCTTTCTCCTGATATTTTCTTTTTGGATCTCGTCCATGATGGCTGTCAGTCTCGACAAGTGTTCTGCCACTATATCCCTGAGGCTTGAGTGTTCTGGCGTCAGTCCTCCGAGCCCTCGCAGCGCATACTCCACGAGATGCTGAAAGCGGGCCGCATCCGCGATTCTCCCCGCGTCTTTCAGAGTTTGGACGACAGGCTTCTTCCACTCTTCAATACCGCGATCGAACTGCGCCGCACTCTTCTTTGAAGATGGACCGTTTAGGATGCGGACAGTCCCGTCCTCTCGAAAGGCAGCTAGCTTTTCGAGTAGTCCTTGTGCGTCAGCATCAGATATCTCTGGCCCACGTGCTCGGCGGATGATCTCGCCGAGCCGATTCACACGGTGAAAATGCTCGATCAGCTTGAGCGCGTTCGGACACATCCGCACATTTGTTTCTGGCGAGGTATCAGTCGGACGAGGAAGATTGAACTCGTTTACTAGATCTTCGCGATCGGCCGTCCGAAACGTGGCTATGATCCCTGTCCGCCATATCTCGGATTCCGTGAAGTGCCTTCGCCATTGTTCCGCATCGTGACAATGAGTCCACCAGCGATTGTAGATGCTGTACCCGTGATCTTGTTCCTGGGGGAGTGTCTTCAGCACGGATTGGAATCCTGAGATCGCCCCGCCGGTGACTCTTGCAGGGGATGATCCCGGAACCGCTGCTGGGGCTAGAATTGGCGCTGTGAGCTTGGCAGCTGCGGGCCAAAGCGGCTTGCCGAGGAAGAACCACATGGCGCTCGCTCCGACCACGCCTGTTATCACCCCAACTAAGCCAATGACCACCGCCGGGTGTCGGTGGCTTACGCCCTGCCACATCGGCCGGAACTGGTCAGAGGTAACAAGCAGTCAAACGGCGATTGGCCCAGCGACGAGGGCGGCCCAGGCACTCCACGCGAAATCGAGACGGCTACTCAGTTGATTGAGTACTAATGGAAGCAGCAGGAGAGTGACCACTCCCCATGCAATCTGCCGCATGCTCAGAGCGTATCACTGCACCAGCGAGGAGGGGATCATCCTAGTTGGCGGGTGCCTGTCGATAGACGGGTCGTCAGTCTGTCCAGGGCAGGAACAAACCGCGGTCATGTATTTCACGGCTTGAGGGCGTTCGGCAGACTGGCCAGGCAGTTTCCGCAGGTGAAGGACCCGAGCGGCTCGCGAAGGCGCAGGCCACCTGCCAGCGAATGCCATTCGCGGCCCGGACCTGAGTTGGCCGGGCCTGCTACTCGCCACTATGAATCCAAGACTGCAGGCACGAGCGTAGGTGACTCGAACCGCCGCAGTACACGCCTTTGCTGTTTCGAAGGCGGCTATTGGCGTCCAGATAGCACGCCGCAAACTGGTTCTCGCTTGAGCGGGCGGGACGTTCGGGTCCCCGGTTACTGACCACAACACCCACGCGCACTCGGCCGAGGCCGACGTGGCGAGGGTCAGCAGGCAACAGAGCGTGGCGAGCGGGATGTGGAGGTAGCGGGCAGTCATGGGTGGGTCCTCCCCATCAGGTCCACGATGCCTTGCGCCACAGGCCCAAGATTTGGCCATCCGTCGCGGAATCCGCAGGTCCGCAGGATCTCATTCACGAGGCTACGTGCCCGGTGAACCGTATCCGGCGCTCGGTTCCCTGATTCAGACCCTAGGTCACCGAGTTCCTTCAACGCGTCGAGGAGAAGTTTCGGGCGCGTGCGCAACTCGGCAGCCAGGACCATCATCGCAGCTTCTGGGGCCCCTTCAGACCCAGTCACGACCGCCCGCACGATCTCTTCTAGTCGCGCCATACCTTCCTGACTCATTCCATTCACCCCCGAAGGGCCCCGTAGCGACTGTTCCTCAGGCAGCGAGTCTACCAGCGTCGGCGCCGCCGGAACCTCGCCCGCCGCTTACGGCGTTGACTTCTTCAAGTAAGCCTCCGCGTCTTTCGTGTGACCAGTCATCTGCTGGCCGTCAACCGTGAAGTCGTAGGGGCCGAACGTGAGGGCGTGTCCGCGTAGCGTCCCTTGAACGGTTCTCGTGCGGCGTCCATGCATTGTGAGCCCCCTGCCGAGGACCCATTGATCCAAGGTGCCAAAGACACGGTCGCCCTCCACCCGCGTGATCGTCACGACGAGCACGTCACGGAGGGAGGTATTGAAGTGATTGACGTACTCCCCTCTCCACTCGCCAACCAGCGCCTGGGGGTCAAGCGGTTCATCGGGCCTGGTCGCCACGGTCTGGCACGCAGAGACCACCAGGGCAACTCCGAAGCAAGCCAGGAGTAACAAGCGACCGCGCCAAGTAAGCGGGCGACCCGTCACAGCGATCCCGGCTCTGATACGGTGGTCCCTCCCCATTTAGGTGCGAGGATGGCTGCCCGCGAGTCTACCAGCGTCGCCGGGCGTTGAGGGAGCGGACGGTGTGCTTATTGTGAGAGCCGAAAGCCCATCCCCTTCGGGCGATGGCCGGGCGGGCCGTAGCACCCGGGTAGGTTCCAGCCCGTTCATCCGTGCGGGGCTCGCCGAACTGGAACATGTTCACTGACGCACCGTTGTATCAAGGTCGCCCAGAGAATCGGATTCGCCACGGCGAAGACTTGATTCTTTGCCCTCTTCCCGCTGAGGTCGTCCTCTTCTTCGAGGACAGGAGCCAGCGGTAGGAGACTGAGCCCGGCGCCTGCCCGACAGTCCTACCCGGCGGGTTGCCCGGCTCGGCCCGCCCGGCTAGACTGGCGCCCCCCGCTGAGGAGAAGGCGCCGGGACCCCGGAGGCCAGTCCGCGCATGGACAAGCTCCTCGTGTTGCTGGCGGGGGTCGTGTTCGTCGCCAGCATCGTTTGTATTGTCTGGGCAAAGCAACGAGCCGAGGCGAACCAGCTTGCCCGCCAATGGCACGAGCGAGACAAGCTCCACAGACAACAGAGCCACCATCGCAGCGCCCACGGGATCATCGTGGCACCCCTGGCCGACGCGGGTCCTGACCGGATCGTGGTGGGTGACCGGACGCTCTGGCTGCGCGACGGGGAGATGTGCCCTTACACGGTTGGCACGACGATCCGGGTCGTATATACCGTCATCGACGGCCGGCGCCTGGTCGACGGCATCATGCCGGTGCCCGGTGCCGACTAGTCCGCGCCGTTAGCGATGGACGGATGGGGCGACCGTCTCGGGTAGAGCAAGAGCTATCCGGCTTGCACGTCGAGCTCAGCGACCTGCGCGACCAGTTGGCCGACGTGCCCGCTGGGCTGCTCGGCCGCTTCCGCCGCCGACGGATTGCTCGTCAGGCCGCCGAGCTCGAGCGCCGCCTGGCCGAGCTGCAGGCCCGCTCGGCAGCTCTTCCGGATGGGGACTAGTCCGCCGGTGCCCACGCGAGCGGAGCAGGCCGGTCTCCGTCTGGAGGACGTGCCCCGGCCGTCGCTCGCCCGGATCATCCGCCGGGATAGGCTCGATGCCAAGATCCGACGGGCGCTCGGTCAGGTCCTCCGAGGACGGCGCAAGCGTCCTCGCTGATCGGGCCGGTCAGCCGCCGGGGCCGAGTATTCGGGCCGCACCGCAGCCCCCGGATTGGAATTACGCGCGGTCCTCACGTTCGTCGTCGCGTTGTCATGAAGAAGGCGCGGGAGGAGCGCATGGCCCTCCTGGTGGGAGGAGCGGGAGCGCGGGCGGCATCCTGGCTCCACGCCACGCCGGCTCAATGGCCGACGCTCGAGGCGTCGATGGCGCACGTAGCCGCAGGCTTGACAGAGCCCGTTGCCCGCATTAGATTCCCCGTACGGCGGCGGGCTGTCCTGCACTTGTAACCGTCCCAGCGGATGGAGTACCACACTCGTGAGTTCCTTCTGGAAGGCCCTCATCGGCGTGAGTCTATTTGTCGTCGCGGCGATCTGGTCGGGACTGACGGTGCCTGATGATGTGGCAGCACAGATCAAGCCCTACGTAGGCAATTGGCACTCACTCAGTTCAGACCGCAACCGCGCGTCCTTCGCAATCGCGTGGGACGCGGGAAAGCTTCACGTTACCCGGTACATCTACGAAAGTGACCTGACGGGCCGTATTGATCTTACGAGCACCATCAAGATGGACAGGGCGATGCTCGGGGGTGGGTACACGATCAGCGGCGGGGACGCATCCTCCGGATTCGAGATTCGAAATCTCCTCCCGAAGGACGATGCGCTGCAGGGTGAAGTACTGGTACGTGGCGGACGTCATCTCACCACATACGTGAAGGACGAGTAGGGGAGCGGCTGGGTCGATATCTCGGTGAGTCCGGGGGCCAGCGGAAGAAGCGGTCAACCGAGGATCAGGGATAGGGAGGAGGAGACGCCTCGCAGGGGAGCGGCCCGCTGGCTCGCGATGCGCCGACTAGACCGTGGGCGCTGCTATCATTCCGGCGCCATGGCCCCGCCGATCTGCCCCGACGAGCAGGCCAATAGCCATGAAGTACAGCGCCGTGCTGTCGCTTGTTTTCGCGGTTCTCGGCGTCGTGCTCTGGATAGAAGGTGGGCCGCATCCGCGCACCCGGATGGCCTGGCTGCTGCTGGTGGCGATCCTGATCGTCTCCGCCCTGCCGATGCTGCTCTGCTGGCTGTTCTGTTATTCGGCTACCCCGCCAATTCCGGGTACCCCGGACCGGGGGCGATGAGCAAGGGCGCCCGTTCCCGACGTGCCTGTGTCCGCGTCCCGGCTGCGGTCGGGAGGTGGCCGTGCGCTTCCGGGGCGTCCGCTTCGAGCACCTGAAGCACGTCGGGTGGCAGGCGTGCAGTTTGGCGGCCGTCGGCCGCGTTACGTTCGTGCCGGTGCTGGAGGAGGCGAAGTAACCGGCTGGACGATCCTGCCCCACATTGAACAGGCGAGCCACACCCGCCCACCGTCCCTCCCGCCGTCCAAGTCGCCACACCGCTGGTGTTCCGCGACGAAGGCCATCAAGGGGGCCTGGGCGCAGGG
>Ga0209068_10001372_pt1 | contig 12148 bp, 21 predicted proteins | sample ColStrG_CSR_2012_FD_187200 | JGI IMG/M metagenome (GOLD analysis project Ga0209068, IMG submission 187200) | Freshwater sediment microbial communities in response to fracking from Pennsylvania, USA - Cold Stream Run_MetaG_CSR_2012 (SPAdes)... | ecosystem: Environmental > Aquatic > Freshwater >... | reverse complement strand
CCACGATCTCTTCAGGCGTTGTCGGAACTCTGACTCTGCGTGTGAACTTGTACGGGCTGTCTTGCTTGTCCTTCATGCTTTCTTCTTTCGAGCGCGGGGAGTCTCGCCACGCAGGCTGCGCATCTCTTCGGCCTCTTCGTAGCTGTAGCCGAGTATGAACGGACGACCGTGCGCGTAGCCGATGTCGTGCTGCAGCTGGTGTGCAACAGCGAGTGCGGCGTGCGTGTCCGTCTGATAGAGCCCGCATTCATCGCAGGTCTGCACATACGCATGGTCCGCGGCTTCGTCTGGAGCGCAGGGGAAGAGTGCACCAGCCACAAGCGCGAACTTGCAGCTCTCGCAGAAGTCCTGAAGCGAAGAGAGTCCAGGCGCGGGCTTCGGCTTCTCTTCTTTCGGTGCGCTCGGTGCTTTCGTCTCGAGGGCCGTGGCGATGCGTTCAAGCGCACCCACCAGCTTGGGCAATGTGCCCTCGTAGAACATCCGCCCCATGTGCGTCATGAAGAACTTCGGCATCACTTACTTCCTTTCTTGTAGCCGAGCTCTGCGAGAAAGCCCTGCCCCACTGGTGACCCAAGCCACTGGACAACCGTGGCAGCGACTTGCGCCTCGCGTTCGTTGGCCTCGACGGGTCGTCCGTCGTACTTGTCCCCCAGCAAGTAGTCGAGGAGGCTGCCCGTGTCGTTGATGCGCTGCCACGCCTTTGCGAAGCGCTTCTCTTCGGGGTTGTCCTTGAGTCGGTGCGTGTTCAATCCTTCATGCTTCGCTGCCATGATCACTCCTTCAGGCGGACCTTCCGCCATTTGATACCGACTCGATTGGGAACGGGCGGGTCGAGCTCGTAGTATTCGCCCTGCCACCAGTCCGGAAAAGCAGGGTCACCCAGCTTCTTCTCTATCTGGCGAATGGGGCTGTACGCATCGTTGTTCCTGAACCACTTCTTTCCGATAGTGGTTCCCGATGGAAGCGAGCAGGAATACTCGCCGTCTTTGCTGAGTGCCGCGTCGAACTCCGCGCGTGTCATCACTACTTCTTCAGTGTCTTCCATGGTTCGTCTCTCTGCTCCATCCCGCGGATGCGATCGTAACAACGCGCGCAGAGCCCTCGAGCGTAGTGGGGTCGGTCAGTCGTGAAGCAGACCGTGCAGGCGGGAGGCTTTCGGCCGACACCCCACATGCCCTTGGGCGTCTTCCCTCCCGTCATCTTGAGCAGCCGGCCCTTCCGCGGATACGCACCCAAGAAGAGGAGAATCTCGCGCTCCTGTTCGGCCGTGAAAGCGTATGTCCGAAGAGTTGGAGGCTGACGGGGGTCGGTTCGGCGGGTGCGCTGAGGGAGGATCTTCAGCACCTCTATCGCAGTCCAGAGCCGTGACCGCGAGTACCCACTCGAGCGCGCAAGCGCGGCCAGTGTCTTGCGCCTGGGAGGCAGCCTGCGCTTTTTCGCGCGCACGCTCACCGCAACTACTGACCGTTGCAGCTTCCCCGCCAACCCGCCGAGGTCGAGAAGGCCCCAGTAGTACGCAAGCAACCGGTCATCTTCTACTGACCAGCGCCTTCTATGTCTCACAACCGCTCGTGAGCCTGCGGTCTTGGGCGCGTACGGAGCTCGTGGCGAACGCGCGCGTTCGACTGCATGAGTGCGCGTACAATACCCTCGGGCCGATAGATTCTGCCCTTGTGCTCAAACACGTGGAAGTTCTCGCAGTAGTTGACGCCCCACGCAGCGAGATGGCGCTTGTTCGGGTACTCAGGGCTGCAGCTCTTGTAGTACAGCGGCAGTTCTGCTGGCTCGTCGGGGAGTGAGAGAACATGCGCAACCCCTACCTCCTGCACCTCGAAGCCGTTCTGGTCTGCAAAGAAGATGGCTGCGATCTTCCACGAACGTGCCACAACCCAGTAGTCGCGATCACCGCCTTTGGTGACGCACCAGTAGAGGCGCTGTCTCATGCGAACCTCGTTTTCGAATGCGCGGCGATACGAAGCTCGAGCTCCTTGAAGGAGGCGCTCAACTCCGTGGTCGCGTACTTCTTGAAGTCCTTCGTGTTGCGCCCGTAGATGTTGTGGAAGTGCGCGGCACTGCGCGTCTTGATCGATCTGCCGCTGTAGGACGTGGCGTAGTGGTCAGGCGTCAGCGTACGAAAGTTGGCCTCCTCGGCAAAGAAGCGCACGTCGTTGAGGACATCGATGAAAATACTGGACCCGCGTACGAGAAGCTCCTCGGTCTCGTTGATGAGCTTCTGCTCGGCGCTAACCAGTCTCACCGCTTCCATGAGAAGTGGCAGGTTGGGCAGCTTCAGGAATGCTCGCACGGTTCTTCCTCCTCTCTTGCTCCTTGAGCATGTTCGCATACGTCTTGACGAGCTCCCACGAGCGTGGGTTCAGCGTAGCCTCTGTCTGCTCGAGAGGTGTAGCAGTGCCCCGCAACACGGCGAGGTTCACGGCTGCGCCGCGCGCCGCTAGAAACCTGATGGTGTTCGTGAGATGGGCGTCTTCCATGTCCTTGATGTTCATGAGACGTCCGTCTCTTGTCTTCCACTCCATGAACTCGTCATCGTCGAGCTCATCGTCCTCGTTGTCGAGGTCGAGGAAGTCGTCGTTGCCGTAGTACTCCGCCATATCTCCCATCATCCCTCCGTTGCCGTGGCGTAGCAGGTGGAGTGCCAGATCTCTCCCCTGCTCCAAGTGCCGTAACTACCCCGTCGTAGTGCCTGCCCACACCCTGCACACCACGCGGGCATGGTGATGGGGATGTCCTTCTTTTCTGCATCACGCGGCACTCGCCGCTTGGTCGCACCAGGCACGTGCGGCAGCGGGGGCGGAGCAGCCTCCTTCATCCAATCGCGCAGCTTCTCCGTGACCAAGTCCCATTCCTCCTTGTCGTAGACTGGAGCTTGAATGGGCGGGGCTACGGGGCGCACCTTGCGCCGCGTACGTGCAGAAGAAGGCGGAGGAGGCGAGAAGAAGTCGATCTCCTTCACCTCCACCTCCAGAAGGCCGTGCTGCTTGATGAGCTTGCAGGCAACGACTGCCGCGTTGCGTGCCTCGTGTTCATTGGCCGTGCCGACAGCTAGTTCGATGAGCCGCAGTACCTTCTCACGTACGTCGGCCATCTCACTGCAGTTGGAGCTGGATGTGCTCGCGCACGATGTTCGCCACGTGACGCAAGAGTGCAGGCATGTGGCACATCTCGTCCGACTTCGCGTCGTGAGTTTCGGCGTGTGCGACTGCCTCCCTGTCGATCTCTTCTGCAGCTCCGGTGAGCTCGCGGACCGAGAAGCCCTTCAGAAGTGTGGTCGCCTGCTTCTTTGCCACTTCGCTGAAGGCATCGGGGTCGTTGTGGTGGTCGCCGCATGCATTGAAGAAGCGGCCAACGAGCTCACGCGTGCGGGGCGTGAAATGCGACGTGTTCGGTGCATTCCCTGCGAGCATCTCCAAGAGACTCTCTGGAGTGCCTGCAACCACGGTTGCATTGCCAACGAACTGCCCAAAAAGCACCGTACCGGTCTTCTGGTCACTCAGCTGAAAGCGATACCCCGCATCGTCGAGCTCGTTCGCGATCTTCTCGAGGTCGCGTGCGTAGATCTTGAGGTTCTTGCCGAAGGCCACCACTTCAACTCGGTACTTCTTTTTCTTGGTCGTCATGAAATCTCTCCGTAGCTGGAAATGCGAAGTACTACAACACGCCGAAGATGGCGCTCGTAGTTCTTATCCCGTATGCCGGAGTGGTTTTACTAGTAGCCGGACCCGTCGTCGACACCAGTGTCCATGCCCTCGTCTTCGTAGCTGATCATGCCGTCGGGGAGCGAGTACGCATCCTCGCCTCCGGCACCAGAAGAGAACACGTCACGCCGCCGGTATTCGGCAGGCCGTCCTACGCTCATGACGTTCTTCGGTGTCAGGCGCTTGATGTGGCTGCGCACGGTGTCGGGATCGAGGTCGAGACTCTCGCAGATTGAGATGAAGCTCGAGATGTGTTTGCCCTCACGCTCACGCTCCTGCCAATCCACCGACCCGGGCACTTCCGTGAAGAGCCAGCGATACGCCTGCTCTGCCAGAACCTTCTGCACCATGCGCCGGCTGGCGCGGTAGAGCACCCAGTCATAGGCCGCACGTCGAATGACCTCGAGGAGCAGTGTCTTGCACCCGTTGATCTCCTGAAGCAGGAGCTCCTCATCACGCGCAGAGATGGGTTCTTCACGCGTCGGCACTCTCTCCGAGCTCTCGGGAGGAAGCGGGATGGACGATGGTCGAAGGGCGATGACCTTCGCGGGGAAGGGGGGCGGTGGGCGCGGAGCCAGGCGCTCTGCGCGTGCGAGCGCCTCCTTGATGGCCGCCACCGGAATTGGAGGTGGTACAGGCAGCGCTGGAAGCGCGACACGGCTGAGAGACAACCAGCGGATGCGCGCAAGGACCATCATGGAGTGACGGTGACCAAAAGAGGCTGATTGGCTATGCCCGTATCTGGGATACGCACGATGCTTTGGTCGGCGCGCACTACATTGATCTGCGCAGTGCCTGCCTTGATGCCAATGAGCGTGAGTCCTGCCGGTGAGTAGGAGTAGCCGAGAACGTCGTTGTCACTCGTGGAGAGCATGACGTCGCCGTAACCAGCGCCCAGGTTCTCGCCATCGCTGCCCATCACGACGAAGCCGATGGTGAGCTCGTGCCCTGCCTGCACGGTGTACGGACCAGGAGGCGTGAGCACCAAGCTCGAGACGACAGGAAAGAGAAGGTCGGGGAGGTTGACATTGGGTGCATCAGGCACGCTGATGTGCCGCACGATGTCTTCTTCACCCTGAACCGTGCAGTCGTACTGCCCGTTACGAATCAGGTTCACCTGCGCGTAGCCGCTCTCGTCGGTGCGGAAGATGACGCGCTCCTTCAACACACCAGCGCCGTCGAGCCATACGGGATCGAACTTCGCGATGATGTGGATCTCCACGTTGGACTGCGGAGCACCAGTGATGTCACGAAAGTAGCCATAGGCAGTGCAGAGACGCGCGTCTCGCGGGACGGGTGGTGCGAGGATCTGCGCCACGACATTGAAGGAGTTGGTCTGTCCTGGTGCCAGCGGCGAAGGCAGTACAGCGAAGAGCTGAGGGTTGGTGAAGCCCGCCGCGAACTTGTAGAAGCGAGCTTGGTACGTCACTCCCGAAGGAAGCATGAAGCCGACATGCCCAGCAGTGTCTGTCGCAGCCTGGCTGTAGACGAGCTTGCCGTCTTGCGAGGTGATCTTCACGACCACGCCCGCAACAGGGTTCTTCATCGGCGTGGCGTCGTTCACATAGAAGTCGACAGCTTCGTAGCTCACAACGTCCTCCGTACGGCGAACGGGATGACGGGTACCTGCACCGTAAACAAATCGTCATTTCCTGATGCTGCAGCCAGCAAGTTGAGTGACTCGATGGCGGGGTCTGCTGGGATGGTGACTTGTCTCGCCAGCGGCGTGCCGCCAACACTCACGCTCACGAGCAGACCGCGCGCGAGGAAGACTTCCGCGTGCCCCTGACTGTCCGTCAACTTCGTCACGCTGCCGCCAGTGATGACCTTGCCTTGTACCTGCTGCCCGTTGAACGCGTTGTAGACGAGCAGTTCCTGCCCTACGACTGCGTTGCCGGTCATGTCCACCACATCGATGTAGCAGCGCACGAGGTTGGAGATGTCGAGGCCCGACTGAATGATCCCCTGCACGGGGAGGGAATAGTCGTTAGTAGCGCCCGTGAAGCTGTTGACGAAGCGCGCCTTGTAGAAGTAGCTGGTGTCGCCGTGCGGGTCGGTGAAGCCGTAGTTCTGTTCTCCCTGCTTCAGCACGATGCGCGCATCGCGTCCGTAAGCTAAAGAAGAAGGCTCCGTGGTCGCCAGGCCGAGAAGCGGGGCAGGGTCTCCTCCAACGCAGCGGAGGATGGCCTTGATCCCAGGCTCGACGGTCTGAACGATGAGAGCACTACCGAGAACGAAGGCGGTCAGCAGTCCGTTGCTCTGCGCTTGAATCTGCGTGGCAGCCTGACCGTAGTTGAGGGGGTCAGTCCCCGTGAACGTGACGCTCACGGGGACCATCTCATCGATCAGGAACTTGAGGGTCTTGCCCACGAGAACGGCGCTTGGGCCGGTCTGCGGCGGAGACGGCGGACTGCCCGGGGTATTCGGGGGCAGTCGCGCCGGCATCCAAGAAACGTCATGCAGCGGCTCGTACGGTCCGTCGGCCGTGCCTCGAGACCTCCAGACCTCGAGACGGTCGAAGAGTCCCTCCCACGAGGCCGTGTCGAACGAAAAGACGAGCTGGATGATCATTGCGGGCGCTTGATTGTGCCGTCGGAACCGACGGTGTCGCGCTCGATGGGCACACCGTACTTTAGGCTGAGGGCGGCGCGCTTGCCGTCCATCTCCTTCTGGAGTTGGCGAATGAGGTCCACCAGCTGGTTCTTCTGGTTGTCGAGCTTCGCCTTCTCGACGTCGAGCAGCTGCATGGTCTGCGCTGCGTTCTGGATCTTGAGGTAGATGTTCTCGACGCTGAGGCGGTCCTCTTCGCTGATCTTCTCGCCCTCGGGCACGATGGCCGGAGAGAGGACCTTGGTTTCGGTGGTTTGTTCGGCCACAACTCCGTTGCTCTCGCTCATGTGTTCTCCTACGACGTCACAAGGAACTGGTTGATCTCGTCGACGACGAGGTCGGAAGTAGCGCTCACACCGGTCTGCGCAAGCCTCTCACTACCCGTGCGCCCCTGCAAGATGGCTTTCGCAGAGGACACACGGTTGTTGAGCTCGTCGGTTCGGGTCTTAGCCCAATCCTGAGCGGCTTGCACCAGCGCATCGAGACGCGCGTTGCGGTCGGCGACAGAAGCCATGGACCCGAGTGTACATGTTCCCTCAAGCGGCCGCCATCGCTGCAGCGAGCAGCTTGCCGGCCTCGCGCTGGAGATCGAGCTTGCGGTCCTGGTCTTCAGCCTTCGTTGCGAGAACGCCAACCGCACTTGCGGCCCAATAGGCGTTCGGCGTGGGTGTGCCATCGGGGGCGAAGGAGACCGGCGGGAGGTCGATGATGGTCTGGCCCTTCGCGTCGAGGATGCCCTTCAACCAATCGAGGTCGCCCTTGCTGAGGATGTCCTTGAGACGGGTGCGGAGGCTGCTCCAGGGAATCTGCTCGTCGCGCGCGGAGCGGATGGCCGTGAGCATGCGATCGACGGTCTTCTCGGAGAGGTACTCGCGCACGTGGTCACGCACGGCGCTCTGTTGTGCTGCCACTTCCTTCTGCGCGGTCTCGTCGCTGACCTCGAGGTCGCTGTCCTGGATGACCGAGCCGATGTGCGCCTTGGACATGCCCTCGTCGAGCACGGCGGAGGTGCCAGTGCCCACGCGCCACACGGTCTGCATGACCTTCAGCTTGCCCGAGCCGAAGTCGCTGTTGCTCCACTCGACGCCCAGGCAGATGTATTCACCAGGGAACGCCTCGAAGACCTTGGGGAGCAACGTCTTGAGCGCGCTGCGCACGGGCGTGTTCACGGCCTCGATGGGACGTGCCCCTTCGTTTCGGCACTGCTCCGTGAACGCGCGCAGAAGCGGGGCGCTGGCGAGATGTCGGTTGTAGCGCCTAGAAAGAAAGCCGCGGAGCTCGTTGCCGACGAGACGATGGAGGAAGCGTGTCGGCGAGCCGTCGCGGTCCACCCACTTCGGTTGGCCGAAGAGCTCGTTCAAGTTGTGGGCGAGGAGGTCCTGCTTCCACGCATCCCCGACCTGCAGCATGTTCACGAAGGCCATCGGCATCGAGACCTTCGAGCAAATCTGGTTGAGCGCGTGGCGATGAATCGTGCAGCTTCCCTCTGCGCCGATGTAACGGATCTTGAGCGTTCTCTTGTCGGGATCGCTGTCTGTCTTGAAGAGCATCGCACCAGGCGGCACGAGACGATCGACGATGACCGTCTTGGCGATCTCGTTGAGCAGCGCTCGCTCCTGGTCTTCACCAGACTTGAAGCGGAGTGCCATCTGATGCTGGGCGAGCTCGAACTGCGTGATGGGATCTTGCATGTTGTTCTCCAAAAGAAAAAGCCGGCCCCTCGTTGGAGGAGCCGGCTGTTGTGGACCCGTGGGGAATCGAACCCCAGTCCAGAAAGCTTAGGACGTCATCTTCTTCACGTGCGTGGTCGGTTTACGTCCGACAACGAGGGCTGACAGGTTTCCCTGACTGCCTCCACCAATCCCAGAGAGTGCTGAGACACCACTTCCCTTTTCTCACTCGAGTTCGGGATTCTCGAGCCAGCTCTTGTAGGGTTGACACCGACCGTTGATACCAGAGCTTCTCTCTAGGTCGATGCTTCAGGCCGCCGCGAGGGCGGGGACGAAGGTTGCGTTATCGTTCGCAACTAGGGTTGCTCGCTTGAAGAGGGCGAGCGCTCTTGCACGCAGATGAGTCTTGGTCTCCCTGTCGAAACCGGTCGGGCCCTTAGTGCTTGCTGGTAACGCGCGTATGACTGGGCACTTGCCAGCAAGTCTCATACGCGCGTCGCTGCACCATTGCAGCAATAGTACCTCTGGTGTCCCCCGAGGTGCGGGTGCACGCTGACCGTAACGTGCGACGCTCGGTCCTTGGCCGAGGTTCGGTGAATCAGGGCGCGGGTGCCGGCGGTGCCGGAGGCGCGGGCGGAGCGGCGGGGGTGTTCGCCAAGATGGCGGCGGAGAGCGCTGCCGACGAGGCCTTGAGCGAATCCTGCAACGCCGCGAGCTTGGCAGGGTCGGTGCCGGCTTCGGCGAGCTTGGCCGCGAGGCCTTCGATGAGCGTGACAGCAGACTGCTCCACGGTGGTGTTGGCAGCGACTTGAGCGGTGAGTTCGTCGAGTGCGGACATGATGAGTTTCCCTTCGATGAGGAGGAGTCTTTCGATGTTGCCCAGGCGTTCGTTCGCGCTGGTCACCTCTCGAAGAATCCGGTCCAGTTTGTTGTGTACTTCGTCAGACACGCCGACACCGTATCACGTGGATGAGGCTGGCGTCAGTCCTCTTCCTCATCGAGGCCCATGTGCTTCCTGAGCGTTGTGCCCATCTGCGTTTTCATCCTCGAGATCTGCGGCGAAGTCTTGCCCATCTTCTTTGCGAGCTCGCCCGTCGCTGAGATCTGCGGGTGGCCGCCCGTGCCGAAAGTGTAGTGGAAGAGCAGGTGCATCTCTGGCTTGTTCGGGAAGATCTCCGGCAGGATGTGTTGGGCCACTGCGATCTGTTGGTCTTCGAATCCGCGACCCGCGCGGTCTGCACCGGCGGAGTAGTCGAAGGAGTCGGGTCCACCCGAGCGGCCCATGGGCACGTCCTTCTTGATGGACTTCGTGATGACATCGACGCGCTTGGGTGTCATGCCCAGGTGATCGGCGAGCTCGCTGCTGGTTGGTGCTCGACCGAGCTCGTCAGTGAGCTCGTCGCGCGCCTTGTTCAACTTGCCGATCATCCCTGACTGCCCTTCGGGGATGTACGCGAGGTTCTGGTAGCGGTTGTTGTACCGCTTGGCCTTCGGTAGGCGCGCTTCAACGTGCGTGTTGAGTGCGGCGCCGCGGTTCGGGTCGTAGCTCTGGAAGGCCTTGATGAGGTGCGTCTGGAGCTCGGCTTTGAACGCGCTCTCAGGAACCGTGGGTGCCTTCCACGCGCGGACCTTCTGCGCGATGACGGGCTCGTACAACTTGAGCAGGGGCTGGAGGTGCTTCGGCTGTTGACCGTTGTCCTTCCACTTCTGCCACAAGTCGATCTCGTTCTTCTTGCGCTGCTCCTTCGCAGCGTCCTTCTCCATGAAGTAGCTGGTGAGGGGATTGGTCATGGGTCCTCGGGTTTCTCGTCGGTCGATAGACCGAAATGCTCTAGCAGCAGCTGACTGCTGATGGCGCCACTGGTATGTAGGCTCCGCAAGTTACTTTCGGTGAGCCCGTAGACATCCACGCCGAGCAGCTTGCGCTCGGTGGCTTCGATCAACGCTTCTTCGGAGCGCACCAATTTGAGCGCGCCAGCATCAATAGTGCCAATAACTTTGCCGTTGGCGACGACGGTTGCGTATGTTTTAGCGGTGCCCGATGACACGCATCACCGAGTCGGTGAGGGTCTCGTCGGCTTCTGCCATCTTGACGCGTCCGCGCTGGAGCATCGGCGAGTGCGGCGAGCCCTGGCGGGCGTTGGCGAAGTTCTGCCCCATGAGAGCTTGCTCGGTCTTGGCGTCGGCCTTTGGTGCGTCGAAGAGGCGCTCGAGCATCTGCCCGCGCGTGTCTGCTGCTTCACGCCTCACGGCGGAGCTATGCACGGCAGGGTCGTGCGTTTGATCTTCAGCAGGTCGGTCGCCCCACTTGGCGTCCAACGTTCCTGGCTTGCGGTCCTCGGGCGGCTTGCGCACGTCGGAGATGCCCTTGTTGGTGTCATCCTCGTTGTTCTTGGGCGCATCCGCGACCTTGCCCAACATCGCCTGCTTCAATGCGTCGACGCTCATGAGCCCCATTCTACGGCCCCGCACGCCTACCACGCAACGTCTTCGAGAAAGCTTCGAGGGGAGCCTTGTATTCCTTCTCGAGGAGCTGCCGAGCATCCTTCTCGCGCGCAAGCTCGAGCTCAAGAGCCTTGTTGCGATCTTCGAGAGTCACGATCTTCTCGCGGAGGATGTCCATCACTTCGATGTGAAAGTCCGGTGCGGTGAAGACACGAAAGCCGTCCCTGAACTTCTGACAGACCTCTTTCCAGAGAGACTCGTCAGCGACAGCTGCATCGAGCTCGAGGATGACCGTGCGCGTCTTGCGCGTCGGGTCACTGGTCTGTACGCCGTGCATGCCCTCACGACGGAACCACAAGGTCACGCCTGCTACTTGTTCTTCGTGCTCGTCGCTCACTTGTCCTCCGCTCGGTTCAAGACAACGGTCGAAGAAGCTGACGTCTCGACCGCTAGTTGTTCTGCCAACCCCGTCATCGCTTCACGACCCACTCCCAGTACTTCGAGGAAGTCGAAGAAGTGCTTGCCGATCTCACCCGCTGCCATCGCGGAGCCCTGCAAGAATCCTCGTGCTTCGATCAGCAGCGCCGACACGATAACAACCAACCTTGCAAGCTTCTGCAGCCGCTCCAGTTCTATCTGCTCCGAGCCTCGCATGTTCGTAGACATCGTGAGCTCGGTACGCTCGATGAGGATAGAACTGCCGACGGCTTCAAGCGCGTTGCTGAGTGTGTCGAGACGCTCTTGTGTAAGAGGTCCGCGCAAGAGACCGCGGGGTGACTCTGTCTGCTCACGAATCAGGACTGCCTGCAAGCGGTCCATCGCCACCCACACGCAACGCGCGACCTGCACGGCCGTGCTGCCCTTCGGCGCGAGATGTTCTACTTCTGCCAGCCGTTCCAGTAGGTCGTGTTGTGCGCCCGTTCGCAGATACTCACGCAGCTTCTGGAGGTACTGTTCGAGCAGTGTCGCGTAGGCCATGTAACCTCCCACGACCTTATTCCGCGCGTGGGTACTTACTTGAGCGCGTTGCCAGCGTTGCCGCCGATGCCTGTCTTGAACGCGCCGGGGATGCCAGTCCCGAAACGCGCACCCTTGGGCTTGGCGATGTCTGCAATGGAGGGACCAGGAGGCGGAGAGGCTTTCGGTGCACCGATGCTCTGCGTCTTGGCGAGCTGCCCTGCAGGAGTCATGGCCTGCTTCAAGAGATCTGCCACGAACCCATCGAGCTCCTGCGTCGACATCGCGTACTTCGAACGCTTGAAGTCGCCAGCGTTGTACGTGATGTTGTCGGGCAAGAACGCGTCAGTCTTGGTCTTCAGCTTGCCCTTGACCAACTTGCCGAGCTTCTCGTTATCTTGTGGCTTCGGCTCGCGCTCGTCCGGTCCACCAGGCAACCTGGCAAGGGGCATCGAAGTCTCGCCGCTGTTCTTCTGGATGGCGCGGTCGAGCCGTGGTGCCTGGAAGGCAGGGATGTCGCTGGCCATCATGAAGTTGCCGCGCGTGGGCGCGCCGGCGGCCACCTTGAGTCGCCCGACCATCTACTTCTTCGCCTTGGAGACTGCATTGGCGAGAGCGTTGTCGATCATCTCCGTCGTCTCCTTCTTGGGAAAGTGGTACGCGAGCTCGGTCTTGGCGCGGTCGAGCACATCACGTCCCCTGCCTGCGAGTCGGCCCGCTCCCTGCGCGAGCTCGTGGAATGTGTCGGGT
>Ga0209068_10001371_pt1 | contig 12150 bp, 11 predicted proteins | sample ColStrG_CSR_2012_FD_187200 | JGI IMG/M metagenome (GOLD analysis project Ga0209068, IMG submission 187200) | Freshwater sediment microbial communities in response to fracking from Pennsylvania, USA - Cold Stream Run_MetaG_CSR_2012 (SPAdes)... | ecosystem: Environmental > Aquatic > Freshwater >... | reverse complement strand
CTAATTTGCGTGAGCTTACGGACGAAATCGGTGGCCGTGTTCCGGGAACTCCTGCGATGGATCGCGCGGTGCAATGGGGTGTGGACAAGTTTAAAGCTGCCGGAGCGGACAATGTGCACACGGAAGAGTTCACGATCGACCACGGCTGGGCTGAAGGGGCAACGCGGCTGGTGGCCAAGGTCGAGCGGGGCACGGAATTTTCCGCACGGGCAGTCTCTTTTGGCTGGGGTCCGGCGGCGGAATTGTCGCACGTGGGGGTCGTCAATTTAGGAGGAGGCTCGCGGGAGGACTTTGCGCGGGCAGCCGGCGGGATCAAGGGCAAGGCGGTTCTGATTCAGACTGGGACGATGAAGACCTGGGACGATCTGTTTGCGGAGTATTTGCGGACTCCGGTCGTGGTGGAGGAGGCGCTGAAGGGTGGGGCCAGCGTGATTCTGGTGCAGTCGACGCGGCCGCAGGATCTTCTCTATCGCCACACCAACGCGGACCACGGAGAGATTGAGCGCATTCCAATCGTCCTGGTCGCGAGGGAGGACGCGGAGCGAATTGGCCGACTGGTGGCCGAGGGTAAAGAGGTGTCCGTCGACGTTTCGATTCCCAACAAAATCGCCGGACCGATCAAGTCCGCGAATGTGATTGCGGAGCTTCGCGGCAGCGAGAAGCCGGAGGAATACGTTGTGCTGGGTGCACATCTGGATTCCTGGGAGCTTGGCACGGGCGCGCTGGATAACGGTTGCAATGCCGCACTGGTGGTGGAGGCTCTGCGGGCGATTAAGACGTCTGGCCTAAAGCCCCGGCGAACGATTCGTTTCATTCTCTTTTCCGGCGAGGAAGAAGGGTTGATGGGATCGCGGGCGTATGTAAAGAAGCACCGCGCGGACATGGACCGGTACGTGGCGGCGGTAATTTTCGATTCAGGAACGGGCAAGGTAACAGGTTACTCGCTAGGCGGTCGCAAAGATGTAGTCAAGGCGGCGGAGGAGATTGTCTCGCCTCTCAAGGCTTGGGACGCGGCGACTTTGACGACGGACGCGGAATCCGGGACGGATCACATGGACTTCCTTCTGGAAGGTGTGCCGACGTTCGTCGCCAACCAGGACGAGGCGAACTACCTCATCAACTATCACGCAAGCTCGGATACCTTTGACAAGGTGGATTTCGGCAACCTGCAACGACATGTGGCGGAGGCCGCGGTGGTGGCGTTCCGTCTTGCGGATGCTCCGGAGAGAGTTGGTCCGCGACTCTCACGCAACGACATTGAGCAGACGTTGCACGAAACCGGGTTGGATGCGCAGATGAAGGGCTTTGGCCAGTGGGAAGCATGGGAGAGCGGTGCGCGGGGACGTGAGAAGTAGCGCAGCACGGCCCGGAGCCGTTTACAATCGCGGCTGGATGACCTGGTGAATCGACCCGTATTCTGGATCGCTTTCAATTTGTTTGTGCTGGCCATGCTGGCGCTCGACCTGGGCGTGTTTCGACGGCGTGCGCGCGCTGTGACCTTTCGTCAATCCCTGGCATGGAGTGCGGTTTGGATTGGGTTGGCGCTGTCTTTCGCGGGTCTCGTATTTCATTTTCAAGGTAGAGGTCCCGCGCTCGAGTTTGTCACGGGCTACGTGATTGAGCTTTCGCTTAGCGTCGATAACCTGTTCATCTTCCTTCTAATTTTTCGCTATTTTCAGGTGGATGAAGATCATCAGCACAAAGTGCTGTTGTGGGGAATTCTGGGCGCGTTGGTGCTGCGAGGTCTGTTTATTTTTGCGGGCGTGAGCCTGCTTGAGCGCTTTCACTTCCTGACGTATTTGTTTGGCGCGTTGCTCGTGTATAGCGGTTTCAAGCTGTTTCGGCAGGGAGAGTCCGAGATTCATCCGGAGAAAAATCCTGTCCTACGAGTGTTTCGCAAGATCATGCCGGTGACGAAAGAGTTTGAGGGCGACAAGTTCTTTGTAAGGAAAGCGGGGCTATGTGCGACTCCGCTCTTTATCGTCTTGTTAGTGGTAGAAACGACGGATGTGCTGTTTGCGGTGGACTCGATTCCAGCGATTCTCGCGATTACGCTGAACGCCTTTATCGTGTATACCTCCAACGTTTTCGCGATTTTGGGGCTGCGGTCTATGTATTTTGCGTTAGCGGGCATGCTGGAGCTGTTCCATTATCTGCATTATGGGCTGGCCGTGATCTTGATGTTTGTGGGAGCGAAAATGCTGGCGTCAGGCTACTACCAGATATCGACACTCGCGGCACTTGGATTTGTTGGCGTTGTGCTGGCGGTGTCGGTGGGGGCTTCGATGGCGTATCCAGGGAAAGCTTGAGAACGGAAAGCTTGAGAGGCGAGTCAGGTCTCTTTGCAGCCAGCGCCGGTTCGCTCGAATATGATGGATTGATATGAAACGCGTGAAGGTGCAAGTTGCACCCCGGCATTATGACGTGATGATGGAGCGAGGCCTGATTGACCGGGCTGGCCGCGAGCTGGTGCGTCTGCTGGGGAAGCGGCGGCGGTGCTTTGTGGTGACGGTGCCGCCGGTGCGTCGGCTGTGGGGCGTCAGGCTGGAAGCTTCTTTGATGAAAGCAGGTCTCCGGGTTGAGTTCCTGGAGATGGGCGACGGCGAGACGCACAAGAATTTCAAGACGTTAGAGAGTCTGGCGGAGCGCATGGTGGCCCAGGGTGCGGACCGCGATTGTGCGGTGATTGCGCTGGGTGGCGGCGTAGTGGGCGATGTGGCCGGGTTTCTGGCTGCGTGTTACATGCGCGGCGTCGATTTCGTGCAGATTCCGACGACCTTGCTGGCGCAGGTGGACGCTTCGGTGGGCGGGAAAACCGGTGTGAACCTGAAGGCTGGGAAGAATCTTGCAGGAGCGTTTCATCAACCGCTGGCGGTGTTGATCGATCCGGATGTGTTGGGCACCCTTCCAGAGCGGGAGTTCAGGGCTGGACTCTATGAATCGGTGAAGTGTGGAGTGATTGGGGACGCTGGGTTGTTTCGTTTCATGGAAGCCAATGCGGGCAAGATCTTGAAGCGCGATGGCGCGGCCTTAGATCGTGTGATTGCGGCCTCGGTGAAGCTGAAGGCTAGAGTGGTCGCGGCGGATGAGCGCGAGGGTGGAGTGCGACGCATTCTGAATTTTGGACACACGCTGGGTCATGCGCTGGAAGCGGAGACTGGGTATCGTCATTTCCTGCACGGAGAAGCAGTGGCTTGGGGGATGATCGGCGCAACCCTGATTGCGGAGGCCACTGCGAGAATCGAGGCGGCGGAAGCAAAGCGGATTATGAGCGCGGTGTTGAGCTTCGGAGAGTTGCCTCCTGTGAAGGTGTCCGCGAAAAAGGTAGTGGCGCGACTGATTTCGGACAAGAAGTCGCGTGCTGGAGTGGTCCACTTCATTCTGCCGAAATCGAAGATCGGAGCAGTCGAGGTTGTTACTGGGATTTCGGACAGCGTTGTGTTGGACGCTGTGGATGCGATGCGGCGGATGTCGGCGAGATAGCGATTTTGAACGAGATAGCGATTTGAATATGAAAGATACCCTGCAAGAAGCGAAGCCAGCGGTTCGGGTCGGGGTGGTGGGTGCGGCCCCTGCCGGCGCGACGGACCAGCAAGCTGCGTCGCGCGCGGTGCAGGAGATGTTTGGAGCGATCGCGCCGCGGTATGACCTGCTGAATCATGTTCTTTCCATGAATGTCGATCGCCTGTGGTGGTGGCGCACGGCGCGGCGCTTTGATCCGATTTTGTCGAATCCCGGCGAGCGGGTTTTGGATTTGTGTTGTGGCACAGGGGATATGACGTTTGCGTTGGAGGGTCGCTCACGCAGTCGCGCGAAGGTTGTAGGTGCCGATTTTGCGCATCCCATGCTTTCCCGCGCTGCTGCAAAGTCCGCCAAAAGAGAAAAAGCGTTGAGCTGGATTGAGGCCGACGCTTTGCAATTGCCTTTCTCTGGTGAGAGCTTTGGATTGGTGACGTCGGCGTTCGGGTTTCGGAATCTGGCGGATTACGATGCGGGACTCCGGGAGATTCTGCGGGTGCTCCGGCCCGGCGGGGAGTGCGGGATTTTGGAGTGCAGCGAGCCGGAGGGGATTTTCGGCAAGGTATACGGTTTCTATTTTCGCGAAGTCTTGCCGAAGATCGGGACTGCGCTTTCGGGAGTGCGAGGGCCCTATTCTTACTTGCCAGCTTCCGTGGGAAGATTTCCTAAGCCGCCGGAGATGCTGGAACGCATGCGGGCGGCCGGGTTTCGCGAGGCGACGTGGACGCCTTATACGTTTGGGATTGCTAGTTTGTTTTGGGGAAAGAAGTAAATAGCGGGGAACGACTCTACTGTCTAAGGCAACACAGAGAAGCCGACCGGTTCCGCCGAAACTGCGGCTTGAGGGATTGAGCAACCCGCACTACGGGCTGCCGAATTTAGATAGGCCCGAAATGCTACGGGCTTGAAGGCCCCTTCGGGCGGGTGATACAAAGCCTTCAATCCCCAATGCCCTGGCGTATTCAACTCCGTTCTCAAGAGTACCGACGGGCTGACGTGTATGCCACCGGGATTAAGCCAAATCCAATCTTCCTTGATTTTTCGTATGGGTTCTTCTCGGGCTGAAGTAGTTGCTCCATCGAAATGCTCAATGAACTGGTCCTGTGCAAGTGCATTGGGTGGCGGTAGAAGTACCCTGCTAATGAACCCCTTCTCGGGAGTTTCTGATGTCTGGTCCGGTTCCGGAAAGCAGAGAATATTTAGGGACGTATTCGTGAACCTAGTCTCGGTAAAAACACTGCTGCCTTTAGAATAAGTTTGTCTGTCGGGGATGATCTCGATCCTGAGTTCAGGCTTCTTCGCTACCCCTGTGGTCTTCTTCACCGTTTGTGCCAAGAGCAAGTGAGTGCAGGCTCCGGCCAAGATCAAGGGTACGACGGCTCGCGGGATCACGATCCTCATAACCTCACAATCCTACACTTTTTAGCAGCCAGCTCGAGGCCGCGCGATTTGACTTCAGGGTTGCGCGACAGTTTCGCGGAAGGCGTCTTCGATTGTGTATTTGATGACTTCCGGATACTTGGCTCCCAGCCACTTCTGGAGGCGGCTGGTGTCCATGATGTATTGGCCGCTCATGTAGGGTAGCGCTTCGGGCGGGATGGCTGAGATGCCCGACCTCCACAGAGCTTCCAGAACCATGCGGCTGGCCCATTTGCCCGGTATACGGATCAGCCTGTTGTGAGCCATGTCGACGCATTGGCCGAAGGTAAGCGGTTCGCCACGGCTTGCGGCGTTCAAAACTGTAAGGCGTTGGGTGGCCGGTTCTTCCAGACTGGCGATGTGCGCAATCAGGCGCGCCATGTCGTCCACGTGAATGAATTGAATCTTGTTGTCCAGGTAACGCTGGCCGCGCGGCAACATGCAGGGAAGACGTCGACCTTTGGCGCGAAGGCGGTCCGCCCAACGTCCGGTGCCATTGACGGTTCCGCGGAAGGCTCCGACGAGATAGTTCTCCATAGTCGCGCCAGCAAAGATGTGCGGCCGCAAAAGATAAATGCTGGATTGCGCCATCTGCGGGGCCCATGCCTGCACGACCTCGTCGGACTCCTTCTTATGCAGCGCGTAGGGCAGCGTGTGACCGCCAAGGCGGGTTTCCTCGGTGGCGGGGCGTTCCATATCCGAGCCGTACGAAGCCACGCTACTGAGGTGAATGAATGTACGAATCGTGTTATAGCCGTTGCGGTTGGTCTCAGAAACGGCTTCCAATAGTCGTGCTGTGCCAGCGACGTTGATCTGCCACATGCGGTCCACATCCAGAACGCCGCTGCGGACTGGATCGATGATGAATGCAAGATGAATTACCGCGACGGGGCGGACTTGCTGGAACAGGTGGAAGAGCTCGCGGCAGGATTCCTCGCGGCCGAGATCGAGACGTACATACTGGTCGGCAGCGCCCACATCGGGCGGATGTAGATCGATTGCGGTGACGGAGAAATTCGAGAGCAGAGGCAGCAGCCGGCGTCCTAGATTGCCGGCTGCGCCTGTGACAACAATTGCAGGTTTTGAATCCGTCATTCCTTCTCAGGAGCCTTTTCAGGAGACGAGGGCCGAGCCATGCCGCCGGGTCCACGCGGAGCCGGAGCCTCTGCCGGACCAAAATACGCGTCGTTCAGCTCGGGTGCGCCCACCTTGGAAATCGCTTCCATGGCTTGCTGCATGCGTTCGCCCTTGATGGCGCCACGAATTTCGTTCTTCGCGTCGTCGAGCGATTGCGTGCCTTTAGAGACCATTTTGTAGATGTAGTAGCCGTTGCCTTCGGTGATGATGTCGGAAACGTCACCGGCTTTCAGATCGAACACCGCGCGATGGTTGGGCGGGAGGCTTGAGCGCGAGACTTTCTCCATTTTGGTATCCGGCGCAGCAGCCTTGATGTTGGCGGCGGTGAACGCCTCGGCCTGCAGCTTGGCAAAATCGCCACCAGCGGCGGCCCGTGTGTGCATCTTGGTGGCGAGCGCCTTCATGGTCGCGGCAGTGGCAACGGGCTTGGCCGCGGCCGGTGTGCCAGCCTTGGCTCCGGCTGCGGGCGCCTTCTTGGCGCCTTTTTCCTCCGGCTGTGGCGTGCTGGGAATGAACATGCGTTGCATTTCAGCCTGCTCGTAGTTGGCCTTGTGGGCGTCGTAGTACTTCTGCACGTCGTCGTCGGAAATCTTGCTGGCCTCTTCCTGCACGGATTCGACAAGTTCACGCTGCAAGTTTTGCATCAGGCTGATCTTGTTGCGCTCTTGAACGCGAGGCGAATTTTCCAAGCCGCGCTTCTTGGCTTCGATCGACATAGCCAGGATTTGGGAGTAGCCGGTAGCGACCTGACGCTGCATCTTAAAAGGCATTTGCGGCTGGACGGCTTGAATGATCTTCTCAAAGTCGCCGCGAGAAACGACGGTCGCGCAATCGGCAGCGGCTGGGTAGCAAACACCCTTCAGGGTGATGACCGCGGTTTCCGGCGGAACCTGCGTGGTGGAGGGAGCTGTGGGAGCGGCCGCGCCTGGCTGGGCTTGCGGCAACATGGGGGCAGCCGCTTGGCCAAAGGCCATGGAGCAGCAAACGAGCACGGAAAGAAAATGACGCAAATACACGGTGAGTGGATCCTCCAGGAAGAATTTCGCCTTCCATCGTAGCATATGGCACCCTGTGGTCTTGAATATCCAGGACCGGGCTGATGTTCCATCCTTGCAGCTTGGCGGGACGGCTGGGAGCGGCGATAATCGAGGGTGATGCCCCCTGCGGAAGCTCCCTCACAGCACAGCAGCATGCGCACCGAGAAGCGTTCGGTGGCGGGAAATTCCGTGGTGGCGGCGGTGGCGATCACGATTCTTAAAGTCTTTGTGGGTTTTGCCACCGGGTCATTAGGTATTCTCTCGGAGGCAGCGCACTCGGGTTTGGACCTAGTTGCTGCGTTGGTGACCTACTTCTCCGTCTCCGTGTCGGACAAGCCAGCTGACTCTGAGCACCAGTACGGTCACGGCAAGGTAGAGAATTTCTCGGCCTTCATTGAGACGGGCCTGCTGCTGTTGACTTGTCTTTGGATCATTTACGAAGCAGTCCAGAGGTTATTTTTTAAGCGGGTGGAAATTGAGCCCTCTGTGTTTGCTTTCGCTGTGATGCTGTTGTCAATAGGGATTGATTTTTGGCGGTCACGGGCGTTGGGGCGTATCGCTTTGAAGTATGACAGTCAGGCGTTGGAAGCCGACGCGCTGCATTTCAGTACCGACATCTGGTCGAGTTCCGTGGTTATTCTGGGGCTTGCGCTGGTTGCCTGGGGGCGTCGGTCTGGAATCGCCTGGTTGGGCCTCGCCGACCCAATTGCCGCGCTGTGTGTGGCTGGCGTGGTGATCTGGGTGAGTTGGCGGCTGGCGCGTCGCACCATCGATGGACTTCTGGACGCAGCGCCGGCGGGTGTGCGGGCGGGGATTATCGCCGAAGTCTCGAAGCTGGAAGGTGTTGTGGAAGTCGACCGCGCTCGAATCCGGCGAGCCGGGAACCGGTACTTTGCCGATCTCAATGTCGCACTGCCCCGCGCTGTCACGTTCCAGCGATCCGAGCAGATTGTGCGTGCCGTCACATCGACAGTGCAGAGTTTGTTGCCTAATGCAGATGTAACCGTCCACTCGCTGGCGCGACCGGAAATTGACGAGAGTATTTTCGATCGTGTGCGCGCCGTCGCTACGCGCCATAACGTGAATGTGCACGATGTGAGCGTGCAGCACTTGAATGGGCGACTGCATGTGGAGCAGCACCTGGAGCTCAATGAGAGTCTCTTGCTGGTGGAGGCGCACGACAGAGTGACGCAACTCGAGGCCGAGATCCGTGCCGAGGTGCCGGAAATTTCCTCGATTTTGACGCATATTGAGAGCGAGCCCGCGACGATCGAGCCGGGCGAAGAGCAAGTCGAAGACGCTGCATTGGAGAGGAAGTTGAAAGCGATTGCCGAGGAGTTTCCCGAGATTGTCGATATGCATGACGGGCGTTTCCGGCGCGTGCGCGACCGGCTGTATCTTTCCTGCCATTGCACGATGCCCGACGGATTGCAGCTCTCGCGAGTGCACGATGTTCAGACCGAATTGGAGATTCGCTTTAAGCACGAGGCGCCACAACTGTTCCGCGTGCTGATTCATCCCGAACCGGTTACTGACAACCGGCGGTGATGCTCAATTCACCAAAGATGTATCCCCCGGCATTTTGCCGGGAATTTATAAGGAGTTCGTCATGATGAAGGCAAGTGCTGTATGGGTAGACCACTCAAGATTTGTTGGCATCGCGGGAAGCGGGCATGCTTTGGTTACGGACGGGGGTTCGACGGATAAGACGGCGAGCAGTCCAATGGAATTGGTACTGATCGGTCTCTGCGGATGCACGGCAACCGATGTCGCGAACATCTTGCACAAGAAACGAGAACCTTTTACGAGCCTGGAAGTTCGCGCGGAAGCGGAGCAAGCGGCGGAACCGCCCAAAGTTTATACGTCGATCCGTCTGGTTTACAAGGTACAGGGAAATGTTTCCAAGAAGGCGATGGAAGACGCGGTGAATCTGTCCAAGGACAAGTATTGCTCGGTATCCGCCATGCTGGAAAAGACGGCCAAAATAACATTTGAGATTGAATACCACTAGATCGTAAGAAAAGTAGATCGTAAGAAAATGCGTCCCACCCATTGAGGAGGGAATCAGAACCTGCATGCAACAGCCCAAAACTGAACAGCCGGGTTCACCGCAGCCGAAAGTCGTCGTTTTCACACAGCCTGACTGTCCGCCCTGTCATGTGGTTATGGCATTCCTCTCGGAGAGAGGGATTGCGTTTGAGGAGCGAGATGTGACGCGCGACCCATCGGCGGTGGAGGAGTTAGTGCAGAAATACAAGAGCCATTCCACCCCAACGCTCTTGATTGGCGACGAAGTTATGATTGGTTTTGATCCGGATCGGTTGGATCAGTTGCTCGGTAAGTAGAGTCTTGCGTTTTCCAACCCCATTTAGAAAATCTCTATGGTGACTCAACGTCATCCAGCTCGTGGATTTGTCTATATTGCTCTGGCCACGCTGCAGTGGGGGATTGCTGCGTGCCTGGGTCGTGCTGTGTTCACGGGCAGGCTGCGGATTGGTGGAGAAGTTGTAGGCAACATAAGTGCGCTGACCATCGCACAGGGAAGAGTCTCGTTTTCGTGTCTGGTGCTGCTAGTGATCCTGGTTGCGCGACGAGGCGTGCGGTCACTCTTTTTGCCCTGGCGCGACATCGTACAGCTTGTTTTGATCGGAACGCTTGGAATGGCGGCGTCGAATTACTTTTACTACCTGGCGATTCAGCGCACGAATGTGGCGACTGCGATCATTGTGCAATACACGGCGCCGGTGTGGGTTCTGCTGTACATGGTGGGACGTGGATTGCAGAAGCCGACTTGGAAGCGCATTGGCGCGGTGGGGCTGGCCGTTGCGGGAATCGCACTAGTGATTGACTTGCTCCATGGGAATGGCTTGCGGCTGGATCATATTGGCGTTGGCGCGGCGCTGCTGGCGGCGCTGTCGTTCAGTTACTACAACATTGCGGCGCACGGCGTTTTGGCGCGATACGACCGCTGGAAAATCTTATTGTGGACGGTGAGCGTCGCGACTTTGTTCTGGGCTGTGGTCAATCCGCCGTGGAAAGTGGCAGCGGTGGGCTATTCGCGACCGCAGTGGATATTCCTGGCGGGATTCTCGCTTATTTCCATGCTGGGTCCATTCTCTTGCTACTTCTCGGGTTTGCAACATCTGGAACCGACGCGGGCGGTCATTGCCAGTTGCCTGGAGCCGGTTTTCTCGATCTTGATCGCGGCAATCGCATTGAGCGAGCGGGTGAACGTGACACAGGTTGCTGGGATTGGGTTGGTCCTGTTGGCGATTATTCTGGCGCAACTACCGGAGCGTGGCGAACAGGAAGCGCTCGTGGTTGAGCCGATTGAGTAGAGTCTAGGACTGCTTGCCGCGCATTCGCTCTGCCAGCCTCAGGTATCGGCTGGCTTTCCTGGCGTCCTGCCCAATTTGCTCGCGGAGTGCTTCTGGGGATGAGAACTTAATTTCCGGCCTCAAACGTCGCAGGAAGAACACTTCCACTTCTGTATCCGCGGCGAGGTCAATTGGATGGAAATTCAAGAGATGAGTTTCTATGGCGAAGGAATCGGTTCCAAATGTTGGACGGTTGCCAATGTTTGTTACAGAATCAAAGCAGTCAGTTCCGATCCGGGTCTGGGTCACGTAGACGCCGTTTTGCGGGATCAGTTCGTCGTAATGCGCCAGGTTAACGGTCGGAACCGTGTATTTAGTGCCATAGCCACGCCCGGGGCTTGGCGAAGAAAGAATACTGAAGGGCCGGCCCAGTAAGCGCCGGGCCCCGTGCGTCTCACCCTCCTGCAATAGGCGTCGAATCGCGCTGCTGGAGACGGGCAATCCCTGGAGTCGCATTTCGGGATAGGAAAACACCTGAAACCCGAAGTCCTGGCCGAATTCGGTTAGAGCGCGAACATCGCCGGCACCGTTGTTGCCGAAGCGGAAATTAGAGCCCTCATGAACCTCGCTGGCGCGGAGTGCGTTACGTAAAATCATCTGCGCAAACTCACGGGCCGGCGTCATGCGCATGGCTTCGTCAAAAGGAAGGATGAGGGCGGCGTCCAGTCCCGTTAATGCGAACAGGCGGAGTTTTTCGGGCGGGGGTGTCAGCAACTTCAGCGGCGAACTGGGACCCAAGCAGCGTGACGGATGAGGATCAAAGGTAACGGCGACCGACTTTGCGCTCTGCTTCCTGGCACGGCTCACGATTTGCTCGAGCATGTCGCGATGGGCGCGGTGAATGCCATCAAAATTTCCCACACTGACGATTGACGGGCCGAAGTCTTGCGGAATGGCGCTGAGCTGGCGAAATACTTGCATGGGCTAGAGTTCAAACTCCAGCTTCAGGCCGTCATAGGCAAGCTGCACCTGGGGCGGAAGATTTTGGTTCGTCTCTTCGTGGGGCAGATCATGGCAGATGTGGGTGAAAAATGTGCGCTTGGCTTGCAACCGCTCCGCGATCTTCAGTGAATTTTCCACCGTGGAGTGCGTAGGGTGTGGCTTATGGCGCAGTGCGTCCAGAAACACGATATCGAGTCCTTGCAGACGCTGGATGGATCGCTCGGGAATCTCGCTAAAGTCGGTCAGGTAGGCGGCGGAGCCAAAACGGAATCCCCAGACCTCCGCATCGCCATGAAGTACGGAGACGGGCTCGAAAGTTACGCCGAACAAATTCACTGGGCCGTCCATCTCTTTGAGTTCAACCTGCGGCAAGCCGCCAAATTTGTAAACCGCATCAAAGGCATAGCTGAACATGCTGCGAATTACTGCCGCGTGTTCAGGCTTTGCGTACAGCGGAATCTTGTTGGGCCGGTGATGGCTGAGCGGACGAAGATCGTCCAATCCGAGAACGTGATCGGCGTGTGCATGGGTGTAGATGACTGTATCGATCTTGCGAATGTTTTCGCGCAGTGCCTGCTCGCGGAAGTCGGGAGTGGTATCGATCAGGACGCAATTGCCGTCGTACTCAACCATGACGGAGGGCCGCGAGCGGCGGTCGCGTGGATCGGAGGAATGGCAGACGTCGCAATCGCAGCCGATTGTCGGTACGCCCATGGAAG
>Ga0209068_10001370_pt1 | contig 12160 bp, 11 predicted proteins | sample ColStrG_CSR_2012_FD_187200 | JGI IMG/M metagenome (GOLD analysis project Ga0209068, IMG submission 187200) | Freshwater sediment microbial communities in response to fracking from Pennsylvania, USA - Cold Stream Run_MetaG_CSR_2012 (SPAdes)... | ecosystem: Environmental > Aquatic > Freshwater >... | reverse complement strand
CGCAGCAAAGCAGGACAGTTCCGTGGGGTAAGGGCTCTGGAGGACCGGAGCGGCGATCACGTCCGGTACCAGGTATTTGGCGGCAGACAAACGGACCGTCACTTCCGCAACGGCGTCGAGCCTCAGTCGGCGCAGCATGGCCACGAGTTGGAATTCGAGGGCGCCGTGGAATTTGGTGGGCGTCGCCTTTGGATATAAAACTCCTTCGCGATATTCAGAGGTGGGCTTTTCGGTCAGACGAAGATATTCCTCGGCTGGCATGAAAGCCGCAGTGCCCATGACCCTAATTCTAGCCTCTCAAAAAGATTCTTGAAACAATAAACACTTTTCCCGCCGAATTCCACTTTACCTGATATGGGAGCCGTTGCAATTCAAATTGAGGAGAAATGAAAGTATGAACACGAAGGTTGTTGCGGGGCTGGGCGCGCTCGCCATAGCCGCATGCTTGGTCCCCGCGGTCCGCGCCCAGCAGACACCGGAGGTAAAAGGAAAAGCCGCCAATCTACCTTTATATCTCTGACTTCAACGTGCCGCGCGCACACTGGGCGGACATGGATAAGGTCACCGCCGAGGACAACAGACTGCTGGACCGCGCGGTCGCTAGTGGAACGATCATCGGCTATGGCGACGATCACAACTTAATTCACCAGCCCGAAGGCTACACGCACGACAACTGGTGGATGGCTACCTCCATGGCCGGCCTGCTGAACGTGCTCGACCAGTTCCTTAAGAGCGGCAGCAGCACGTCTGCCGCCCTAACGAGCGCCACCAAACACGAGGACGGCATTGATGTGAGCCGTTTCTACAATTGGAAGCCCGGCGCGTACAAAGACGTTTACACCTACGGGTCCATCTACAAGCTGAAGGCCGATGCACCCGACGATGCCGTCGAGATGCTCAGTAAGACCACCCTTGTGCCGCTGTTGGAAAAACTGCTCGCCGACGGCTCAATTCTGGAATACGACATTGATACGCAAGCCATCCACACCCAGGCGCCCGGCTCCTTTTACATTTTCGTCACCGCCGCCAACGCGGAAGGCCTCGACAAATTCCGCGCGGCCCGGCAAAGAAGCCGTCAAGGCCAGCCCGCTCTTCAGTCCGGCTTTCGACTCCGCAACGGACTACACCGCCCACCGTGATCTTCTCTCCCGCACGAACGCCATTTTCAAATAGGTATTATGGCCCAAAAAGAAACCGAACACCTCACTTGCATCCTGATTGGCGCGGCCCTGAGCCGCGCCGTCAGCTCAATCGCCGAAATAGGCGTTGCCGATCTCATCCAAACCGGCCAGCCGCGGCCGGTCGAACATCTGGCAAGCGCCAGCAAAACGCATGAGCCGACGCTCTATCGGATTCTGCGCTTCATGGCTAGCCACGGCCTCTTTCAGGAAACCGCGAATCGCCATTTCGATCACACGCCGCTATCCGCCGCTTTGCGCAGCGACGCCCCAGGCTCCTTCCGCGCCGGCGCGCGGATGTTCACTTTATGGCTACCGCCTGGGACGGCCTACATGACTCCATCCAGACGGGCCAGCCTGGTTTCAACAAAGTTTTCGGGGCGCCTGTTTTCGACTACATTGCGGCGCACGCAGAATTAGGTCCCATCTTCGACGCCGGTATGACCTCCATGAACGGCCACGAAACGGGCGCCATGCTCGACGCCTACGATTTCAGCGGAATCGAAGTCCTTGCCGACATCGGCGGAGGTAACGGCTCACTCATCTCCGCCGTTTTGTTGCACTATCCCAAAATGAAAGGTCTCTTGTTCGACCTGGGCCATGTCGTTGGACGGACCAAAGAAAACCTCAAAACCTCCGGGTTGGCCAATCGCTGCAACGTCGTCGAAGGCAGCTTCTTCGAAACCATTCCGGCTGGAGCCGACGCCTACCTCTTCCGCCATATCATTCACGATTGGACCGACGAACAGTGTATTCAGATCCTTGGCCACTGCCGCAAGGCGATTCCGGCGCATGGCAAGTTACTGATCGTTGACGGCGTCGTACCCGCCGATAACGCACCCTCGCCGTCCAAAGACCTGGACATGGTGATGCTCACTTTCCCGGGCGGCCAGGAACGCACCGAAGCCCAGTTCCGTCCACTGCTGAAAGCAGCGGGCTTCGAACTTATGTCGATCACGCCCACCACGACCATGGTCAGCGTCGTAGAAGGAAAACCGGTCTGAAATAATAAGGGAACACTTTTGCCCGCGAATTCCCCTTTACTCAATGAGGGCGAAATTCTGTCCTGAAACTTTAAACTACGGAGGAACGAAAATATGAACCAAAAGTTATCGACTTGTTTGGCTGCACTGGGTTTCGCCACGTTCTGCGTCGCACCCGCCCATGCTCAGCAGACGCCGGAGGTAAAAGAAAAGCCGCCGATGTACTCGTATGTCTCGAATTTCAACCTGCCGCGCGCACACTGGGCGGACATGGACAAAGAAACCGCCGAGGACAACAAGCTGCTGGACCGCGCGGTTGCCAGCGGAACCATCATGGCCTATGGCGACGATCACAACTTGATTCACGAGCCCGAAGGCTTCACCCACGACACGTGGTGGTCGGCCATGTCCATGGCCGGTATTCTGAACGTGCTCGATCAGATGCTCAAAACAAGCGCGAGTACTTCGTCGCCCTTGCTGAGCGCGACAAAGCACGCGGATACGATCTGGGTGGGCCGATTCTACAACTATAAGCCTGGGACATGGAGGAACGTCTACACCTAAGGGTCGAGCTACAGGTTGAAGGCGGACGCACCGGACGACGCGTTAGAGATGCTCAGCAAGACCTGGATTGTGCCGCTGCTTGAAAAATTGCTTGCCGACGGCTCTCTGGTGGAATACGAAATCGACACCAAAGCGGTACATACGGAAGCGCCTGGCAGTTTCTCTATTTTCCTAATCGCGGCCAATGCGGAGGGAATCGACAAGTTCCGCGCGGCGCAGCGGGAAGCCACCAAAGCAAACCCGCTGTTTGGCCCGGCATTCGGTTCCATGACGGACTACACCGCGCATCGCGACGAACTCGCCCGGACTAACGCCACCTATAAATAGTCCAGGCCGCTCGGCAGCGGTAAAGTTACGCCGCGGCCGAAGCAGTCTTCTGGGGACATTCGCCGTCACCTTGGCCGATTAGCCTACTTGGCGGCTGATCGGCTAGTGTTAGGCCGCGACGTGCCTGGGTTTCGTCCGCGAGTCTTTGCGGTTTTGGCAGCACCTCATGCTGGTGGTTCCAGCGTGACACGACGCTTAGGCGATCACTTCAAAACGTCGAATTTTATTTAGATTAATTATCTTGCGGAAATTGTCAATTCGCCGTAAACTACGTTCGTAATTTCAGGCGCCTTAGGCTATGCCAGCCTGAAAGAAAAGAGTGATGAACATGGCTGACAACAAAGAAGGTGGAGTTCCGCAAGAGGAAGCGATTATGTCGCGGCTGAGGCAGACGCCAGGGCACGCGCCCGTTGGCGTAACATCGTATATCGGCTTGTTAGGCCGCAGCCCGAAAGAAGGATATTGGCTGCTCTATTTGACCCTGGATATGAGCCAGTGGGTAGAAATTAATGAAGCTGACATTGTTCACTCCGAGCAGTTACCGCCCGATCGATCTCCTTTCGGAAGTCTGGGCGGAACGCAAGTGTTTGTGAAGCAAAATGCCAGCGTCATAACTTCAAAGACGGTTTCACAAGCGCATGCGGCGAACGAACCTCCGGATGAATTCGATTTGGATGTTCAACTTGGGGGAGGCGCAGCGGCGCCCCTTCTCCCGGGGACAACGCTTGGGAATGTGCCGCGGGGCACTTGTGACACCTGCCGGACACAATGCGACACCTGCCCCGGCGATACCTGCATCACATGCGGCGGCACTTGCCACACCGCATGCGGAACCTGTGTCACGTGCGCGACATGTCAGACGCATTGCAATCAAGCTACGTGCGCCGCGACGTGCCAAACATGCCAGACGAGGTGCAATCAAAATACTTGCGTCCAGACGCAATGCAACCAGGCTACTTGCCAAACATGCCAAACGCAGTGCAATCAGAATACTTGCGCCCAGACGCAATGCAATCAGGCTACTTGCAATACCTGTCGAACACTGTGTAATCAGGCCACTTGTGATACCTGCCGCACGCGCTGCGATACCTGCGTCACTTGCAGAACGTGCGATACCTGCCATCCGCCGAGGTTTTGCCAGTGATCCCGCTTAAGATAAAGTAGCAATTGATCGGGTGATCTGGAGACCTATTATCACGGGCGGCCTCGCGACAGCGGTCGCGGAGGTTGCCCGTGAAGCGGCCAAGCGGCTCAGCGATTCACAACTCGTCGAACGAGCGGCGGAAGCTGCGCTCGCTCAGACCGCTTACCCGAAGTCGACTCATTGGCTTCACTACAGCGTTTCTCAAGGGTACGCGGGCTTGGCCCTGTTGTGGAGCTATCTAGATTCCTGTTTTCCCGATAAAGGTTGGGATGTGGTTGGACGGCGGCATCTGGAGGTTGCCGCGCGGGATGCCGAAGCCCGTTTCTCGCTTCCGGCGGGATTGTTCTCGGGCCTGAGCGGACTGGCTTTCGCCGCTTGGCAGTTGTCGCGCGGCGGCGTTCGCTACCGGCGTCTGCTTGCTTCGTTTGATGCGGCAATCGTACCCCAAGCACTTGAGTTGGCCGCCACTCTGCGGGCACAGAGGGACGGAGTCGGCATCGGTGACTTCGATGTCATATCAGGACTGAGTGGTGTAGGAGCCTATCTCCTATGCCGGCGCAGCGAAGCGGCGGTTACCGGCGCGCTCGGTAAAGTGATTGACGCATTGGTGGAGTTAGTCTCGGAAGGTCAGGTTCTTCCGCGCTGGCATACGCCCAACCGCTTGCTATGGGACGAGGATTTGCAGCGGATCTACCCACACGGCCACTTAAACTGCGGGCTTGCTCATGGGCTTCCCGGCATCATCGCCTTTCTAGCTCTCTCTTTGAAACTGGGTGGTGAGGCGCCGGGATTGAGAGAGGCCCTGGCGAACTCCGCACGATGGCTCGGCGCCAGTCGAAAAGACGACGAGTGGGGCGTTAACTGGCCGACGGCCGTAGCAGTGATCGAAGAGGAGACGCCGGCTGGGCGTGTATTGCGGCCGGGCAGCGGTAGTGACGCTCCCGAAGGGCAAAGCCGTTGCGCGTGGTGTTACGGGAGTCCTGGTGTTGCGCGATCATTGTGGCTGGCCGGCGAAGCGCTTGGTGACGAGGATCTTCGCCAATTGGCGATAAGCGCCATGGAAGCTGTGTTCAGAAGACCGGCAGCAGTCCGGAGGATTGATTCTCCTACCTTCTGTCACGGCAAGGCTGGCCTTCTGCAAATTGCTCTGCGATTCGCGAACGATACAGGCTGCCAAGCGTTCGCGGCCGAAAGCGAAACCTTGGTTCGCGAACTGCTTCAGGCTTACCAGCCCGAATCGCTGCTGGGATTTCGAAACATTGAGTTTGCAGACCGGGAGATTGACCAGCCCGGCTTGCTGGATGGGACTCCTGGTGTTACGCTGGCTCTTCTGGCTGCCTCAAACGCGGTGGTACCCGATTGGGACCGGCTCTTTCTCTTGTCGTGAAAGGTGAGGTGAATGGGACTAGCCATCAAAACAGCATCCTCGTCCGGTCCAACCAAACGTGTCACGCCGGCGAACCAGCCGCTCTATAAGCCGCTGAGTTTCTTCATGGCGCGGGCGCCTCTGCTGCCGGTGGAATCCTATCTGGAACTCGACGATGAGGAACGCCGGTTTGCATTGGCCGATAGGATTTTAGTCCGCCGGGCCCTTGCCGTGGGCAGCGCCTCGCTAGTCGATGCCCTTGACAAATACAAGCGCAAAGGCCTTTCCCCGCGCGACGCCGACCGCATGCGAGCCAAGCTTCTGCGTTACCAAATTCGCATGTCGACTCGCCCTACGCCGTTCGGCCTGTTTGCGGGTGTCGCCCTAGGCGCTTGGGGAGCGTGTACTGATTTTGCGATCCAAGCTTCGTGCGCGCGGACGAGAACGCGGCCCGACATGGAATGGCTGATGAAGCTGGTATTTTCGGCCGAAAACGATCCAGCGGTGCGCCGCCGACTCGCGGTTCGGGCGAATCCGCTGGCAGTGGTCTACGCGGGACGGGTATCGATCGCGGAGCGGGCGCCGAACAGCGGGGACGTGCGTGCTATGCCAGTCTCGGTCCGGGCCACGGGCGTAGTGAAACAAGCGTTGCTCCTGGCGCGCGAGTCGATCAACTACAGTAATCTGGTCGAGCGCCTTTGCGAGGGAACGCCTTCAGCGAGTGTTGAGAAGGTGGAGAAGCTGCTCAATGAACTTTGCGAGCAGACTTTTCTCCTGACCGATCTTCGGCCGCCGCTTACAACCGAAGATCCAGCAAGCTACGTGGCCGCGAAATTAGAGGGAATTCCAGAAGCGGCGGAAGCGCTGCGGAAACTCAACGCGTTGCGAAACGCCTCGGAAGCATGGGACGAAGCTCCCGAGGACTGGGAGCTATTCGAAACGCGACTGATGGAAGCTGGCATTGTCTCCGAACGATCTCAACAACCGCCGGTGCAGGCGGACATGGCAATGGCGGCGGCGGGACAGATTCATCATGCCGTGGCGGAGGAAGCGGCGCGCGCGGCTGAGGTTTTGTTGCGGCTCTCTCCTTTCCCGCTGGGATCCTCGGTATTGGCCTCGTACCGGCAAGCTTTCGTCAACCGCTATGGAGCAGATCGGGAAGTCCCTCTACTCGAACTCTTAGATCCGAATCAAGGATTGGGGCCGATGATGCACGGGCATGCTCCCACCGGCCCGAACCCCACGAAGGCTGCGCAGCGAGCGCGAATACTCACTGACCTAGCGTGTATTGCTCTGCGCGATCACCTGCGGGTGGTCACGCTCGATGACAAGATGGTTCAGGAGCTTGAGACGGGTACTCTCAGCGGCGAAAACGCACCGGCCTCGCTCGATATCAATTTTCTTCTAGCTGCCCGTTCGGTGGAAGCCATTGACCGAGGCGATTTCCGGATCGTCATAGGTCCAAATCTGGGAGCAGTCGCGGCCGGCCGCAACCTGGGTAGATTCAGTCATTTGCTAGGCCCCCAGGGGCTCGCCGCGCTGCGTGAGGCCGCCGTCGAAGAGCAGGTAAACACACCTGAGGTCTTGTGGGCGGAGCTTGTCTATCTGCCCATCAATCTACGTATGGCGAATGTCGTCATCCGTCCGCGGGTCCGTTCTCACGAAGTGATTTTGGGTGTTTCTCCCGGTGTTCCGGCGTCGGACGTCATTCCTCTCGAAGAGTTAGTGGTGGGTGTTCGGCAAGGGCGATTCTATTTGCGCTGGTTGACAGCCGGCAAACGAGTCATGATTTCCTCTGGTCACATGCTGAGTTTCCAGAATGCCCCAGCGCTGGGGCGCTTTCTGGCGGAGGTGGGCTACGACGGTAAGACGATGTTCAGCGCATTCGATTGGGGACCGGCCGAGAGTTTCCCCTGCTTGCCGCGCGTCCAGGTGGGAAGAGTTGTTCTGCGCGAGGCTCAGTGGCGAATTGAGCACGGTGATTTTGCCCCACAATCGTTCGCCGGCTTCGGCAACGATTTGGTGCGATGGCGGAAGCAGTGGGATGTGCCCCGCTATATATGTCTCAGCACGGGGGACAACCGTCTGGTCCTCGATTTAGATCGCGACGATCAGCGCAAGGAACTCCACGCGGAGTTGCAAAAGCTTCAGCCTGGGGGAAGTATCGTATTGCAGGAAATCCTGCCGGAGATGAACGAGGCATGGCTGACGGGTCCGGGCGGGACCTTCTACAGTGAACTGATTGCCTCCCTGGTCCTGCGGTCTCCCGCTAACCCTAGCGAGCCGGCCAACAGCAACTTAGAACCGGGGCCCAAGACTGTGCCGGCCAAGACGATTCGCAGTCTTGCTTCGCCCACAGATGGCGTTTCCCATCGAAAACCGCCCGGCAGTGACTGGCTGTTTGTAAAGCTGTACTGCCCGCGCAGTATCGAAAATGATGTGCTTGCCGATTCTGTTCCGGCATTTGCGGAAAATGCCGTTGCCGCTGGCCTCGCGGACTCGTGGTTCTTTATCCGCTATTCCGATCCGGACCCCCACATTCGGCTTCGTTTTCATGGAAAGCCGGAGCAGCTTACGGGTCTGTTGTTCCGTCATGTCTGCCACTGGGCCGGAACGTTAATGGAGCGCGAGTTATGCGCTAAATTTTCCTTTGACACCTATGAACGGGAACTTGAGAGATTTGGCGGGCCGCTGGGAATGACCGCCGCGGAGTCGGTGTTCTTCGCCGATAGCCGGTGTTCTGTTGAACTAGTGCGCCGCTTCAAAGCGAAGCAGTGGCCGCACGACTTAATCAGTTTGTTGGCGCTCAGTGTGGACGATCTACTTGGAGCGCTGGGCGCCGATGAGGCCGAGCGACTCAGGTGGTATCGCGCTCAAACCACGGATGGGGGTTCTGAGGCCGGTTCAGACTACCGTGAACGGAAGACGCTGCTTCGCGCACTGCTTGGGCAGCCCGAGGAGTTCCTCTCCGCCATCCCGGAAGGACTCAATATTGCTTCGGTTCTGGCGGCAAGGCGAAAGACTCTTCAGGCGGTTGGCCGCGAGCTTCGAACTATGCTTGAAGAGGATCGGCTCAGTCAGCCACTTGATGCATTGCTTGCTTCGTATGTTCACCTGCACTTGAACCGCCTGGCAGGTTCGGAGCACGCATCGGAGGCGCGCCTTCTCAGCCTTCTGTTGCGCACGCGCGAGAGTCTACACAAGGCGCCAGTGCATCGCTCTGCGCAAGATTAAACAGGGCCCGTTACCCTACGAGTTACCACCGCTTCTTCTTCCGTCTCCTTTGTCGCAAACGGATTGAAGTTGGTTCCATAGTCGAAATAATCCACACCCTCGGTCCGTTTGAGGAAGGCGACAATTCGGTACGTCAGCGGCGTCATCAGTGTCTCCCAAATCACTTTGAACACATATCCCGACAAAATCAAATTGAAAATTGTGTTCAGCGGCTGGTCGTAAAAAATGAAAAACATCACCACCGTCGTATCCACCGCTTGCCCCACCACGGTCGAGCCGATCGTCCGCGTCCACAACCGCTTTCCCTTCGTGAAAATTTTCAACCTTGCCAGCGTGAACGAATTCGCAAACTCGCCGCACCAATACGCGATCATGCTGCCCGCCACATTCCGCCCCACTTGGTGAAAAATCGCGTAGAAAGCGGGCTGGTCCTTATACTCGGGCGCCGGCGGAATCGTGACTGCGGCGAAGCTCAAGACCGCAAAAAGCGTCAACGCAAAAAAGCCATACCAAATCGCTCGCCGCGACGCCGAATAGCCGTAAACCTCGGTGAAAATATCGCCAAACACGTAGGTAATCGGAAACAGCAACTGCGCCACGCTGACCTTTAGACTCAGCCCTAAAAGGGGTAGAACAAAGAACTTCGGCGCAATCACGTTGGTAATCACCAGCACCACCACAAACAGCGTGATGAAGGCATCCAGATATTTATAACGGTGATCGCTCTTGAACAACGCAAGAAAGCTTTGCTGCTGCGTAATAAATGCCATAATAGTTTAAATCCTGTAGATGAGGGGTGCTGTGGCCGGGCTGGATATAATCAATTTGGTGTCCCGGCTGCTACCATCTTGCCTGAGTTGTCTGCTGATTCTTGCCGCATGCGGTAACAGTCTGAAAACGAAGGAAAAAGTGCAGGCCGCCATCCTCGACCGTTTGCAAACCCATTCCGGCCTCGACCTCAAGAGCATGGATATCGCCACCACCAACGTCTCGTTTGAAAAGAATCTGGCCTTTGCCACCGTCTCTTTTCATCCCAAGGGCGATCCGCTGGTGAACGCCGGCATGTCCATGAAATACACGCTGGAAGCGCGCGACGGCAAGTGGGTGGTCACCAAAGTTGGCAATTCGGGCGGCGCGAACACCCTTCCATCCGGGCATCCATCATTAAATCAGGGAGCAAGCCCGGACGATCCTCATACACCGGCGCCCACGCAATGAAAACAGTTGCTGTTCTTGGAGGCGGCCCCGCTGGCGCAACGGCCGCTGAACGTCTGGCGCGCTCCGGACTCCGAACCATCATCCTCGATGAAAAGCTTGCCTGGGAGAAGCCCTGCGGCGGCGGCATCACCTTCAAAGCCTACTCGCAATATCCCTACCTTCTCGAAAACGATACGCCCAAGAAAATCGTTACCGATACCATGTTGGCCGCGCCCAAATCCGGCGCCTTCAAAATGCACTTGACGCGTCCGCTTCTGATCTATTCGCGCATAGATCTGAACCGCATGCTGCTGAACCGCGCTGAATCCGCCGGCGCGCAGATTGAGAAAGAACGGGTGCTGGGACTGGAGCGCGGCTGCAACAACTGGCAGATTCGTACGCGCTCCGGCACTATCGATGCCGATTACTGCGTGGTCGCCACCGGCGCGCGCAACCCTCTTCGCGACGTCGGCACGCAATACACCGCGCAAGACACCATGTACGCGCTCGGCTATTGGGTTCCTTGCGATCAGGCGCACATCGACATTCAATTCCTCCCCAACCTGGAAGGCTACATCTGGGTTTTTCCGCGCGCTGGCCATCTTTCGGTTGGCATCTGCGGCAAGGGTGAATCGTCGCAGTGCCTGCGCGTTCGCCTCGAAAGATACATGGACGAGAAGGGTCTCTCCCGCCGCGACGCCAAATTTTACGGCCACATGCTGCCGGCTCTCGAATCGCGCGGCTGGCGCAACAACCGCGTGGCCGGCGATGGCTGGATCGCGGTTGGCGATGCCGGCGGCTTGGTCGATCCCATCACTGGCGAGGGCCTTTACTACGCTATCCGTTCCGGCGATTTGGCCAGCCAAGTTCTGCTCAACGATTACGAACCAGGCAAGAATGCCGACGCCTACCGCCAGCTCATCACGCGCGATTTCGGCCTTGATCTTACCTACGGCGCCGGTTTGGCCAAGCGCCTTTTCTGCGGAGCGATTTGTTTCGGCGCCGTTCCGAGCCGCATGATCGATTTCATGCGCCGCAGCCCCAAGTTCTGCGAAATTATGCAGGATCTCTTCGCCGGCACGCAGCCGTACCTCGAACTCAAAAATCGCCTCTTGCGCAACGTCAACACCACGCTCCATGAAATCCTTATGAGCTTTCTGTTCCGCAAGCTGATCCTCGGCGAAACGCGGGTATGAACGTAGCGCAGTCTGAGGCTCTATTCGCCCGGGCCAAGCAGATCATTCCGGGTGGCGTCAACTCGCCCGTGCGCGCGTTTCGCGGCGTGGGCGGTACGCCGCGTTTCATTCTGCGCGGCGAAGGTTCGCACTTCTTCGATGTAGACCGCAACGAATACATCGATTACATCGGCTCCTGGGGTCCGCTGCTCTTTGGCCACCGCCCCAAGCCGGTGATTGACGCACTCTCCGCCGTCCTCGAACTCGGCACCAGCTTTGGCGCTCCCACTGGGCGCGAAGTGGAACTCGCCCAACTCATTATCGACGCTGTCCCTTCCATTGAGATGGTGCGTTTGGTCAACTCCGGAACCGAAGCCTGCATGAGCGCTTTGCGGCTCGCCCGCGGTTTCACTGGCCGCGATTTGTGTGTCAAGTTCGAAGGCTGCTATCACGGCCATGTGGATTCGCTGCTCGTCAAGGCCGGCTCTGGCATCGCGACGCTCAGCCTGCCCGACACCGCCGGCGTGCCCAAGGCGTTCTCCGACACCACCATCGCGCTGCCGCTCAACGATCTCGATCCTGTGGAAACCGTATTCAAAAAGAAAGGCGGCCGTATCGCCTGCGTCATCATTGAGCCGGTCGTTGGCAATATGGGTTGCATCCCGCCCGCGCCTGGCTTTCTCGAAGGTTTGCGGACCATCACTCAGAAATACGGCGCCTTGCTGATCTTTGACGAAGTAATGACTGGCTTCCGTCTCTCTCGCGGCGGCGCGCAGCAGCTTTTCAAGATCACGCCCGATATCACGACGCTCGGCAAAATCATCGGCGGCGGACTACCCATCGCCGCCTATGGCGGTCGCGCCGACATCATGAACAAGGTCGCGCCGGCCGGCCCGGTCTATCAGGCTGGCACGCTTTCCGGCAATCCGCTCGCCGTCAGCGCCGGTATCGCTATGCTGCTCCACATCGAACAGCATCCCGAAACGTACGAC
>Ga0209068_10001369_pt1 | contig 12161 bp, 12 predicted proteins | sample ColStrG_CSR_2012_FD_187200 | JGI IMG/M metagenome (GOLD analysis project Ga0209068, IMG submission 187200) | Freshwater sediment microbial communities in response to fracking from Pennsylvania, USA - Cold Stream Run_MetaG_CSR_2012 (SPAdes)... | ecosystem: Environmental > Aquatic > Freshwater >... | reverse complement strand
GGTGAACCTCGCCGTCGGCGCCGACGGTGGTGGTGGGGGCCGGCAGGCGGGCTCGACGTTCAAGGCCTTCGCCGTGACCGAAGCGCTCAAGCAGGGCATGGGCCTGGGCAAGATCTACAACTCGCCCGCCACCATCACCATCCCCGGGGCCGACGCGGGTAACGACTGGAAGCCGTCCAACGACGACAACCAGAGCTACGGCAACATCAACATGGTGACGGCCACCCAGGATTCGGTGAACACCTACTTCGCTCAATTGGTGGAGGACATCAACCCCCAGAACCTGGTGTCCACCGCCAATCGAATGGGGGTCGACAGCCCGCTCGCACCCAATGCCTCTTTGGTGCTCGGCACGAGTCCGGTGTCTCCCCTCGACATGGCAAGTGGATATTCCACCCTGATGGACAACGGGGAGCACGTCACCCCGACCATCGTCACCCGGGTGACCGACGCGGCCGGGCGAGTCCTCTACGAGGCCCCGACCAAGCGCACCCGGGTGGTATCGCAAGAGATCACTGATCAGGTCAGTTGGGCGCTCGGCCAGGTCATCTTGGGGGGCACGGGCACATCGGCCAACTTCGGCAAGCCGGCGGCGGGCAAGACCGGGACGACGGAAGACTTCAAGGACGCCTGGTTCGTCGGGTACACCTGCCAACTCACGACGGCGGTGTGGATGGGCTACCCGGGTGAGCCCGCTGCGCCCGGCCAAGCGGCCAAACCGGTGAAGGCCATGACCAGCGTGCATGGTCGCAAGGTGTTCGGGGCCACGTTCGCCGCGCCCATCTGGGGGAAGTTCATGGCCAAGGCCACCAAGGATCTGGACAGCTGCCCCTTCAATCGCCCCAAGAATGTGTCGGCGGGCGTGACGGCCGGGACCGGGGTCCCCGGCACCACGCCGCGAGCGACGACCACCTCGACCGCGGTCCCCGACTCGACGACGACGTCGACCACCGCCCCGGTGACCACCACGTCGACCACCGCTCCGCCCACCTCCATCTCGACGACCACGACGGCACCGCCCGGTCCGAAACCACCCTGATCTCTGTGCGGCTCCTGCGTCGCGGCCGGCTTCGCCGATCCGGGTGTCATGGCGCCCGCTGCTCCGGCTGGCGCCTGCGCATCCTGACGGCCGCTCTAGAGTCCTTGGTGTGAGTGGTCGGTGTGAGAGCTGTGGGCGTGACGACGAGGACCTCGTGTTGGTGCGGCGTCTGTACGTGACTCCAGAGGCATGGGACACCCCCGGCCGCGTGGAACAGGGAGACGAGGAACGCTGGTGCTTCGTGTGCCGGACCCACTACCCCCATCAGCAGCTCGGCTCTGACTGAGCGGCGACGAGGGAGCTGCACGTCAGGCTGCGCAGGCGCCAGCCGGAGCAGCGAGCAAGGCGGGACCGGGATCGGCGGAGCCGGCAGCGACGTAGGAGCTGCATGGCGGCTTGGAGCTGCACAGCTGGTAACTGCAAAGTAGGTAGCGCTGTGCCTATGCTTTGTTTACCGCCGGCAGCCATGGGGCGCTGGACGGAGTAAGGAGGCCCCGCAATGGGCAACAACGTCACCGCGCCATCGGTTCGTTCCGTCAAGGTTCGCTCCGGATCCGACCCGCTCGTGATGGTCACGGCCTATGACGCGCCCGGGGCGCGCATGGCTGACGAGGCCGGTGTCGACATGATCCTGGTGGGCGATTCCCTGGCCATGGTCGTGCTCGGCTACGACGACACGCTTCAGGTCACCATCGACGACATGGCTCACCACACCGCGGCCGTGGCCCGAGCCAAGCCGCGTGCGTTGATCGTGGGTGATCTTCCGTGGATGAGCTACCACGTCTCGACGGAGGACACGGTCCGCAATGCCGCCACATTGATTCGGGCGGGCGCACAGGCGGTGAAGCTCGAAGGGGGCCGCAAGCGGCTGCCGATGATCGAGGCGCTCATCGACGCCGAGATCCCAGTGATGGGTCACTTGGGGCTCACCCCGCAGTCGGTGCACGCCATGGGCGGCTTCAAGGTCCAGGGCCGAGAACAAGAAGCGGCGCTGCGTCTGGTGGCGGACGCCAAGGCGCTCGCTCACGCCGGATGCTTCGGGTTGGTGCTCGAGGGAGTCCCTGATCAAGTGGCCCGAATGGTGACTGACGCCGTCGACATCCCCACCATCGGGATTGGTGCGGGGCGCCATTGCGACGGCCAGGTGCTGGTGTTCCACGATGTGCTCGGCATCGAGGATCGGATCCTCCCGAAGTTCGTCCGCCGTTACGCATCGCTCAAGCAGGATGGCGTGACCGCCCTGGAGGCGTACGCCTCCGATGTTCGTTCCGGACGGTTCCCCGCTGACGAGGAGAGCTACCACCTGAGTGGCGAGGTCGCCGAGGCGCTGAGCGTGTACGGCGGCGGTTCCTGAGGTCGAGCACGACCCGCATCAGGGCGCACCGCCGGCGCGTTCAGGTGCTGGCCGTCGCCGCCGTCGCTTTGCTGGGTCTGCTTGCCGGTTGTGGGTCCTCCGCTGACCCCAGCAATCGCGCCGTGGCGCCCACCACGCTTCCCGCCGATGCCCCCACCCAATCCCTTGCGGGTTTCCAACGGATCATCGTGCGAGTGGTGGCCGCCGACGGCTCCGTCGTCCAGCACTGCATGTTGCTGGCCGACCGAGAGGCCCTGCGTCGCCAGGGTTTGATGGGCATTACCGACCCTGGGCTGGACGGCAACGACGGCATGCTGTTCGTGTTCGACGAGAATGGGACGGACGGGTTCTGGATGAAGGACACGGTATTGCCCCTGTCGATCGCTTTTGCCGACGCCCATGGGACGATCACGGAGACATCGGCTATGGATCCGTGCCCGCCCGAGACCCAGGACTGCCCCGTCTATCGGCCGACGGAGCCGTATCGCATGGCTGTCGAGGTGGCACAGGGGCGTCTGGGAGCCCTGGGGTTGGAACCGGGGGCGCGGATCGAGCGTGGTGACGGATCGGCCTGTGAGCGCGGCCAGGACTGAGCCCCTCCGAGGTTCGGACCTGTCGATTCCTGTCACACCTCCTCGCCATACTGAGCCGATGAGGGATCCAGCCTCGGCCTCCACTACGATGCGCCGGTCAACTGACACCCTGCCCCGATCGTCGGGGCCCCGGTTTGCCGGGTCCAGAGGGAGGTGATGCGCTCTATGCGAGCGTATGAACTCATGATCATCTTCGATGCGGACGTCGAAGACGCCGGCGTCCAGGACGCCTTGAAGCGGCTCGGCCAATTGGTCGAAGCCGGCAACGGATCGGTCGCCAAGACCGACATGTGGGGTCGTCGTCGCTTTGCGTACGAGATCGACCACAAGTTCGAGGGCACCTATGTCGTGCTCGAGATCACCACCGAGGCCCGCAGCCTCGACGATGTCGAGCGCTCCCTCCGTCTCGCGGACGAGGTCGTCCGCCACAAGTTGATGCGGCTGCCTGACGCTGAGGCCGCTCGCCGCGGCCTGGTCGAGGCACCCGCTCCGGCCGACGCCGGGTAACGAAGGAGCTTCGACATGGCAAGCGACAACAACATCACCGTGGTCGGGAACTGCACCCGTGATCCCGAACTGCGCTTCACCCCCAGCGGCCAGGCGGTGGCCACCTTCGGCCTCGCCGTCAATCGCCGCTGGCAGAACCGTCAGACCCAGGAGTGGGAAGAGAAGGTGTCGTTCTTCGACGTCACCTGCTGGGCTCAGATGGCCGAGAACGTGGCCGAGTCGGTGCAGAAGGGCACCCGCATCGTCGTAACCGGTCGCCTCGAGCAGCGCTCGTGGGAGACCAACGAGGGTGAGAAGCGCTCGAAGGTCGAGATCGTGGCCGATGAGATCGGCCCCAGCCTGCGGTATGCCACCGCGGGCGTGACCAAGAACGAACGCCGCGGTGGCGACTTCGAGGGTGGCTCAAGCGCTCCGCCGAAGCGCGACACCCCGAACGAAGCCCCCGCCGGTTACAGCAATGATGAGGAGCCTTTCTGATGGCCAAGGTCGCCCCCAAGCGGGGCAAGAACAAAGACAACGCTCGTCGCAGCAAGAAGAAGACGAGCGTCCTGAACGCCGAACGGATCGATTACGTCGATTACAAAGACGTCAACCTGCTCCGGCGGTTCATGTCCGATCGCGCCAAGATCCGGGCTCGACGGGTGACGGGGAACGATTCCCAGCAGCAGCGTGAGATCGCCATCGCCATCAAGAACGCTCGTGAGATGGCCTTGTTGCCCTACGCCAATCGAGTCACCACCCAACGGGGTGGCGGCCGTGACCGCGGTGAGCGCGGCGATCGTGGCGATCGCGGTCGGGCTGATGGTCCGCCGCCGCGTCCTGATGGTCCGCCGCCGGCCGCCGGTGACGAGATCCTCGAACTGACCGTGATCGACGAGGTCGAGAACGGTGTTGTGGTCGAGGAGATCGTCGTCGAAGAGGTCCTCGTCGAGGCAGGTGACGAGTAGATGAAGGTACTCCTGCGTTCCGACGTGGACGGTGTCGGCAAGAAGGGCGACATCGTCGACGTGGCTGACGGCTTCGGCCGCAACTTCCTCGTACCCAAGGGTTTCGCCATCAAGGCAACCAAGGGTGGCGAGGATCAAGCCAAATCCATGCGGCGCTCGCGCGACGTCAAGGATGCGGCCGACCGAGGTGCCGCTGAGGAGATCGCCAAGACCCTGGTGCCAGCCGTGATCACCATCTCGGCCAAGGCCAGTGGCGAGGGCAAGCTCTTCGGTTCGGTGAGCGAGGCCGACGTGGTCAAGGCCGTCGAGGCTCAGACCGGTGTGGCGCTCGAGCGTCGCTCCCTCTCGATGGACGAGCACATCAAGACGGTGGGAACCCACAGCGTTGCCGCCAAGCTCCACAATGACGTGCAGTTCCAGATCACGCTCGAGGTTGTGGCGAGCTGATCAGGTCCCGCTCCAGTTCGAGCCGAGGGCGCCGGTAGACCCGGCGCCCTCGGTCCGTTTTCGCCGACCATCAACCTCGATGTCACACCCCGTCTTTAGGCTGGGCCGGCATGGTGACCATGCGGCGGCTAGCACACATTCGACCCGGCGCACGCCCCACAGGGCAGGGTCGGTTGTCCACACGCTGTCCCCAGGTCGCTCCCCAGAAGTATCGGGGTTGTTCCCCTTCCAATCCCCAGGGTGCATCCGTCAGTGTGGGTTCTCCATGAGTGACTACGTCGACACCACTGTTCCCAGCCGTTCCAGCGGGTCGGTGCGATCGTTGCCCAGCAACCTCCAGGCTGAGGAATCTCTCCTTGGCGCGATGCTTCTTTCTCGCGACGCCATCGCCGTGGCATCCGAGCTCCTCGGGGCCGACGATTTCTACAAGCCGGCCCACGGCCACATCTACGACGCCATCACGACCCTGAACGCGGCGGGAGAACCGGCCGACCCGGTGACCGTCGCTGACGAGTTGCGGAGAGCAGGGCTGCTCGACGCCATCGGGGGGCCGGCGACGCTGGTCACGCTCCAGAACGGCACTCCGGCCACGTCGAATGCCGGCCGCTACGCCAAGATCATCGAGGAACACGCCCTCCTGAGGCGACTCATCCGAGTCGCTGGTGACATCGCCGAGATGGGCTACGACCTCCCTGACGACGTCACCAAGGTCGTAGACATGGCGGAGTCGATGGTGTTCGAGGTCGCTCAGCGGCGGGTCACCGACACGATGGACGAGATCCACAATCTGCTCGATGCCAACCTCGATCGTCTCGAGCAGCTCTACGAGCGGGGCCAATCCATCACCGGGCTCCCCAGCGGCTTCACTGACCTCGATGAGCTGCTTTCCGGCCTGCAGCCAAATGCCCTTCTCGTCCTCGGCGCTCGCCCCTCGGCTGGCAAGACGGCGCTGGCGCTCGGCATCGCCACCCACGCCGCGCTGGAGGCCCAGCGTCCGGTCCTGCTGTTCTCGCTCGAGATGAGCAAGCTGGAGCTGACCCAGCGCATGCTCTGCTCTGAGGCGCGGGTCGACTCCAAGCGGGTGCGCAACGGCAATCTGAACGAGGCCGACTGGCAGAAGATCGCCCACGCCACGGGTCGACTGGCCGAGGCCCCCATCTGGATCGATGACAATCCGAACCTGACCATCATGGAGATCCGATCGAAGGCCCGGCGTCTCAAGGCCCGTACCGGCGATCTCGGATTGGTTGTCGTCGACTACCTCCAACTCATGACAGGTCGCTCGAACGCAGAGAACCGCCAGGTTGAGGTCTCGGAGATCAGCCGGGGTCTCAAGATCTTGGCTCGCGAGTTGGAATGTCCCGTGCTGGCGCTCTCGCAGCTGTCTCGTGGCCTCGAGATGCGCCAGGACAAGCGTCCGATGCTGGCTGACCTGCGCGAGTCGGGGTGCTTGACGGCGGACACGCGCATTACCCGAGCCGACAACGGTCGTCAGGTGACGATGGGCGAGCTCCTGGCCTCGGGCGAGGAGCACGTTCCCGTGTGGACGCTGAACGAGAACTACCGGCTCGTCCGCGGCGAGATGAGCAGAGTGTTCCCGAGCGGGATCAAGACCGTCTACGAGCTGTTGTTGTCGTCAGGCCGATCGGTGAAGGCCAGTGCCAATCACCCGTTCTTGGCGCTGGAAGGCTGGTTCCCGCTCGAGAAACTCGATGTCGGCGATTGCATCGCCGTCCCCCGCTCCGGCCGATGGCCCGAGACCGTGGGCGTCGACGAGATGGGCGACGACACGGTGCCCCGCGAACTGTGGAGCTACATCCGCAAGTGCCTGCCCCACCACGGGCTCACCATGGCCGATGTCGAAGCGGGGTTGAAGGTGGGCAACTTCGTCGACGACTTCTACGCCAACCCGCTCAACCGCGCGCAGATCAGCGAACTGGCCCGGGTCGTCCCCGACCCGCTGCTGGCCGACCTGGCTCGCAGTGACGTCAGATGGGACACGATCGTGAGCATCACGGAACTGGGTGACGAACCGGTCTTCGACGCCACCGTCCCTGGCACCCACAACTTCGTGGCTGAGGGCATCGTGGTGCACAACTCGATCGAGCAGGATGCTGACGTGGTGATGTTTATCTACCGCGACGAGGTCTACAACCCCGATTCACCCGACCGGGGCACGGCCGAGATTCTCGTGAGCAAGCACCGCAACGGTCCCACGGGCATGGTGCGCCTAGCCTTCCTGGATCACTACACGAAGTTCGCCAACATGGCGAAGGGCGTCTAGATCACACCGGGCGGGGGCCCCGGCGACCAGCCCTCGGGGTGCGACACTCCCGGCGTCAAGGCAGGAATCTCAAAGGCGATCTCATCGATGAAGCACCAGAGCCAATCCTCGCCAGGTTCGTAGGACTGGACGAGCGCGTGTTCGGTGTTGGCGGCGTGCGCGGTCGCGTGGCGAGCGGGGGAGGAGTCACAACAGCCGATATGGCCGCAGGTGGCGCAGCGGCGCAGGTGCACCCATCGGCCGCCATCGGCCAGGCATTCGCTACAGCCCGGTCCACCGGGCCCGACCTCCAGATCAATTTGGTCCAAGTGGGTGCAGGTGTCGGTGCTCATGGGGCTCCTCCGGCCGGTGCGCTGGTCACGAGAGTGTGGCCGGCTCCTCGCTCGTCCAGAGGATGTGTACCTCCCGGATGGCAAAGCGCCAACCATCCGGCGTCCGGGCGTAGGTATCGCGGTAGCGAATGGTCATGACGAGGTCGATGGCCATCCCGTCGACCTCTCGCACGTGATGGGCCCGACAGCCCGCTTGTCCGGTGGCTCGATCGTCGGTGATCTCGCATCGCTGATAGCCGACATCGTGGAACGTGTGCCGAAAACGCCGGAGGCGCTCGGGGATCTCAGCTAGGCGGGCGGCACCGACATAGACCGGTGGCTCGTCCTCTCCCCGATGGACCGACAGCGTGGCGTCGGGGAGGAACAGCGCGACGAACCGGTCGACGTCCCGTTCGTCGGCGAACGCGGCATAGGAACCCACCAGCTCGCGGATGGCCATGTGGTCGTCCCGGCTCTCATTCGGACTCTCCCTACCCATGGCGCCACCCTAGGTTCCCTGGATGATTTTCGAGCATGGGCGGTGTTCACTGGGGGGCGCCCACCCGGGGTGTCGCCGTAAGGGAACGTTGAGGGTCGTCGTGAAGGTCGAGATCTGGTCCGATGTTGTTTGCCCGTGGTGCGCGATCGGCAAGCGTCGATTCGATGAGGCGCTGGAGCGGTTCGACCACCGCGACGAGGTCGAGGTGGTCTGGCGCAGCTTCGAGCTCGACCCGGGCGCGCCGCCCGTCCGCGACGGTGTGTTGGTCGATCACCTGGCGCGCAAGTACGGCATGTCACGCGACCAGGCGGAGGCCAGCCAAGCTCGCCTGACCGCTCTGGCCGAGGTGGAGGGCCTGGAGTTCAACTTCGACCAGGCCCAAGGCGGTAACACGTTCCATGCCCACCGCCTACTCCAGTTCGCGGCCGGCCAGGGCAGGCAATCCGAGATGGGCGAACGTCTCTTTCGGGCCTACTTCCGTGACGGTCGGGCTATTGGGACCCGGTCCGTGTTGCGTGAGGTGGCGGTCGAGTCCGGCCTCGATCCATCGATGGTGGACGAGGTGCTGGACAGTGGAGCGTTCACCGAGGAGGTCCGGGCCGACGAAGTCGAAGCGAGCGAGCTGGGCGTCTCGGGGGTGCCGTTCTTCGTCATTGATCGGCGCTACGGCCTGGCCGGAGCGCAGCCCTCGGAGTTGCTCCTCGAAGTGCTGGAGACGGCGTGGGCGGAGCGGGAGCCCGCCGGCTTTGAAGCGGTGGTCGGCGCCGCCGACGGATCGTGCGCAGACGACAGCTGCGGGATCTGACCTACGCCGTATCGGTCTAGGCGCCGACGGCCAGAGCGGCGACGCGGGCGTCGGCGAGAGCCCCTTCCAGACCGCCACCCCCGACCGCATCGCCCACGACATGGATGCGGCGTCCGCTGGCGGCGAACGATTCCGCCAACGTGAGCTCGCCCCTGCGGCCAGTGCTGATCACCGTGCCCGCCGGGCTGGCTTCCTCGCGGGTGCCGTCGTGCCAGTGCACCGCGGTGGCGCTGATCTCGTCGATACGCCCTCCCGTGACCAGCGTGACCCCCAGCTGCTCGAGCTCGTAGACCAGGCGGAACCGACCCGGTGGACCGATCTCGGAGGCCAGGACGTCGGTGCCTTCCACCACGACCACGCGCCGCCCCCGCGTTGCGGCCAGTCGAGCCAGCGACAGCCCCGCCTTGCCCCCTCCCAGCACGACGACCTCTTCAGCCACCGATGCGTCGTCGGTGTGCAGCCAAGCCGCGAGCTCGGCTGGTGTGCTCGCCAGGGAACCGCCGGGCACATCGGGAGTCGTCCACCGGCCCCCCGAAGCCACGACCACCTCATCGACCTCCAACCCGGTGAGCAGCTCGGCGGTTACCGGCGTGGCGAGGAGGAGTTCGACTCTGCTGGTGGCGATGCGATGGAGCTGCCAGGACAGGAACTGAGCGAGAGTCTCATCGGTGTGGGCGGCGAGAGCCAGCGTTCCTCCCAGTTCGGTGGCGGCTTCGGCCAGCACGACCTCGTGTCCTCGCTCCGCGAGCAGGGCGGCCGCCTCCATCCCGCCAGGACCGCCTCCCACCACCAGCACCCGACGAACGTGGCCAGTGGGCGGCAGTCGCTCTTCGTCCCCGTGACCGGTGGCGGGGTTGGCTACACAGCCCAGTGGCTCGTTGAGGAAGATGTTGCCGATGCACCGGTATTGATAGATGCAGGGCCGGATGGTGGTGGCCCGCCCGGCGGCGAGTTTGTTGGGCAACTCTGGGTCGGCCAGGAGCTTGCGCCCCATGGCCACGAAGTCGGCGGCGCCGTCGGCCAGCGCGCGTTCGGCCACCTCGGGCTCGATACGACCGACGGCGATGACGGGGACGGAAACGTTGGCCTTGACCATGGCGGCGAAGGGCAACAGGAGGCCCGGCTCGTGGGGGGTATGGGCCTCGGTGACTCCCAGTGCGGCGCCGGCGTCGGTGGCCGCGCTCACGTGGATGGCCTGGCTGCCGGCGGCCTCGGCCAGCTTGGCCACCGCCACCAGATCCTCGGGGGTCTCACCGCCGTCGCGGTAGCGCTCGATGGCGTTGAGGCGACACCACACGGCCAACCCATCGCCGACCCGCTGGCGGATTGCCCGGAGGACCTCGGTGAGGAGGCGGGCCCGACCACTGACCGTGCCGCCCCAACGATCATCTCGGTTGTTGAGCGCGGGAGAGAGGAATGAGTCGATCAAGTAGCCATGGCCGGCGTGGACTTCCACGCCGTCGAAACCGGCCGCCTGGGCCCGTTCGGCGGCTGCTGCGAAGGCCTCGATCACGCCCTCGAGGTCGCCTTCATCGGCGATCCGGTAGCTGGTGGCGGACGTCGGCGTGGTGAACGGGCGGATCATCGCCTCGAGCTCGGCTGTCGTCACCATGGCTGAGCGGGCATCGGGTCGCAGGCGGGGCGGAACTGAAGGCACGAGCAGGGGTCGCCCCTCGGCGATGTCGAGGAGCGAGTTGGCACCGTCGTGCACCAGTTGGGCGGCGATCCGCGCTCCGTGGTGGTGGACCCGGTCGGCCAGGTCGCGGAGGCCCGGGAGAAATCGGTCGTCCGCTATGGCGGTCTGACAGGACGCGTACGCGCCGTGTGGGTAAGCGACGGCCACCGAGCCGACCATGACGAGCCCGACCCCGCCTCGCGCCCGGGCCGCCAGGTACGTGGCCTGGCGGTCGCTCACCGTCCCGTCGTCGTTGGCCAAGCGGTCCCCCATGGGGGAGAGCAGCAAGCGATTGCGGAGGGTCATCGCTCCGATGGACCCGGGGCTGAAGAGCAGGGGAAAGGCTGGCTCGTTCACGGGTGGTCGACGTCACCGACCGACTCGGCCAGCACGCCGCCGAGCGCCCGCTGGATCTCCTGGGCGAAGGCAACCTGCACGGCGCGGAGCGCGACATCACGCAATGAGCGGAAGCCAGCGGTTACCTCCTCGGCGTTGGTCGCGGCGGGGAACCCGTAGTCCGGCCGCTCGACGAAGATGGCCACCAACGCGTCGGCCAAGGCGGCGGTATGGACCTGCATCGTTCCCCAGGCCAAGGCGGCCACATCCGCCTCGATCCCTGCCCGGATCATCTCTGCCGCCATCTCCAGCGTGGCCAGGATTGGAACCCGGTAGCGCTCGCCCACGGGCGTGATCAGTCCATACTGGATCAGGTCGGCGATGGCGTCGAGGTGCACGCTGCCCACGACCTGCAACACTTCGGCGCCCGTCATGGTGTCGGCCCGGTCGTCGATCCAGGGCTCGAGAAGTTCGTCGCGAATCTCTAGCAGCGTGTTGAGCGACCGGTGTTGCCCGGCGGGGTCGGTCAGTACTTCGGCGACGCCGGTGAGACCGAGGCCCCGAGATCGGAGCGCGACGATGAGCCGCAGTCGAGCGAGTTGACCCTGGTCGTAGTACGCGAATCGGCCGACGCGGCGTGGTGCTTCGATCAAGCCGGAGTGGCGATAGAAGCGGATGGTTCGGGGGGAGAGGCCGCTGGCCTCGGCGAGGGCCTCGAGGGTGTATCCGCGCTCGGGGTCTGCCGGGGCATCGTTCTCGGCCGTTCCTTGGTCAGCAGTCGGCACCCATTCATGATGCCCGAGAATGCATGCTCCGTGGCGATTGACACGGACCGTGACCGCGGGCACACTGACACCGTCACTGTCGCTGTCAGTCTGAGTGGACAGCGACTCCAAAAGCTGTGGGCGGCTCGGCGAGGACCGAGGCGGTCACCCAAAGACGGGGGTAGTGCACACATGATTGATTCCACGAAGAGGCGGACGCTGGTCAGGCGGAGTCGGATTCCAGTGCTGGCGTTGGCACTGGCATCTCTGGTTGTCCCATTCGTCTCCGCCAGTCCGGCCTCGGCCAGCTCCACCACCTGCACGAAGCCGGCCGGCGCCTTCACGAGCTTCCACGCGGCATTCTCGAACGGCACCATGGCGCTGGGGAGCGCCACCGCTACGGGTCTGAGCGCCACCGCTTGCGGTTCGGTGACCGGCAAGGTGGGGTCGTTCGTATCGACCGTCCAACCTGGCGACATCGACTTCCCCGCCGTATCGGTCAAGCTCCTCTTCATCAGCCTGCCGGCCACCATCACGGTCAATGCCCCACTGTCGGGCCCATTCCGGGTCTACGGCAAGGGCTTCAGCACGGCTGACGTG
>Ga0209068_10001368_pt1 | contig 12165 bp, 9 predicted proteins | sample ColStrG_CSR_2012_FD_187200 | JGI IMG/M metagenome (GOLD analysis project Ga0209068, IMG submission 187200) | Freshwater sediment microbial communities in response to fracking from Pennsylvania, USA - Cold Stream Run_MetaG_CSR_2012 (SPAdes)... | ecosystem: Environmental > Aquatic > Freshwater >... | reverse complement strand
CCTTGAACTCCACGGAAGTTCCGGCAAGCTTGATGCTGCCGACCTCAAGGAGATAGGCGCGGTCGACGACGTCGAGGACCTGCTGGACGTTCTGCTCCACGATGAGCACCGTCAGCCCTTCGGCACGGATGCGATGCACCAGCTCGAAGACTTGCGCCACGACCAGTGGCGCGAGGCCGGCGGATGGCTCATCCATCAGGAGCAATTTCGGCTTGGACATCAATGCCCGGCCGATGGCGCACATCTGCTGCTCGCCGCCGGAAAGTGTCCCAGCCGCCTGTTCCCGGCGGTCCTTCAGTCGCGGAAAAAGGCTGTAGACCCACTCGAGCTGCTCGGCGAAGCGCCGCCGCGCCTGTGGGACAAACGCGCCGATGCGCAAGTTGTCTTCCACACTCAGCCGCGCAAACAACCGCCGGTTCTCCGGCACATGAGCGATACCCTGCTCGACCATGCGATGCGCCGGCAGACCGCCAACCGGCCGCCCCTCGAGCGTCATCGCGCCGTTACGCAAAGGAATCAGACCGGAAATGACGCGCATCAGCGTAGTCTTGCCAGCACCATTCGGCCCTATGACGCCGACCGCCTCGCCTTGCGGCACGTCGAGCGTGACGCCGAACAGCGCCTGGAACGATCCGTAGCCGGCGGAGACATCGGCGAGCGAGAGCATCGCGCTTACGCTTTTTTCTTGCCGAGGTAGACCTCGGTGACGCGCTGATCGACTGCCGCCTGCGCTGGCGCCCCCTCGAATATCTTTTCGCCATGATCAAGGACGATGACGCGATCCACTATGCGCATCAGCACGCCCATAATGTGCTCGACCCAGACGATAGTAATACCCATGCGACTGCGAATAGTGCCGAGCAAATCGGCCGCGCGCTCCATTTCGGCCGAGTCGAGTCCACCCAGGCTTTCGTCGGCAAGCAGCAGGCGCGGCTTGGTTGCAAGCGCCCGGGCAAGCTCAAGCTTCTTGAGCGCGGCAGCGCCTAGTCCGCTGGTTCGTGCCGAGGCGTCGGACGGCAACCCGACCAGATCGAGCGCTTCCTCCGCCCGGCGCTGGGCCTCGGGGCGCCCGATTCCCCCGACGTCGCCGTAGTAAGCGGCGAGCGTCACGTTTTCCAGCAGCGATAGCTTGCGGAAAGGCCGCGGAATCTGAAAAGTGCGCGCGATCCCCTGATGACATATCGCGTACGCCGACAGTCCGCCGATTTCCGTGCCTTCGAGGCGGATCGAGCCCGACGTCGGTCGCAAATTTCCCGCAATCAAATTGAAGGTCGTGCTCTTGCCTGAACCGTTCGGACCGATGAGACCGAGAATCTCCCCCTCACGCACTTCGAAGGACACCTGATTGACAGCCAGGAATCCTCCGAAGCGCTTTGAAAGCCCCTCGACTGTTAGCATCATCAACTACATGGCGTAGACCGATGACTTCGGCAGCGGCAGCACGGGCTCCTGTGTCCGGATGCTGGTCGGATAGACCACCGAAATATGCTCGCCGGCATTCTGCATGACGACCGGTGTCGAGCGCTCATTCTGTCCGGAGAGCTGGGTGCCAGGCGGGAAGAACTTCACGCCATAGCCCTGGATGGTGCCGCCCGGCGGAATATCGACGTCGAGAGCAGCCTTGCGTACTGCTTCCGGGTCGAAGCCGCCGTATTTCTCTTTCGCGATCGGCAGCACGTTATTGAGCAGAATCCAGGTCTGGTTGAATCCCATCGAGCAATGCGGCGGCACGTCGGTGGCGTTGGCCTTGATCTTGTAGCGCTCGACCATGATCTTGATGAGCTCGCCCATGCCCGGCGCGAGTTTACTGGGATCGAGAAGTTGCGCGGGCACCGGATCGATATTGCAGAAATTATCGATATCTTTGCCGAAGGTCGCGCGAAGCTTGTCGAGTTGGCTATAGCCGGCGCCCGCACCGATCAGCATCTTGAAATGCAGGCCGCTCTCGCGCGCCTGGCGCAAGAAAAGGGTGATGTCGGGATTGTACCCGGCATGCGAAATCACATCGGCGCCGGCGCGCTTGAGCTTGGTGACAAGGGCCGAGAGATCGGGTGCAGCCGCCGAATAGCCCTCACGCATGACGATGTTGAGGCCGGCTTTCTTTGAATATTCTTCATCGGCTGCCGCAACGCCGACGCCGTACGGTCCGTCTTCGTGGATGAGCGCAACCTTCACGGCGCTGGGCTCGACTCCAAGCCTCGACTTCGCGTGTTCTGTGATGAAGCCGGCAAACGCCTGACCATATTGTTCCGAGTGAATCTGGGCGCGGAATACGTAATTGAGATTCTTGTCCTTGAACACGGCGGTCGCAACCGCGGTCGTAATCCAAAGAATCTTCTTCTGCTGCTCTACCTTGGCAGCGAGCGGCACAGCGTGGGCGCTCGCATAGACACCGTCGATGATGTCGACCTTTTCCTGATTGATCAGGCGCTCAACCTCGTTGATCGCAACATCGGCCTTGCTCTGCGAGTCCGCGTTGACCGGAACAACCTTATATTTGCCGGCCACGCCCCCACGTTCGTTGCACAGATCGATCGCGATCTGCGTGCCGATTGCGCAAGCGACCGAGCCGCCAGCCGCAAATGGACCGGAGTGGTCGAAAATGACCCCGATACGGACAGTTTCAGCCTGCGCGCTGGCGGCACGCCAGTCCAGGCTGAGCGCAGCAGCGGCGGCGGCGGAATTTTTCAGAAGTGTTCTGCGTGAAGTCTTCATCGCATTCCTCCCAGGAATACCGAGCTTCAGCGGTTAGTTTTACTCGCTATTATTGGCCTCAGTATTTGGAGAACGGATTCGAATGTCAACGCGGGCTGTCTGCCGAGCTATTCTTTTAGGGCACTTTTTGGGGCGGAAGGACGAAATAATACGCCGTCCTTACGCTGGTTGCGATGTCCGGTAGGGCTCACCAGTTATCACTGCGTGCCTGCGTGATGTCCGCAATTACCCCGAAAGCGGACGTTCTTCCGGGCGCTCGGCATGTCCGCTAAGTGCCAAAAGCGGGCATTCGCGTTTGCCAAAACGCGATCCCTACTCTGCTTTAGACATGACGGCGTGTACCTCCAATAGCGGACATTCGTCAGCGCGACGGGTATCTCCACTAAGCGCGAGGAACAGACATTCGCCAGCCAAACGTGCGTGTTCGAGGCAGGAAGAATTGGGTTTAAATCTTTTATTGGACCGATTGCTGCCTTACCGTCGACTTCGGTTCAGTAAAAGGCAGAAATCATGCAGACGAGTGATTTTTCCGCGGGCGGATATCGCTTCATCAATGGTGTCTTCCAATATTCAGCAGGCGTCGCCGCCCTTCCCGGCTACCGCATCATGCGGGTGCGCTTCATGTCGCCGGTACCACTGGTCGACGGATTCCGCCGCATCGAGGCGATCCTGAAAGACTTCGACCGTCCAACCACGGCCCTCTGCGCTTGCGAGTTGAGGTCACCGGCGCCATTTTCGGAGCAAGGCTTCACGGATTTCAACAAACAGTATGTAGCCACACTAGCAAAATGGAAACTGTTCGACGGATCCACTAATCCGGTCGCACGCAGCAATGTGTGTCCTGAGATCGAACCACCGGCTGAGCCGTCGTTTCACGCTTTCTCGTTCAGCATGCCGGATTTGTCGGCTTCCCGCTCCTTCGTCGTCTCAGGCAGCGGAGAGGCTATGGAAGGTCATGCTAGCTATCTCGAGCGCACGATCCGCCGCGGTGAAACCACCGTCGAGGCCATGCGAGAAAAGGCCAAGTTCGTACTGGGTCAGATGGAAAAACGGATGCTGGCGCTCGGCTTCGGCTGGGCCGACACGACGGCAACCCAAGTCTATACGGTGCGCGATCTTCATCCATTCTTGGCCGACGAAATTGTCCGCCGAGGTGCCGCCCGATCAGGCCTCACTTGGCATTTCAATCGTCCTCCTGTTATCGGTCTCGAATACGAGATGGACTGCCGCGGGGTTATGCACGAACAGGCGGTATCCTGATGCGCAAGTGCGCGCAGATGGCGGCTCATAACTTGTCTGGAACACGAGAAATAGACGAAGCTTCGTAAAACCATGGCGTCGCGGCGCAGCCTTTGCGGTCTCGATTGGTTTGCTTTCTTCGTCGCTGATATTCAGACCGGGTGGGGCCCGTTCGTTGCCACCTATTTGACATCGGTCGCGTGGACGCAGCTCGACATCGGTCTCATTCTGACGATCGGGACGATCACGGGTCTGGCGTTGCAAATCCCCGCCGGCGCGCTCGTGGATCGCATGCCTGCCAAAGCACTCCTCGCCGCTCTTGCGGTGGCGTCAATTAGCGCTAGCGCCCTCCTGCTTGCATTGTGGCCGATCTTCAGCGTGGTGGTCGCTGCTAAAGTACTGCACGCGATCGCAAGTTCATTGCTCGGGCCTACGCTCGTCGCGATGAGCCTTGGCCTCGTCGGCCATGCCTTGTTTAGCATTAGGCTCGGCCGCAACGTCCGCTTCTTGTCGTTCGGAAATGCGATCGCAGCGGGCGTCGCGGGAGGCATCGCCTACTATTTTTCGAACCAGGCGATCTTCTTTCTAACGGCCGCGCTCGGAATTCCGACACTCATCGCACTCGCGCAGATCAGCGCATCAGAGATCGACCTGGAACTTGCCCGTGGGGGGATCCCAAAGAGCGGGGTCGGCACCTGGTTCGATGCAATCTCGGGCCTTGTTCGCAACCGCGTGTTCCTTAGTTTCGCCGCCACCATCATGCTTTTTCAGCTCGCCAACGCGGCGATGCTGCCAATCCTGGCCGGGATTTTGACGAAGCGCGCACCGGAAACAGCGGCTTTGGTGCTGGCAATATGTATTCTCGTACCGCAATTCGTGGTCGTAGCCATAGCGCCGCGGGTCGGACTAAAGGCGCAGCGCTGGGGCCGTCGCCCGCTTTTGCTGCTTAGCTTCGTCGCGCTGGCGGTTCGCGCTGCGATATTCGCCGTGACAAGCGACCCTTATTTGCTCATTGCAACGCAACTGCTTGATGGCATATCCGCCGCAACACTTGGCGTGCTGGTTCCCCTTATCATTGCGGATGTAACGCGCGGAAGCGGACATTTCAATTTTGCTCAAGGAATGATTGGCGCTGCCGTTGGCGTCGGTGCTTCGTTCAGCACGACACTTGCCGGATTTATCGCCGACACGGCCGGAGCCGCCATTACTTTTTTGTTGCTTGCATGCGTTGGCGTAATGGGACTGGTATTCGTATTTGCTCTCGTACCCGAGACGCGAGGTGCGTCATCTTTAAATGAGCCCTAGCACGATGTCCGCTTTGTCACATGGATGGTGAATTTGGCGCAAACTGCGGAACGTCTTTGCTGTTGTGCTGTGCAAACGTGCCAGTACAAAACTATTGAGAATTACCTTTTTTCTGTCGCGCCCTTACGACGCGCCATACGACACCGGCCACGAATGCAATCACGAGAATAATCCAAATTCTCATGTGAATTGGTCCATATCCGCCGTAGCCCCAACTGTCCATCATCCACTGAGACCACATGATCAGTTCTCCTTCGGGCGATAAAACCCTCGTCGCGGTTTACGTCGAACGGTGCACCCACGAGTTGTCCTTGGTGACGCCATTCGCCAACCATATCATCCCTCAATAAAGGGACCCACTGGCGGCATAAAGAAGCCGCTGGCTTCCTAATTTCTGCCGAGATGCTTGATCGGGTTTATGGTCATCATCATCCTGCGTTTTTAAGACTGCTTCGAGCTCGACCATGGCAATCTGTTCGATGCTAGTCGGGATGATCGCTACTGGCCAAGACAGCCATCACCCAACCCAAGGTCCTGTCGCTATTGTGCAAACGGATATTCCAACCGCCGCCTTGAATGTTCGCTTTCGGGGTAAGGCGGACATCACGGAGGCTGGATTGCTATTGGCTCAATGATTTCGGCGGATCAGGGTCGTTACCCGCAATTGGACCGCGCTGTGCGTAGCCTGCCTCCGACTATTCGGGAGATCGGGAAGTTGCTATCGTTTTTGCCTTCAAATGGGGGCTACGCGATGCAATTCTCTGGGCGGGTTATCGTGTCCGCGGCCATCTGGGCAATCGCGGGCGGCGCAGCGTTCGCACAACAGCCGCCATCGGCGCAATCCGCCGCGCAGAAATTGATGGCCGTGCCCGGCTCGAAATATCCGGGCCGCATGCACGTCCTGCCGGCGACGATGGAGACGACGCAGTGGGGCTGGTTCGACAACGCCGAATTGCCGCGTTTGATTATCGATTCCGGTGATACCGTCGCTATCGAGTCGATGTCGCACTCGCACGGCCAGCTTTATCCGGGCCGCACGATCGAAGAGTTGAAAAAGCTGCGCACCGACTGGCCAGCGCGCGGGCCGATGACGTTGACCGGCCCAATTTTCGTCAACGGAGCGGAGCCCGGCGACACGCTGCAAATCAAGATTCAAAGGATCGTGCCGCGGCCGTGGGGTGCAAATTTCAACGTCCCCGGATTGTTCGGGCAATTCCCAAGCAAATTTCCGGATGGACAGGTGAAATATTTCTATCTCGACAATGAGCGGAAGACCGCAGAGTTCGCCCCCGGTATCGAAATTCCGTTGCGGCCCTTCCCGGGAACGCTTGGTGTCGCGCGCAAAGAGCCCGGCCGCTACAACGCGGTCCCTCCGGGGCCGTTCGCCGGAAATCTCGACAACCGCGACATGGTCGAGGGGACGACATTGCACGTTCCCGTCTTCGTGCGCGGGGCGCTGATCTGGCAAGGCGACTCCCACGCGGCACAGGGAAATGGCGAGATCAACCTGACTGGACTCGAAACCGCATTTCAGGAGATCACGATAACGGTAACGGTCGATAAGATGGCGAAGCTGGAGTGGCCGCGCATTGAAACGCCGACCGAGTGGATCACAATGGGCTTCGACGAAGACCTCACCAAGGCGCTCGCCAACGCCAAATCTGAAACCGCGAAGTTTTTGGCGGACCAACGCAAGATCCCGCAGGATCAGGCGATGGCGCTGGTATCGAAGACGTCCGATTGCCGGGTGACGCAGGTCGTGGACATCAAGAAAGGCGTCCATTGCATAACGTCGAAGGACGCCGGCAAATCGCTCGCTGAACCGCGCCCGACCGTCGAAACGCCGCAAAATCTGGTGACCTCGGCAACCGATGCCGACATGAACAAGGCCATGGATAATGCCTCATGGGCGATGATCGAGCTTCTGCAGAAGGAAAGGTCACTGTCGCGGCTGGATGCCTATGCGCTCGCGAGCATGACCATGGATTGCCGCGTCGGCGAAATGGATGCGGCTGACAAGAGTGTGCATTGCCTCGTCGCCAAGAACATGTGGACGAAGCGCTAAAGATTCAAACCTGAGCGTAAAGGGGAGTAGGTATGTCACAACTACCACGCATGTCTCGCATCGCCGTCGGCGCCTGTGGAGCATTGATCATCGGTGCCGCAGCGCTCGCGCAAACACCGGCACCCGCGCCGGCACCTGCAGCTCCTGCCGCCGCGCCCGCTTCGGGATTGCCGCCGACCGCGACAATCACCACACCCGGCTATCCTGCCGCCGGGCCCGCTGATCCCGCACTTCGTGTTCTGAATTTGCCGGGCGGCAAGAAGGTGCATGTCCTGCCTGCCACGCTTGAAACGACCCAATGGGGCTGGTTCGACAATTCCCAGCCGCCGGTGCTGCGCGTCAAGTCCGGTGACACCATCGTTCTGGAAACGATGATGCACAGTCACAACCAGGTGGTCCCGGGCGCCACCATCGAGCAGATTAAAAAGTTGCGTACCGATTTCCCGGGACGCGGGCCGCATACCCTGACAGGGCCGATCTATATCGAGGAAGCGCAGCCGGGCGACGTGCTCAAGGTCCGGCTCAACAAGATCATCCCGCGGGCTTACGCGACCAACTTCAACGTGCCGGGCATGTTCGGCCAGTTTCCAACCGTCTTTCAGGACGGCCAAGTCAAGTACATGTATCTCGATCTCGACACCATGACGACCGAGTTCCTGCCCGGCGTCATTTTGCCGGTGCGGCCTTTCCCCGGTACGCTTGCCGTAGCCCGCAAGGAGCCCGGCCGTTACTCGAGCGTGCCGCCGGGCGAATTCGCCGGCAACATGGATATTCGTGACTTTGTCGCCGGCACGACACTTTACGTTCCCGTGCATGTGCCGGGCGCACTGCTATGGACCGGCGACTCCCATGCGGGCCAGGGAAACGGCGAGGTCAACCTCACCGCCATCGAGACTGCCTACAAGGAGTTCAACATCACGGTCGAGGTGGTGAAAGGTAAGCCGCTCGATTTCCCGCGCATCGAGACGGCCAAATCGTGGATCACGATGGGGTTTGACCAGGATCTGAACAAGGCTTGGACGCAGGCCAAAGCGCAAACGGTCAAATTTCTCTCCGAACAGCGCGGCGTATCTGCCGCCGAAGCGGAGAAACTGATGACCAGCGTTTCAGATTGCCGCGTCTCACAAGTGGTCAACATCAAGAAAGGCATTCACTGCCTCAATCCCAAGAATGCGCGCGACAAGGAAGACATGGAGCGTCCGGCCAAGGAAACTCCGAAATATTACGTTTCGCACGCCAAAGATGCCGACCTGAACAAGGCGATGAACGACGCATCGATGGGCATGATCAACTGGCTCGCGTCGGAGAAGAAACTTACGCGTCTCGATGCCTATGGGCTCGCCAGCGTGGCAATGGATTGCCGGGTCGGCGCAATCTCCGATACGGAGAAGAATGTCCATTGCGTCATGCCGAAGAGCATTTGGGTCGCCAAACGCTAGGGAAGACAAGGGTAGGGGTCGCGGAATCCGCGGCCCTTTCCAATTTGCAAAATCCATGGCGCTGCGTTCTGTTCTCATAGTCGCATTGCTTGCCTTGGCATCGCCGGGATTTGCGCAGGACCGCGTCCAAGTCGTGACCACCACGACCGACCTGCGGAGCCTCACCGAGGCCGTGGGTGGCGACCGGGTTGCGGCGGTGAGCCTCGTTCCACCAAACCTGGACGCCGAGGATTATCAGCCTAAGCCGCAGGATGTGTTGCGCCTCAAAGCCGCGCGCCTGCTCGTGCGCGTCGGGCTCGACTACGATCTGTGGGTCGATCGCCTGCTGGCGCAGACCGGCAGGCCGGATATCAGCCGCGGCGGCCCCGCATACGTCGACGCTTCATTTGCGATTGCCGTACTGGAGCTTCGCGGGATGAGCGTCGGTCCCGGCGACGGCCACGCTCATGGTAGCGGAAACCCACATTATTGGCTGGATCCGAAGAATGCTGAGACTATAACCGCCAACATTGTTGAAGCCTTGGCGCGGGTCGACCCAGCCAATGCCTCAATATACGAAGCCAATCGGCAGACATTCCTCGCTCGTTTGAACGCAAAGCTGGCAGAATGGGAAACGAAGTTGAGCGCGCTAAAAACCGTGCCAATTGTCGCCTACCACAATAGTTGGCCATATTTTGCGCGCCGTTTCCGGCTGGATGTTGTCGGCTTTATCGAGACGAAGCCGGGCGTGCCGCCTAGCCCTTCGCACCTTGCCGAAATCGTACGGAGCATGCGTGAGCGCAGCGCTCGCATCGTCATGCGCGAGCCGCATGAGCCCGAACGCGACGTTGCATTCGTCGCGAACAAGGTTGGGGCAAAGGTGGTGACGCTCGCCGCATCGGTTGGCGCACTGCCGAAGACCGACGATTATATTTCGCTGTTCGACGTCAACGTCGAAGCTCTCACATCAGCGGTGGCCAAGCGATGATTGAGGCCCTCCAATTTCTCTGGCCAGCCTTCCTGGTGGCGATATGCCTGGTCGGCATCCATACCTATTTCGGTATTCAGGTGCTTGCCCGCCAAGTGATCTTTGTCGACCTGGCACTCGCGCAGATCGCGGCGCTTGGCGCTACCGTGGCGTTCATGCTCGGCCATCCGGCCCAGAGCATGGCGACCTATGGCTATTCCCTCACATTTACTTTGCTTGCCGCCGTGCTGCTGGCGTTCACGCGGGCTTGGGGCACGCGTGTGCCGCAGGAGGCGCTGATCGGAGTCATTTACGTCGTTGCCGCGGCGATGGCCATTCTGCTCATCGACAGGGCGCCGCAAGGTGCCGAACATCTCAAGCAGATTCTGACCGGAAATATTCTCACCAGCGGATTCAGTGAGGTTGCCGTCATCGTTCCGCTTTATGCAGCCGTTGGGCTGCTGCACTGGCTGTTGCGCCACCGGATGTCGGGAGGGGGGGCGCTCGTCTGGGAATTCATATTTTACGCGACCCTCGGTATCGTCGTGACCAGCTCGGTTGCGATTGCCGGGGTGCTGCTGGTCTTTTCGTTTCTGATCATCCCCGCCGCCATCGGCGTCATGTTCGCGGAATCGCTTTCAAGACAGCTCGCGATCGGCTGGATCGTCGGCACGTTCGTGAGTGCGGCGGGTCTTGCCGCTTCGTTTATCTTCGACTTGCCGACGGGTGCGGCGATGGTTTGCGCTTTCGGCGCTTCATTGGCATTCGCCGGCGTGCTGTACTCGTTTTTGTTGGGCAATCGCCGATGGGCGATGCGCTCCACGATCGGGGCAGTGCGCTGGATTGGCGCCGTGATTCTCGCGGCATCCGCGGTGCAGCTCGCGGCCGCGCCGCGCGCGGATCAGCCGCTCATGGACATGGCTGAATACGCGATTCCATCTCTTCGCACGCTGTATTTCACGCGCGCCGAAGCGATGACGGTTGCAGATGCCAGTGAACACGCGGAGCGTTATCGCAGGGAGGCAGAGCAGCTCAACGAAATGGAGCGGCGCAACCGCACGCAAGGCGAGGCGCTCGACGACTTCAGCGTCGCGCGTATTTCCTCGTTCCTGAAATCTTATGGAGAAATGCGCAAGGGCGAGCAATTTGTTATGGGTGAAGTGCGAGCGAGGGCGCGCGAACGTGTCCGATGGAGTGCGAGCTTTGGCTTGCTAGCGTTGTCACTTCTGCTTGCCCCTGTTCGCTGGAGATGGCCGGTGCGCAAATAAGTTCAACGGCAAGACTATCCTTAGCTGGGCTCAAGCTGAGCTGAGGTTCGTCAGCTCTCGCGACTAGTGGGCGACCGTGTCTTCGCTAGGCTCAATGAACATTCCGGACGTCGGCTCGACCCACACCATGTGATCCTTCACTGACTTCACGCCGGGAATGTTTTCGGCCGCAACCTTCAAGGCTTGGCGCTGCCGTTCGTCGATAATCACGCCCCATAGCTCGACCACGCCGTCGCGCACCACGACATTGGTCATCGCTATGGGCGCCCACTCTTCCTTTTGCATCTCGGTCAGCAGCTTTTCACGGATGGCGGCGTCGTCCTTTGCTCCCTTGGGCTCGGTGCGCGCCAGACTGACCATGGCGTGCATGAGATTGGAGCGGGTCACGATACCGACGACTTGGTTGTCGCGCAGTACCGGCACCCGCTTGATCCGGCGGCGCTCCATCAGTTCAACGATGTCCTCGAGCGGGGTGTCTTCGCCGACGGTGTAGGCCTCGGAAGTCATCACTTCGAACACTTTGCTGCCATGCGAATGGGTGTATTCGGCGGCGACTTTGCCCGGACCCATCAGGAATTCGAGCCAACGCGAACGCCTTCGCTCGGTTTGCGTCTCGCGACGGCGCAGAAAATCGCCCTCTGATAGGATGCCGACAAGCTTACCGGCCTTGTCGATCACTGGCAGGCCGCTGATGCGGCGCTGAAGCATTAGTCTCGCCGCCTGCAGCACAGTTGCGTCCGGATCGACCGAAATAACGGCCCGTGTCATGGCATCGCTGGCTTTCATGGCAATCCTCCGAATTGTTAGGAAATGAGACCACGAAGCGGCACAGCCCGTATTGATGTGGATCAAGCGACGCTGGTGCGTTCGCGTTCTTCGCTTTCAGGAAATATTCGTATGGTTAGCGTGGAGGTGGCTCGTCGCCCAATGCCCTATTGAGCTAAATCAATGTTCAAACCGTTTATCGGTGAAAATAATAATCCATGAAAATGATAGCAGTTGCATCATCCGCGGTGATTGCTCTCGCCGCGATTGCTATACCCAACCAAGTCCAGGCTGACTGGTGGGATAATGTCATCGGTGGCTTGGCCACTGGGGCCTTCGTTTCCAACTATTACAATCCTCATCGCGGTTACGATCATGGCGCTTACCCCTACAAATATGGGCAATCCTATAATGGTTTTCAGC
>Ga0209068_10001366_pt1 | contig 12178 bp, 12 predicted proteins | sample ColStrG_CSR_2012_FD_187200 | JGI IMG/M metagenome (GOLD analysis project Ga0209068, IMG submission 187200) | Freshwater sediment microbial communities in response to fracking from Pennsylvania, USA - Cold Stream Run_MetaG_CSR_2012 (SPAdes)... | ecosystem: Environmental > Aquatic > Freshwater >... | reverse complement strand
GGCGGCAGCGACCGGACTGCGCCCAGCCCCGACGATCGTTGCCCGGAAATGCGGAACCGCCACCTGCTGTCCTTACACGAAACTGCTGCGTTGTCTGATCGCTCGGAAACCGAGCGTATAATTGCGCCTTTCGGATAAGACATTCAATTCAATGCGTTGAGACTAGGTTTATTACCAGCCGACTTTGTTGCGCGTGTTCAATAGATCGATTTGGACAAGGTGATTCACATTGAGGACTGCAATATGGGTGATCCACATCTAACAGCGTCCATGGCTGGTATCGATGCCAAGATTGAAAAGCTCAAGGAACGAAAGAAAAAAATTCAGCTGAGGGCGTCGGAACGGTTCGTCAGGGCAGCGATCGAAGCTGGTTTGCTCGATATCGACATTAGCGACGAGGAGTTGCTTACGGAGTTCCGCGCACTCGCAGGGAGATTTCAAGGGCCGGCGCAGAGACCGTCTGCAAGCGACGCTCACAAGGCTCGATCGGCAGATAACGTTCCTGAAGGGACGGCGGTGGGCCATGACGAGTGAAGATCGCCGCAAGGACGCCCGCGAAAAGATTGCGCTCGGGGGGCTGATCGTGAAGGCCGGACTTCGCGGCGCCAACAAGGCGTTTCTGCTGGGCGTGCTGCTGGAAGCATCAACCCACGCGCCGGGCTCGACCGAGCATCTGCGACTTGAGGCAAAGGGCAAGACTGCGTTCGGCGACAATCAGGAAATCAAAAAATGAGAACCGCACATTTGGCGATCATTCCGCCGGCGGCGTCCACGGCCGTCGTTCTTGCAGCCAGCGCGCCTTTACCGACTCTTGCGGCGCAATTGTCGGGCTCCGATCAATTCTGGATTCTACGCTCATTGCCATTCGCGGTTTTGGTAGCCGGGCCGCTTGCCGGACTGCTTGCGGCTGCGGCGCTGCCAGTCCATCAGCGTCGGCCGGTTGCCATCGCTGCTGTGCTGACGTTGATTATCGGAGTTGCCGGTTATACTTGGCGGGAAATAGACCGGCTGCTTCCGTTCGTTACAGCTCCAGGGCAATCCTGGTTAACCGTAACGCCGTACTTCGATCCTCTCATCGTCGCTGGTGCAATTGTTGGCTTTGTGTTGTCCGCAGTTTGCGCACGGTTGGCGCTGCCCAGCGGCGATATGTTTCGGCGGGCGAAATCAGCCGCATTTGGTGATGCGAACTGGATGGCCATGGCAGCAGCGGCCAAGCTGTTTCCCGAAGACGGCGAGATCATTGTTGGGGAACGTTCACGGGTCGATCAGACCAAAGTGAAGGGTATCGCTTTCGATCCGTCCGATCGCACGACTTGGGGCGCCGGCGGGTCGGCAAAATTGCTGACCTACAAACTCAATTTCGACTCGACCCACATGATGTTTTTCGCCGGGTCGGGTGGCTTCAAGACGACATCGGCAGTCATCCCGACTGCTCTGCGGTACTCCGGCCCCATCATCTGTCTCGATCCCGCCGCTGAAGTCGCGCCGATGGTCGCGGATCATCGATTAAGGCAGGGTCGCCGGACTTATGTCCTTGATCCGCGAAAGCCCGAAACTGGCTTCAATGTACTCGATTGGATCGAAACGTCGACATCGAAGGAAGCGGACATTGTCGCTGTCGCCCATATGCTGCTTGCCGAGAGCGTCCGGGTCGAGAATTCAACCGGCTCCTATTTCCAGAACCAGGCCCACAACCTTCTCACTGGCCTGCTGGCTCACGTCATGCTGTCGCCGGACTATGCAGGACGGCGGACGCTGAGATCGCTCAGGGCCATTGTTTCAAAACCAGAGCCGCAGGTGCTCGAATTGCTTCGGTCCGTGCAACAGAATTCCCAATCGTTGTTCATCCGCGAAACGCTCGGCGTATTCACCAATATGGCCGAGCAGACGTTCTCCGGAGTCTATTCCACCGCGTCGAAGGACACGCAGTGGCTGAGCCTGGAAAACTATGCAGCCTTGTGTTGCGGGAGCTCGTTCAAATCGAGTGATCTGGCCCTGGGCGATATCGACATTTTCCTCAACATACCGGCGACAATGTTGAGAAGCTACCCCGGCATCGGCCGAATGATTATCGGCTCACTCATCAACGCTATGATGCAGGCAGACGGAGCATATAAGCGACGAGCCCTGTTCCTGCTGGATGAAGTAGATCTGCTCGGCTACATGCGTCCGCTCGAAGACGCTCGCGACCGTGGCCGGAAGTACGGTGTTACGCTGATGTTGCTTTACCAATCTGTTGGCCAGCTCGAGCGGCACTTTGGCCGGGATGGCGCGACATCCTGGTACGAAGGATGCGCCTTTGTGTCGTACGCGGCCATCAAAAGTATGGAAACCGCTAAGGAGGTTTCCGCAAAATGCGGCGAGATGTCCGTGGACGTTGCGGGATCATCCCGGAACGTTGGTTTGATCGGTGCGGGTGCTTCAGGTAGGGCAAGCCGGAGCGTGAGCACTCAGCGTCGGCCATTGATTCTGCCGCACGAGATCACGCAATCGATGCGCAAGGACGAGCAGATCATCATTGTCCAGGGCCATCCGCCGCTTAGGTGCGGCCGTGCCGTCTACTTCCGGCGGCCCGAATTCCTCAACCAGACCAAGATCAACCGTTTCGCCTGACGGAATGGCGCGAATTTGAAGGGGCAATTGTCATGCAACACTCAATCCTGCACTGCCAGAACCCAGCCGACTTTGTGCGGACCATATCCGCTCTGGAATCCACGGAACAAGTCATCGAATATTTTGGCGAAATCGTCGCCTGTTATGGCGGAATACATGTGCTCATCCGCCGCTTCAAACGGCCTCACGAATCCTTGGCGGAGTGCGTGTTGATGGATACGAGACCGCCTGCGTGGGCCCGGCGCCATCGGAGCAAGAATTACGCCGACATCGATCCGCTGGTGTTGGTGGCGCAGAAGCGCGCAACGCCCTGTTCCTGGTCCCAGGCAATGTCTGAGTTTCCAGCGGATTCAATCGAACAACAAATTCATTCGGAGCGTCTCACTTTCGGCGTAGCTGACGGGTTGCTCGTGCCGGTTCACTCCAACAACGGCTATGGCGGGCTCGTTTCCATCTCGGCAACGGCTGCGTTTGCGGAACCGGCATTCGGTGTGCTTTCGCTGATGGCGCTCAAAGTGCACAATCTGCTTTCTGCTCTCGAACGATCCGATCCAGGTGATTTGGACGGATTCACAGAACGCGGGTTCGAATGTCTGAGTTGGGCAGCAGCGGGTAAGTCCGATGCTGAGATTGCAGCCATACTCGATATTAGCAAGAAGACGGTGAACTATCACATGGAAGGCGCCAAGCGCTCGATGAACGCAACGACGCGTACCCACGCGGTCGCGAATGCATTCCGGCGCGGCCTGATCGATTGAGGCCAAGGTGTATCACGCCAAATGCTTCGCTGGCCGCTGAGAAGCAAAATTCCTAGAAGGACGAACTGAAATGCGACAATTCGGATTACCCGGTGGAGATCATGATCTCATTGAAGCCGAGTTTGTTGTCACCGCGTCGCAGGCGGCCAAGATGATGGGACTCACGGTGGGGATGCTTGACGACATGCGGCGCCGCGGAGAGAGCCCAGGTTTCCTGCTTCTCGGTCGGGGCGCCAATCCGACTGTCCTCTATCGGGAAGCAGCAATTCTGGATTGGCGGGGCACCGCCAATTCGGGTCGATCATTTGAGTTCAGGGCTAACGCGCTCAAGGCCGATCTCGACCCGCTGCCAAAGCCGCTTGCGGCCTCGAAGGAAATGCTCGGCGATGTATACATCTCGGCTTTGGAAGTTTGCCGAAAGATCGGCGGCATCGGGAAGAGTACACTCTACCTCTGGATCAAGAAAGGCATTTTCCCACCGGGTACCCGGGTTGGTCCCCGCCGGACAGCATGGTCGACCGCGACGGTCGATCAATGGCTGCGACAGCAGGCAGGTAGTGGAAAACCTGTTCCTTGATGGATGCTCTGGTTGGGTTCGAGAACTGCAGCAACGGTCGCGGTGCAGAGATTCCGGAGCTCCCCGCTCAAGATGACTATGAGCCGGTGGCGAAGTCGAACTGCTTCAGCACCTGCTTGAAGAAGCAGACGTGATGGTCATGTAAATTCGCCCACGACACGGAACTTGAAACGCTTCACGTCGCCAACCACCGACCGTAGGCCTGGACATTGATCATCGGCACCGTTCCGCTGAACTGCAGCCGCGAAATTAGGTTGAATAGGAACGCCGTCGCCGGCTTGCCCCCTTCGTCATACTTGTAGCCCCCGGCTTGCGCTCCGAAGCTGAAAGTGCCGCGCGCCGCCACGCAGCCAAGATCAAGGCGATCGTCGTCGCCCGCCTCGCGCAGCGCGGTATCCAGTGCCGTGCCGAGGGCAGGGGACCAGTCACTTTCGAAGGTCAGGATGCCGCCGAGAATCGGAATGAGAGGCTTGGCCGGGTACGTGCCGCCGGCATGCGGGATCGGCAGGCTAGTGCGGTGAAGCCTGCGCACGCTCGCAACTTTATCCCGCGCATAGCGCACTAGGTCAGCGTTGATCGTCTGCTTCGACTCGAACACCCCATACACGCTCTCGGCCGGGATGATCGTCTGACCCTGATGAACGAAGATGAAAGGCGAATACTGCCGATCGAACACAACGACGTCGATCTGGTCGCTAAATTTCCCCTCGCTGTCGACCACGAACGCTTTCGTGGCCTTGTAGCGTTTGGGAAGGTAGAGGTTCAGAAGCTCCAGCCACACATTCTCGCTGGCGTCCCCTTTTGTGCCGGGGTGGGGAAGGCAACTGCGCGATGTCTGCAGCTTGTGCTGGATGTCGTCGTGAAGCCCGGACAATAACTGCGAAAGGGACCACTGGCTCATGGGCTCTGCTCCTTGAACGGGGGTGTCGGCAAGATGCGCGCGGCGACTTCTACAGCGCGCGCGCCCTTGATCGGGCTTGATGGATAGGCATCGAGAACGATCGCCGGCAGCAGCCGCTGCGTCAGGTCGGAAAACGTAAAGCCATGGTCGCGCCCCTGCTGCGGTCCTGTAATCCTGACCAGCTGGTCTATATCCCGTGTCGTCAGGCCGGCAGTCTTGAGCGCGTTCTGCAAGACCGCGCGACGCTGTTCGTCGCCAGGCCGCTCGAAAACGAGGATGTCGGCCGCCCGCCGCTTCACCGCCGGATCGAGCGAGGCAAGCCGGTTCGTGCACATGATCACCGCCACCGGCAGGCGACCGTTGGCGATGCGGTCCACGCCACGGATCAGCGCATTGACGCCAGCCCGGTCCTCGTGGTGCATCTGCGCGGCTTCGCGCGACTGTGCCAAGGCGTCGGCCTCGTCAATCAGCATGATCATCCCGCCCCGCGCCTTGCCGTTGGCGGACTTCAGTTTCATTCCTTCCGCGACGGTATGATCGAATGCAGCCGATAGGAGCTGGGTCATTTCGCCGACGCGGCCCTGCCCGCGAGACGACAGGCTGAGCGGCAGGAGTGTGACGTCTATCTTCTCCGCACGCGCCACGGCATCGCCAACGGTCTCGGCAAGCTCCGTTTTGCCGGAGCCGACGTCGCCAGCCATCACGACTAGCGGCGGCCGGCGCAGGACCATCGATAGCAATGCCGGACTGGCGGCATGATGCTTCGCGTGCCAGTTCTCAAGCCCCGCCGGGTTGACCAGCAGGGTCAGCATCTTGGTCAGCTGCGCCTTGTGATCGTCGAGGCCGACGAGACGCGCATACCGCTCTTGCGAGCCGACGTCCGGGAAGACAGAACGGCGCTCAAAAAGCTCGTTGATCGGCGTTATCGCGTTCATCACCACCCCCTGATGCTTGTGCGGTTCAATGCCCGGCCGCCGGCCGAGTACGTTTTGTCGGCGCTGAAATACCCGGTTGTGCCCGGCTCGGCCGCGCCACCGCGCGAGAGCGGCAGGCCCTGGCTGAAGCGCTGCTGCGCTTCGTAGGACGCGCGGTCCCAGGTTACGCTGTAGGTCAGGTAGCTGTAGAAGGTTGCGCCGGCGACATCGCAGTTTGGCCTGACGCGGCCGGGATCGTCGTCGTTCGCTGCCGCGGCTGCCAAATCCTGCGCCGTGTAGCGCAGCGTCGGCTCGATCCAGTTGCCGCCGCGCCAGTAGCCATAGGTCACGGTGCCGAGATAGCCGGCCTTCAGGAGGGCGACGATCTCCGCCTCGTAGTTCACAATGCTTACGTCCGACGGCGCACCGTAAAGGCGCTGCATGCGCTTGAGGTCCGCCGCGACCTTCGCCGACAGATGCACTGCATGGCTGTGGCTGAAGGTAACTGTGTCGGAATAGGTAAAACTCGTGCTCATCATCAACCTCACGCCTGGAAGGAGGGGCCGAAGACCTTCTGCCAGTAGCGGACGGTCTCATGCTTGGTAGGGGCGGCAAGAGCCGCATCGATGGCGTCGCCGGCATCGAGCGCGGCTTCGACGATCGCGTCCGCCTGCTGGCGTGAGTAAAGCCGGCTGACATTGTTCAGCTTGTTAACCGGGTCGATGATCTGCACCGGTTCGGCAAACGTCCCGACGGACTTCGGGTCGTAGGAGTCGGCAAACACGATGCGCTCGCGCATGTCCGACTTGGCGACGTAGGTAAAGAAGTGCTGCAACGCCTCGGGGTAATCCGACAGGTCGAGGCCACGGTCCGCCAGATGCGAGAGGATCAACTCGATCATGAAGGACTTGAAGCGGAAACCCTCGCGCACCTGCTTCATGAGCCGAGCCCAGAACTTCAGCAGCCGAGCGACCTGCGCGAAATCCGTCTCGTTCGCATCCTTGCGCTTGCGCGTGAATTCGAGATGGTAGGGGATATTGGTCCGCAGCAGCGACCCGTCTTCCTGGCTGACAAGATCGCCAAACCAGTTGGGGTCGCCGCTATAGAGGATCGGGACCACGTCGACGTCGAGGCCAGTGCCGCGAAACGAGACCGTCACGCTGTAAGTTTGCGGCTGCACTTGGTCGGGGCTGAAGTTTGGGAACGCCTTGCGCAATCGCTCGGCAAGGTAGTTCAGCAGCGCCGCGACATCCTTGGGCGTATCGGCACCAGACACGTAGCACGCGACATCAATGTCGTTCAGTGATCGCAATGCCGTCCCCTTCGCGAGGCTGCCCGACAGCAGCATTTTCTTCAGCGTGAAGTTCGGATGCTCCGACAGGTAGGTTTCCAGGCGCTCGCGCAGGCGTCGCGCTTGCGCCCGGTATTCTGCTGCCTTTTCCTTCGGCAGATTCACGCGCTCCTGCGCAAAGGCGACGATGTCGCCGTGATCAACGTGCTGACGCCCCATGATCTATAGTCCCTCGATTCTGGCGTCATCGGTGCCCGCGATGCGCTCGTCACTGTGGCTCACGCTGCACAGCTAATCAGCTAACTAGCGTAGTTGCTAATTTGACATATGCGCCACGAGTCGGGCTCGTGTCAAGGCGTTGCGCTTTATATCAGGAGAAGAGAGAGCCCGACGCCGCCGGCGTGCCGAGAATGCCGAGGACCGATAGGCGTACGCGAGCGGCGTCCCGCGAAATCTTGAAACCCTCAGAAACGGCGGAAACCAGCGCCGCTCCGTGCTCGGTCCACGCACCGATCGGTCCGAACGAACCGACGTTCTCAATCATGGGGCGGGCGACATTGCGCACTGCGGCCGCCGGCGCGAGCAGGGCGCTTGCGGCGTAGCTTGCCTGCCATTCCAGCCAGTCAGCGCTCTTCGCCGATTCGATCGTTTCGCGCTTGCAGTAGATCCCGTTCGGATCATGGTTCGCCGGCAAAATCGTTTTCTGCCGGTCCTTCAAGTCGAACAGGTAGGCATGGAGTTGCACGTGCCCATACTCGTGGGCCAGCGTCATGCGCAAGCGATTCTCGTTGTTCTGCAGGAACGCGGCCACCGCGACATCGGGTTTGCCTCTTCCGGGCCGGAATACCGTCACGCCTTCGACCTGCGACCCGAAGCAGCTCAGGTCGGCATACTGGTCGAGGGTGTCGACATGCTCTTCGATGAAAGTCTTGAGGTCTTCTGTCCGGAAGGGGAAGACCGCCTCACCGTACTTGGCCACCAGGAACGCGGTCGCCTGGTGCTCGAACATGCGGTCGAGCTCGCGCGGCTCATAATGCGGTCTTCTCCCGAACCCATGCTTTGTATCGGCGACATCGCGAACCATGTCATTTCTTCTTCAGGGTTTGCCGGAAGGCGTAGAAGGCATCTTCGACCTGTTTAGGACCAGCCTTCTGAACAAGCTTGCGGTCTTCGTCGTTGAGCACGCCTGCGAGAGCGGTAAGCAGGTCCACCGTCACATCGGGATGCTTCAGGATCTTTGCGAACTGCCGCACGAGATAGTCCGAGCTGGGGCTTCTGCGGTTGTGCTCGATATCGTTCAGGTATTGCGGCGTTATCGGCTGGCCGTCTTCCTTGACGATCCGTTCCGCCAGCTCCTTCTGACTCAGCTTCTGCTCCTTGCGCGCGGACGCAATCACACTACCAAACGACGTCTTGTCGAGCGTCACGATCTTCTCCCGACGTTGCAGTAACAATACGCAGATTAGCGGATTGACGGTTTCAGTGTCAACACTGCGTTTAGCGGGGCAGTGGGCGATCGTGCTGGTAGTCAGCCAAGGCAAACGTTCTCATTGCACTAACATCCCGAACTTTTGCAGGACTCACTACCTCGACCAGCAGGCATGGTCAGCGGCGCTCTCAGCGCCGCCGACAAGGGGACGTTCGACCTCCGCTTCTGGGATGATGCGATTACCGCTCAAGCGGGAAAGCGGTGCAGCGACTGCCGACATCGACTGCTCTAAGATCACTGCATTTCATCGAGCAGGCGCCGCACTGCTGCGTTATGTGGTCCTCCACCTGCTCGCTCGATCGGGCTGTGTATAGTTCCAAACTGTTGCTGCTTGCCTGTTGCAAATCGGCTAGGCTCGCAGCAAGTGCTGGTCGTCGGCCTGATCTGGTAGTCATGCGCGTGCGCGGTCCACGCCGGGCCGTGCCTGATGTGAGGCCAGCCGCCATCCTCATTTCTGCCCTCCGCGGGCGCCTCGCGAAGGGGAACAACGGACGTGATCGCCGGCAAACTGTTTACACGGGACTACCTGCTGGAGGGCGTCAAGCGCTCGGAGCCGTGGAAAGCGGTAAGCGACAAACAATTCACCGAGCTGTACAATCATCTCAAGACGCTGCTGACGGCGTTTGCCAAACGCGCCAAGCCGAACGAGGCCGACACCGAGCGCGATCTCATCTATCCCGTCCTCGAGGCCATCGGCTGGTCCGACATCTCGGTGCAGACCAACCTCTCGACCAAGGGTCGGAAGCTCGTGCCCGACGCGCTGCTGCCTGATGCCGACGCAAAAACCAAAGCCGTCGCCGAGCCAGAGCCATGGAAGCGTTTTGCCTTCGGCCTCGCCGTGCTTGAGGCCAAGCGCTGGGGCCGCTCGCTCGACCGCGCCAGCAAGGGCGACGAAGGCGTCCCCGCCACTCAGATGCTGCAGTACCTGAGCCGCGTAGACATTCAGACCTCCGGCAAAGTGCGGCTCGGTATCCTCACGAACGGCCACATCTGGCGGCTCTACTGGCAGGGTGCACTGTCGGTCGCCGAGGACTTCCTCGAGATTGATCTCGCCAAGACGCTCGAGTTGCCCGGCCACGAACTCGATCTGATCGACTGCGCGGATCCGCGCATGACGCCCGAGCACTGCCTGCGGCTGTTCATTCTGTTCTTCGGCAAGCCCGCGTTCCAGCCGCTCGAAGGCCCGCGCACTTTCCACGATGTCTCGCGCGACACCGGCAAGACCTGGGAAGAGCAGGTCACTAAGGATCTTTCCGCCCTGGTATTCGGCACGCTGTTTCCCAAGCTCGTCACGGCGATCGCCGCCGCCGATCCAAAACGGCCAGCTGTAATCGGGCGCGCCTATCTCGAGCAGGTCCGTCAGAGCGCGCTGATTCTGCTCTACCGGCTGCTGTTCGTCGTCTACGCCGAGGATCGGGCTCTACTGCCGAGCAACCGCGAGCCGTACAAGGACTATTCGCTGACCGCGGTCCGCCTCGACATCGCCAAGCGCAAAATCGAAGCCAAGCCGTTTTCCGACACCATGGTCACCTTCTGGCCGAAGCTGACCGCGATTTTCAAGGCGGTCGCCGACGGCGACAACACCTTCGGCATTCCGCCCTACAACGGTGGCTTGTTCGCCGAGGTGAGCGCGCCACAGCTGGCCGACGTCCAGTTGCCCGATGCGATCGTCTCAGACGTCATCTATGGTCTCTCCCACCGCGTCGAAAACGGCGAAGCCCGTTACATCAACTACCGCGACCTGACGGTGCAGCAGCTCGGCACCATCTACGAGCGTACGCTTGAATACGACCTGCGCGTCGACGATGACGGCAAGGTCGTGCCGGCCGAGGACGACGCCGCGCGCCATGAATCCGGCAGCTATTACACGCCCGATAGCCTAGTGATGCTAATCATCGAAAAGGCCGTCGGCCCATTCGTCGCCAGCCATCTCGCCGCTTTCCACGCCGAGTCCGACGCGCTCGCCAAAGACCGCCGTTCCAAGGAAGTCCGGCTTGCCATGCTGTCCGGTCTCGATCCGGCCAAGGCCATTTTGGGACTCAAGATCTGCGATCCGGCCATGGGCTCGGGCCACTTCTTGGTCAGCCTCGTCGACTGGCTTGCCGACAAGGTTCTCGCCGCAATGGCCGAGGCCGAGCTGGCAGTCGCCTGGGCCGATAGCTCCTATCAATCACCGCTCGCCGCCGAGATCGCGAGCATCCGTGCCGAGATCATCCGGCATGCCATGGCCAACAAGTGGCCGTACGTCGACGAACACCTGCAGGATCGCCATATCGTCCGACGCATGGTGCTGAAGCGCTGTGTCTACGGCGTCGACAAGAACCCGCTCGCCGTCGAGCTCGCCAAGGTCGCGCTTTGGCTACACACCTTTACGGTCGGCGCGCCGCTCTCCTTCCTCGATCACCATCTCCGCTGCGGCGATTCCCTGTTCGGCTCCTGGGTTCGTCCGGCGATGGATCGCCTCGTCGAGTGGGGCAGTCCGCTGTTGATGGATGCGCCCCGGAAGCGCGCGCTGGGTGCCGCGTCCGGCATGCAGACGATCGAGCGCTTGAGCGACGCCGACATCGCCGAGGTCTACCAGTCGAGAAACCTGTTCGAGGGCATCGAATCGATGACCTCGGAGCTGACCGGTCTCCTGACCTTGGTCGATGCCGTCGACTGGCAGGCCCCTAAGAGCAAGCTCGACAAGGCGACAGTGCAGGAACTGACCAAGGGCACGTTCGGCGATCCGATTAAGGTCGCCACCGGGGCCACCCGGCTCGTAGTTCCGGCAAAAACCCTGGTGTCCGAACTTGAGCGCAAGAAGTGCGAACTGCAAAAAACAGAGACCTTCACCGCCCACGATACTGGCTCAACCCTCGAGGCCTGGCTGCCGGAGCTCAAGACCCGCTTCGAGACCGAGCGCTTTTTGCACTGGCAGGTTGCGTTCCCCGGCATCTGGCGCGACTGGGAGAGCGCCGAGCTCCACGGCGGCTTTGATGCCGTCATCGGCAATCCACCGTACGTTCGCCAGGAACTGATCAAGTCGATCAAGCCCGGCCTGAAGCGCGCCTACCCGGATACCTACGATGGTGCTGCCGATCTATATGTCTATTTCTACGATCGGGGGCTCCGCCTGCTGAGGCCTGGCGGCAGGCTCTCCTATGTGGTCACCAACAAGTGGATGCGTGCCGGCTATGCCGAAGGCCTGCGCAGCGTGTTTGCAGACAAGGCTTGGATCGAGTTCGTTGCCGACTTCGGCCACGCCAAGAAATTCTTCCCCGACGCCGACGTGTTCCCGTCGGTTCTGGTGGTGCGCAAGCCGCTTCCCGGCGATGCGCCCGCCATCGCGCAGGTCTGTGTCATTCCCCGTGATGACGTGCCAGACAAGGGTCTCGACGAGGCTGTCGCGCGCGCCACCTATCCATTGCCGCGGGCGCATTTCACGCGAGACAACTGGACACTCGAGCCGCCCGACGTCGTAGCTCTCCTGACTAAGATCCGCGCCAAAGGTGCGATGCTGCGCGATTACATCGGAGCGCAACCAAGCTACGGCATCAAAACAGGCCTCAACGAGGCCTTCCTGATCGATGCCAAGACGCGTGAGAAATTGATCGCCGGCGATCCAAAGGTCCGGCCGCACATCAAGCCGTATC
>Ga0209068_10001365_pt1 | contig 12180 bp, 10 predicted proteins | sample ColStrG_CSR_2012_FD_187200 | JGI IMG/M metagenome (GOLD analysis project Ga0209068, IMG submission 187200) | Freshwater sediment microbial communities in response to fracking from Pennsylvania, USA - Cold Stream Run_MetaG_CSR_2012 (SPAdes)... | ecosystem: Environmental > Aquatic > Freshwater >... | reverse complement strand
CACGCACCTTCCCTTGGCGTAGCTCACCGCCTTACCAAGTGCGTATCGTCCGATCCCGGTGCACAGTGAACTGGTCAGGATGCGTTCGGTATTGAGTCCCGTGAAGGCGACGGCAAGTCCTTTGTTCTCCGCCCCGATCAGATTCTCGGCAGGCACTTCGACGTCGTCGAAGAAGACTTGGTGGCTCTTGTCAGGCTGGTTCATCACGGTGCGGATCGGCGTCCACGAGAGCCCGGGGGCATCCCTTTCGACCATGAACACCGACGACCGGCCGCGCCCGCTGGTCTCGTCCAGAGCCGTACGTGCAACCACCATCACCAACTGGGCTGACTCCATGCCCGTGATGAACACTTTCTGGCCGTTCAGGACGTAGTGGTCACATTCGCGCCGAGCGGTCGTCGAGATCCGGTGCGCGTTCGAGCCGGCGTCCGGCTCGGTGATGGCGAACGATAGCCGGACGTCGCCGCTGGCGACGCCCGGTAGCCAGCGCGCCTTCTGCTCTTCGTTGGCGCTGCGGTCAAGGATGGTGCCCGTCACCCCGGATGAGAACAGCATTGACTGCATCGGACAACCTGCAACGGCCGCCTCATGAACCACGACGGCCAGCTCGCCGAGGCCCAGCCCACCGCCGCCGTACTTCTCGGGCAGGTGCACCCCCAGGTATCCGTTGGCGCCTAACGTCTCCCACAACTCCGCACAGTTACCGCCGTCGTCGACCTGTTGTTGGTAGTAGTCCGGCCCGAACTTGGCGGCGATGCCGCCCACCGCGTCGCGTATCGCACGAAGCTCAGTAGTCTCGTCCAGAACGTTGCCGGTTTGAAGCGCCATGGTCGCCCTCCTATTTTCCTTGTCCAGCAGGCTTAGTCGTGCGTGGTGGCAGTCCTACAAATCTCTGACGATCGGTAGCACGCGGCTCGCGAAGGTTTCGACGATCCTCGATCGATGCTCAGCCGAGTCGGCGGCGATCTGGATAATCACAGTGTCCACTCCCGCCGACCTGAACTGAGCCAACCGCTCAACTACCGCATCGGGCGCACCGATCAGCAGGTACCGGTCGGCAAGCGGCGAAAAATCCTGACTGTAGGCCGCACTGACGGCACCGACACCGGTACTACGCGCCCAGGACGAATCCGCGTCGACAGCGGTCCAGGCGAACAGTGCCGCCGACACCGCGTCTGCACTCCGCTCATTGTCGGCAGCCGCGCGGCGGACCTTCGCTAAGCCGACGCGCATCTGCTCGGGGTCGACCATGTAAGGCATCCACACGTCAGCGTACCGTCCGGCACGGCGAAAAGCGCCATTCTTGCGTCCGCCCAACCAGATTGGTGGGCCGCCGGGCCGGCGTGGCGGTGGGTCCAAAGCGACGCCGGAAAGCCTGGCGTAGGTGCCCTCGAACGTCACCGGTCCGCCGGCGAAGAGGCTGCGGATGACCTCCAGTCCTTCGTCGAGACGGCGGAACCGCGTGCGCGGGTCGACGCTAGCTGCGGCGAATTCGGCGGGAAACTCACCGCCCGCGCCGACGCCCAACTCGAACCGACCGTCCGAGATGCAGTCGATGACGCTGGCCATCTTCGCTACGACCGCCGCGGGATACAGCGGCAGTAGTGCGATCGATGTGACCAGACGAATGCGCGATGTCACCGCGGCCGCAGCGGACAGCATCGCGAACGAATTCGGTGTCGGGCCATGGAAGAACAGGTGCTCCCCACAACCGAGAATATCGAAACCGAGCGCTTCCGCACGGCGCGCTTCGGCCACCACGGTGCCCGGATCATCGACCGTGATCCCGACCTTCATCCTGACCACATTCCTTCCGGGACCGCTCTGCCGAGAAGTCGGCTAAATGGTCACACAGGTTTGGCGCCCTCGATCGAAGCCAAGATGCCGGCACGTGTGGAAGTACACTGATTCCTCCCTGGAGGTTGGGCTCGCTGCCGCGGCACCACGACGGATTTCGTGCAATCACTGAATTCGGCTGAATTCCAGACAATTCAGGCCGAATGGTCCCCGCGTCGGCAAGACACCATCGCCCCGTGAGCGCGGGTGCATGTCAGAGTGAAGCAGGCCACGACCACAGCTGTCAAGAGACACTTCTGTCCCTTAGGCTCTCGGCGGTGGACGCAGCAATGTCCTCGCGCCGGTGATCGACTTGCGTTCCCCGTGGACCAACGACGGCTCCGGCCGGTCCCCTGAAGCCGGGCACCGCAGGGGCGAGCGAACCGCGAAGCGCATCCAGGGCTGTTCCAGGAACGATCGTTGGCGTTGAATTGGGCGCAGACTCTGAAAGCAAGAGAATAGATCGCACTCGCAGACGCATACTCGCTGCAAAGTGCGAACGATCGTTATACCCAGGAGGTACTGTGGCCACCCCATCCACCGGCGCAATCGACGGCGCCGCCCAGGCCCGCCCCGACATCGAGGTGCGCTCCCCGGCCGATGGCCGACTGGTGGGCACCGTCGCAGACATGTGCGCCGGCGACGTCGAAGCCGTCGCCAACCGACTACGTGGCGCCCAGCCGGGCTGGGCAGCGATCGGCTGCACGGGCCGCCGCATGTGGCTCGAACGCTTTCGGGATTGGATCCTCGACAACGAGGACCGCCTGCTGCGCCTCGTTCAGGACGAGACCGGCAAGACCTGGGGAGACCTACCGATCGGCGAGATCGTCGCATCGGTCGACGTGCTCAACTATTGGGCCCGCAACGCGGGGAAGTTCCTTGCGCCGCAGAAAGCCAGCCCGCATAACGTGATGATGGCGACCAAACGAATGCGCGTCACCTATCAGCCCTATCAGCTCGTCGGCTCGATCACCCCGTGGAACGCCCAACTCGCGATGCAGATGCTCGACATCCCCGCCGCGCTGATGGCCGGTTGCGCCGTGCTCACCAAGGCCTCCGAAGTGACACCGGTGGCCTGGGCCGCGGCGGTCGAGGGCTGGAAGGAAATCGGCGCCCCGGATGTGCTCGACGCCGTGACCGGCCGTGGCGGGGCCGGGGCGGCCGTCGTCGACGTCGTCGACATGATCCAGTTCACCGGCAGCGTTCACACCGGCCGACGCATCGGCATGCGCGCGGCCGAGCGGATGATCCCCTGCTGCCTGGAACTGGGTGGCAAAGACGCGATGATCGTCCTGGCCGATGCCGATATCGACCGTGCGGCCAAGGCAGCGGTGTGGGGCGGCTTCTACAACGCCGGCCAGATCTGCGTCTCCATCGAGCGCGTATACGTCGAGGCTCCGGTCTACGACGAGTTCGTCGACAAAGTCGTCGCCCTCACCAGAAGGCTGCGGGTCGGCACGGATGCTCCCGGCAGCTACGACGCCGACATCGGAGCCGTCGCTACGCCCCAGCAGCTGTCGATCATCGAGCGCCATGTCGCCGATGCGATAGCAAAAGGTGCGACGGTCGCCACCGGCGGCCATACCGTGGCGGGGCAGGGATTGTTTCACCAGCCCACCGTGCTGCTCGGCGTCGACGAGTCGATGGCCTGCATGGTGGAGGAGACGTTCGGCCCGACACTGCCAATCGTCAAGGTCGCCGACGCCGACGAAGCTGTGCGCCGGGCGAATGACTCGGATTTCGGGCTCGCCGCCAGTGTGTTCACCCGCGACCACGCCAAGGGCCGGGCAATTGCCGAACGGATCGACTCCGGTTCGGTCAACGTGAACAACGTCATGACCAATGTGTTCCAGCTGCCGGTGCCGTTCGGTGGCCGCCGCAACTCCGGGCTGGGCGCCCGCCACGGCGGCGCTGAGGGCATCCGCAAGTATTGCTGGCCCAAGTCAATCATCGAAGAGCGGTTCAACCTGGCATCTGAGATCTATTGGTACCCAACCAACGCACATAAAATCCGATTGATGACCCGCGCGGCCCGCCTGCTATCAGCTGGTGACTGGCGGCGCCGCCTGCAATTGCGCTGATCGCGGTCTGACGATTCGAGGCGCAACGGTGCCCTCCCACCTGTCCGGCGAGGTGCTATCGCAATGACCCGTCTTTGCGGAACGATCGCAGTTATGAGCACAGCGAACCGGGGCGCCGACCAGATCCGCACGCGGCGTCGCTCGACGGACCTGCGGGCGTTAATTGTGGAGGCCGCCGAGTATGCCTTCAGCCAGCTCGGCTACAGGGGCGCCACGATGGCGGGCATCGCCGAACGGGCCGGAGTGGCCCGCTCGGTCCTCACCCGCCACTTCGCCACCAAGGCGGCACTGTTCGCCGAGGTGATGACCAAGCCGCTGCTGCAGTTCATCGAAGAATGGACCCGGCGCTGGACCCGCAGGCTGGACGGGCAGCCCACCGAGCCCGAGTTGGTCTATGAGTTCATCTCCGATCTGTACCGCAACAGTCGCGCCCATGTAGGCGCGCTGCGGCTGTTGATGTTCTCCGATGAGCACCTCGAACCCGCAGTACGCCAACAGGTCTGGGGCACCCTCAACGAAGGTCTGGGCGCGGTGCTGGACATCGCGAACCGCGAGATCGGATCGCACGGCTATCCGACCCGTCACGTCGACGTGACCGTCCGGGCAATCATCAGCATGGTGATGGGCTACGTGACGTTGGACCCAGCGCTGTTGCAGACGGCCACCGCCGACGAAGACGAAGTGGTGACGCACTTGGCTTCACTGATCCTGTACGGCCTCGCGCTGCAACCTACAAGCTAAGGGACAATATTGTCCCTTGACAATCGACGACACGACAATCCACACTGAAGTCGCGACGGCGCACCGACGAGGGTCGCTGAGGACTCGGTCAGTAAGGAGTGCGAGATGACGACCGGTATGGTTTCGGATTCCGCTGCGACGGATGAGCAGAGCGGCGACACTTCGGTTGGCGCACAGCCTGTCCGGCAGAGGTCCATCTCTAAGGGCGTTCTCAATCCCCAGTACCCGATGTCGTATTGGCAGATCGCCTTTTCCCATGACGTGGCCAGCGAATCGGTCATTCCGCTGCGGGTTCTCGAACGCGACGTGGTGTTGTGGCGCGACTCGGGCGGGGTGCTGCACTGCTCGGCCGCCAACTGCGTCCATCTGGGCGCCAACCTCGGGTACGGCGGCGAAGTGGTCGATGACACCCTGCGCTGCCCCTTCCACGCCTGGCGCTACAACGGCGAGGGGAAGGTCGTGCACGTACCGGGCCTCGCAGAAGCACCGAAGACCAAGGCCTGTCTGCCGACGTATCGGGTGATCGAGCGCTATGGCACGGTCTTCTTGTGGAACGGGCCGCAGCCGCCCGACCACGAACTGCCAGACTTTCTTGCCGACGAAGGCATCGACGAGGACTCAATCATCTATGAGCACGTCCGCTACAAGCTGCCCTTCCCGGCCAAGTGGTTCGTCGAGAATCTGCCCGACTCGGCCCATTTCGCGGGCCTACACCGGTTGGGGTCGTGGGGCGACACCGAGATCCTTTCCAAATCGGACACGACACTCGAATACATCTGCCACTTCTACGGCCGGGCCCCCTACGTCGGCTGGGAAGACCTCAAGCGCAGCTACCGGCGCGGCGAAATGTGGGGTGTGTCCGATGCCGCCGGCGGCGACTTCCATGCCACGACCTACGGCGGTGGCCTGCACCTGATCGATCTCACGACGTCGCCGCCGGACCTGGCGGAAAGCCGCTCCACGGTGACCGCGCGTCTGCCGCGGGCGATGATCGCGCTCACCGAGAAGATGAACGATCTCAGCGACAGCGCGCGGCTGATTCTCAGCTTCACGCCGGTCGATGCCGACAGTCACATCGTCTACCTGACGATGATCGTGCCGAGGATCAAGAATCCGGCATTACGCGTGATCGGCCGCCCGATCGTGCGGTCGTTGCTGGTGCGGCGCAACTGGTTTGCCATCATGCAGGACACCGCGTTGATGATCCATCGGCAGGAGCCCGAACACCCGGCGTACAACCGGTTCGACCGCGGACTGGTCAAGTTCCGCCGGTTCTGGGATAGCCGGCTACTCGACCGCAGCCTGTGGGCCGGTGACAACGTGCACAGCGCCGGCGCCCGGGCAGGCTGTGCCTGGCCGGACGACCCCACCAAAACCGCAAACGGCAACGGATCGGCCGGCGGCGCGCTGTGAACCGCGACCTGCTCGGCAAGATCGCGGTCCCGCTGGCGGCGAGCGTCGCGAGTTGGCAGATGCACCGCCGGCACCGGCGCCGTCAGCTGGTGCTGATGCCCAAGGGGATCAACGCGGCGCACGGAATCACGATGCGCAGCACCATCAAGGCCGCGCGGCCCACCTCGGCGGGCCGCTGAGCGCCATCCCCATCGAGGGCCGCAAGCGAACCGGCCCCGATCGAATACCCGAACGGAGCTGAGCATGACCGCTGCCACAGAACGCCGCGCCGCGATCGGCGTGCTGAATCCCGACGTCTACGCCAACGGCAACCCCGATACCTACGGGCTGCCGCTGGATCAGTACGCCTACCTGCGCGACAACGAGCCGGTCTACCTCCAGAAGTTCGACGACCCGCTGCTCATCAACCAAGTGTGGGTGATCTCCCGCTACGACGACATCCTCGCCATCGACCGCGACCCGGAAACCTTCGCCGCCAACCTCGGTCACGTCAACATCTGGACCGTCAACCCGATCGACCCGACCATTGGCGGCAAACCCGCGATGCTCACCCAGGACGGGGACGACCACAAACGCCACCGCCAGGTCATCAGCCGCGGCTTCACGCCAACGGTCGTACGGCGCCTCGAGGACAAGTTCCGTGGCTACGCCCGCGCTGTCGTGGACGAGGCGTTGGCGAAGGGCACCTTCAACTTCGTGACCGACGTCGCGCACGCCATGCCGATGGAGGCACTCGGGGATGTCCTCGGGGTGCCGCCGGCCGAACGGCCCCAGTTCTTCGACTGGGTGGATCGCTTCGCGGCCCCGTTCGACACGCGCCTCACCCCGTCGTTCGAGACGGCCCTGGAAGCGATCTTCAACCTCACGGCTTATGCGGGTGATCTGGTCGCACGTAAGAGGGCGTCGCCGGCCGACGATGTGGTTTCGCAGATGGTGCAGGCGGACAAGGACGAGACTCTCTCGGAAGACGAGATCCTGGGCAATATCGTGCTGCTGGCCAGCGGCGCAGCCGAGAGCACTCGCACGGCGTTGAGCCATGGAATACATCAGTTGATGCGCGACCCAGCCCAGATGGCCTGGCTGCGGGCGCACGCCGATGACATCCCGGCCACGGCCATCCAGGAGATCGTCCGCGTCGCAACACCTTTCCTGCACTTCGTGCGCACCGTCACCAAAGACATCGAACTGCACGGCCAGCCCATCCGCAAAGGTGAGCGAGTATGCATCCTGCTGGCCGCGGGAAACTTCGACCCCACCGCAATCGACGATCCCAACCGCTTCGACCTGTCGCGCAATCCCAACCGCCACCTGAGCTGGGGCCGCGGTCCGCACACCTGCCTAGGCAAGCACGTGGCGGCGCTGGAGATGAAGATCCTTATCGAGGAGCTGCTGCAGCGGACCAAAGACATCCGCCCAGCCGGTGAAATCTCCTATGTCCGTGACGTTTTCACGCGTGGTGTGTACGAACTACCGGTGACGGTGACCCCGGCCTGACCTTCCCGGGGTTGTCGCCTGGGCCTTGATCGCTTTGAGTAGGTAGAAAGACACCACGTTGTACCACAGCGCGAAAAGGGCGAGTGGCAGATAAATCCCGAAGATGCCATTCCACGCAAACGGTCCACTGTAGAAGAACACGATCAGGCTCGCGGGAAACATGCTGACCGCGAACCAGATGCTGAGATAGCCCACCCAGCGCGGAAACACGGCGACGGGAAACATGAGCACGCACAGTCCCAAAGCACTAGCTTGGACGAAGAAGAAGGGCCAGCTGACGATCCAGGAGATCCAGGCGAAATCGTTGAGAATCCCGACGGAATCGCTGGCGTGACCGGTGCGGTAGGCGATGGTCAACCACATCAGCGGTGAGATCGCAAAGAACACCGCGCCCAGTCCGGCCGATATCACCTGCACGGCGCTCAACGCCGGGAACCGCGATTTCTCCATCCGTAGCATTTCCCCGAGGATCGCCACCCCCCACGGGACGTACAGCGCCGACGCAAACGCACAAATGGACATGCCGACCAAGATCCGACCGTGACGTTGGGCGAAGAACGCCGCGACCGCCTCTCCACTCAAACTCGGCGCCGGTGGTGGGATAAAGCCGGCGACGACCACGATTCCGAGCAGATAGACGATGAAAAATGCGTAGCCACTCCACACACAGACCAGCTGGTTCCTCGTACTCATGCTGAGACCGTCCGTTCAGCGCCCCCGGTGCGGATCGCTGCCCCCATCGATCGACATGACGACCTGGAGCCTCCGGCGGTTGTCATCAAATGTCCCATTCGAACTCGAGTCGTTCGGGGCGATGGAAGATCATGCCTTCCTGCACCCGGATCTCCTGGTCGGGAACAAGCCGCAGGTTGGGCAGGCGGGTGATGAGCGTCTCGATCGCCACTTTCATGTCGAGGCGAGCGACCCACTGCCCGATGCAGTTATGGGGGCCCAGGCCGAAATGAATGCTCTTTCTCATTTCGGCGGCATCGCGATCGATGTCGAACTTCTCAGGGCACCGAAACACCGTGTCGTCGTTGTTGGCCGACTGCACCATCAAGAAAAGATTGGCACCCTTGGGAATTCGGTGCCCGCGGATTTCGACGTCTTCCTTGACGTGCCGTACGATGCCGCGAGCCGGTGTGAGTCGCCGCAGCGATTCCTCGACCGCCTTCGGTATCAGATCCAAGTTATTCCTGACCCGGGCGAGAAGATCGCGGTCTTGGCAGAGCTTATAGAGAGTGAAACTGATCCCCCCGGCGCTGGTTTCGAAACCGGCGATGACGAGCTGACCGACGACACCGAGGATTTCCCTGTCGGTGAGACTCTTCTCGCTCTGCTCCTGCGCGAGGATGAGTCCGCTGATGACGTCATCGCCCGGCGCCTTTCGCCGTTGCGCGATGGCATCGATCAGATACTGGCTGAAGCCCACCTGGTCACGTGCCAGCTCCAGGCGACGCGCGTCGGAGATCGACGGTACGAACAACTCGGTGATACCCAATGTCCACTGGTGGAACTTCTGATGATCCTCGGCGGGCACACCCAGGATTTTGATCAGAACGTGCACAGGCATCGGCGTTGCGAAACTTTCCACCAGATCCGCTCGTCCGTCGCCTTGAATGGCGTCGATGAGGTTATTGGCAGCACCCCGAATCACGCCCTCACGAACCCTGACAGCGGCGGGCGTTAATGGTTTGGCGGCCAGCTTGCGGATTCGATTGTGCTCCGGCGGATCGGTATTGATGAGCGCCGGTTGCCACGGGGCATACCCGTGCGGCAGCGCCGCCTTCAGCTCGTCGGGCACCTCACCGACCAGGTCGTCCGGCATGCACCCGAAACGTTCATCGTCGCGGACGACGGCAAGAATGTCGTCGTAACGACTCAGCACCCACGCGTCGAGCTCGGGCACATGCAGGACCGGCGCATGCTCGCGCACCTGCCCGAACAACGCGCAGGTGTCCCACGTACTCCGGAATACTTCGCTCATCGACGGCTGCGCGTCCGCCTGCGTCTGCTCACTCATCGAGATTCCTCCTCCACCATCATGCGTCGTTCCCTAGAGCCCGGACCGAGCCCTCGATTGTGCGCGGACGTCCACAGCCCGCGGGCATGCTTCCAGGCCTAAGCGGTGTCGGGAATGGTCGGCCTATTTCCCGTATGGCGGGTAGTCCGGCGAGTCAGGGAAGCAATTCAGCAATCCCGGATCCTTGTCGAGGAGCCGGCGCCAGTAGCTCCGATAGTGTCTGAAGGTCATGAAGTCCTGGTCCTCGCCGTAGGCGACCTGACCGTCGTACTCCCAGCGCACCAGCGACCACCAGTTCAGGATGTCGCTGTTGATGGGCCACTTCAGCCAGTTCATCGTCTGACCGACCGCGTGCAGCTCCCGGCCGAGCTCGTCAACGCAGTCGATGACCTGCGTGACGACGCGACCGTCGCGCCCACGTTGAGCCCGGCGGTTGCCTTCCACGACCTGCGCCATAATTCCATCGCGGATGTAGAGGCCCGTAGTCACCGTCTCCGTCGTCCCCTCGATGGGGTCCTCGTCGAACGAAAGCGTGGTTTGCGGGTCGTAGAGGTGAAATCCGCTCTCCGGGGAGGCGAAGACGTATGGCCAGCCGGCGCGCAGGGGGTCCTTGACATCGGCGTGGCGAGGCCCCCAACCGCGGTCACGCAGTGCGCCGCAGTCGATTTCGATCCGCTCACCCTCGATCTCGATCGCTCCGGTGAACCATCCGGGCTGCTCATAATGGCCAACCGAGAAGTCCTCATCCCTCGACACCCAGTTGGCGATGCCGGGGTCCTCTTTGCCATCCTTCGCCAGCTTCATGTAGTGCGGCTCCAGCGTGGCCTTCCAGGTGAGGTCGAACTTCACCCCGTGGCGGTCGTAGCCGAGGCGATACTTCTTCTGCGGCTCGATCATCCTGCAGCTCAGCGAGTTTGAGAGGTTGAAGTTGTACATCTGGGCGCCATCGGGGATCGCGAGGTGCTGGTCCCAGCCGTAATAGAGACAGTTGTACACGTCCTCACCCGTGTGGTCCCAGATCGCCGGACCCGCCACCACGAGGTTCATGTTGGGCCGGAAGTAGAAGTAGACGAAGCCGCACAGGTTGCGCTCCGGCACGGTGAACCCGAACAGGCTGTTCTCGCTCCAGTAAGGGTCGTCGCTGCGCCTGTGGAAGTGCTCATCAGCGACGTCGATCTGGTCACTCCAACCCATTCGTGCTCCTAACTCGTGGAGGTCAGATCCGTCGCGAGAAAGCCGAATTGGCTTGCCGCCGAATGCGGGATCGGTTCGGCTGTTCACGCTCAGCGCCCGGCGCGCGGCGAACCGTGGTCATGACAGTCCCGCCGCTCGCGGGGCATCGAGATCGATGGCCATGTCGGCGTAACGGCGGATCTGGTCGACGATGACGCGGTCCCCGCGTTCGGTGGACTCGACTTGACTGGCCATGCCGACGAACAAGAAGACCCCATACATCGCTCCCTCGCGGTAGGCCTCCCAACAGGCATCGAAATCAAAGCCCTCGACACCCGCAATCAGCAGCCGCCGGTGATAATCCGCGATCAGGTCGCGCTCGGAAGCGCGCCGATCCGCCGTCGACAACGATGACCCCAGGTAGTACGCCGGGTCCAGACCGGGAGGACCGAGCCGAACCGTCTGAAAGTCGATCACCGCCACCCGCGGGTTGTCCGGATTCGTTGAGAACATCAAGTTGTCGCTGCGGAAATCACCATGCTGCACGACCGTGGGCGGTTTCCAGCTGCGCACCCACTCGCCCGCGCGGGGCACAAAGGTTTCGAACAACGCGATGTGTGACGGATCGAGTTGATCGCCGAAGCGGGCGATAAACGGCTCCAAACCCGCTGGCAGGGCATCAAAGATGCCGATGGTGCGACGTGTATCGGCCAGCCAGTCGAGCTTGGAGACCGTCGGCGAGTTCCATAGCGGTGCTTGAAATTTCACCAACTCACCCAGCCCCTTTGCGCATTCGCCGATGCTGGCAGCTGTCAGCACGTCGCCGGACCGCATGTCGGCGCTGAGGTCCTCGAGGACGAGGTTGAAGGTGGCCCCATCGTCTGACAGTTGCGCCAAGTAGCAAGTCGGCACGCCCATGCCCGGGACTAACGGGGCGATGTCCTGATAGAAGTGTGTCTCGAGCTCGTACATGCCCATCGCAAGGGCGAGGCCCAAACTTCCTGGATCGTCCGTCGGGAACTTCACCACTACGGACCCGGGAGCGGTCGCGGTCGAGGGATCCGCATAGGACAGCTTGGCCCGGACCATGCGTGCGATGAGGCCGCCACCGACCGGCTCGAGGTCCACGGCCGAGAGGTCTGACTCGGCGAGCAAGCCCGCCCGGTCCAGCACTGCCCGGAACCAGTCGACGGTCATTGATTCCGGATTCGTGACAATCGGGGTCAGCAGTTGCTCACGTGCCGGCACGGGGTGGTGTGACCAACGGGCTTGGGTCATCGACGGTTTCTCCTGGCGGGTACGAAGACGTTATCCGGCAAGCCATATCGAGCCGCTCGTCGGCGCGCCACTAATTAAACCTAGATTAAAATATAGGAGGTCGGCACGACTTCATCATACATACTATTCGAACAGTATGTA
>Ga0209068_10001364_pt1 | contig 12190 bp, 9 predicted proteins | sample ColStrG_CSR_2012_FD_187200 | JGI IMG/M metagenome (GOLD analysis project Ga0209068, IMG submission 187200) | Freshwater sediment microbial communities in response to fracking from Pennsylvania, USA - Cold Stream Run_MetaG_CSR_2012 (SPAdes)... | ecosystem: Environmental > Aquatic > Freshwater >... | reverse complement strand
AGGGACCGAGGTCGCCCGATACCGGCGGATCCCGCCCAGGGGCATCCCGGAGGACCCCAGGCCGACAAGGGCCACTCCGGTCTGGCGGCCGCCGGGGTCGAGCATTACGAAGGCGAGGCGGCCGCCGTCCGGGCTCACCGATGGCAGCTCGGCACCGGCCTCGACCAGGGCCCGGCCGTGGCGGCATCCCGAGATCGAGATCGCCCAGATAGCCGGTCGCCCATTGGCTCCCAGCGACGTGATGTAGGCCCGGTCGAGCTGGGGACGAACGGCGACACCGCCGTCGGCGAGCACATGGGTGGCAACGACCGAGGTGTGCAGGCTCGTCGGATCGACGGCCACCACCGTCCCCTCCGCGGTGTCGGCCAGCAATCCCCCGGCTGCATGTGCTGGACACGAGGCTCCGACGGTGGGGCCGCTGGCGACGGTGGCGCCACCCGTGGCGCACGCCGAGCCGGTCACGGCGATGATTCCGGCACCGACGATGGCGCCGCCCTGCCCGTCCACCTCATTGCGCCACCGTCCCTCTCCGTCACCCCACCTCCGACAATGCACCCGCTGGCGGACGGTCCGTGCGCCGGAGATCCGTGACCCACCGCGTTCTGCGACCCACCACGTTCTGCGACACACCAGGTACTACGCCCGGCACCCGGGCTCGGTTGACATCGACAGGACCGAAGGGCGACCCGGTCCGGGTTCAGTTCGGCCCGTGAGCCCCCGGGCCGTCACCCTCTGGCAGTTGGCGCAGCTCCTTCCGCATGGCGACCCGGGGACCGAAGCCATCGTCGCCGACGGCCCGCTCATGCAGGCGGATGGCGGCGAGCCCGGGGCCGGGCTCGCCAACGACCTCGAAGCCCAGGCGTTCGTAGAACGGGCCGTTCCACGGCACGTCCCGGAACGTGGTCAGGGTCACGGCCTCGAAACCGTGGGCCTCCGCCCAGTCACAGACGGCCGTGACCAACGCCGTCCCCCGGCCGCGCCTGCCCTGCGAGGGAAGGACCGCCAGCTGCCAGAGGTGCGCGGCACCGTCGACGATCTCGACGCAGGCAAATCCGACCGCCGGATCCTCCGCCACCAGCACGGCGGACGCCTGGGCCAGGTGGTTTTCGGACTCGTCGTTGTCGAAGGGGCCGATGCCCACCTCGGCGAACATCCCGTCGGCCTCGAACTCGATCTCCCGGAGCCGGGGGAACTCCTCGGGACGCGCCGCACGGATCATGGGCATGGCACGGCCGGGAAGCGGGACCCTCCCGCCTCCTCATCCCTTCGACGTCGCCGTTCGACGGGCGGCCCGGCCAATCGGCGCCCGCCGGCCTAGGCGCCGCTCCCGAAGAACTGGGCGTCTCCATAGTTGAAGATGCCGCCGTCCCGGGCCACGAAGCGGTAGCCCATGCCGGTCGGGGTGGCGGTCATCGCCTCGATCGGCTGGTTGAGGGCGATGTTGCCGGCGGACCCGAAGAAGGGCGCATTGAACGCGAAGATGCCTCCGTCACCGGCCACCAGCCAGTAGCCCTGCCCGTTCGGGGTGGTGGCCATGCCCACGACCGGCTTGTTCAGCTTGGCCCCGCCCTTCGATCCCTGGAAGGAAGCATCGCCGAAGGTGAAGATGCCTCCATCGCTGGCCACCAGGTAGTAGCCGGCGCCGTCCGAAGTTGCGGCCATGCCCACCACCGGCTTGTTCAGGTGCTTGCTCCCGGTCGAGCCGTAGAACTGGGCATCGCCGTAGCAGAAGACGCCTCCGTCGGAGGCGACGAACCGGTAGCCCATGCCGGTCGGGGTTGCGGCCATGCCCACCACCGGATTGTTCAGCACGATGTTCCCCGTGCTGCCGTAGAACTGGGCATCACCGAAAGTGAACACGCCACCGTCCCGTCCGAGCAGCCAGTAGCCCAAGCCGTCATGGGTGGCGGCCATGCCGATGATCTGGGAATTGAGGGCTGCCTTCGACTCATCCCCGTAGAAGACGGCGTCGCCGAAGGCCTCGACCTTCCCGCCCGAGGCCACCAGCCAGTAGCCGTTGCCCGAAGGGGTCGGTGCCATGCCGACGAAGTTGAAGGACCCTGTGGTCCGGGGCAGCGGGGCAGCGCCCGCTCGAGCGGAGAGCCCGACCACCGACGCGCTCACCAGTGCCACCATGGCGATCGCCACGGCCACCAAGCGGAAACGGCCCCTACCTGACATGTCACTCATCGTCGCTCCTCACCATTTTCTTCATCACGGAGTCCTGCATCCCGGGCCGGTCTTCTTCCACAGCCGGCGCCCGGGTCCGCTCCAGACTAGAAGAGGACGACGACTCCTGCTCGTGGCGGTCGGAGCCTCCGGTCGTCGGGCTCCCATTGCTCTTCCTCCATAACGGCGGCGCTCTAGGACCGCACGGCCTCGAGCGTCCTCCGGATGTCCCACTGGTGGTGGAAAGCATCGTGCGCGTTGGACCGGACCACGTCGGCCAGCGACAGACTTCCCCGCTCGGGGTGCACCAGGACGGTCCCCTCCCGACGCGAACGCCCGACAACGTCCCCCCAGTCGGCCGCGGCCCGCGACAGGGACCACGCAGCCGCCGGCAGAGGGACCAATTCGTAGTGCCGGGCGTCGGCCAGCTCGTTCTCGTCGTAACCGCCGACTTCGGGCGGAGCTCCCTCGACCGTCCCGGCCAGGCGCTCCGCCCAGATCCGCAGGTTGTCGGCAACGTGGCAGACGTATTCGGCCACCGACCAGCCGAGGTCCGGGTGCCTTTCGTCCCCTCGGGCACCGGCTACCAGGTCGCCATAGGCGTCGGGGAGCCCGGCGATCATGGCCACGCCGTCCTTGAACGGGATCGACCAGGTGAACCCGCATTGGCGGCACGGATCGCCGTAGAGCGATGGTCCCCACGCAGCCATCGGGCGATTCTCCCACCCCGGAACCGACGTTCGCATCGACCTCCCCGGCGGGGAGTCGGGCCGGTCGGTCGGCTCGGCGAGCCCGGGCCGGGGTCGGGCGCGGGCCGGCGAGCCGTGGGCCGGCGGGCGTCGTGCACTTGAAACGGCCCGCCGCGGCCCGCAGGATGGCCGGATGTCCGTGGTGCTGGTGCCGATCCCCGACCTCGACTTCGACCCCACGGAAGTGGCGGTCAGCTGGAAGGTGCTCTCCGACCTCGGGCACGACGTGCGCTTCGCCACGCCGGTGGCCACCCCGGCCCGGGCCGATGAGCTCATGGTGACCGGAGAAGGGCTCGACCCCTGGGGCTTCCTGCCCGGCGTGTCGCGGTTGGTCGGCGTCGGGCGGGTACTCCGGGCCGACCGGCGCGGACGAGAGGCATATGACCAGCTCGTCCGGACTCCGAGCTTCCGCACACCGATCGGCTGGGATGACATCGACCCGCACGGGTTCGACGGCCTTTTACTGCCCGGGGGCCACCGGGCCCGGGGGATGCGCCGGTACCTCGAGAGCCCCGCCCTCCAGGCCGTCGTGGTCAGGGCCTTCGGGGACGGCAAGCCCGTCGGGGCGATCTGTCACGGCGTCGTGCTGGCGGCCCGCAGCATCGATCCGGCCACCAGCCGCTCGGTGCTGTTCGGCCGGCGGACGACGGCGCTCACCTGGGCTCTCGAGCACCGAGCCTGGAGCGTGGCCCGCTACACCCGCTTCTGGGATGCGGACTACTACCGCACCTACACCGAGCAACCGGGTCAGCCGGTGGGGTTCATGTCCGTGCAGCAGGAGGTCACCCGGGCCCTCGCCGGCCCCGACGACTTCCTCGAGGTGGTCCCCGGCACGCCGGACGCCGCGCTCAAGTCCAGCGGGCGGGCCCGGGACACCGTCGACGACGCCCGCCCGGCCTTCGTCGTCCAGGACGGGAAGTACGTCTCGGCGCGGTGGCCCGGCGATGTCCACACGTTCGCCCGGCGCTTGGCGTCGATCCTGTGACGAGCCGACGCACGGCGGCCCGACCCACGGCGGCCCGACCGATCAGACGTCCGCCGGCATCAGGCGTCCGCCACCAGCAGCCATTCGTATGACGCCGGTTCGAGCCCGTCCTGCCGGTTGGAGAACCACGGGGCGAACGATGAAGGGTCGATGCTGTGGACCCTGGGCCAGCCGGCATCCCGGGCCATGCCCTCGATCTCGGCGGGGGCAAAGGCCGAGAGGTGCGGTTCACCGGCGTCACCCGAAACCGCCCGGGCCAGGTCGGCGAACTGGCGGGATCCGGGATCCATCAGATCCGGGGTCACCGTGTACGACACGATGAGCCGTGACCCCGGGGCCGCCAGCTCCTCGATCTCCTTCAGCGTGGAGGCAACCGCGTCGACGTCGAGGTACACGACGACGCCCAGCCAGGACCAGATCGACGCCCGGCCGGGGTCGAAGCTGACGGCATCCAACCCCTCGGCGAGGTCCTCACCCGCGGCCAGGTCGGCGGCGACGATAGAGGCCCTCGCCGGCCAGGACAGGCCGGCGGCCTCCAGTCGCTTCCGCTTCCATGTCTGGGTGGCCGGATGGTCCACCTCGAAGAGATCGATCTCGTCCATGAGGTCGGGGCGTCTCCAGGCGAATGAGTCCAGACCGGCGCCGAGCAGGACGTACTGGTCGATCCCGCGGCCCACTGCCCGTCCGACCTCCTCGTCCACGTAGCGGGCCCGCTGGGCCGGAAGGACCCGGGCCACCCGGGCGCAGGCGTCCGGGATGGCGGCGAACAGATCGCAGACGTCACCCTCCGTGGCGTCGGCCAAGACAAGGGCGTAGTGATCCTCGAAGATCGGATCGGGGTCGAGCAGACCGTGTGCGGCCCGGACCTGGGCGGCGAAGACGGCGGTCTGGCTGAAGCGGTCCACAACACAGTGTGGCCTGCCCGAGGGCCGTCAGGACAACCCCTCCGCCATCTCCTCTCGAGCCCGCCGGGCGGCTGCGCCCAGGGCCTGGACCCCGGGGCCGGCGGACAGCAGCGACCGGGAGGAGCTGGCCAGTACCGAGCCCGGCGGGCATCCGGCGAAGAGCCCGGAGACCTGGCGGGCGGTGGCGCCCTGCGCACCCACCCCGGGGGCGAGGATGGTCCCGCCCAGCCCGGCCAGGCGGAACTGGGATGGCTGCAGCGTGGCACCGACCACCGCGCCGATCGTGCCTTCCGGCACCGCACCGTCCCGATTGAGCCCGGCGATCTGCTCGAGCAGCATGTCCTCCACCGACGGCCCGGTCCCCGCCGCGGTGAGGGCCTCCTGCAGCGAACGGCCCTCGGGGTTGGAGCTGCGCACCACCACGATGACCCCTCGGCCGTGGGCGCCGGCCAGATCGAACATCGGTTGCAGGGCGTCCAGACCCAGGTAGGGCACGGCCGTGACGGCGTCGGCACAGAGCGGGCTGTCCGGGTCCAGCCAGGCCGAGGCGTAGGCCTCCATGGTGGTGCCGATGTCGGCGCGCTTGGCATCGGCGATGACGATGAGCCGGGCGTCTCTGGCCGCGGCGAGCACTGCCTCCAGTGCGGCCATCCCCGCCGATCCGCAACGTTCGAAGAAGGCCACTTGCGGCTTCACCACCGGCACCACGCCGGCCAGGGCCTCGATGCACGTCATCCCGAACCGGTGCACGCCCCGTGCGCCGTCGGGCAGTCCCCAGTCCTCGACCAGCGCCGGCGACGGATCGATGCCCGCGCACAACGGCCCGGTCCGGGCTACGGCTTCGGCCACCCGGGCGGAGAACCCCCCGGGGACGACCGGGTCACCCATGGGCCACCCCGATCAGGTCGCTCACCCGGCGGACCCCGTGCCGGGAGCACCAGGACTCCATCTCGCGGAGGACCCTGACCGGGGCGCGAGGATCCCGGAAGGTGGCGGTCCCCACCTGGACCGCGTCGGCCCCGGCCATCATCAGCTCCACCGCGTCCTCGCCGGACATCACCCCTCCGACCCCGACGATGGAGGCGTCCGGATGGGCGGCCCGGACGTCGAACACCGCCCGCACCGCCACCGGGTGGATGGCCGGTCCCGAGAGCCCTCCCCCCGCCGGCCCGGACCCGAGGACCGGCCGCCGGCTCTCGACATCGATGGCCATGCCCAGCACGGTGTTGACCAGCGTGAGCGCCTCGGCACCGGCGGCGAGGGCTGCGCCGGCCACTTCGGCCAGGTCGGCCACCGTCGGGCTCAGCTTGGCCCAGCGCGGCAGCCCGGGGCACCGTTCACCCACCGCGGCCATGACCCGGGCGGTGGCCGATGGCGAGTGGGCGAACATCCGGCGCCGGTCCTCGATGTTGGGGCAGCTCACGTTGACCTCGAGGGCCACCACGGCCTCCGCCTCCGCCGCCACCCCGGCCATCAGCGCCGCGGCCCGGGCGAAGTCCTCGACCCGCTGGCCCCAGATGCTGACCACGATCCGGGCCCCGGCGGCGGTGAGCCGGGGCAGGTCGTCCTCGACCCAGCCCTTCAGCCCCGGCCCCTGCAGTCCCACGCTGTTCAGCATCCCCGAAGGGGTCTCATGGACCCGGGGTGGGGCATTGCCGGGCCACGGCTCGACCGAGAGGGATTTGACCACCACCGCCCCCAGCTCGCCGAGGGCCAGGTACGCCTGGAGCTCATCGGCGTGGCCGGCCGTCCCCGACGCGGTCATGACCGGGTTGGGCAGGACCATCGACCCCACCCGGGTGGTCAGGTCGACGTCCCCGGCCGACACCGCCCGCCATGCCCGGCGCACCCGGCCGAGGGCCGAGGTGCCGGACCCTGTAGCGGCCCGGCTCATCGCCGGTGGTACTCCTGCAGCGACCGCACCGACAGGGGATGGCCGGCCCAGTCGGTCATCCCCTGGGCCGCCGCCTTGGCTGCCGCCACCGTGGTGAGGCAGGGGACCAGATGGGCGAGGGCGGCCGCCCGGATGTGCAGCCCGTCGGCGCGGGGCCCGCGCCCCCGGGGCGTGTTGACCACCAGCTGCACCTTTCCGCCGGCGATGAGATCGACGGCGTCGACCACCCCGGGATCCGACTCGCCGACCTTGGCCACCACCGTGGACACGCCGATCCCCTCGGCCTCCAGCATCGAGGCCGTGCCCGATGTGGCCGCCAGCTCGAAGCCCAGGGAGGCGAATTGCCGGGCGGCGCCCAGCCCGGCGGCCTTGTCCCGGTCGGCCAGGGACAGGAACACGGTGCCGCTCGACGGCAGGGGGTTGCCCGCCGCGATCTGGCTCTTGGCAAAAGCCAGCCCGAAGGTGGAGTCGATCCCCATGACCTCCCCGGTCGAGCGCATCTCGGGACCGAGCAGCGTGTCCACGCCGGGGAAACGGTTGAAGGGGAGCACCGCCTCCTTGACCGAGACATGTCCGGTCACCGGCTCGCTCAGCAGTCCTTCGGCCCGCAACTCGGCCAGGGTCGATCCGACCATCACCCGGGCCGCCACCATGGCCACCGGCACCCCTGTGGCCTTGGCCACGAAGGGCACGGTCCGGCTGGCCCGGGGATTGGCCTCGAGCACGTAGGCCTGGTCGCCCTTCACCGCGAACTGCACGTTGATCAGCCCGCAGACCTCGAGCGCCTCAGCGATGGTCCTCACGTACTGCTCGAGGTCGGCGACCACCGATGCCGGGAGGGTCTGGGGGGGAAGGGCGCACGCCGAGTCCCCCGAGTGGACCCCGGCCTCTTCGACGTGCTCCATCACCCCGCAGATGACCACGTCCCCGGTGGCGTCCCGCACCGCGTCGACGTCCACCTCGACCGCGTCCTCGAGGAACCGGTCCACCAGCACGGGCCGGTCCGGCGTCACGCCGCCCTCCCGTCCGAGCGATCCCCCCACGCCGGACATGGCCTCGACGGCGGCGGTCAGCCGCTCGTCGTCGTAGACGATCTCCATCGCCCGACCACCGAGGACATAGGACGGGCGGACCAGGACCGGATAGCCGATGGAACCCGCCACGGCGACGGCCTCGGCGGCGTCGGTGGCCGTGCCCCCCGGCGGCTGGGGCACACCCAACCGGGTGCACAGCTCGTTCCACCGCTCACGGTCTTCGGCCAGGTCGATCGAGGACGGGGACGTACCGAGCACCAGGTCCTCGGGGATCCCGGCCGCCAGCTTGAGGGGCGTCTGCCCGCCCAGAGAGACGATGACCCCGACCAGCCGTCCTCCGTCCACCGAGGCGGCCTGCTCGGCACCGAGCACGTTGGCCAGGTCCTCGGGGGTGAGCGGCTCGAAATAGAGGCGGTCCGACGTGTCGTAGTCGGTGGAGACCGTCTCCGGGTTGCAGTTGACCATGACCGTCTCGTACCCGGCGGCGCGAAGTGCGAATGAGGCGTGGACGCAGCAGTAGTCGAACTCGATGCCCTGGCCGATCCGATTGGGGCCCGACCCGAGGATGACGACCCGAGGGCGGTCCGAGCTCCGCACCTCGTCCTCGTCCTCGGTGGTCGAGTAGTGGTACGGGGTGTGCGCTTCGAACTCCGCGCCGCAGGTGTCCACGGTCTTGAAGGTGACGCCGACCCCGAGTGCGGTCCGGGCGGCGCGGACGTCGTCGGCGGTCACCGGATCGCCGAAGAGATGGGCCAGCTGGAGGTCGGAGAAGCCGAGCCTCCGGAGCCGTCGCCACGCCCGCCGCTCCAGGTCCGCCACGGTGACCCCCAGGGTCACCTGGAGGTCCAGGGCCATCCGGGCGTCGGTCACCTCGGCCATGGCGGCCAGGAACCACGGATCGATGCCGGTGGCGACGGCAAGGTCCTCGACCGAGACCCCCCGCCGCAGCAGGGCCTCCAGCTGGAAGACCCGCTCGGGGGTGGCGGTGGCCGCCCGCACCAGCAGCTCCCCGGTGGGCACCGGTTCGAGGGAGGCCTCTGCGGGATCGGCATTCAGCCCGAAGCGGCCCTGCTCCAACGACCGTATGGCCTTCTGCAACGATTCGGGGAAGGTCCGGCCGATGCCCATCACCTCCCCCACCGACTGCATTCGGGTGCCCAGCTCGTCGACCGCGCCGGGGAGCTTCTCGAAGGCCCAGCGGGGAATCTTGGTGACCACGTAGTCGATGGTCGGCTCGAACGACGCCGGCGTGGCGCCGGTGATGTCATTGGTGATCTCGTCGAGCCGGTAGCCCACGGCCAGGCGGGCGGCGATCTTGGCGATGGGGAAGCCGGTGGCCTTGGAGGCCAGTGCCGACGATCGGGACACCCGGGGGTTCATCTCGATGACCACCTGGGTCCCGTTTGACGGGTCCACGGCGAACTGCACGTTCGAACCGCCGGTTTCGACGCCGACCCGGCGAATGCACGCGAACGCCGCGTCACGCATGGTCTGGTACTCGACGTCGGTCAGCGTCTGGGCCGGGGCCACCGTGATCGAGTCGCCGGTGTGGACGCCCATCGGGTCGAAGTTCTCGATGGAGCAGATGACCACGCAGTTGTCGGCGTTGTCCCGCATCACCTCGAGCTCGAACTCCTTCTGCCCGGCGATCGAGCGTTCGATCAGCACTTCGCTGACGGGCGAGGCCTCGAGGCCCTCGGCGGCCAGCCGGGCCAGATGCTCCCGGGTGGCGGCGATACCGGTGCCCGCCCCACCGAGGATGTAGCTCGGCCGCACCATGATGGGGAAGCCGATCGACTCGCCGATGGCCATGGCCTCGTCCAAGGAGTGGGCGAACCCCGACGCCGGGACGGCCAGCCCGATCTCCTCCATGGCTGCTTTGAACCGCTCCCGGTCCTCGGCCGTGGCGATGGCCTCCGCATTGGCCCCGATGACCTCGACCCCGTAGGCGTCGAGGACACCCCGGGCCGACAGCGCCATGGTCAGGTTGAGGGCGGTCTGCCCCCCCAGGGTGGGGAGCAGGGCATCCGGGCGCTCCCGCTCGATGATGGCGGTGAGCACGTCGGCGTCGAGCGGCTCCACGTAGGTGCGGTCGGCCATCGACGGGTCGGTCATGATGGTGGCCGGATTGGAATTGGCCAGCACCACCCGGAACTTCTCCTCGGCCAGCACCCGGCACGCCTGGGTTCCCGAGTAGTCGAACTCGCAGGCCTGCCCGATGACGATGGGCCCCGACCCGATGACCAGGATCGACTCGATGTCGTTGCGTCGGGCCATCAGGCGCCCGTCCCTCCCGACCCCGGCGCCCGACCCCGTCCGGGGCCACCGCCGACCGCGTCCATCAGGGCGCGGAACTCCTCGAACAGGTAGCGGGCATCGTGGGGCCCGGGGCCGGCCTCGGGATGGTACTGGACGCCGAATGCGGGGGCCTCCCGGCTGCGCACGCCCTCGATGACGCCGTCGTTGAGGTTGACATGGGTGATCTCGGCGGCGTCGAGCGAGGCCTCGGCCACCGCGTAGTTGTGGTTCTGCGAGGTGATCTCGACCTGGCCGGTGGACAGACGCCGCACGGGGTGGTTCCCCCCGTGGTGGCCGAACGGGAGCTTGAAGGTGGAGGCCCCGAGGGCGGTGGCCAACAGCTGATGGCCGAGGCAGATCCCGAAGATGGGGACCGTGCCGTCCGCCACCAGCTCCCGGATCTCGTCGACGATGGCCGGAAGGGCGGCCGGATCGCCGGGCCCGTTGGACAGGAAGACCCCGTCGGGCTCCATCCCCAGCACGTCGCCCGCAGGGGTCGATGCCGGCACGACGGTCACCGTCGCCATGTCGCCCAACTGGCGGAGCATGGCCTCTTTGACGCCGAAGTCGTAGGCCACGACCCGGTAGGGCCCGCTTCCGCGGGTGAAGGGCGAGGCCGTGGTGACGGCGGACACCAGATCCTGCTCGTCGGTGGGCGGCGCGGCGGCCGCCGCCGCCCGGAGCTCCGACTCGGCGGCCGGCCCGAACGCGCACGGCATGGCCCCCCGGTCGCGCAGATGGCGGGTGAGGCGGCGGGTGTCGATACCGGTGATGCCCGGCACCGAGGAGCGGATCAGGAATTCCTCGAGGGACCCGGTCGCCCTCCAGCTGCTCGGTCGGTCGGTGAGCTGGCGCACGATGACCCCCCGACAGTGGGGACGGCCGGCCTCGTCGTCGGTCGGGTTCACCCCGTAGTTCCCGATGTGGGGATAGGTGAAGGCGATGACCTGCCCGGCGTACGAGGGATCGGTGATCACCTCCTGGTAGCCGGAGAGCACGGTGTTGAACACCGCCTCGCCGGTGGCGATGCCGCCATCGGGGCTGGCCCCGACCGCCTCGCCCTCGAACACCGTCCCGTCCGCCAGGACCAGGAGGGCCTCCGCCCTGGGGGCGACCCCGCTGCGGCCCGTCACCTCTGGGCCTCGGCGTCGATGACCACGGGCTCGCCCCGGAAGACGGTGTGGCGCACCCGGCCGGTCAGGGTCCGCCCCAGATAGGGGGAGTTGCGGCTGCGGCTGGCCAGGGACGCCGGCTCCACCGTCCAGTTCGCCCCGGGATCGATCACGCACAGGTTGGCGGCACTGCCGGCAGTGATCGGCCCGCCCTGTCCGCCCCCGTTCGACGGATCGAGCCCGCCGATGGCCGCCGGCTGCCAGCTCAACAGGGCGAGGACCTGCGCCAGGGGCAGGTCGAGCTCGGTGGTGGCCAGTGACAGGGCCGTCTGCAGCCCGAGCATCCCCGGTGGTGCCTGGTCGAAGGGCAGGTCCTTCAGCTCGGGGCTGTGGGGGGCGTGGTCGGTGGCGATGGCGTCGATGGTCCCGTCCGCCAGTCCGGCCTTGACCCCGTCCACGTCGCACTGCGGGCGCAGCGGCGGGTTGACCTTGAAGACGGGGTCGTAGCCCGACGCGCAGCCATCGGTGAGCGAGAAGTGGTGCGGGGCCGCCTCGGCGGTCACCGCCACACCCTCGGACTTGGCCCGGCGCACCAGTTCGACCGACGCCGCCGTCGAGAGGTGCAGGAAGTGGATGCGTCCGCCGACGGCGCGGGTGAGGGCGATGTCCCGGGCCACCATCACCTCCTCGGCCACCGCCGGGAGTCCGGGTACCCCCAGCCTGCTCGACCATGCGCCCTCGTGCATGGCCCCGTGGCCGGCGAGGCTTCCGTCCTCGCAGTGCTGGGCCAGGGTGACGCCGAGGCCGCGGGCGTAGTCGAGGGCACGGCGCATGAGCCCTGCCGACTGGACACCGGCGCCGTCATCGGTGAAGAGGCGAACACCGAGGGCGGCCATCTCGGACATGGGGGCCAGGCGCTCGCCGGCCCGCCCGACGGTGATCGCCCCCGCCACCGCCACCTCTGCCGACGCCGTGGTCGCCAGCTCCTGCACATTGCGCACCGCCTCGGCCGAGTCGAGGGCCGGCGAGCGCCTGGCCCCCATG
>Ga0209068_10001363_pt1 | contig 12190 bp, 7 predicted proteins | sample ColStrG_CSR_2012_FD_187200 | JGI IMG/M metagenome (GOLD analysis project Ga0209068, IMG submission 187200) | Freshwater sediment microbial communities in response to fracking from Pennsylvania, USA - Cold Stream Run_MetaG_CSR_2012 (SPAdes)... | ecosystem: Environmental > Aquatic > Freshwater >... | reverse complement strand
GCCCGGAGGTGTCGGCGGGGGGCGTGTCGGGCTGCACCTGCGGGACGCCTTCATCGAGCGGGCGTTCGGTGATCAGGTTCGAGAACGCCGGGTCGGTGTCGAGCGGCAGTTCTTCCTGGCCGCTCGTGAGGTGGTAGAGCCAGCCCTGCGTCGTCGCCAGCCAGCAGTCGTGGGCGGCCGGGCACGTGATCCGCGCGGCGCCGCCCTTCGGACCGACTTCTTCTCCGGCCGGGAGCGCCTGGTCATCTTCGCGCGAGATCGTCCCGGCGGCGGTCACGCGCACGACGTGTGCCGGCGCGATCGGGCTCGGCTGTTCGACATCTTCGTGCGTGTCCAGCGCGACCCACGCCGCTTCGGAGCCGGGCTCGGCCGCGACGGACGTGACGGTGTCACCCGGGAACAGCGCGGCCCCCGACAGCGTGCCGCCGGCGCCGACGAGCTGCTTCCAGTGTTCGCCGTCGAAGCGCGCGATCGTGACCTGCCCCGGCGCGGAGCCGGCAGGCGGTTCGCGCTCCGGGCCGGCGGCCGCCCACAGCGCCCCATCGGCGCTCGACAGGCTGAACGGCGCGAGCGCCGCCGGGAACTCTTCGCCGCCGTACAGCGGCAGGCCGGTGAGCGATTCGAACTGCGGCGAGATGCCCTGCGGGTTGATCGCGCGCAGCGCAGTCTGTTCTTCGGTGACCGTCTCGGCGAGCCGAACGCTCTCGTACATCTGGCCGCCGTAGGCCCTGAGATCGGCGACCGGCAGCGCGTTCTGCGTGTACGGTTCGCGCGTCAGCGTGGCGCCGTTCCAGTGCAGGTGGAACGAGCCGACCTGGGGCGGCGGCAGCGGCGCGCCGGCGAACCAGCAGTCCGACGGCGTCAGGCACGCGCCGGCGTCCATCGCCTGGTAGGAGCTGGCCTGGAAGGCGAGCGAGGCGTAGGAGGCTACGATGCGGCCGTTTTCGAAGTGGCAGAGCGTGTTGTCTTCCAGTGGCGGCTGCTGGCCCAATCCGTTGGCTGCCTGCCCCGGTCGCTCGTCGGAGATCGTCCAGAAGTTCTCCGGCCCGGCCCACACCACGCGCCCGTTGCTGGCACCGCATTCGGTCGCGAGCTCGTGCCACTGGCGGCCGTTGTAGGCCCACACGCCGGGCGGGATCGTCGAGCCGTTGCCGGCCGCGATCAGCACGCCGCGATTCGGCGCCCAGAACTCGACGTCGCCGATCCGGCCGAGTCCGACCGGCGTCCTCGACGGTTCCACGCCCGGCGGCGGCGGGGGCGGCAGCGGCTGTTCCAGGCGCCAGCTGGCGCCGCCGTCGTCTTCGAGCGGCTGCGCCAGAGCGGCGCCGGCGAGCGCGAGCGCGGCGAGCAGCGTGAGCGCGCATGCGGCGATCGCAGCGCCGAGGCGCGGTCGCAGGCGGGACCTGCTCATCAGCGACGCCGCCTCGCGTGGCGCACCGCGCCACGACGAGCCCGTGCATGAGTGGCATGCGACGCTCCCGCGAAGTCGACTTCGAGGCTTTCGCGCAGCGGCGGGTGCCCGGCCGCCGTGAACAGCAGGCTGACGGTCGCCTCGAGCCCGCCGCGGCGGCGCGCGAGCGCGGCGTAGCGCGGCGCGAGCTTCAGCAGCACGGTCTCGAGCCCGGCGCCGCCCGCGCCGACGCTACGGCTCGCGACGACCCGCGTCGTGATGCTCGTCCGAGCGCGGCGGGTGTGTGCGCTCGCGCCGCCGGCACGGACGGCGATCGCGCCGCTCGCGAATGTGCGCAGCAGACCGGCGGCCGGAACCTCGACGCTCAAGAGGACGCTGCCGTCGCGAAGCGAGCGCGCGGTCGCGCCGAGCCGCCATGCCGGGACGAGCAGCGGCTCCGGCGGCGCGGGCGAGACGTAGGCTTCCGGTGGATTGGCGCCGAACTGCAGACGCGAGACCACGAACGCGTCGCTGCCGTCAAACGTCGAGTGCCCGAGCGGCGGCGTATTGCCGTCGCCGTACACGAGATTGGCGGCGGTCGAGGAGAACGCGAGCGTGCGCCCGTTGGCGCTGAACGACGGCGACAGCGCTCCGTCGCTCGGCTGGAAGTACGGATCTTCGCCGGTCGCTTTCGTTTCGTGGGGGTGTTCGCTCGCTCCGCCTTCGAATCCGTGCGTGACCCTCGTCAGCGTCTGATTGGCGAGATCGGCGTCAAACAGCTCGACCATGCCCGGTACGGCGGCCGGCGCGCTGACGTACGCGGGGACGCCGAGCTGGAACACGGTCCGCTTGGTCGTGAACGCGACCTGCGTGCCGTCGGGCGAGATGCCGAGGTCGATGATCGGCGCGTTCGTGGCGAGGTCCTGGCTCTGTCCGCCGGCGAGCTCGGTGAGCGGGCGCAGCGCTTCGGCGCGGGTAAGTCCTTCGTGCATGTCGGCGACGTACGCGTCGCTGTGGTTTTCCGAGCGCCCGAAGTTCGCGCCGGCGGCGACCAGCGGGGCGTCGGCGAGGAACGCGATCGTGTAGCCGTCGGCGCTCAGCCGCGGCACCACATCGCCGGCGCCTCCCTGCCAGACGCCTGGGTCCGCCGGTTCTGTCCTGGTCGAGAACGGGCCCTGGCACGGGTCGGCGAGCGACGGCGGCAGCGACAGCGCGGTCTCGCCGCTGGCAATGCACTGCGGTGCAAGGGGGTCTGCGCCGCCGGCGACCTGGCGTGTGGGCGCGAGTGGCGCGTCGGCGATCCGCCGCCACAGCGGCTCGGCGTAACGCACGATCGGGATTTCGCCGCTCAGCGCGGGCACCTGCTCGGCGACGTTGACGCCCATCCATGCGACGGTCGAGCCGTCGCCGCTGATCGAAACGCCGAACGGCTCGCTCGCGCCGTACGGTTCGCTCGGCGTGAACGGAGGCGCTTTGTCGCCTTCGGAGTAGACCGCGCCGACCTGTCTGCCAGCTTCTTCTTCGGACACCACCGGCTGCGGTTCGGCGCCGGCGGGGGACGTCACGCTCACAAGCTGCGTGCGCCGCGTGTCGAGGTTGCGCACGGCGACCTGCATCGCGGGCGTCGCCGGCGAGGCCGGCGGGCGCGGGCCGATCAGATCCGAGACGGCCGTCGTCACGAACGCGACGGTGCGACCGTCGGCGCTCAGCGCGGTACGCCCGGCGGCGCGTGATCCGTACTTCGTGGGGTCTTCCGATGCGCCGTAGCTCAGTACTTCTTCTCCGCCGTCGACGGCGGAGGCGAGCGTGAACTCGCACGGGCGCGCTTCTTCGGCCAGGCACGGCGGCGCAGACGGCATGTCCATGTCGCGCACGTACACGTCCGGGCCTTTGTTGGTGTCTCCGGGCGTGAGCGGGGCGGTCGTCGTGAAGCTGACGTAGCGCCCGTCGCTCGAGATCGACGGAAGCTCCGCGTCGCCGCCGGCCACGAGTTCGACCCCGCCGCTCTGCAGGTCGCGTCGCCAGACGCCGGCGACACCGCCGAAGGACCCATCGAACGCGACGTAGCGGCCGTCGCCGGAGATCGCCGCGTCGCGCGCGTAGTCGGCCTGCTGGACGGCGCTCTCGGACGCGAGCGAGATCGGCCCGAAGACGTCGGCCGCGCTCGACGCGGGCACGACCGCCGGCCCGAGCAGCGCGAGCGTGCAGAGCGCGATCAGGACGCGGGCGCTCATACGACGCTCACGTATCGGCGGATCACGCCGCTGACGCCGAGCTTGTCGCGCACGTGAATCACGAGCTGGTAGACACCCGCGTGGGAGTAGGCGTGGCGCGCGCGGGCGCGGCCGCGGTCGAAGTGTCCGTCGCCGAAGCTGATCGTGGTCGCTCGCGCGTTCACGCCGGAGGCGTCGTCACGCACCTGGACGGACACGATCGAGCCGCGGCGGCTGATGCGAACGGTCGGCGGGCGCCCATCGATGAGCAGCGCCGCGGGCGGCGTCAGCGTGGCCTCGCCATCGACGTCGCGGGCGAGCACCTGCACCGTGTGGTGCCCGTTCCCGAGCCCGGCAGCCGGGATGCGCAGGCTCATCGCTCCCGCCGGCGTCGCCAGCGGCCGGCCGTCGAGCACGACCTGGTAGCGAAGCGGGCCGGCGGCCGTGGCCGCGGGCTGCCAGGAGAGCGTCGCGCGCGCCGGGCGCACCCACGTCTTCGGGACGTTGACGACGAACTGCGCCGGTGGGGCCGTGACCTGAGCGACGACGATCGCCGCCTGGCCGACCGGGCCCGAGCGGTAGCCGATGATGCCGTCTCCGAGCCCCGATCGCGCGACTGCGAGTTCCGCGACGGGACCGCCCGGCGGGACACCGACGAGCGCCGTCTGCACGCCGCCTCCGGGGAAGTCCTCGCGCACCGCCACGCCCGGGACCCCGCGCGAGTCGGCGCTCGGCCATGCCGAGACGCCTCCCCCGGCGGGATTCATCACGCTCGCCGCGAGCGGTTCCGAACCGGAGAAGCCGGGCCCGAGCGTGAGCGTCGAGGTGAGCCCGCGATCGTTGCCCTCGATCACGCGCGGCGCGCCGTTGCTGTCGTAGAACAGGCGCACTTCCTGCTTTTCGTCGATGTCGATGCTGGGCGGACCGACGCTCGCGTTTGTGCCGCCCGCGACCGCCGCGTCAGCGATCGCCGCACCGGCGAACTGCGAGCCGTCGCGCGATTCGCCATCGGGCAGCGTGTTCAGCATGATCCGCGGACCGGCGAGCGGCGAACCGGGGCCGGTCGACTGCCTGTAGGCGACGACCGCCTCGCCGAGCCGGGAGATCGCAACGCTGGGCGCGTCCGCGTCGGTTGCGATCGGCACGCCGGACAGGCTCGGCGCGCTGACCGGCAGCACATAGTCGAGGCTGCGCCCGAAGATGCGCCGCGCCCAGATCCGCGCGGCGCCGGTGATTTCGGGCTCCTGCCAGACGACGACCCCGTTGCCCGTCGGCCCGACGGCGATCTGTGGCGCGTTCGCGGCGCTCGGTGGGCGCATCGAGATTCCGGCGTTGCGGTTGATCGCCCCGAGCCGCGTCCAGGTTTCGCCGTTGAAGTGCGCCACGCGTACTTCCTCGATCACGTCGCCGGGGCGCAGGAGCGCCGTGGCCGAGGCGTTTTCGTTGACGACGCGGTACACGACGTCGGCCTGCCCGGTCGTGCTCATCGAGACCTGCGGGCTCGTGCCGGTCCCGTTCTGGATGTCCGGGTCGACGATCATCGCCGGGCCGAACAGACTCGCGCCCGGACCGAGCGTGGCTCCCAGCAGCTCGTCTACCGGGCGTCCGTTGCGCGTCGCGAACGCGGTCGCCCACACCACCTCGAGCTCGCCGCCTTCGGCGGCGCCGATCCGTGCCCAGCTCGCCGCGTAGGGCTCTTCGGTGTCGACCCGGATCGGAGCCAGCCAGCGGTGTTCGACGTAGCGCGCCACGAACACATGAGCGACGCCGTCGACGCGCTTGAGGTAGACGGCTGCACCGCTGCCGTCTTCGGCCATCGCGACGCCGCCGAACGCGAGGATTCCCTCGCTCGGCCCGTCGAGGCTTGCCGCCGGCAGAATCACCGCCCGCGCGCCGGCGCCGGGCAGCACGAGCACGAGCGCGACCGTGGCGAGGATCGATCGGGCCGCGCGCCCCGCTGCGCGCGATCGATACCTCGAGAGCGTCGGATCAGCCATCCTGACGGCGCACTCAAGATTCGGCTTTGTTGAGCGCCCCGGCCGCCTTGTTGAAGGCGCAGCGGAAGTTCTCCGGGCTCGTCAGGGGCTCAGAGCCGGCGAACCCACCTTTCTGGCCATTGCTGTAGACCGTGACGTACTGCAGCGATTCGGGCAGCGGGTTGGCGGGCAGCGGCGCCGGGTTGGCCTGGCCCTGGCGCGGGTTCCCGGTCGAGCCCTCACTCACTCCCTCGAAGCCGGCCGCGGCCGAGCCCGCCTCGGTCGTGACGAGCGTACCGGTCATCTCGCGCTGGTCCTGCAGGCCACGGGTCGGGTCCAGCGGCACCGTCGCGGTCAGCTGCGAGTCGTGAATCGTCGACTCGAGCTTGACGCGGTCGGCCGCCCCGATCAGCTGTGCCGCGCTCGGCAGCCAGCCGCCTTCGGCCTCGCAGGCTTTGGCGGCCCAGATGTAGTTGTTCTTGCCGGCCTCCGCGTTCGTGAGCGGGAACGGTGCCGTGTCAAGGCACCACGTGCCGAGATCGACAGTCGCCGGCGGGCACGTGCCGGCGAGCTGTTCGGCGGTTTTGCCGCCGACGCGGCTCGCGTTGCGCACGGTCGGGATCGCCGCCGCGGGGAACTTGCCGTTGTTGCCGAGCAGCAGCAGGCCGCCCGCGTGCGGGCGTGTGCTGAGCGGGTGGCCGGCGATCGAGCTGAGCACCGCGTGACGCGCTGCATCGGCGAGGCCGGTGGTCGAGAAGACGAGCGCCACGAAGGCGACGAGCATCGCCGGGGACGGCCTGCCCAGCCTCATGTCGCCCGTTTGGGATCGGCGGGCGTCGCCCGGCGCACGTCGCGGAGCTCGTCGAGGCTCGTCTCCTGAACGGTCGAGAGCACGGCGTCGAGGGCCACGCCCGAGAGCGTCTCCTGCTCGAGCAGCGCGGTCGCGGTCTCCTCGACGGTGTTCCAGTTGCGATCGAGGATCGCCGCAGCGCGCGCCTCGGCGTCGCCGACCAGACGCTCGACCTCGGTGTCGATCAGGTTGAGTGTGGCGGGCCCGACCGAGCCGAGGTCCTGCAGCGAGGCGCCGAGGAAGACCTCACCGCTCTTCTCGCCGATCGTGACGAGCCCGAGCGCCTCGGACATGCCAAACGACGTGACCATGCTCCGCGCGAGCGCCGTCGCCGCGTGCAGATCGTCGTTGACGCTGGTCGAGGAGTGACCGAACGCGATCCGCTCGCCGGCGAGCCCAGCGGTGATCACGATCAGCTGGCTCTGCAGGTCGGGCTTGGTCATGATCACCTGGTCGCGATCGGAGAGCATGTGGGCGGCCGTGCCGAGCTGGCGTCCACGCGCGACGATCGACAGCTTGCGCGTCGAGGCCGTGTGGCCGAGCGCGTCCGTGACGACCGCGTGCGAGGCCTCGTGGATCGAGATCAGCCAACGCTCCTGCTCGGTCAGGATGTGGTGTTTGGCGGGGCCGGCGACGACTCGGTCGATCGCCTCCTCGAGCGTCGCCTGGTCGATCTGCCCGCGACCGTCGCGGACGCTCAGCAGCGCTGCCTCGTTGATCACGTTGGCGAGCTCCGCGCCACTGAAGCCGGGCGTCTGGCGGGCGACCTCCTCGAGCGATGCGTCGGGCGCGAGCGGACGCTTGTTGCCATGTAGGCGCAGGATCTCCAGACGTCCGTGCACGTCGGGGTTGTCGACGACGACCTGGCGATCGAAGCGGCCCGGGCGAAGCAGCGCCGGGTCGAGGATGTCGGGGCGGTTCGTCGCCCCCATCACGACGAGCCCGCCGTCGCCGGCGAAGCCGTCCATCTCGACGAGGATCTGGTTGAGCGTCTGCTCGCGCTCGTCGTTGCCCTGCCCGATGCCGGCGCCGCGCTTGCGCCCGGCGGCGTCGAGCTCGTCGATGAAGATGATCGCGGGTGACGCCTTGCGCGCCTTGCGAAACAGATCGCGCACGCGCGCCGCGCCGACGCCGACGAGTGACTCGACGAAGTCAGACCCGGAGACCGAGAAGAATGCGGCGTCCGCTTCGCCCGCCACGGCCTTCGCCAGCAGTGTCTTGCCGGTGCCGGGCGGCCCGACGAGCAGCACGCCCTTCGGCGCGGCGGCGCCGACGGCCAGGTACTTGCTCGGGTCGGCGAGGTAGTCGCGGATCTCGCGGAGCTCGGCCAGCGCCTCGCCGGCACCGGCGACGTCGGCGAAGGTGATGCGGTCGCTCATGCCCTTGCCCTTGCGCCGCCCCTTGCCCGTGAACTCCGAGAACGCCGCCAGGCCGCCCGCGCCGCCGTCGGCGCCGAGCCGGGTGAACAGCGAGAACAGGCACACGAGCAGCAGGATCGGAATCAGGAACTGGACGATGATCGTCCTCGTCCCCTTGCCCGCCTGCTGGTCGACGCTGACGGTCGCGCCGCTGGCGAACAGTTCCCGCGTGAGCTGCTGGGTCTGGGCACCGGACGCGGGGTATGAGGCCCACAGCAGCTGCGCGCCGGCGCGTCCCCCGGCGAGCCCGCCGGCGGCCGGGCCAACCACGCCCGTGGGCGAAACGCTCGGCGCGGTCGCTGTCGTCGTCAGCTCGACGCGGCTGTCGTGGTCGAGCAGCAGCGAGTTGGAGATGTCTTTGCCGCGCGCCAGCTCCTGCACCGTCGACAGCGGCACCTGACGGCCGGCACTGCTGGGCTTGATCGAGCCGAGCAGCGCGAAGAACGTGATCGCCAGCCCGATCGACGCCAGCGCCAGGAACAGCGACAGCAGATCGCGCATCGCGGCGCGGCGCACGCCGGCGAAGAAGCCGCCCACCGCCACGAGCACCGGGCTGCGGCGGTTGGCGAGACCCGAGCGCACCCTCGCCGCGCCCGCCGGCGAGTGACCGTTGGTGCTGGAGCCGTCCGCCTTGGGAGGCTCCGACGACGGTTCGGGGGGCTTCGGTTGGTCGGTCACGTGTGTATCGGCCTGCCTCTCGCCCGCCCCGGCAGCATGCACGGTCGCGGCACGTCGGTGAACGGTGTGAACCCGGCCCTCTGAAGCCCCGGGAAGAGTGCGCGCGATGGCGCGGGATCGACGCCGAGCGGTCGAGGGACCGGATCGGCCGCAGCGTCACACGCGGCGCACCGAAATGCAATGCCGTTCACAAAAACGACACACGCCCGCCCGCCGACTTTCACATTTACTTCACATCACCCTTGGAGCTTCACAATAACTACACAACCCGAAACAACGCACCCACTCCCTCGCGTTCACAAAAACGAAACACCGGACCGCCCCGCGATCGACACGCTTTCCTCGCGTTGCGGCTCATGGTGCAAGAACGCATCGATTCACCGCATCGATTCACACCTCGCACTGTTTCCCCGCCCGAGCGTCACCGACGCCGCCGCCGCACCCATCATTCCGACCGCAAAGGAGCAACAACCGTGCGTGTGTACCGCACTCTGATCGTTTCAATCGTCGTCGCACTCGTCCTCGCCGTGCCGGCGGGGGCGCTCGCCAAGCGCCTGATCATCGGCGGCTCGACGTCCGTGCTTCCGCTCGCCCAAAAACTCGCGACCGCCTACCACCAGGCGTATCCGAAGCTCTCGGCGCCGAAGGTGGGCGGCGGCCAGTCCGACATCGGCATCAGCGGAGCGGCCAAAGGGAGCTTCGATATCGGCGACTCCTCGCGCGACCCGATCAAAGGCGTCGATCCGCACGGGCTCGTGTTCACGAAGGTCGCGCGCGACGGTGTGTGCGTGATCACCAACCAGGCGAACCCGATTTCGAACCTGTCCCAAGAATCGGTCGAAGGGATCTTCACCGGGCGGATCCGCGATTGGAGCAGCGTCCCCGGGTCGAGGATCACCGGCCCGATCGACCTGTTCGACCGCGACGGCGCCTCGGGTACGCAGGACGCCTTCCAGCACATCTTCCTGGGAGAAACGCTCAAGATCTCTCCGACGGCCACGGCTGAGACCTCGAACGGTCTCGAGCAGAACGCCGTGAGCAGCGACAAACAGGCCGTGGGTTTCGCCTCGTTCGCGTATACCGCAGGTGTGAACGCGGTCGGCTACCAGGGCGTCGCGTGCAACCTGCGCAACGCCAAGTCGGGGCAGTACGGCGGCGTGCGTAACTTCTGGATGGTCACAAGGGGCGTCCCCAAAGGCGAAGCGCTGAAGTTCATCAAGTGGGTCACGAGCGGCAACGCGACCACGAAGCGGATCATCAACTCGAGCTGGATCGCGGTCCACTGAGGCCGTTGTCCGCCGGCGTCCTCCACCGGAAGCGCCCGCGGGCAGTGCTCGTCACCGACGAGCGCGTCGAGCGAACGCTCGGCGCGCTCGCGGTCGCGGTCCTCGTCCTCGTCTGCCTGCTCGTCGTCGCAGTCCTGGTCAAGGCCTGGCCGTCGTTCTCATACAACGGCCTGCGCTGGTTCGGCGCGGGCGGCGAAGTGGACACGCAGCTGCGTGCGATGCGCGAAGGCACGCCGCTGCCCGGACATGGCCTGCTGTACTTCCGTGCCTGGCCGCTGGTGTGGGGAACGGCGCTCACGACCGTGCTCGCGGTCGCGCTCGCGCTGATCACCTCGACGCTTGCCGCGATCTTCCTGACCGAGTTCGCGCCGGCGCGCGTGCGCAGCGTGCTCGACCCGATCATCAGGCTGCTCGCGGGGGTTCCCTCGGTCGTCTACGGGCTGATCGGGATCCTCGCGATCGCGCCGTGGATCAACGCACACCTGCTCGACAACGGGCGCAAGCAGTCGGTCGCCTACGTGGTGCAGCTCAACGGCGCGAACCTGATGACAGCGACGCTGATCCTGACCGTGATGATCACGCCGATCATGGTCGCGATCAGCGCCAACGCGCTCGAAGCCGTACCGCCGGCGTGGCGCGAAGGCTCGGCGGCGCTCGGCGTCAACCGCTGGCGCACGATCTGGCGAGTCTCGCTGCGCACCGCCCGACCGGCGATCGCGGCGGCCACCGTGCTCGCGACCGCGCGCGCGCTCGGCGAGGCCGTGATGCTGGCGATGGTCTCGGGCGGGCGCGCCTTCGCCGCCAACCCGCTCGACGGACTGACGTTCCTGTTCGAGCCGGTGCGCCCGATGGCCGCACAGATCTTCCAGGAATCCGAGGGCCTGACGATCGGGCCGCTCGGCCACACGATCTATGCGCTCGGTGCCGTGCTGCTCGTCTCGGCGGTGATGCTCTCGCTCGCCGGCTGGGCGGCGAAGCAGTCGATGAAGCGCTACGGGATCCGCGCCTGATGGCCGTCGGCGCCGCGACGAGAGGGGCGATGCCGCCACTCTCGCACCCGCGCCGTGCGAGCGTCCGCTCGTGGCCGTTCGTCGACCGCGCCGCCTATGTCCTCTGCTGGGTCACCGGCATCGGCCTGTCGCTGATCACGGCCGGGATCGTGCTGTTCATGCTCCTCAAGGGCGTCTCCTACCTCCAGCTCGGGCAGTTCATCCACTCGCCCTCGCCGTCACTGCACCAGACGCAGAGCGGCGGCTTCAGCGACCCGATCGTGGGCACGCTGCTGGTGACCGCGATCGGCATCGTGATCGCCGCGCCCCTTGGCGTGGCGATCGCGGCCTGGCTGTCGGAGTACGGCCGGCCGGCCGGGCTGGCGCGCGCGGTCGAATCGGCGCTCGAGATGCTCGCCGGCGTGCCGAGCGTCGTGCTCGCGATCTTCGGGCTGCTGATCTTCGCCCAGGGCTTCCTCGCATTCATGTCGCAACGGGCCTTCAACGGAACGGTGACCGGACAGTCGTTCATCACGGCCGGCATCGTCATGTCGCTGCTCGCGCTGCCGCTCGTCGTGGCCGCGGCGCGCGAGGCGCTCGCCCAACTCCCGGACCGCCTGCGCGAGGCCTCCTACGCGCTCGGCAAGACGCGCGCGACGACGATCTGGCGCGTGCTGCTGCCGAGCATCCGGCCGAGCATCGCCAGCGGCGTCGTGCTCGGGATGGGAAGGATCATCGGCGACACGGCGATCATCACGCTGATCCTCGGCGCGACGCTCAAGAACGAACCCGCCACCGGCACACCGATTCTCGGCACGCTGACCGGGACCGGCTCGACGCTGACCAGCTACGTCTTCAACAACTCGCCCGCCGGCGAGGGCAACTCCCACGAGAAGGCCTACGCGGCCGCCTTCGTCCTGTTGATGATCGTGCTCGCGCTCAACGCGCTGGTGACGCTGCTCGCGAGCGGGCGCCCGCAGCGCGAGCGCAAGCTGCGACAGCGCGCGCTCGCACTGGTGCCATGGACCCGATGATGCCGCCGCCGGTGCGGCGGATCACGCTCGATCGCGAGCCGTTCGTCGCGCCCGCGCGCGCCCCCGGCGTCGCCGTCGCGCCCGACGTCGTGCCCGGGCGTGCGACGAGCCGTGCGCGGGCGGCTCGGGTGCCCGCGACAGGCGTGCGTCAGCGCATGGCGCTCGAGTCGGTGTGGCTGGCCTACGGCGAGAACTGGGTCGTCCGCGACGTCAGCCTGCCCGTGCGCGAGGGCGAGGTGCTTGCGCTGATCGGGGCGTCCGGATCCGGCAAGACGACATTGCTGCGCTCGCTCAACCGCCTGACCGAGGTGACGAGCGGCGCGGCGCGCGCCGGGCGGATCACGCTCGACGCCGAG
>Ga0209068_10001361_pt1 | contig 12208 bp, 8 predicted proteins | sample ColStrG_CSR_2012_FD_187200 | JGI IMG/M metagenome (GOLD analysis project Ga0209068, IMG submission 187200) | Freshwater sediment microbial communities in response to fracking from Pennsylvania, USA - Cold Stream Run_MetaG_CSR_2012 (SPAdes)... | ecosystem: Environmental > Aquatic > Freshwater >... | reverse complement strand
GTGGAGAAGTCGTGGGCGTACCGCCAGGACCAATTGCCGTCGACGCACCCGATCGCCGCCGATATCCCCGACCTGGCCGCGGTCGAGGTGAACTTCGACGGCATCACCTACGCCAAAGGCGCTTCCGTCCTCAAGCAGCTGGTGGCCTACGTCGGGCTGGAACATTTTCTGGCCGGGCTGCGTGACTACTTCCGCACCCACGCATATGGCAACGCCACCTTCGACGACCTGCTGTCGGCTTTGGAGAAGGCATCCGGGCGTGACTTGTCGAACTGGGGCCGGCAGTGGCTGAAGACCACCGGCCTGAACACGCTGCGCCCGGATTTCGACGTCGACGCTGACGGCAAGTTCACCCGGTTCGCGGTGCTACAGAGCGGCGCCGCGCCGGGTGCGGGTGAGACGCGGGTGCACCGGCTGGCGATTGGAATCTACGATGACGATCGAACTGGAAAGCTGGTGCGGGTGCACCGCGAGGAACTCGACGTCGACGGTTCGAGTACGGAAGTCCCTGCATTGGTTGGCGTTTGGCGTGGGAAGTTGATTCTGGTCAACGACGACGACCTGACGTACTGCTCATTGCGGCTGGACGCCGAGTCACTGCAGATGGCCCTGCGGCGGATCGCGGACATCGCCGAGCCGCTGCCACGCACGCTGCTGTGGTCGGCAGCGTGGGAGATGACCCGCGAGGCCGAGCTGCGGGCCCGCGATTTCGTGGCGCTGGTGTCCGGCGGCGTGCACGCCGAAACCGAAGTCGGGGTGGCCCAACGATTGCTGCTGCAGGCGCAGACCGCAGTCGCGTCCTACGCCGACCCGGCCTGGGCCCGCGATCAGGGCTGGCCCCAGTTCGCCGACCGGCTGCTGGAACTGGCACGCGGCGCGCAGCCCGGGTCGGATCACCAGCTCGCCTTCTTCAATACGCTGTGCTCGTCGGTTTTGTCGCCACGGCATGTGGAGGCGTTGGCGGGGCTGCTCGAGCGTGACCCGGCCGAGCTGGGATTGGCGGGCCTTGCGGTCGATACAGACCTGCGCTGGCGCATCGTCACCGCGCTGGCCGCCGCCGGCGCAATCGACGCCGAGGGTCTGCAGACGCCCATGATCGACGCCGAGGTGCAGCGTGATCCCACCGCTGCCGGAAAGCGGAACGGCGCCCAGGCGGCCGCGGCGCGGCCGCAGTTCGGCGTCAAGGACAACGCCTTCACCACCGTCGTCGAGGACGACACCCTGCCCAACATCACCGGGCGCTCGATCATCGCGGGCTTCGTCGCACCCGGGCAGGGCGAACTGCTCAAGCAGTTCACCGCGCGCTACTTCGACGCGATACCCGGAATCTGGGCACGCAGGTCCAGCGAAGTCGCCCAGACAGTGGTGATCGGCCTGTACCCGCACTGGGACATCAGCGATGAAGGCATCGCTGCCGCCGACGAGTTCCTCAGTGCCCCGGAGTCGGAGGTGCCGGCGGCGTTGCGACGGCTGGTGCTGGAGGGCCAGGCAGCGGTGAAACGGTCGCTGCGAGCCCGCAAATTTGACGCCGCGGTGGATTAGTTCGACGAACGGCCGCCGAGCGTGCGCCTTTGTACGCGGTTGCGCGGCGTGTCGTGCACAGACACGCACGCTCGCGGCGGGGCCGGGAGTCAGGCCGGGGTGATCCCGGAACTGAGCTCGCGGATCGCGCTGACCAGGCCGTCGACCAGCTCACCCTGCTCGAACGCCGACGCAGCGGCGGCAATCCCAAGCGGTGCGGCCGACTCGGCGCCGCGGCCCCGGACCTTCGAGCCGTATACCACCTCGATGGCGGACTGATCCGGCGAGACGGCGAGCAGCACCGCGTTGTCCGGCGTCGGCACGTTGGCCAGGATCTCGCGAGCCCGCGCGGCGGTGTCGCCGCCCAGGTCGCCGAGGTAAATGGCGAACCGCACGTTGGATGTCCGCGAGCCGTATTTCAGCGTGTCGTCTATGGCCACCAGATCCTTGATCGGAAAGGGGTAGTCCGAAGACACGGCGCCGGGCTCGATGACCCCCGAGATCCGACCGCTGGTAGTGATTACGGAACCCTTTGGCAGGCCCTTCGGGCCCTTGGCGGTCTCGATCGTCGCTACCTCACCACGTGCCACTGGCGCCACCTCCGACTGTGAACTCCGATGCGTGGTGCCCGCCGTGCCCGCCGCCGACGGCTTCGTCGGTGGCAGCCCACAGGATCGGCGGGTGTGTCCACGGCTCTGACAATTTATAGGTCGCGGGGTGGGGTCCATTGCGGGAAAAGATCAGCGCCGACAGGACGGCCACCAGCAACAACGGGATTCCGATAAAGAACAGGTGGATCTCCATGGTGCTCACGACGCAAACGGTATCCCACCGCGCGATCTAATGGCGCACCTGGACACAAGATTCCGGGCCAATCGGTCAGGCCGCGCCCTCACCGAGGTAGCGGGCCCACTCGGGATCCAGTTCCTTGATGCTGGACAGCAGTCGCCAGTGCTGCCCCGTCGGCGGCATCGGCGCTCGACGCAATGCCCAGCCGAGTTCGGAGAGCAGCTTGTCGCCCTTGCGGTGGTTGCAGTTCGAGCAGCAGGCGACGCAGTTCTCCCACGAGTGGTCGCCGCCGCGGCTGCGTGGGATCACATGATCGACGGTGTCGGCCTTCGCCCCGCAATAGACACAGCAGAAGCGGTCGCGGTGCATGAGCGCGGCGCGGGTCATCGGGACGCGGGCGCGGTACGGAACCCGGACATAGGTGCGCAGCTGGATCACCGACGGCACCACGATCGAGCTGCTGGCCGAGTGGATCACCGGCCCGGTCGGGTCGTGGTGGACCACGTCGGCCTTGCCGCAGATCACCATGACGATCGCCCGCCGCATCGGCAGTGCGGTCAGCGGTTCGTAGGTCGAATTCAGCAACAACACCCGCCGGCGATTCCAGATCGATGCGCTGTCGTGGCGGGTGGGGGGATGGGTATCAACGCTATGCAGGCATGACGCGGTCGCGGGCCCGGTTAATCCTGCCGCGGCCCCGGAACTGCGGTGGCCGCGGCGTCTGTTGCCCTGCGCCATAGATCCTCCGCGCAATAGTCCACCACGATTCGCCGCCGATCGCACGCTTAATTCATATGTGAGCCGTGTCGACAGGGTGAACAGCAGGGAGCGATCAGGCCTGCTGCGCGCCCCGCCTCGCCCTGCCGGCCCCGTGATACACCACAATGGAAGCGATGGATCAGGTGAGCTTCTACGACGCTGTCGGCGGTGCCGAAACCTTCAACGCGATCGTGTCGCGCTTCTATGCGCAGGTGCCCGAAGACGAGGTACTCCGCGAGCTGTACCCCTTGGACGACCTGCCCGGTGCCGAGCAGCGGCTGCGGATGTTCCTTGAGCAGTACTGGGGTGGGCCGCGAACCTACTCCGACCAACGCGGGCACCCGCGGCTGCGGATGCGGCACGCCCCATTCCGAATCACCGAAATCGAGCGCGACGCCTGGCTGCGCTGCATGCGCACCGCCGTCGCGTCCATCGATGCGCACACCCTCGACGCCGAACACCGCGGCGAGTTGCTCGACTATCTTGAGATGGCCGCTCAGTCGCTGGTCAATTCCCCATTCTGAAGCCCCATTTTGATGCCCAGACGTTGAACGGAGCAGCATGAGCCCCGGAGCATGGTGGTCGAACGCCGTCTTCTACCAGGTGTATCCGCGTTCGTTCGCCGACAGCAATGGCGACGGCGTCGGTGACATCGACGGGTTGGTGGCCCAACTGGATCACCTCGAGCGGCTGGGCGTCGACGCGATTTGGCTCAGCCCGGTCTCCGTCTCGCCGATGGCCGATCACGGTTACGACGTCGCCGATCCTCGCGACATCGACCCACTGTTCGGCGGGATGCCCGCGATCGAACGGCTGATCGCGGCGGCGCACCAGCGCGGCATCAAGATCACCATGGACGTGGTGCCCAACCACACCAGTTCCCAGCATGTCTGGTTTCAGGCCGCGCTGGCCGCCGGGCCGGGCACCGACGCGCGGGAGCGTTACTACTTCCGCGAAGGTCGCGGACCCGGTGGGGCGCTGCCGCCGAACAATTGGACGTCGGTGTTCGGCGGGTCCGCTTGGACCCGGGTGGTGGAGCCGGACGGCAAGCCCGGCCAGTACTACTTGCACCTCTTCGATACCGAGCAGCCGGACCTGAACTGGGAGAACCCAGAAGTCTTCGACGACTTCGAGAAGACGCTGCGGTACTGGCTGGAACGCGGCGTGGACGGCTTCCGCATCGATGTGGCGCACGGAATGGCCAAGCCCCCCGGCCTGCCGGACGCCAAGGAAGACGTCAAAGTGTTGTCCCACAGCGACGACGATCCACGCTTCAACAACCCGAGCGTGCACGAGATTCACCGCGGGATCCGAAAGATCGTCGACGACTACCCCGATGCGGTGACCATCGGCGAGGTCTGGGTCATGGACAACCGCCTCTGGGCGGAATATCTACGGCCCGACGAGCTGCATCTCGGCTTCAATTTCCGGCTGACCAAGATCGGCTTCGACGCCGGCGAGATCCGCGACGCGATACAGAACTCGCTGACGGCCACGGCCATCGAAAATGCGGTTGCGACCTGGACACTGTCCAATCACGATGTGGGCCGCGAGGTTACCCGTTACGGCGGCGGCGAGATTGGGCTGCGCCGGGCGCGCGCGATGGTGCTGGCGATGCTCGCGCTGCCTGGCACGGTGTTTATCTACAACGGCGAGGAGCTCGGGCTGCCCGACGTGTTGGACCTGCCTGACGAAGTGCTGCAGGACCCGACATGGGAACGCTCCGGACATACCGAACGTGGCCGTGACAAGTGCCGGGTTCCGCTCCCGTGGTCGGGCGAGGATCCCCCGTTCGGGTTCTCGACGTCCGCCGACACCTGGTTACCGATGCCGAAAGAATGGGCGGCCCTGACCGTGGAGAAGCAGAGCGCCGATCCCGAGTCGACGTTGTCGTTCTTCCAGCGCGCGATCGAATTGCGCAAGAGCCGAGATCGATTAGACGATCAAAGCAAACCCGACGGCAGCGGGTTCGAGTGGCTGCCCGCACCAAGCCGTGCGCTGGCATTCCGGGGTCGCGGTGGCCTGGTGTGCGCCGTCAACACCGGCAACCGCCCGATAACGCTACCCGACGGAGAGCTCATTCTCACCAGCACGCCTCTGGTGGCCGGCCAGCTGGCTCCGGACTCGGCCGCCTGGCTCGTCTAGCCGGCGCTCACTTCAATACCAAGGCCGGCTGGCCGCGGTGCCGGTACACCGAGCCGAACCGGGCGTCGACACGCAACCACGACGGCAGAATCCGGACCCGGATTATGTCGCCAGCGTCGATCGCGTCAGCTGACTGCGGAAGGAAACCCATTGCGGTCAAAGCAAACACACAACGCATGGGTAGCCCGACCTGGGCGTCGGCGGAGCTGACCTGAATGACTTCTTGATCGAGCAGCGAGGCCGGCGGCCCGTGGGAACTGCTGTGCTCCTTGGCCAGTCGCGCCCCACTCTGCGCCAAGTCGAACAGCACTCTGGCCGGTACGTCATCGAGGTGGGTGAAGCCCGACTCCGGTGGCAACGCACCCCGCCACGCCGAGTCCATCGAGAAACCGGGATCGACGTGGCCCGAGTCGTCCATTGCCGACAGTCCGCGCGCCAATTCGTCTGCGCCGACCGACAAATCCGTCGGGCGCACAGTGCCGAACACCACGCGGCTGGCCAGCACGTCGAAACCCGTTGCCACCCATGCCGTGAGCTGCCCGGTGGACCGAGCACGAAGCCGGATGACGGCGGCGTCGTCGAGCCGCATCACATGATCGACGAAGGTGGCCAGATTCCCGCGCTGGGCAGTCTTGTCTTGTGGACCCAGCCACAAACCGCGGTCGGCTACCGTACCCACCGTTGCAAATACTCCCGGTGGTGCGGCGCGAGTCGCACCAGCTGCTGCTCCTCGATCTGGAACGCGACCATTTGCGACTCGGCGATGACGGCCGGTTTGGACTCGGGTTCGGCCGTGACCGAACGCACTTCGTACCCGAGCGTGAAGTCCACCGCCCGCAGCTGCTTCACCCAAATGGTCACCTGCAAAGGCGAATCGGTAAGTCGTAGTTGCCCCTTGTATGTGACCCGAACGTCGGCGACCAGCAGCCCGGTGGTGGCGATGTCGAGGGCGAAAGCGGGTGTGAGGAACGGGACCCGCGCCTCTTCGAGGATCGTGACCATCGTGGCGTGGTTGACGTGCTGGTACATGTCGATGTCCGACCAGCGAACCGGTACGGCCGCAACGAAACCTATGTTCATCTGGTTCACCCTGGGGACCCTTGCCCGCTGGTGCGGGTCATGCGGCGGATCTGCCGGGCCGCCACCGAGAGCGTCGCGAGATCTTTATCGCCGCTCGCGTAAATCTCGGTGAGCGTGCGGCGGGCCCGTTCCACCCGGGACGCGCTGATGTGCTCCCATTCGGCGATCTTCTGTTCGCCGCTCTCGTCCGGCTCGCCGACGGCCAGGACATCCAGGCACAGCGACCGCAGCGAGGCGTAGATGTCATCACGAATCGCCAAGCGCGCCAGCGAATGCCAGCGGTCGTTTCGGGGCAGCTGGGAAACCGCGGTCAGCAGACCGTCGGTGCCCAGCCGGTCCATCAGGGCGAAATAGGTGTCGGCAACCTCGGCGGTATCGACCTCGGTGATGTCGGCGACGTCGATGATGTCGAGCAGGCTGAAGCGGTACAGGCCGGCGGCGATCATGTACGCCAAGTCAGCGGGTGCGCCTTGCGCTGCGAATTCCGTTGCTTCCTGTTCGACGATGGCCCTGTCGTCACCGCGCAACCACTCCGACATCCGCGGTGTCAGCAGTTCGACTTTCTCGGCGAACCGGTTGATCTCGGCACCCACCGCCAATGGCTGCGGACGGTAGTTGAGCAGCCAGCGTCCGGCACGGTCGATGAGCCGCCGGGTGTCCAGCGTCAGCCGGTCGGACAAAGCGACTGGCAGGTTCGCCGCGCGGATCCGCCGCCAGATGTCGTCCACGCCGAAGATGGCGTCAGTGGCCGCATACGTGCGCACCGCGTCGACGGACGCTACCCCGACGTCTTCGGTGATCCGGAAGGCGTAGCTGATGCCCGCGGCGTCGACGAGGTCGTTGATCAGCATGGTCGAGACGATCTCGCGGCGCAGTTGATGCGAGCGGATTTCCGGGCTAAATCGTTCGCGCAGCGGCGTCGGGAAGTATCGCGGCAGCCTGGACGCGAACACATCCAGTTCCAGGAGTTCGGTGCCCAAGAGATCCTCTTTGAGCGTCAGCTTGACGTGGGCCATCAGCGTGCACAGCTCCGGAGAGGTGAGACCGATGCCAGTATCGATCCGGCGGTGAATCTCCTTCTCCGACGGCAGCGCCTCCAGCTCACGATTGAGTCCGCGTTCTTCTACCAGGTATTTGATCTGCTGAGCGTGCACCGGAAGCAGGCTGGCCGCGTTGGCGCGGCTGGTGCCGATCAAGTCGTTCTGGTCCTCGTTGTCGGCGAGCACCAGCTGCGCAACCTCGTCGGTCATCGACTCCAGCAGCGGTTTGCGCTCGTCAGCCGTTACCTTTCCGGCGGTAACCAGCGAGTCGATCAGGATCTTGATGTTCACTTCATGGTCGGAACAGTCGACGCCGGCGGAGTTGTCCACCGCGTCGGTGTTGATACGACCGCCGGCCAAATCGAACTCGACGCGGCCCAACGCCGTCACCCCAAGGTTGCCGCCTTCGCCGATGACCTTGGCGCGCAACTGGTTTCCATTTATTCGCACCGGATCGTTGGCTCGGTCACCGACATCGGCGTCCGACTCCGATTCGGCCTTGATGTAGGTGCCGATGCCGCCGTTGAACAACAGATCCACCGGCGCCTGCAGAATCGCCCGAATCAGGTTGGGCGGGGCCATTTCGGGGACCCCATCTACTGGGTCGTCGATGCCGAGGGCGGCGCGGACTTGCCAGCTGACCGGCACGGCCTTTTGCTCGCGGCTATAGACCCCACCGCCCGCACTGATCAACGACTTGTCGTAGTCGTCCCAGCTGGACCGGGGTAGGTCGAACATCCGCCGCCGTTCCGCGAAGGAAACGGCGACGTCCGGGGTCGGGTCGAGGAAGATATGCCGGTGGTCGAAGGCCGCGAGCAGCCCGATGTGTTCGCTGAGCAGCATGCCGTTGCCGAACACGTCGCCGCTCATGTCTCCGACGCCCACGACGGTGAAGTCTTCGGTTTGGGTGTCGACCCCCATCTCCCGGAAGTGCCGTTTGACGGCTTCCCACGCGCCCTTGGCGGTGATGCCCATCTCCTTGTGGTCATAACCCACCGAGCCGCCGGACGCGAAGGCGTCGCCCAGCCAGAACCCGTAGGACTTGGCCACGTCGTTGGCGATATCGGAGAACGTGGCGGTGCCTTTGTCCGCGGCCACCACCAGGTAGGCGTCGTCGCCGTCCCGCCGCACCACCTCGGGTGGCGGGCTGACCTTTCCGGTTGCGTGGTCGACGTTGTCGGTGACGTCGAGCAGGCCCGAAATGAACAGCTGGTAGCACGCCACGCCTTCGGCGCGGGTGGCTTCGCGGTCGACTGCGGGATCGCCGGTCGGCAGCGGCGGTCCCTTGAGGACGAACCCACCCTTGGCCCCGACCGGCACGATGACCGCGTTCTTCACCGCTTGCGCCTTGACCAGACCGAGGATCTCGGTACGGAAATCGTCGCGGCGGTCGGACCAGCGCAGCCCGCCACGCGCTACCGGGCCGAACCTCAGGTGCACGCCCTCGACACGAGGCGAGTACACGAATATCTCGTACTTGGGGCGTGGCAGCGGAACCTCATCGACCAACTGGGCGTCGAGCTTGATAGCCAGCACGTTGCGGGCGCGGGCCGAACCCTCCCGAGTCACGAAGTAGTTGGTCCGCAAGGTGGCCTGCACCAGCGACGCGAAGGCGCGCAGGATGCGGTCGGTGTCCAGGCTCACCAGGGCATCGATGTCGGCGGCAACCGCGGCGGCGGCCGCTTGCGCGTCGCGGCTCGCCGATGAACCCGACGAAGGATCGAAAAGCGCCTCGAACAACCTCACCAACGACCTTGCCGTACCGGGGTATTCGTTGAGCACCGACTCGATGTAGGACTGGCTGTAGGGGAAGTTCACCTGCCGCAGGTACTTCGCATAGGCGCGCAACAGCACGACCTGCTGCCAGGTCAGCCGCGCGCGCATCACCAATTCGTTGAAGCGGTCGATCTCGACGCGGCCGTTCCAGATGGCGGTGACCGCGTCAGCGAATCGCTCCGCGGTCGCGTCCCGTTCGGCTGTGGTCGACGCGAGCTGGATGGTCGGATGCGGTGAAATCTTGAACTGGTAGATCCACACCGGTAGTCCGTCGGGCCGGGTAACGGTGAACGGTCGCTCCTCGAGCACGACGACGCCCATGCTTTGCAGCATCGGGAGCAACTGGCTCAGCGAAGCGGTGCGTCCGCCCAAGAACCAGGTCAGCTGAGCGCCCTCGTCCGCGCCGCGGTCAGAGAACACCAGCTTGACCGAATCATCGCTCAGCGCGTTGATAATGGCTATCTGGCCGACGGCCTCTTCCGGACTGACAGCAGATTTGTAGGCCTCGGAGAAAGCCGTCGCGTAGTGCTCGGCATCGGCCTGTGATGCCGCAGCGCCGATTAGCTGGTCGGCCCACGTTCGGGTGGCTTCGCTCAACAGCGCCTGAATGCGGACCCGGTTGGCTTCCGACACGTCGACCGAGCCAGGAGCGCTACCTTCAGGCAGCCGGACCATGAAATGCATTAACGCCCAGGGCGATTCACTGACCCGAGCAGTGAACTCCAGTCGCGTCCCGCCGAACTCGCGGACCAGGATGTCCTCGATTCGCAAACGCACCGGTGTGGTGTAGCGATCGCGGGGGACGTACACCAGGCATGAGACGAAGTACTGCAGCCGATCGGCGCGTAAGAACAACAACGCGCGCCGTTCCGAACCCAGATCCAGCACGGCTTTGGCCATCGTGAAAAGCCGTTCGGCGCTCAGCGTGAAAAGCTCAGCGCGCGGGACGGTCTGGATGACGTCGAGCAGGAGCTGGCCAGGGTGGATGGGGTCGCTATCGGCCATCGCGAGCGCCTCGCGCACCCTGCGTGAGATCGACGGGATGTCCAGGACATCCGCGTTCATGGCGGCAACCGTGAAGAGCCCGACGAAGCGGTGTTCGAGAACGCCGCTGTCGCCGGCCCCCCCATCGCCGTCATATTCCCGAACCGCGATCGCATACGGGTATGCGCCGTACCGCAGGTAGCTGCCAACCACGGACTGGGCCAACACAAGCAACTTGTCATCGTCGGTCAGCCTGGGACGAGAACCCGTGCGGTTGTGCAGCACACCCAGGCCGTCTGACCCGTCGCCGCTGACCTGACTCTGATGCACCCGGCACCGTTGGTAACCGAGTAGCAGGAAATTCCCGTCACCCAGCCAGCGCAGCAGCGCGGCGACGTCCTCGCGGTCAGGCGCTGAATACCGGCCTGCGGAGTTGGTTTCGATATCTGCGGCCAGGTCGATCATGGTCGCGATGAGCGCCGCTGCGTCCCTGGCGACTTCCTGAATATCGGTCAAGACCTTGGGTAGCAGCCGTTCAACCTCGGCGATGGCTTTGCCGTCGACGGAAGGAACCAGCTGGACGTAGATCCAGGACTCGCCTTCGTGCGCCGTCGTGCCGGGCGCTTTCGGTCCCACGCTGAGCAGATCCCCGGTCGGGCTGCGATGGACCTCGAACACCGGTGCCATGATGGCGGTGTAGCCGACGCCGAGCCGGTGCAGCAACACCGTGACGGAATCCATCAGCATGCCGCCGTGGTGGGTGACGACCTGCAGCGAGGGCCCGAATTCGCCGGGATCGCCGGCCGGGTAGACGCAGACGCAGCTTTCGCCGGGCGGGCGGCACTGGCCAAGCCGATAGTGCGCGCTGAGCATGGCCGGCGTCACCAAGGCTCCGGGCACCGCCGCGTCGACGCTGGCGCTGGCTGCGTGGCCTTCGGGGGCTTCCGGATCGCTGCCATGCGGACCGCGATAGCTCTCGATATAGGCCTTGGAGATCCAGTCCGGAATGTCGGCAGCCTTGGCGAATGAGGTCCACGGCTTCGTTTCCTGCATTGCTCCGGAATCGATCGTCATGCCGACGGCTCCCAACTCACGACGCTGCCACGATGCTCAATACCCCGACTCCTCAGCATTCGTGCCGGCCGCATCCTCGCGGGGCAGACCTGAGACTAGTCGCGTGTCAGCTTCCGGTGGGTCACCCGGTGCGGCCTGGCGGCGTCGGCACCAAGGCGTTCAACCTTGTTCTCCTCATACGCACCGAAGTTGCCCTCGAACCAGAACCACTTGGCTTCGTTGTCGTTGTCGCCTTCCCAGGAGAGGATGTGCGTGCAGGTCCGGTCGAGGAACCAGCGGTCGTGCGAAATCACTACCGCACAGCCAGGGAAATTCTCCAGGGCGTTCTCCAGCGAGCCCAAGGTCTCGACATCGAGGTCGTTGGTCGGCTCGTCCAGCAGGATCAGATTGCCGCCCTGCTTGAGGGTGAGCGCCAGGTTCAACCTGTTGCGCTCGCCGCCGGACAGCACGCCGGCCGGTTTCTGCTGGTCGGGCCCCTTGAACCCGAACGCCGACACGTAGGCGCGGGACGGTACTTCGGTCTGACCGACCTGGATGTAATCCAATCCATCCGAGACGACTTGCCAGACGTTCTTCTTCGGATCGATGCCCGCGCGGGTCTGGTCGACGTAGCTCAGCTTGACGGTCTCTCCCACCTTGACGGTTCCGCTGTCCGGCTGCTCGAGGCCGACGATGGTTTTGAACAGTGTGGTCTTACCGACCCCGTTGGGGCCGATGACACCGACGATGCCGTTACGGGGCAGGGTGAAGGACAGGTCCTTGATCAGGGTGCGTCCCTCGTAGCCCTTGTCCAGGTGTTCGACCTCGACCACCACGCTGCCCAGCCGAGGACCAACCGGAATCTGGATCTCCTCGAAATCGAGCTTGCGTGTCTTCTCCGCCTCGGTGGCCATCTCCTCGTAGCGCTGCAGTCGCGCTTTGCTTTTGGCCTGCCGCGCCTTCGCCCCGGACCGGACCCAGGCCAGCTCCTCGGTCAACCGCTTCTGCAGCTTGACGTCCTTGCGTCCTTGCACGGAGATCCGCTCGGCCTTCTTCTCCAG
>Ga0209068_10001357_pt1 | contig 12241 bp, 10 predicted proteins | sample ColStrG_CSR_2012_FD_187200 | JGI IMG/M metagenome (GOLD analysis project Ga0209068, IMG submission 187200) | Freshwater sediment microbial communities in response to fracking from Pennsylvania, USA - Cold Stream Run_MetaG_CSR_2012 (SPAdes)... | ecosystem: Environmental > Aquatic > Freshwater >... | reverse complement strand
CCCTCACCCGGGTCCTGGCCGGCGAGGAGATGATGTGTGAAGTCTTCGATCGATGCCTGGCGGTGAGTCGCTACCTCCTCGACTCGGCCGGCAGCTGGTTGGGGTGACTGCCCCGACCGCTCGGGGAACCCTCCGCCGCGGGGCGGTCGCAGGGGTTGTCGTTCTCGGCCTCGGCTTCGGTCTCAGCGCCTGCGGCGACAGCGGAACCGCGCTGGCCAAACAGGCCTGTGCCCACGTCGACCGATCGGTCGGTCTGCTGAAGCGGTCCGAACAGCAGAGCGACGCGGTCGAAGCCGCCCACCTCAGGCAACAGGCATATATCGAGCTGCGGAACGCGCTGCCCATCGCCGCCCAGGCCGCCTATCTCGACGGTCAGTGGCAGGCGCTGATGACCACCCTTTCCGAGACCAACCGGGTGTCGGAGGCAACACTGACCAGTGCGCTGAGCGCCCAGTGCTCGGTGGCCGAGCGCTCGACTTTCAACCAGCCCCCGCCACCGTCTTCCATCCCGCCGCCGGCACCCCTCACCTCATCGCGCTGATCCCATCGCCTTCCGCAGACCCGGTCAGGGCACAGCCCGGTTCCGACCGGCGGCCGAGAGTGCGGGCGAGGTCGTGGAGGAGGTTGGCGACGAGGTCGACGAGGACGGGGGGGCGATCAGCTGGCGGCCCTCCCTCTGGAGCCGGCCGGCCCTGATCGCCACGGGCAACAGGGCCGCATCCAGCCACTGCCCGGCGGCCGCGGTCGGAACCGTGTGCACCCCGTCGGCGTCACGGATCTGTACCCCGTTGATGGATGGCGCGTAGACGCCGCCCGGGCACACCTGGGCCCCGAAATCATCGACCTGCACCGTGGCCGGGTGCTCCGCCGCCACCTGTCTCAGCATCGTGTTGTAGGCGTTCAGGCGCGCCGGCGAATCCTCCGGCCACGGTTGCCCGTTGTCCTGTTCGCCCGAGGAGAAGCACGGTGAGGTCAGCAGCACGACCAGGGCGCCGGTGGAGGTTCCGACCTGGACCGCCTCCTCCAACGACTGCCGGAGGGCGGCGTCGAAGGCGGGATCGCCGATGTGGGCCCAGTGCCCGTCGATCAGGCGGTCGGAGACCTCCCACCGCCCGGCCAGGACCAAGACGACGTTGGGTCGGAATTGTTGCAGATCACCCTTCCACTGCACCGGCCACTGCACCGACTTGGGCGACGAGGTGTTGCACTGTTGGGTGAGCGTTTCAGGAACCCCGTGACCCAGGTACTTGGTGCTCCGTAGGAGGCCGCAACCCACGATCGACCCGTTGTCGATGCTGACGTCGTAGCTGTTCTGGGGCTGGCTGGCCAGCATGGCGAATCCGACCCGCCAGGCCACCGAATCCCCGAAGATCATGACCTTGATCGGCGGGCCGGCGTACTGGGTGCCCACGAACCGAACGGGGCTGATCGCCTCTGCGGCCGAGGGCACCGTGGTGGCCATCGTGACAGCGACCACGCCCAGAAAGGCACCCGCCGACAGCAGCCAGGCGCGCCATTCGGTGAACGACCGAACCCTTCGCTGTCGGATCGGTACCTCTACCAGGTAGAAGGACCCGGTGGCCACAGCCAGGGTCGCAGCGATGCGCAGGACAAGGAGGGGGTAGCCCTGCAGGTGGAGGCGCTCCCCGTTCAGCAACTGGAAGAGCGGAAAGTGCCAGAGGTAGGCACCGTACGAGATCTTGCCGATATAGCGGAACACGGAGTTCCCGAGGGCGAGGGACAGGGAACCGGCCTGAGCGGTCACCACGCAGAAGATGACCACCGCCACCCCGACGGCGAACAGGAAATAGCCGCCCTCGAAGAGAAAGGCACCGGGAGTCGTCAGGTGTGACCAGAGGTAGGCGCCGGCGGCCACCGCCGACCACCCGAGAACCTGGAGCACGGTGCGCGTGGAGCGATCCGTGAGCTCCCAGGCGGTGATCGGCTTGATCCCGGGGCCGAGTCGGCGACGCGGGTCCCGCCGATGCGGGCGGGGTGGGAACTGGCCGGTCGTGCCCGCCGACGGGTGGGACCGCTCCGGCCGGGTGGCCGGGTCGTCGGAAGGGAGGACCGGCCGCGGTCGTCGCTCGGCCCAGATGGCCATGCCCACCGCCAGGGTGGCACCGACCAGGATGTCCTGGACCCGCGTGTCGGTCCCTTCGTAGAGGCGCATGACCGATGCTCCGCCCTGATAGGACAATCGCATGTCGACGGCCGAGGCGACGGCGCCGACCACTGAGACGGCGAAGATCGGCCACAACCGTCTGGAGGGTCGGAGCTTTCGTCCCAGATGGAGCATGAACAGCGCCACCGGCGGCCAGACGATGTAGAACTGCTCCTCGATGGACAAGGACCACATGTGCTGGAGCGGCGAGGGTTGGGCGGCCAGGTTGAAATAGCTCCCACCCCCGAAGATGAAATGCCAATTGGCGACGTAGAAGAGCGTCGACCAGGAGTCGAGGCGGAGGTTGGCGAACGCGCCGGGTGTGGCGAAGACCTTGGCATAGACGGCCACACCCACCAGCATCACGAGGAGGGCGGGAAGCAGCCGTCTGGCCCGCCTGGCCCAGAACTGGCCCAACTTGATGGTCAGGCGCTCGGCCCACTCCCCGAGCAGGAGCGAGGTGATGAGGAACCCCGACAGGACGAAGAACACGTCGATGCCGAGGAACCCACCGCTGACCAATGGCGCCCCGCCGTGGTAGAGCATGACTCCGAGCACCGCCACCGCCCGAAGGCCGTCGAGCGCCGGGACGAAGCCGAACCGTATCGGGCGGCCGTGGTCCACGGCCGGGGTGAACGGGTGCGGCGAGGATGGCCGGGTGGCCGGGGGGCCGGCAGGGCTCATGGGGTTGGGCCGTCCGCCGCCCGCCGACCAGGCACTGTCCACTCACGAGAGGGCGTACCCACTCCTCCATTTTCGCAGATTCCGGGGCGACCCCGGAGTCGCCCGCTCACAAGGCATGCCTCAGGGCCCGGCCCGCTCCTCGTCCGCAGCCCGGGCCACCATGGCCAAAAGCCGCCGGGTGTCCTCCTCCAGATGGTTGCGGGCGGCAATAAGGAGTGCGCTGCCGACGTAGGCCAGGGGCAGCACGATGAGGAAGGCGGTTCGCAGGTTGTCGTCGAACCGCTGCGAAAAGAAGGCGGTGACCAATGGCGCGGCGGCAGTGCCGAACAACACCGAGGCGAGGTTGAAGGCTCCGAACCCGGTGCCCCGCAGGGTCGCCGGCACGGCATCGGTCAGGCCGGCCCGGAGAGCGGGGATGGCCGAGGTGGCGAAGAAGAACCCGACCAGCTGCAGCGGCAGGCACGCCGCATACGGAAGTCGGGCCAGAGAGACGATGAACAGTGTGGTGGCCACCGTGAGCGCCAGCCCGGGGATCACCACCCGGGCGCCGGTGACCCGCGGGGCCAGGCGGTCCGCCACCCGGCCCCCCACGATGACGCCGGGGATGCCGCCCACCACGACCAGGACCAGAAAGGTGGCCGTGGCCCTGCCCTGGGAGAGCCCGAGCTGACGCTCGTAGAACACGGTCATCCACGAACCCACCGCCGTCAGTACGAACAACACGGCCGACACGCCGGCCAGCGCGAATCGGAGGGTGGGAATGGCCATGATCACCCGGAGGTCCTGGCGCAACCCGCCCAGCATGTCCCGAACGAAGGGCACGGGACCATGGTCGAAGAGTGGGGGGCGGGGCTCGCAGGGGTCGACGTACTCGGCCTCGTCCACCGCACCGACCCGCACCCGATCGGCGGTGCCCCGCCGGGGCTCCCGGAGGCGCAGCAACAAAAGCGCCACAGCCAAGCCGGGGAGCGAGACCACTGCCAGGGCGGTCCGCCAACCGAAGGCCGGCCCGATCAGGCCGCCGGCCAGGACTCCCACTCCGGTACCGACGAAGGTGAGGCACTGCTGGACCGAAAAGGCACGGCCCCGGCGTTCGAGCCCGTAGTAGTCGGGCACCAGGCTCGACACCGACGGGTCGGTCACCCCTTGGCCGAACCCCAGGGCTCCCCGGAGCGCCACCAGGACCCCGAACGTCGGGGCCAGCGCACCGACGGCCGAGACCAGGGACCAGACGGCCATGGCCACCGAGGCCGCACGGGTGCGGAGCCACCGGTCGGCCAGGTAGCCGGCGGGCAGGGTGACCATCCCGTTCACCAGGACGAACGCCGACATCAATACACCGATGGCCAGATCCCCCACCCCGAACGCCTGCTTCAGCTGGGGCACCATGCCCCGGACGACGTTCTGGTCGACGGCGTCGATCAGGAATGTCCCCCCGAGGACCCACATCGGCCACGCCGACACGGAGGCCGCTCGAGGGCGGCCACCCGAGGAGGTGACAACGCCCCGGAGGTGCAGGTTCATTTCACGGGCGGGGCGGCCGGCGCATGCTGCCGCCTCCGCTCACACGGTCGGGTTGTACCCGGCCGGGAGATTGATGGTCTTCTTCTCGAGGAACAACTCGAGACCGTCCTCGCCGAACTCACGGCCCACCCCCGACGCCTTGTAGCCGCCGAAGGGCGAGGAGAAGTCAATGGGGACGTTGGAGTTCACCATGTAGGTGCCGGTCCGGATCTGACGGGCCACGTCGAGGCCCCGGTCATTGGAGCCGGTGAAGACCGCGCCGCACAGTCCATAGTCGGAGTCGTTGGCGATGCGGACCGCGTCGGCGTCGTTGTCATAGGGGATCACCGAGAGCACCGGACCGAAGATCTCCTCCCGGGCGATGCGCATGCTGTTGTCCACGTCGACGAACACAGTCGGATCCACGAACCAGCCCTTCTCGATCCCCTCGGGGCGGCCGCCGCCGACGGCGACCTTGGCCCCCTCCTCCTGGCCGATCCGGATGTAGTCCTCGACCCGCTGACGCTGGCGTTCGGCCACCAGTGGTCCCACCTCGGTCTCCGGGTCGAGGGCGTCCCCGACCTTCAAGGCGCTCACCTGCTCGACCAGCGCCTCGGTCACCTCGGCGTAGCGATCGCGGGGAGCGAGGATCCGGGTCAGCGAGATGCAGGCCTCGCCGTTGTTCATGATGGCGTTGGGCATCATCAGCGGGATCGACGTCTCGAGGTCCACATCATCGAGGAGGATGGCCGCCGACTTGCCACCCAGCTCGAGACTGACCCGCTTCAGGTTGGCACCGCAGGCCGCACCAATCTTGCGACCTGCTGCGGTCGATCCGGTGAATGACACCTTGTCGACCCCGGCGTGATTGACCAGATGCTCCCCCACCTCCCGACCGGCGGGCACCACGCTGAGAACACCCTTCGGCAGGCCGGCATCGGCGAAGATCTCGGCCAACACATTGGCGTCGAGTGGGGTCTCAGGGGCCGGCTTGAACACCACGGTGCTTCCTGACAACAGCGCCGGCGACAGCTTGGCGCACGCCAAAAACAACGGCACGTTCCACGGGGTGATCGCCGCCACGACGCCGATCGGCTCTTTCGACACCATCACCGGACCGAGGAGCCCGTCCTTGACGGTGTCGAAGGCGAAAGTCGAAGCCAGACCGGCGTAGTAGTCGAGGATCATGGTGGGCGCCAGTACCTGGGCGAGGGTGCCCCAGGAGATGGGCGAGCCCATCTCGTTGGAGATGAGCTCGGAGATGCCCTGCATGTCGTTGCGGATGGCATCGGCCACCTTGGACAGGATCGCCCCCCGCTCCGCCGGGGCCATGCGGGGCCACGGCCCGTGGTCGAACGCCTCCCGGGCGGCGGCCACGGCACGGTCGACATCGGCGACCTGGGCTTCGGGGACCCGGCCGACGAGCTCCTCGGTGGTGGGTGACACCACATCGAAGACAGACGCGGACGACGGCTCGACCCAGTCCCCTCCGATGAACAGACGATCGTACGACTTCACTGGCCCTCCCAGGATCGATCCGGACGTGCCGGCCGGCTCGTCGGATCCGCCGCCAGGTGGGCGACGGCCGTGCCGTGGTGGGAAATCGTAGCCCGCGCCCGCAAGGGGCGCCCCACCGGCCCGGATCCGCCGTACGCCCACGGCGAGGATTCTCGGTACGCTCGCTGGGCCATCTGCCCGACTCGGCTGCCTCCTCACCGGTGGACGCCGAGCGACCCAGCGGGATCAACCGACCCAGGAGAGACTGTGCTGTCCCCACTTGACGACTACCCCGTCCACCAGATTTCGGAGCCGATGCGCTTCGTCGGGACCTCGGATCGAAATTTCTATGACCGTTACTACTTCAACATCCACGGGACGGGGGAGGTGCACGGTACCGAAGACGAGCTCTTCGCGGTGATCGGTGTCGGCCAGTACCCGAACCTGAGCGTCGCCGATGCCTTCGTATCCGTGCTGTGGGGGGACAGCCACCGGGTCGTCCGGTCCTCCAAGACCCTGGGGGCGGACCGGATGGACGCCTCGGTCGGGCCGATCCGGGTGGAGGTGGTCAAGGGCCTCGAGCAGGTCCGGGTCATCGTCGAGCCCAACGAGTGGGGCGTCGAGCTCGATGCGGTGTATGACGGCTTCTCCGAGGCCCACCTCGAATCGCGGCACTTCGACCGCCAATTCACCCGGGTGACCTTCGACTCCACCCGGTTCGCCCAGCTGGGCTCGTGGACCGGCACCCTCAAGGTCGGCGATCGTGAGGTCGGGCTCACCCCCGACCGCTACTGGGGATCGCGCGACCGATCGTGGGGCGTGCGCCCGGTGGGTGAGGCCGAGCACCCGGGGATCCGGGCCACCGACACGGAGGGGGGCTTCTTCTGGATCTATGCCCCGGTCCGGTTCGCGGACCACGCCATGGTCACCATCATCCAGGAGCGCCCGAGCGGTGAGCGGATCATGCAGGACGCCCACCGGGTGTTCCGACTGGGCTCCGGGCGGGAAGCCGAGTGGCTGGGCAGGCCCGAGCACCAGCTCCGGTTCGCACCGGGGGGCCGCTCCGTCGCCGGCGCCACCCTCACCTACTTCGGGGCTCACGGTGAAAAGACAGCCGAGGTCGAAGTCGAGACACTGTTGACCTTTCCCTTGCTGCTGGGCAGCGGCTACGGGCTCGAACCGGACTGGAAGCACGGCATGTACCAGGGTGACCTGGTCGTGCAGGGCCAGGAGATCCCGCCGGCCGACCCGACGTACTCCAACTGGGGCCTCACCGAGTATGCGGCCCGTTTCACGTGCGACGGCCAGGTCGGATACGGCATGTTCGAATGCGCGGTCATGGGGCCCCACCAGCAGTACGGCTTCACCGGCTGGGAATAAGACGGCCGGCACCGGAACCCGGGCGGCAGCGGTCTCAGGGATCCGGGCGGATGGCCTCCGGCTCCCAGTACGCCCGGAGGGAGGCAATCTTCCCCTCAGGGGAGCGGCGGTAGGTGTAGACGCCGTCCACCTCGATGGCAGAGCCTCCGGCGAACGTGATGCGGATCACGCCGACGTTGGCCGCCTCGTCCCCACAGAGAATCGACTGGTAGATCGTGAAGCGGATCGACTCATTGGCGGCGATGACATTGTCGTAGAAGGCGGCAATGGCCCCGATCCCCCGGTGTCCCTCGCCCTCGGGGTCAAAGGCGGAGGGGCCGATCGGGTCCTCCACCACGGCGTCGTCGGCGAAGAGCGCGAGCCAGGCCTCCCGGTCGTGGGCCTCCACTGCGGCCATCGACGCCTGGCCCAACTCACGGGCGGTTCTCACCGTTCTGTCTTGACCATCACATCGTCGGCGAATCGACGCAAATTGTCGACCTTGGTCTGGAGCGCCTCGGTGTCCGGACCCTCGGCGTAGGGCCAGCGGAACCCGACGATCACATCGGTGACACCCTGCTCCTCCAGCCTGCGGATACCGTCGACCGAGTAGGCGTCCACCGAGATGACGTGGACCTCGAAAGGCCGGCCCGAGGTGCCCTCCTCCTCACGCAGCTGGTCGAGGCGCTGGAGGAGCGCCGGCAGGTCATCCGGATCGCCGCCGCCGTGGAGCCACCCGTCGGAGCGGGCGGCGCGGCGCAGAGCGGGCGTTGCGTGGCCTCCCACCAGTATGGGGAGCGGTTTCGTCGGAGTGGGGCTGATCTTGATCGACGGCAGGTCGTAGACCTGGCCGTGGTACTCGAAATAGCCGCCGGCGCACAGGCCGCGCACGATGTCAACAGCTTCGTCCATCCGGGGACCCCGGCCCTCCCAGGGCACATCGCAGAGTGCGTAGTCCTCGGGCCACGGACTGGTGCCCACTCCGAGGGCGAGGCGATTGTCGGTCATGACCGCCACCGACGCCGCCTGCTTGGCCGCCAACAGTGGATGGCGCATGGGCAGCTTGAGCACGAAGGTGATGAAACGGATGCGTTCGGTGACCGCTCCCATGGCCGGGATGAGCGAAAACGGTTCGATGAACGGCTTGTCGTCGAGGAACTCGCGGGAGTGGTCAGGGGAAAAGGGGTACTTCGAGTCCGACTCCCGGGGGTAGCAGATGCTGTCCGGTACGACCATGCCGTCATAGCCTGCGTCCTCCGCCGCCTTGGCCAGCGGCAGGTAGAACGTCGGGTCGACCATCGACTCGGCGTAGGAGAACCGCACCGGTCAGTCCGCCCACTCGACATGGGCCCGGATGGAGCCGTCCTCGGCGACCCAACCTTTGGCCTCGGCCGCGTCGATCATGGCGCCGAATCCCAACTCCCAGGCCGGGTCGAGCGGCAGCCGTTCCCGGGTGGCGGCATCGCCGGCCAGACGCCTCAGGCCGTCGGCCGGCACCAGGACGACGCCGTCGGGCCCGACGGTGCCGACGTTGTGGAGACTCAGTGCCGCGGCCAGCGCACCGAGGGCACCGTTCTGCTCGCTGTCCCCGAGCTGTCGCGGGAGGGCGAGGACAGAAAACCGCTCCAGGTCATTCCGATCACGAAGGACGACGGACGCCTTGGCCAGATCCACTACCAATTCCATTCGACCAACTCTCCCTCTGCGCCCGATTCCGGACCCGGACCCTACTGCGTCTCGGGACCGACCTGGCGTCCGGCCGGCCCGACGGGCTCAGGCCTCCGGCGCCACGGCCGGCACCCCGTTGGAGCGCAGGCGCTCGGCCACCCACGAGATGCCGTCCGGCTCGGCCATCTTTGCAGGCCAGCCGGAGAGTACGAGCTCCACGTCGTTGAGAGTGGGGATGTAGCCGATGACCATGACCAGCACCCGGTCGACCGGGATCTTCTCGATCTCGATGTCGCCGAAGGGCGTGAACGAATCGGCCTCGGGGATCAGCTCGAGCATGGTGTAGAGCTCACCGGTGTCCTCGACCCAGCTCAGCTCGTACCGGTTTCCCTTGCCGTCGAACCAGTTGGTGCCGAGCTCGACCTCCGCCGACTGCCGACGGCGTTCGTCGGCGCTGTAGAACTCCTCGATGTCCATGGTGCTCCTGTTTCTCACTTGCGTGACACGCTAGCGGACCGACCCGTCACCGATGGCTGGAATGAAGTGCCAGAGTCTGGCACGGTTCGGCGCTCGTCGAGAGACGGTCTGTCGCACGATCCCTCGGGAATGTCTGATTCCGTCGGGACTGCCTCAGCTTTTGGACCTGTTCAGGGTCACGGCGGCGCGAATCAGAGTCTTCAACGCCTTCTCGTCAAACTTCTCGCCCTCGTGGAAGTCGATGGCACGCCTTGTGTTCCCGTCAAGGCTGGAGTTGAAGAGACCCGAGGGATCCTTCAGAGACGCCCCCTTGGCGAAGGTCATCTTGACGACGCTCTTGTAGGTCTCACCGGTACAGATCAATCCATCGTGCGACCACACCGGAACGCCTCTCCACTTCCACTCCTCGACAACTTCGGGATCGGCTTGCTTGACCAGGGTCCGGAGCCGACTGAGCGTCTGGCCCCGCCAGTCGCCCAGTTCCTTGATCCTCGCGTCAATCAGCTGAGAAGGAGACTTGCTCGGCTGCGACCCGCTCTTGTCCATGCCCGTCTCTCTTCCTTGGCCCGAGGGTTGACAGATGGGGGTCACCCCCACCCTCCCGATTCTACCTGGAGCAGGAAACGCCGTTGAGTAGGCTGGCGGTCGATGTCAGGGGGCTCGACCACCTTCGCACACTCGACGCCGGCTGCACACTCCCGTCGAACCATTCAGATCTCGGCGGCAGTGGCCGCCGCGTTGACGCTGTGCCTCATCGCGGCCGGTTGCTCAAACGCCTCTGGCAAATCTGCATCAGGGGCCACAGAAGGCATCGTCGCCCGGTGCCCTTGGGTCGGATCGACCGAATCCTCCGGCGCCCGCGCCGACCAGGTCCTGGCCCGCATGACCACCCGCGACAAATTGGCGATGGTCCATGGCACTGCGGGCGGTCTGGTGTCCACGACTGGCTATGTCGGGTCGACGGCCGGGATTCCACGACTGTGCATTCCACCTCTCAACCTCGAGGACGGGCCGGGAGGTGTTTCGGACGGCATGCAGGGCGTGACCCAACTGCCTGCGCCCATCGCCCTCGCGTCGACGTGGGATCCGCACCTTGCCGGTTGGTACGGAACGGTTTTGGGCTCCGAGCAGCGCGGTAAGGGAGCCAGCGTCGAACTGGGTCCCACGGTGAACATCGTCCGTGATCCGCGATGGGGCCGGACTTTCGAATCGCTGGGCGAGGATCCGTACCTGACGGCACACATAGCGACCCCCGAGATCGAGGGCATCCAGTCTCAGGGTGTCATCGCACAGGTGAAACACTTTGCGGTCTACAACCAGGAGACCGATCGCGACACCGCTACCGACAACGCGGTCGTCGACGAGCGCACCCTCCGTGAGATCTACCTACCCGCCTTCGAGGCTGCAGTCAAAGGGGCCAAGGTCGGCTCGGTGATGTGCGCCTACAGCACCGTGAACGGCACCCCTGCCTGCGCCAACTCGGTGCTGCTCGATCAGATCCTGAAGAAGGAGTGGGGATTCGGTGGTTTCGTCACGAGCGACTGGGATGCCGACTTCGGCGGCCCGGATGCCGCGAATGTCGGGCTCGACATGCAGATGCCCGACGGATGCTTCTTCGGTCCGGCCCTGGCCGATGCCCTGAGATCCGGTGCGGTTCCCATTGTGCGCCTCGATGACATGGCCCGGCGCGTGCTCACTTCGATGTTCACAGCCGGCATGGTCGACCACCCGCCGTCGGGCTCTCCGTCCTCCAAGGTCGCCACCGTTGCCCACACCGGCGTGGCTGGGACGGCCGCCACTGAGGGAACTGTGCTCCTTCGAAACGAAGGGGCCCTTCCGATCGACTCCCATCGCGTCAACACGCTCGCGGTCATCGGTGAGGAAGCCGGGGTGGCTTCGCTCTCGTCCGGCGGCGGCAGCGCAGCAGTCACGACGTCGCCCGCGGAGGTCTCACCGCTGCAGGGGCTGACGACCCGGGCTGCCAAGGCCGGAGTCCACCTCGTGTACGACGACGGCAACGATCCGATGAAGGCTGCGGTCGCGGCTCGTTCGTCGGATCTGAGCGTCGTCTTCGTCGGGCGGCCCGATACCGAGATGCACGACCACTCGACGATCGAGCTGGCAGGTGCAGACAATCAGCTCATCGCTGCCGTGGCCGCAGCCAACCCGAACACCGTGGTCGTTCTCAACACCGGCTCGCCGGTGACCATGCCGTGGCTAAAGCAGGTAAACGGCGTGCTCGAGAACTGGTATGGCGGACAGGCCGACGGCACGGCCCTGGCCCGTCTGCTCTTTGGGGACTCCGATCCATCGGGAAAGCTGCCGGTCACATTCCCGGACTCGCTGGCCGAAGTTCCGGCGGCAGCGGCTTCGGAGTGGCCCGGTACCAACGGTGCTGTTCACTACGACGAAGGGCTGCTCGTCGGCTATCGCTCCTACAACGCGCGGAAGGTCGCACCGCTGTTCCCGTTCGGGTTCGGCCTTTCGTATACGACCTTCTCGTTCGGACACCTCAGGGTGACACCCACTACCTCGAGCGGCAACGTCACGGTTACTGCTGTAGTGAGCAATACCGGACATCGCTCCGGAGCCGATGTTGCTCAGCTGTATCTGTCGGAGCCGGCCCAGGCCGGAGAGCCGCCCCGACAACTCAAGGGGTTCGATCGGGTCGACCTGGCGGCGGGCGAGTCGGCCACGGTCCATTTTTCCCTCGACGGCACCGACCTTTCCCACTGGGCCACCGGAGCACACCGATACGTCGCCCCGGCAGGCGACTACCAGGTCCGGGTCGGTGACTCCTCGGTCGATCTGCCGCTTTCGGGTCAGTTCCTCCTTACGCGGTCCCTGAACGGGGCTGCAACGGCGCCGCTGACCCCCAACCCCGTACCC
>Ga0209068_10001355_pt1 | contig 12250 bp, 7 predicted proteins | sample ColStrG_CSR_2012_FD_187200 | JGI IMG/M metagenome (GOLD analysis project Ga0209068, IMG submission 187200) | Freshwater sediment microbial communities in response to fracking from Pennsylvania, USA - Cold Stream Run_MetaG_CSR_2012 (SPAdes)... | ecosystem: Environmental > Aquatic > Freshwater >... | reverse complement strand
GCAGGGGACATGGGCTCGAGGGCCCGCTCTTCGCCCGAGCTCTTGACCTCGTGCACGATGCCCTCGGCGAAGCGGCGCAGGGCAGCCGAGCGCTTCTCCCGGTAGCCGCCGACATCCACCAGGATCCGGTCGGTCCGACTCTCCGATTGGCGTTGGACGAAGGTCCGGGTGAGATCCTGGACGGCCGCCAAGGTGGCCCCCCGGGGACCCACCAGCAGCCCGAGGTCATCTCCGGTGGCGGCGATCTGGACGGTGTCCTCCTCGATTTCGGCGAAGGTGACATCCGCCGTCAGGCCGAACTCCCGCACCAGGCCGGCGACGAACTCACTGGCCGCCTCTCCTTGTTGCTCGAGGGTAAGTGACTCTTCCATCGTGTCCTCGCTCTCCCCGGACCTCTGACCGGAACGTTGCGTCTGCTGTCTTGCGGGGCTCGTCCCCTGGTTGCCACTACCCCTCGAACCCCGTCGGCGCCTCGGCCGGTTCGCACCATCGGCTTCCGTGGCCCCCGTGTCGGACCCGGAACCATTGGCCCGGCTCCCCTGGCCTCCCGACCCCCCGGCCGGTCGGTCGGCGCCGACCCCGTCGGCCGTCACCTTCCCCTTGCCGTTGGCCGTCTGCTGTGACGGGCCGGAAGCCGGTGAGCGGTTCCGTCCGCCGGTGCCACCCTGGGCGCGGGACCCACCGCCACGGGAACGATCACCCCCGGACCGTCCCCGGTCCGGCCGCTGCCGTCTCCCGCGTTTGGGTGGGGGCGCCACCGGACGGACCCGGGCCTGTACCCGCGCCTCTCCCCGTTGCCGGCCGAACAGCCCGGCCTTCGGCTCGCTGAGGACGACGAACTCGGCGTCGTCTTCGGCTACTCCGAGAAGGTCGAGAACAATCTCTTTTGCTTCGGGAAGGGACTTGCCACTGGCTTCCACCCACTCCACTAGTTACCGAGCCTTTCTCTCACGCTTGGCCTTCGAGCGCGGGTGCTCCTTCGATGCGGTCGATCCGCCGCTGGCCGCATCCGCCTGCGATCCGTTGCTCCCGGATCCCGAACCCTTGGCGTTGCCGGATGCCGGCCTGGGCCCTCCGGACGCCCCCGTGCCCCGCCTCGGACCCGGGTTGGACCGCGACCCGTTGGTGGAGCCCGTCGCCTTCGTCGGGGTCGTCTTCGTCGGGGTCGCCGCCTTGGCCGGGTTGGAGGTCTTGGCCGGGGTCGCGGCCTTGTTCGCCCCCTTGGCCGGGGTTGAAGGGGCTCCGCGCCCACTCCGCGCTCCCGAACCGTTGGCCGTTCCGCCCCCTTTGGCGGAGGCGGCGCCGCCGGCCGCCTTCGGCTTCGGGAGCGCCCGCTCGGTGCGGTCGGCCACCGGTCCCTTCGTCCCGGCCGTCGGCCCGGCCGCCGCCGGGGGCCCGCTGACGATCCCCTTCCGGAACAGGACCTCTTGTGTGGCGATGCGGATAGCGCTCGAAACCACAAAATAGACGTTCAGAATTGCCGCCACATTTATGTAAATGAACCCGAAGATGAGCGGCATGTATTTCTGCAGCATGGCCGCCTGAGGATTTGCCTGGGCAGCCTGCGGATTACGGGCATTGAGCCGGGACATCTGGAGGTATTGCAGCGCCACCGAGCCCACCACCAGCAGCAGGTACGGGATGGCGATGAATATCGAGCTGTGGTGAGAGAGGAGCTTTTCTGAGAAGTCCATCCCGAAGGAGATGAGCTGGCCATGGTGGGCGACGATGTTGTGGTACATGGCGCTGTCGTGGGGGATGTAGCGGGGCTCGGCCACGACCTGGGCCGCCACCGTGAAGCCGTGGACGGTGTGCGCCGGAGTGGTGACGGTGTTGGTAATACCGCGAATTACGCTGTAGAGGATGAAGAATGCGGGCATCTGCAGCAGCATGGGTAGACAGCCCGAAGCCGGGTTCACATTGTGCTCTTTGTAGAGCTTCATCATTTCTTCATTCATCTGGGTACGGTTTTCCGCACCCTTGTACTTCTGCTGCAGCTTCTTCATCTCGGGCCCGAGGGCCTGCATGGCCGCCATGTTCTTCGTGCTCTTGACGGTGAGCGGGGTGATCAGGGCCATGATCAAGATGGTGAGCAGGGCCACGTCGATCGGGTAGTTGGGGATGATCGAGTAGAAGAAGGCCAGCACCCCTCCCACCCCGTCCAGGAGGGGCTGGAAGATCCGGCCGATGTCCTTGATCAGCGACTGCATGGGGTCCTCCGGTCGGGGACGGGATCGACGCCGTGCCGGCCCCAGGGGTGGCAGCGGAGGAGGCGCCCGACGGCGAGCCAGGTGCCGTGGACGGCGCCATAGCGGTCGATGGCCTCAGTGGCGTACTCCGAGCAGGTGGGGAGGAACCGACAGCCCGTCGGCCGGCCGGACCGCGCCAGCTGGTAGACGCGGATGGCCGAGATCAGGCCGCCGGCGACGCCACGCCGGGGCGGGTCCCGCCGTTCGGGCGGGCACCCGGGGTCGCCGGGTCGGCGCTCCTCACGGTGCCCGGGGGGGGCGGCCGCCGGTGCCGGGGTCACCGGGTCACCCCGGCTTGGTGGAGCGTAGGGGCAGGGGAGTCACCGGCTGGACGACCGGTGGCCCTCTCCAATGCTTGGCTCATGGCCACCTTCAGTTCGTCGAAACCCATTTTGGGGCCGCCTGGCCCCGTGCTGACTACGTAGGCACCGACCGGTAGGGATGACGCCTGCTCGGCCATGATGGCCCGCATCCGGCGCCGTAGTCGGTTCCTCACCACTGCATTTCCCACCCGGCGGTTGATGGCATAGGCCACTTCCGTCCTTGACCAGGTACTTCGGTACAAAAAGCGAACAGTGAACGGGCCCGAGCGCCCCGGAGGGGTTCGCCACAGGGCTTCGAAGGTCCGGCGCGAACGCACCGGGCCCAGCCGCCGGTCCGAAGGCCGCTCCCGTCCATCCCCGGCGCTCACGCCGACAGTCGTTGGCGCCCCTTCGCCCGGCGCGAGCGGATCACGGCCCGTCCCGCCTTGGTCGACATCCGTTTGCGGAATCCGTGGGTCTTGGCCCGTTTTCGTACGTTCGGCTGGTATGTGCGCTTCATCCATCCACTTCCTTCCTCGCCCTGAACCGTGGACTCAGGCGTCACATCCGGCAGGGGGCCCAGTCACTCAGGGATCAGGGCATTCCGTCACATGCTAGGCGCGAATGGCACCTGGCTCTAGTCGAGACGGGGGAGGCACACCGGATTTCCACGGTGTACCGTTCCGGGCAAAGCAGGTCGGCCGACGGAGCGTGGAGTCTCCAGGAGTGGCCACCCCCTGCCTCCGAGGAAACCACCCGAGTCACGAACGCCAGAGCGCCCCTTCCCGAGCCGGAGGACGGTGCGTGCACAACCGATACTCGTCCACACCTGTGGATATCTTTGTGGACCGATCAAATACTCCAAGGGCGGAGGCCCATGTGAACGAGACTGAAGGGCTGTGGATTTCCTGTTCGGCCGCCCTGCGCGAGCAGGTGTCCGACGCCATCTGGCAGGCCTATCTGTCCGGCATCACCCCGCTCTCCATCGACGAAGGCGAAATCGTGTTGGGGGTGCCCAACACCCTGATACGCGACCGTGTCGAGTCGAGGTTCCTGGGCCTCATCCAGGACACGCTGACCGGCACCGTCGGCCGGGACCTGGTGGTGCGCCTCGAAGTGCTGGCCCCGGTGCACGAGCCGGCTGAGGAGCGCCTCGTAGAGGAGAGCCTCGCCACCGCCGGCGCCACCGCCGGGCGCTCCGCCGCCGCCATGGGGTCCGACCGGTCCCTCCCGCCCGGGCGGGAGGCCGGTCGCGGACCGGGATCACCCGCCTCGAGACCCGATCATCTGGGATCGCCGGTGCTCGATCCCCGCTACACATTCGACACCTTCGTGATCGCCTCCTCCAACCGCTTCGCCCATGCCGCCGCCCAGTCGGTGGCCGAGTCCCCGGCCCGTTCCTACAACCCCCTGTTCATCTACGGGGACGCCGGGCTCGGCAAGACCCACCTGCTGCACGCCATCGGCAACTACGTCCTCGAGAATTTTGCCGGGCGGCATGTCCGCTACGTCACCACCGAGACCTACATGAACGAGTTCGTCGACGCCATCCGCACCAACGCCACCACCGCCTTCAAGCGACGGTACCGGGAGTGCGACGTGCTCCTGATCGACGACGTCCAGTTCATGGAGCGCAAGGAGTCGCTGCAGGAGGAGTTCTTCCATACCTTCAACTCCCTCTACGGCGCTTCGAAGCAGATCGTGCTCACCTCCGACCGGCCTCCCAAGTCGATCGCCACCTTGGAGGACCGACTCCGCAGCCGCTTCCTGTCGGGCCTGATCACCATCGTGGAGCCCCCCGACCTCGAGACCCGCCTGGCCATCCTGAGGGCGAAGGCAGAGCACGACCACATGGACGTGCCCGACACGGTGCTGGAATTCATCGCCACCCACGTCAAGGACAACATCCGCGAGCTCGAGGGGGCCCTCATACGGGTCACCGCCTTCGCCAGTCTCAACCGGCAGCCCATGAGCAGGGAATTGGCCGAGCAGGTGCTGTCGGACATCGTTTCCGCCGATCAACCCCGCCGGATCACCCCCCAGGTCATCCTGGCGGCGACGTCGGACACCTTCGGGTTCTCCGTCGAAGAGCTCTGTGGTCCCAACCGACGACGCCCGCTGGTGACCGCCCGACAGGTCAGCATGTACGTGTTCCGGGAGCTCACCGACTTCAGCTATCCGGCCATCGGCCGCGAGTTCGGGGGCCGCGACCACTCGACGGTGATGCACGCCGTGGACAAGATCACCGCCATGATGAAGGAGCGCCACCAGATCTACAACCAGGTGACCGATCTGATCGTGCGGATCAAGAGTGGTTCGTGACGTGCGGCTGCCGGTCGGTCTCTTTCCAGAGGTTGTGCACCATCTGTGGATATCTCCCGTGAAATCTGGGGTAAATCTGTGAACTCGAAATGAACTTGTCCATACCTGTTCAGCGGACGGACACCTGCGTCGGTCGGCACCCGGAAACAGTGGACGGTGGGGGGACAGCGGGACATGTCCTACGCTGCGCCGATGACCGGTAATCCCCAATCCACAGGCCCTATTACCGTCACTAATTTGAATTCAAACAACTAACAAAGAACGAGAAGGGACACTTCTGGTGAAGTTTCGATGCGAGCGTGATTCCCTGGTGGAGGTGCTGACCACTGCCGGACGCGCCGTGAGCTCGCGCACGTCGACCTCCATGGCCCTCGGCGGCGTCCGGATCGAGACGTCGGGCAATCACCTCGGCGTGGTCGGCACCGACCTCGATCTCACCATCCACGTTTCCGCCGAAGCCATCGGGATCACCGACGGGGTGTGCGTCGCCCCGGCCAAGCTGCTCGCCGACATCGTCCGCTCGTTGGAACCGGGGGCGGTGACCATCGACGCCGAGGGTGACAAAGTGGAGATCGGGGCGGCCCGGTCGCGGTTCAGTCTGCGGACTTTCCCGGTCGACGACTTCCCGGATCTTCCGGAACCGCCGGAACCGGACACGTCGCTGCCAGCTGCCGGGTTGGCCGGCGCCCTGCGACAGGTGGTCCGGGCCGCCTCCAACGACGATGCCCGGCCGCTGCTCACCGGCGTGCTAATCGCCGCCGAGGGAAGCGGCATCCGCCTGGTCGCCACCGACTCGTACCGGTTGGCCATGCGTGACATCGACGGCAGCGACGCCCTGTCGGACAACTCGCAGATCCTGGTCCCGGCGCGGGCGCTGGCCGAGCTGCAGCGACTGTCGGTCCTCGGGATGACGGGCAAGGAACCGGCCCCGGCCGCATCGGGGCCCGAGGGTGAAGGAGACAAGGAAGCGGTGGTTCCGACCGTCGGGTTGTCGATCGGCGAGCACGACGTGACCTTCACCGCCGACGGGGTGAAGGTGAGCACCCGGCTCCTGGACGGGAGCTACCCCGACTACCGCCAGCTCATCCCGGCCGCCTACCCGAACCAACTCCACCTCGGGAAGGACTCGCTCCTCGACGCTCTGCGCCGGGTGCGGCTGCTGGTCCGGGACAATACGACGCCCGTCCGGCTGTCGATGCGCCCGGGCGGGGTGGACCTGACCGTGGTGTCCCAGGAGGTCGGCGACGCCAGCGAGACCGTGGATGCCGACTTCGAGGGAGGCGAGCTGACCATCGCCTTCAACCCCACCTACCTGATCGACGGGGTGGAGGCGGTGACCGGTGACGAGGTGCTGCTCGAGACCGTGGACGCCACCAAACCGGCCACGGTGCGCGCCGCCGAGGAGTCGAGCTTCCGCTATCTGCTCATGCCAGTACGGGTTTCGTAGCGTCCCCACCGAGCCACCGACCGGTCCGTGCACCTCGTCTCGCTGACCATCTCGGACTTCCGCAACATCGTCGAGGCCACCATCGAGCCCGATCCTGACGGGACCACGGTGATCACCGGCCTCAACGGTGCCGGCAAGACCAGCGTGCTGGAGGCCGTCGCCTACCTCTCGACCCTCCAGTCGTTCCGGGGCACGCCGCGTGAGGCGATGGTCCGCCGGGGTGCCGACCCAGCCATCCTCCGCACCGAGACGTTGGTCAACGGCCGAACAGTCACCATCGAGGCGGAGTTGTCTGCCTCGGGGCGATCCCGGACCATGGTGAACCGCCAGACGGTGCGCCGCCGCGCCGACCTCCACGAGGCGCTCCGGACCACCGTCTTCTCTCCCGAGGACATCGGCGTGGTGCGCGCCGGTCCGGCCGAGCGCCGCCGGTTCCTGGACGAGACGTTGGCGGTGGTGGACCCCAAGGCGGCGGTCTCCGCCGAAGAGGTCGAGAAGATCCTGCGTCAGCGCTCCGCCCTACTCCGTGGTGTAGGTCGCCGCCTCACCGCCGAGGTGGCCGACACGCTGGACGTGTGGGACTCGCGACTGGATGCGGCCGGCACCGCACTGGTGGAGTCCCGCGAGGCGCTGGTGGTGCAGCTGGTCCCGTTGGTGGGGGCCCACTACTCCCGACTGGCGGGCCGGCCGACCCCGGTGCAGCTCGACTACCGGCGCTCGTGGCCGGGACGGCTCCTCGACGCCCTGGCCGAGGGGCGGAGCAGGGATGTCGAGCGGGGCGTGTCGTCGATCGGTCCCCACCGGGACGAGCTCGAGCTGTCGGTGGACGGGCTTCCGGGCCGCACCCACGCCTCCCAGGGCGAACAGCGCTCCCTGGCCCTCGCCCTGCGGCTGGCGGCGCACCAGTTGGCCACCGAACGCCTGGGGTCGGCCCCGGTGCTGCTGCTCGACGACGTGTTCTCCGAGCTCGATCCGCTCCGGGCCCGGGCACTGCTGGCCGGGCTGCCGCCGGGGCAGGCCCTGTTGACCACCGCCCTGCCTGCACCGCCGGAGGTGTCGGCGGCCAAGGTCTACGCCCTCGAGGCCGGCGGGCACGGGCCCCCGGGTGCCGGGCCCGGACCGGGATAGTGGACCCCGACCCCTACGGCCGCGACCGCGGCCCCCGCCCGATCGACGCCTCGCTGGACGCGGTGTCGAAGAAATTGGGGGTGGACGACGCCCGGGGTCTCGGGCGGCTGTTCGCCCACTGGGAAGAGGTCGTCGGGCCGGCGATGGCCGAGCACGTCCGGCCCACCCGGCTCGACCGGGAGGCCCTGGTGGTCAATGTCGATCATCCGGCGTGGGCCACCCAGGTGCGCCGTCTGGGAGACGACCTTCTCGACCGGGTGGCGGAACGGACCGGCCTGGCCCGGCCCCTGCGGGTGGAGGTGAGGGTGCGCAGGTGAAAGGCCCGGGAAAGGCCCCACCATCGGTCATGCGGGTCACACCCGGGGACTACACTGGGACCTTGGAATCGGGTGATCTCGGCTCCCGGCGAAACGGGCCACAGGCCACGCCGGAAGCCCCGTTGCACCGGCTCCCGCTCAGTCAAACGATGTTGGAAAGGGCGCGCCTGTGGCGCTGAAAACGGAGAACCAGCCGAAGGTGGGGGAACCCACCTACGACGCCAAGGACATCACCGTTCTGGAGGGACTCGACCCGGTCAGGAAGCGGCCGGGGATGTACATCGGATCGACCGGGCCGTCGGGCCTGCACCACCTGGTCTGGGAGGTCGTCGACAACGCGGTGGACGAGGCCATGGCCGGCTTCTGCAGCCAGATCGACGTGACCCTGCTGGCCGACGGGGGTGTCCGGGTCGCCGACGACGGCCGTGGCTTTCCCACCGGTCCGATGAAGGAGCAGCAGGGAAAGTCCGCAGCCGAGGTGGTGCTAACGGTGCTCCACGCCGGCGGCAAGTTCGGCGAGGGCGGTGGCTACAAGGTTTCCGGTGGGCTCCACGGCGTCGGCATCTCCGTCGTCAACGCCCTGTCCAAGCGCCTGCTGCTCGAGATCGACCGCGACGGCGACCACCACGAGCTCGAGTTCCTCGAAGGCGGCAAACCCACGGGCAAGCTCGAGATCACGGGCCGCGCCCCGCGGGGGAGGACCGGGAGCACCGTGACGTTCTGGCCGGACCCGACCATCTTCGAGGAGGTCGAGTTCCGGGCCCAGACCGTCGTCGAGCGACTGCAGGTCATGGCCTTCCTCAACAAGGGCCTCGAGATCCGGTTCGTCGACGAACGACCCGAAGCCAGGCCGGCGCAGACGTTCAAGTACAAGGACGGGATCGTCGACTACGTCCGGCACCTCAACGCCTCGAAGGAGGCCCTGTTCCGCAAGGTGGCCTCGCTCGAGCAGCGCGAGGAGACCATGGAGGTCGAGATCGCCCTCCAGTGGAACACCGGCTTCTACGAGAGCATCCACTCCTTCGCCAACGGGATCTCCACCATCGACGGAGGCATGCACGAAGAGGGTTTCAAGAAGTCGTTGACCAATGTGGCCAACAAGTACGCACGGGCCCGCGGCGCGCTGAAGGAGAAGGACGACAACCTGCTGGGCGAGGACATCCGCGAGGGGCTGACCGCCATCATCTCCGTGCGCCTCCAGGACCCACAGTTCGAGGGCCAGACCAAGGCCAAGCTGGGCAACGTCCCGGTGCGCTCGCTGGTCGAGCGGGCCACCAACGAGAAGCTCGCCGAATGGTTCGAGGAGAACCCACGGGAGGGGGGCCAGATCATCCAGAAGGGCCTCCTGGCGGCGCGGGCCCGGGTGGCCGCCCGGTCCGCCCGCGACCTGACCCGGCGCAAGTCCTCGCTGGATGGCGCCGGGCTGCCGGGCAAGCTGGTCGACTGCTCGTCGCGCGACCCCCGGGAGAGCGAGCTGTTCATCGTCGAGGGCAACTCTGCGGGGGGTTCGGCCAAGGACGCCCGCAATCCGCGGACCCAGGCCATCCTCCCCATACGCGGCAAGATCCTCAACGTCGAGCGGGCCCGCATCGACAAGATGCTGAAGAACACCGAGATCCAGGCCCTGATCGCCGCTATCGGGGCCGGACTGGCCGAGGACTTCGACGTCACCAAGTCCCGCTATCACAAGATCATCATCCTGGCCGACGCCGACGTCGACGGCTCCCACATCCGCACCCTCCTGCTCACCTTCTTCTTCCGGCAGATGAAGCCGCTGGTCGAGGGCGGCTTCGTCTACGTCGCCCAGCCGCCGCTGTATTCCACCCTGGTGGGCAAGGAGAAGATCTACCTGAAGGACGACCAGGCCAAGGCCGGGTTCCTGGTGGAGAACCCGAACCACAAGGCCGACTTCCAACGGCTGAAGGGGCTGGGGGAGATGGACTTCGGCGAGCTCCGGGACACCACCATGGATCCCGGGCGGCGGTCGCTGCTGCAGGTGGCCGTGGAGCAGGCGGCGGTGGCCGACGAGGTCTGCTCGGTGCTGATGGGCGAGGACGTGGAGCTCCGGCGCCACTTCATCCAGACCAATGCCAAAGACGTGCGCTTCCTCGACATCTGAGGGGCGGATCGGGGCCGGCACAAAAAGCGTGGTGCCCTCCCGTATGAGAATTCCGAGAAGGACGGGGACGCAGCATGCCAGGACGTGACAACGACGGTCGGGGAGACACCGGTACCGACACCGACGCGGACATCTCGGGGTTCATCGAGCCCATCGAGATCCAAGAGGAGATGGAGCGGTCGTTCCTCGAGTACTCGATGTCGGTCATCGTGCAGCGGGCGCTGCCCGACGTGCGCGACGGCCTGAAGCCCGTCCACCGGCGGATTCTCTACTCGATGTACGACCAGCGGCTGCTGCCCGACCGACCCCACACCAAGTGCGCCAAGGTGGTCGGCGACGTGATGGGCTCGTACCACCCCCACGGCGACTCCTCGATCTACGAGGCCCTGGCCCGCATGGTCCAGGAGTTCTCGATGCGCCATCCCCTGGTGGACGGCCACGGCAACTTCGGCGGCACCGGCCCGGACGAGGGACCGGCGGCCATGCGCTACACCGAGTGCCGGCTGGCCCCGCTGGCTCTCGAGCTGATGAGCGGCATCGACCAGGAGACGGTCGACTTCACCCCCAACTACGACGCCACCGCCGAGGAGCCGACGGTCCTGCCCTCGCGGTTCCCGAACATCCTGGTCAATGGATCACAGGGGATCGCGGTCGGGATGGCCACCAGCATCCCGCCCCACAACCTGGGCGAGGTCATCGATGCGACCATCCACCTCCTCGAGCACCCGGAGGCCACCTCCGATGACCTGATGGCCTTCGTCAAGGGCCCCGACTTCCCCACCGGGGCGCTCATCCTCGGCCGCCAGGGGATCCTCGACGCGCTGCGCACGGGCCGGGGGTCGATCAAGATGCGGGCGGTAGCGGAGATCGAGGAAGGCCGGGACGGGGCCACCCGGATCGTGGTGTCGGAGATGCCCTACCAGACCTCGGTAGCCACGGTGGAGAAGAAGATCTCGGAGTTGGTCCGCACCGGCGACATCGACGGCATCGCCGAGGCCCAGGACGACTCCTCCGGTGGGAAGACCCGCCTGATCATCCGGCTCAAGCGAGACGCCAACGCCAACGTGGTGCTCAACAACCTGTTCAAGCAGACGCCCCTGCAGACCTCGTTCAGCGTCAACGCCGTGGCCCTGGTCGACGGGGTGCCCCGCACCCTGAGCCTGGCGCAGACGCTGACGCACTACGTGGCCCACCAGGTCGACGTGGTCACCCGGCGGTCCCGGTTCCTGCTGGACAAGGCCCGGGCCCGGGCCCACGTGGTCGAGGGCCTGCTCAAGGCCATCGACATGCTGGACGCGGTCATCGCCGCCATCAGGGAGTCGGACGACCGCCCGGCCGCCCTCGAGGCGCTGCGGGCCGCCCCGTTCGCCTTCTCCGAGGAGCAGGCCAACCACATCCTGGACATGACCCTGGCCCGGCTCACCCGGCTGGGCCGCTCCAACCTGGAAGAGGAGATGGCCAAGCTGCTGGCGGAGATCGCCGAGCTCGAGTCGATCCTCGGCGACCCGGCCAAGCTGCGTGGGGTGATCGCTTCGGAGATGGGCGAGATCCGCGAGAAGTTCGCCAACGAGCGCCGGACGGTGATCACCCACGACCCCGGGGACATGAATGTGGAGGACCTGGTCGACGACGAGGAGATGGTCGTGACCATGAGCCGCGCCGGCTATGTGAAGGCGGTCTCCGCCGACTCGTTCCGGACCCAGGGCCGCGGCGGACGCGGCGTCCAGGGGGCGAAGCTCAAAGAAGAGGACCTGATAGCCGACGTGGTGCACACCACCGCCCACGCCCACCTGTTGTTGTTCTCGAACCGGGGCCGGGTGTTCCGCCTGCGGGCGCTCGAGATCCCGATGAAGGAGCGGACGGCCCGGGGCACCGCCATCGTCAACCTCCTGCCGCTGGCCCCCGACGAGGTCATCCAGGCGATCATCGGCACCCGCGACTTCCCGGACGACAGCTACCTGGTGTTCAGCACCAAACTGGGCCAGATCAAGAAGACATCGTTCACCGAGTACGACAAGTCACGCCGCGAGGGCTTCATCGCCATCAACCTGCGGGACGGCGACGAACTGGTGCGGGTGGTGGAGACCCACGGTGACGACGACGTCTTCCTGGTCACCCGGTCGGGCATGACCATCCGCTTCTCCGAGCAGGACGTCCGGGCCATGGGCCGCGATGCGGCCGGCGTGCGCGGCGTGCGGCTCAAGGCCGACGACCAGGTCGTCTCGTGTGACATCGCCCGGGACGAGGCAGACATCCTGCTCCTCACCGACGCCGGCTACGGCAAGAGGACCAAGGTGGAGCGCTTCAACCGGCAGGCCCGCGGCGGCCAGGGGGTGCGGGGCATCCGTCTGACGGCCAAGCGGGGG